>Ga0187784_10000676_pt1 | contig 25603 bp, 18 predicted proteins | sample 1015_SJ02_MP15_2_FD_132964 | JGI IMG/M metagenome (GOLD analysis project Ga0187784, IMG submission 132964) | Tropical peat soil microbial communities from peatlands in Department of Meta, Colombia - 1015_SJ02_MP15_20_MG | ecosystem: Environmental > Terrestrial > Soil > Wetlands > Peat | place... | reverse complement strand
GCCACCACGTTTTCCGCCGCCGCCGGGGTGGCGCCGCGGGTCTGCCCGCAGCTGGGGTCTTTCGACATGTCAATCGGCTTCTGGTGCGGCGCGGCCCCGTCCAGCTTTACCGTCCCCGTGATCTGCCCCGTCCCCGCCGCGCCCACATCAGATGTGGAGCGCAGCAACACCGTGGCGAGAAGAAACACCAAAAACGCCATCGCCGCGATTCTGTAATGACTCTTCATAAAAGTATCCTCTTCTCTCTATCATTGCCGATTCAATCCGGCAAGAAATCTGTGCGGAAGCCAAATTTGCGTCTTGCGATTGGCCGAAATTCATACGACCAGTCTTGCAGGAAGATCTGTGACATTTATCATACATCAGTGTCATAAGACAGAGAGCGTCCCGATTTCCTGCATGCCGCGCAAAGCCACCGCGTTGCTGGTTAAGTATCTGCATATCCTGAGCACGCCAGACATCAAGTCCCTTCTACTGGCTCGCCTACCAATCTTGCCCGCCGGAAAGCACGCTTGAGGCAGCCTTCACGATCGCCTGAGGGGTGATTCCGAAGTGATCGTACAGAGCCGAAGCGGGCGCGGAACTTCCGAATCCTTTCATGCCCACAAAAGCTCCCTTTTCGCCGATCCAACGATCCCAACCGTGCCTGACGGCTGCCTCCACGGCGATGCGGGGAGCCTTGCCCAGAACCTCGCCACGATAGGAACTGGGTTGAGCTTCGAACAGTTCCCAGCACGGCATGCTCACCACGGCAGCATGCACGCCCTGTGCAGCAAGAAGATTCGCAGCTTGGAGCGCGATATGCACCTCTGATCCTGTGGCCAGCAGAGTCAGATCGCGGGAGCCATCATTTTCAGCCAGTACGTAGGCGCCGCGTGCGCACAGGTTTTCTTGAGTATGGGCAGTCCGCACGAGGGGCAGATTCTGCCTGGAGAGGCAGAGCGCCGAAGGCGTCCTGGAGGACTGCAATGCAAGCGCCCAGCATTCCGTCGTTTCCACCGCGTCCGCCGGACGAAATACGTTCAGATTGGGAGTGGCGCGGAGCATCGCCAGATGCTCAACCGGCTGATGCGTAGGCCCATCCTCGCCGAGACCTATAGAGTCGTGGCTAAACACGTAGATCACACGCTGCTCCATTAAGGCCGACAGGCGGATAGCTCCGCGCGCATAGTCGGAGAACACCAGGAAGGTCCCGCCATAAGGAACCAGGCCACCATGCAGTGCGATGCCGTTCATCGCAGCCGCCATGGCGTGTTCGCGAACGCCGTAGTGGACATACCGTCCCTCGAAGCGCCGCGGGACAATCGCTTTCATCCCCTTCGTAATGGTGAGATTCGAATGGGTCAGGTCGGCGGAACCGCCAACGGTTCGGTCGGTTGCGTCGTTGATCACCGCCAACGCCAGCTCGGACGCTTTGCGAGTGGCAATTTGCGGTTGCTTGGCCACCAATGCCCGTTTGTGCTCCTCCAGTTGTCGAAACACAGTTGTAGGCAAATCGCCGGAGATCGCCTCCAGAAAAGTGCTTCTCAGGGGCGAAGCCATCAGCCGTCCTTCCCATGCGGTCCGCTCACTCCGGCATCGTTGTCCGGCACGGCGCCATGCATCCAGAATCGCCTCTGGAATCACAAACGGAGGAGCAGTCCAGTTGAGGCGGGCGCGGGCGGCGGCAACTTCGGATGGGCCTAGCGGAGCACCGTGGACGGCCTCCGACCCTTGCTTGTTTGGCGCGCCATAGCCGATGATGGTTCTGCAGGCGATAAAAGAGGGGCGGTCCGCCGCCTTAGCCCGCTCCATGGCCATCGCAATCTGCTCGGGGTCGTATCCATCCACGGATTGCACATGCCATCCGCAAGCTTGAAAGCGCGCGAGCTGATCGGCCGAGGTGGATAGAGTGGTCGGCCCATCAATGGATATGCGATTGTCGTCCCAGAGAACGATGAGCCGCTCGAGGCCGAGATGGGCGGCCAGATCGATCGCCTCATGACTGATGCCTTCCATGAGGCAGCCGTCACCCGCCATCACCCAAGTGAAATGGTCGACGAGTTCATTGCCGAAGCGCGTGTTCAGGATGCGCTCGGCTAGAGCCATGCCCACCGCCGTGGTGAGGCCCTGACCGAGCGGCCCGGTGGTGGTCTCGATCCCGGCCGCATGGCCGTATTCCGGATGCCCGGCGGTCTTAGCGCCCAGCTGCCGGAAGCGCTGCAACTCCTCTACAGTCATGTCGGCATAACCGAGCAAGTGATTCACGGCGTATAACAGCATGGAGCCGTGGCCAGCAGAAAGAATGAAGCGGTCGCGGTCGGGCCAGGCCGGATCGCTGGGATCCACCTTGAGAAAGCGGGTGAAGAGCACGGTGGCGACGTCCGCCATGCCCATCGGCATGCCGGGATGGCCGGACTTAGCCTGCTCGACAGAATCCATGGCCAGTGCCCGGATGGCGTTTGCCATCTCGCGCAGGGAAGCCGCGGCATGCAGTTCCGCCGTTGTACTGGCCACAGGTCCGAGGTTTGACATCACGAGGCTCTCCGTTTCCGCTCCACCAGCTGAAGAATCAGAGGCGTAAGAATAAGCTGCATGGCCAAATCGAGTTTGTTGCCGGGAATCACGATGCAGTTCGCTCGCGACATGAAGCTGTGCGGAATCATGGTCAGCAGATAACAGAAATCGATGCCACGTGGAATCTTGAAGCGGATTACCACCATGGACTCATCGGGCGTCGGTATCCAGCGCGCGATGAAGGGATTCGATGTGTCCACCGTGGGTACGCGCTGAAAATTGACGTCGGTCTCGGTGAACTGCGGACAGATGTATTGCACGTAGTCGGGCATTCGGCGCAGGATCGTATCGGTTACCGCTTCGGTCGAGTAGCCGCGCAGAGACCGGTCGCGATGAATTTTTTGTATCCATTCCAAGTTGACGACCGGAACAACTCCAATCTTCAAGTCCCCATACTGCGCGACGTTGGTCTCGCCGCTCACTACGGCTCCGTGCAACCCCTCGTAAAACAGCAAATCAGTGGCCTGCGAGAAGGTCTCCCAGGCGGTAAAAGTCCCGACCGGGGCGCCAAATCGCTCGGACTCGAGGTCGTCATGGACATAGTGGCGGGTGCGGGCCTGCCCGCAATCGGCATAGCTGCGGAAGACTGATTCCAATTCCGCCAGCAGATTCGCTTCGGGACCGAAGTGGCTGAAGTGATGGTTGCCTTTGGCACCTTCCTCGGCCATGACCTGCCGCATCTGCTGGCGATCATAGCGATGAAAAGCGTCCCCCTCGATAAAGACCGCCTTGATGTGCTCGCGGTGGAAGATCTGCTCAAAGGTGTTGCGCACCGAGGTCGTGCCGGCGCCCGAGGAACCGGTCACGGAAATAATGGGGTGTCTGGTTGACATGCTCGTCACCGCCTAATCAAACCGCGCTGGAAAAATAGCGGAGCGCGCTCCGCGGAGTATTGCGGGTCGGTGTGGTAGCGGCTGATGCGCTGGACGGCCGCGAAGGACCCAAAAACAATGGGGGTTCTTGCGTGCAGCTCCTTGGGCCGAACGTCCAGAATGCGTTGTACGGTATCGGTGGCGCCCCCACCCGCCTGCTCCACCAGGAAGGCGATAGGATTGGCTTCGTAGATCAAACGCAGCCGCCCCTTGCCGTAACCCCGCCGCTTGTCCCCTGGATAGAGGAATACCCCGCCGCGGACCAGAATCCTGTACGCGTCAGCAACCAGGGAGGCGATCCACCGCATGTTGTGATCCTGAAACAGCGGACCATCCACGCCTTGCATGCAATCGTCAATGTAGGCGCGCACCGAATCACCCCAATAACGGTAGTTTGAGGCATTGACTGCATATTCGGTTGATTCTTCCGGTATCGCCAGTCTGGGAATGGCAAGACGGAATGTGCCGGCCCGACGGTCGAGCGTGAAGACATGCGCCCCGTCGCCGAGCGTGATGACGAGAGAAGTCTGGGGCCCGTAAATGATAAAGCCGGCAGCCGCCTGATCCTGCCCAGGGCGCAAGAAATGGTCTGCCGGCTGCGACGGGTTCGCCACTGCCGGGTAAATGCTGAAAATGGTCCCGATCGACACGTTGGCATCAATATTGGAGGAGCCGTCGAGCGGATCAATGGCCACAGCAAAGGGTGCCGACGCATCCAGGTCAATCGCGCTGTGCGCCTCCTCCGAAAGGATCGCCGCCACCGGGGCGCTGCGCAGGGCCTCGACAAAGAGGTTGTGTGCCACCAGGTCGAGCCGCTTCTGCACATCGCCGTCAAGATTGACCCCACCCATCTCCGCTCCCAGATCCCCGGCAATCGCCCCCAACGAAGCAACCTCTGCGACCTGAATCGCGCCTTTAGCGAGCAAGCTAAGCAAGGCTGCCATGGCACGGCCTTCGCGACTGCGGGCGGAGATGGTTTGGAGAAACTGCGCGAGCGTTGTGCCCCCGGCTAGCGCGCCCAGCGATTCTTCGCCGGGAGCCGGGTGCGGTCTAGCGTTCCGGCGGTGGGTCTTCGCGGCATTGGAAGTGTGCGGCATGGAGCAACCCTAACACGACCGAGGTTAAAATAAAACTGAATATAATTGCATCTATGCTTAAAAAAACTGAATGAAGCACCTGGCCCGGCATCCTTCACTCTGCCGGGCAGAGATTCGAGCGTCACGACTGCCCTCCGCCAAGCCCGCTCGACGAGATGCGTGGGTGGCTGCCCAGGTTCTCCGCCTCAGTCGCGGGCGTCCTCCGTTTCTTCGCCGCTTTGCGGGTTCGTGGTTGAGTCTTGCTGGAACACGCGGCTGGCCAGCAGATCGGGAGCTTCAATCGTCATCAGATCCTCTGCCGTAGGATGGAGTTTAGCGGCGTCCCGTACGATGCGGTTGGCCTGGCGCAGGCGGGCCCGGTCCAGAGCATTACGGACCGAGCGGGCGTTTGAAAAATGGGGCTGTTGCCTGCGGGCGACGATATAGCGCGCCAGAGCTTCTCGCGCGCTGGCGCTCAGCTTGTAGTTCAGCCGGGCCAAAAGCAGTTCGCCAATGGCCAGCAACTCCTCGTCGGAATAGTCCGGAAAATCGATGTGATGCGCGATACGCGAACGAAACCCGGGATTGCTGGCAAAGAATTTCTCCATTCGGTCGGTGTATCCAGCCAGGATCACCACCAAATCGTCGCGCTGGTTCTCCATCACTTGCAGCAGAATCTCGATCGCCTCCTGGCCGTAGTCGCGCTCATTCTCGGCGCGGTAGAGGTAGTATGCCTCGTCAATGAACAGCACGCCGCCCATGGCCTTTTTCAATATTTCTTTGGTTTTCGGCGCAGTGTGGCCAATGTATTGGCCAACCAGGTCGTCGCGCGTCACCGAGACCAGATGGCCTCGCCGGATAAACCCCAGGCGGTGGAGCAAATCAGCCATGCGCAGCGCTACGGTTGTTTTGCCCGTGCCGGGATTGCCCGTAAAGGACATATGCAGAGTGGGCGCTTCGCTTGCCAGCCCGAGCTTGCGCCGCACCCGCTCCACCAGAAGCAGCGCGGCGATCTCGCGAATCCGGGTCTTCACCGGAGCCAGACCGATCAGTTCGCTGTCCAGTTGATTCAGTACGTCGTCGATGCCCGCCTCGGCGCGCTCCTTGAGGAAGTCGATCGCCTCACTGGGGGAGGGGGCAGCCGGGGGTTTTGCCGTGGGATCGGGCGGGACAAGCTCCTCTGTGCTGCGCGTCGGCTCAGCGGAAACAGGTTGGCTGATGCCGGGACCGTCGGATTGCTTCGTTTCGCTCATGAACATCCCTGGGGACAGCCGATGACTCAGCGGGCACCGCGACCGCGCGAGGACGACGGGCATGGACGCATCGCCCGCCCCACGTTTGACACCGTCAGACTTCCGGCAAGCGGAGCCGGATTCCGCGCACTTTCCATCCCGGGCTTTACCGTACCACAACTGGCTTCAAAAATCGGCTCAGGGAACGGCACGGATGCATCCAACCGTGCCGATTCAAACCCGCCAAAAAATGAAACTTCCCGCTCCCGCGGACCAAGTTCGCTGGTTCGCGAAGATAGGGAAACCAGTTCCGGCAACTCAGCCGTATCGTTGTCCTTCCGGGCGATCGGTGGCGAATGGCTGAGTTGCGTAGCGCACGGCGCGTCCCGATCCTTCCTGGCGAACGAGCCGGAAGCCGGGCTCCTCCTTCGGCCGGTTCACCAGGAACGAGATTCTTATCGACTCCCAGCCGTGGCTGGAGTCAAATCCCGAAAGCCGGATGTAGCGGTCGCCATACACCTTGCGGCACTCGGCCAGCTCCATCATGACGGCGGCGGCGTCTTGGATATCGAACATGGGCAGGCCCCACATCTCCCAATAGGTGTTGCGGGGGTGCGGGTCGTCGGTGAACTCAATGTTGACCGCCCATCGTTTGTCGATGCAGTACTGCACCTGCGCCCGGATTTGCTCGTCGCTCAGATCGGGCAGAAATGAAAAACAGCCTTGAGTCAATCGCATTTGATTATCCCTTTCACATGGCCACTGTGGGGGTGGGAACGAAGTCCGGGGTATCAGTGGACGCATAGTCGAACGTCACGTTTTTCCAGATTTCGAGTGCTTGCTGCAGAGGCAGGCATTTTTTCGCCGCTGCCTCCAGAATCTCCGGCCCCTCGGCCAGAATGTTGCGCCCCTCGTTGCGCGCCAGAACCATGGCCTCGAGCGCGACGCGGTTGGCCGTGGCGCCGGCGGCGATGCCCGCCGGGTGCCCGATGGTGCCGCCTCCGAATTGCATCACCACGTCGTCGCCGAGAAGATCCAACAACTGGTGCATTTGTCCGGCATGGATGCCGCCGGACGCCACCGGCATGAGCTTCCTGAGCGACGCCCAGTGCTGGTCGAAGAAGATGCCATTCTCCAGCTTCTGGGGAACGAAATCCTCCCGGCAAATGTCGTAATAGCCGCGCGTCGTTCTCGGGTCGCCCTCGAGCTTGCCCACCACCGTTCCAGCATGGATATGGTCCACCCCGGCCAGGCGCATCCACTTGGCGATCACGCGGAACGAGACCCCGTGGAGTTTCTGCCGCGTGTAGGTTCCGTGGCCGGCGCGGTGCAAATGCAGAATCATATCGTTGCGCCGGGCCCACTTCGACATGGATTGAATGGCGGTGTAGCCGATCACCAGATCAATCATGACGATGACCGACCCGAGTTGTTTGGCGAACTCGGCGCGTTCGTACATGTCTTCCATGGTGCCCGCGGTGACGTTGAGATAGGTGCCTTTTATCTCCCCGGTCGCTGCCTGCGCCCGGTTCACTGCCTCCATGCAGTACAGAAAGCGGTCGCGCCAATGCATGAAGGGCTGCGAGTTGATGTTCTCGTCGTCCTTGGTGAAGTCCAGCCCGCCTTTCAATGCCTCATAGACGACACGCCCGTAGTTGCGCCCCGAAAGCCCCAACTTGGGTTTGACCGTAGCGCCCAGCAACGGCCGGCCAAATTTGTCGAGACGCTCACGCTCCGCCACGATCCCAGTGGCGGGCCCATCAAACGTCTTCACGTAGGCGACGGGAAGGCGCATGTCTTCCAGGCGCAGCGCTCTGAGCGGCTTGAAACCAAAGACGTTTCCTATGATGGAAGCGGCCAGGTTGGCGATCGACGCCGACTCGAACAAATCCAGGTCGTAGGCAATCCACGCAAAATAGGAGCCTGGCGCGTTGGGGACAGCTTCCACCCGATAGCACTTGCCCCGGTATTTCTCGCACGCCGTCAAACGATCCGTCCACACTACTGTCCAGGTCGCCGTGGACGATTCACCCGCCACCGCCGCCGAGGCCTCAATCGGATCCACACCCTCTTGCGGCGTCACCCGGAACAGCGCGATGATGTCCGTATCTTTGGGCTCATAGTCGGGTTCCCAATAGCCCATCTTCTTATATTCCATGACCCCGGACTTGTAACGATCTTTGCCTTTCACCGTCGAAGCTTTTTCCTCTAGAGTTGTCGGTTTCATCTTCATGCTCTCCCTTCTCTTTTATGCGGCCTGGGTGTGGATTTGCGGATCGAGCGCGCCACTTCGGTAGCGTTTTGCTACTTCCGCCAGCGGCAACGGTTTGATCCGCGACGCATTCCCCGCTGTGCCGAACTGCTCGTATCTTTGCTTGCAAAGCTTCTGCAGTGCCTCCATCGAGGGCTGCAGGAACTTGCGCGGATCGAACTCCGATTTTTTCTCCGCCGCCACTCGGCGAATCTGCGCCGCCATGGCAATCCGGCAATCGGTATCGATGTTGACTTTCCGTACCCCGTAGCGGATGCCCATCTGGATTTCCTCGATGGGCACTCCCCACGTCTGCGGCATTTCGCCCCCGTAGCGGTTGAACTCGTCCTGCAAGTCCTGGGGCACGGAGGATGATCCGTGCATCACCAGGTGGATGTTCGGCAGCCGTTCGTGAATGGCCTGGACGACATGCATGGCCAAAATTCGGCCGTCCGGCTTGCGCGAAAATTTGTACGCGCCGTGCGAGGTGCCCATGGCGATTGCCAGCGCGTCAATCTTGGTCTCGCGCACGAATTCGACGGCCTGGTTGGGATCCGTCAGCAACTGGTCGTGCGCCAAGCATCCTTCTGCCCCGTGGCCATCTTCGGCTTCGCTCTTGCCGCTCTCCAGCGAACCAAGCACGCCAAGCTCACCCTCCACGGAAACGCCCACGCGGTGGGCGATCTCGGTCACCCGCCGGGTGATCTCCACGTTGTAGGCATAGCTTGCAGGGGTCTTCGCATCGGCTTGCAGCGAACCATCCATCATGACGCTGGTGAAGCCGTGCTGGATGGCCGAGAAGCACGTCGCTTCGTCGTTGCCGTGGTCCTGATGAAGACAAATCGGAATTTCCGGATGCATGCTCTCGGACGCTTCGACCATCTTGGCCAGCATGACATCGCCGGCATAGGAGCGGGCGCCGCGCGAGGCTTGCAGAATGACCGGCGCGTCCGCTTGAGCGGCCGCCGCCATCACGGCAATCAGTTGTTCCATGTTGTTGATGTTGAACGCAGGCACCGCGTAGCCGCGCTCCGCGGCGTGATCAAGTAACTGGCGCAACGTAATGCGAGCCATTTGCCCTCTCAAACTCTGCTGCCGTTGGCAAGTCGCCTCGCCACCGCCCAGCATCGCCCTCTTCCTGCTTCCCGTGCCTCCGGTCAACGAAGCGCAAAGAAGGGATGCACAGAACATAACACTTTTGCAACCTGTAATAAAAGTGAATATAATTGTGGTTATCGTTAACAGAATTAAAGGACCAATCCGGTGGTCAACATCACCTTCAAGCAGTTGGAAGCAGTTTACGAAGTGGCGCGCAGCGGCACGGTGGTGAAAGCTGCGGACATACTGCACGTCACTCCCGCGGCTCTGACTTCCCGCATCAAGCTCCTGGAAGACGATCTCGGCCTGGCGCTGTTCGACCGCACCGGCAACCGCCTGCGTCCGACCGACGCCGGCCGTGAAGCCGTTGCCGCCGCGGCGCGAATTGATCGCGTCATCCTGGATCTCGCCGATACGCTGAATGCCATGAAAGGACTTCACGCCGGTTGCGTCCGTTTCGGCGCCGTGTCCACCGCCAAGTATTTTGCGGCCGAGTTGATTGCGGCGTTTTTGCGGGAACACGTCGGCATTGACCTCAAGCTCCGAATAGGGAATCGCGCTGAAATGATCGAAGCCCTTCGCGATTACGACATTGACATCGGCCTAACCGGACGGCCTCCGAGTGACTTTGCAGTGGAAAGCGTCCCGTTTGGGCCCCACCCTCTCGTCATCATCGCTGCGGCCGACCACCCACTCACACGCCGCAAAGTTGTTGCCAAAGCCGAGCTGGCTAACTATAGATTCCTCCTGCGTGAGGAAGGTTCGGGAACGCGCAACGTTTTTGACTACTTCTTTGCCGGAGTGGGAGCACAACAGCCCAAGGAGAGGATTGAGATGGGATCCAACGAGACCATCAAACAGGCGGTGATGGCCGGGCTTGGGCTCTCCTTGATCTCGGCGCATACCATTGCTTCGGAAGTCGCGGCCAAACGGCTGGCCATCCTGAAAGTCGAGGGCTTGCCCATCATGCGGCAATGGTTCGTCGTGCGGCGCTCCAACCGCGAGCTTCCGCCCGCCGGCAAGGCTTTGTGGGCCTTCATTTCAAGCAAGGGACGTGCTTTTCTCCCCAACGGCGGCACTTCCAAGTGACGGCCAGAGCCGGCCGGTTCTTCACGGCTTGTATTCGGCTTTCAGCACTGCATAGACCTCCAGGTCCAAGTACTGTTCCCACTTCAGAATGTGCTTGCGAAGAGAACCTTCGTGCTGCATGCCGATTTTTCGCAGCACCGCGCCCGAGGCCGGATTGTTGGAAAAATGCGACGCCTGAATCCGGTGCAGCCCCAGACTCTCAAACCCGTAGCGCAACACCGCCCGAGCCGCTTCCGTCGCATAGCCATTGCCCCAATACGGCACGCCCAGCCAAAATCCCAGCTCGGCGCGATTGTGGTCGCGCTCCCGGCGCAGGCCGACGCCACCGATCAAGGTTCTATCCAGGAGCGTGGTCGCCCAGCGCAGTTCATCGTCTGTCTCGGACCTTGCAAAAAGCACTTCGGCATCGCTGGCCGAATATGGATGCGGTATCCGCAGCGTTGTGGCCGCCACCACCCGCGCCCCGATCAGCGGCACCAGGGCCGGAATGTCGGCCCGCGAAAACGCCCGCAGTAGCAAGCGATCCGTGCGCAAGGTTGGTGCTTCGTTAGTCGTTACCACAGGCCTTTCACCATTGTCATCCCGAGCGGAGCCGGTTCGTTCGCCCCGAACGAACCGGTGGAGTCGAGAGCCTGCTGCTTCCGTGGGTGATCACATTGCCTACCACGCCGCATACCGTCGCCGCCGCGACCGCTCGGGCAGCAGCTTGATCATCACAATGCCCGCCACGAACCCTCCCACATGGGCCCAGAACGCAATCCCGCCCATGTTCTGCGCTCCGGCCACCGAGGTTGCTGCCCCGCTCAGGAATTGATACACGAACCAGTATCCCAGCATGACCCACGCCGGCAGATAAAAGAAGAAAATTGGCGGAAACCACGTCAGCACCCGCGCTCTCGGATAAAGCACGAAATACGCGCCCATCACTCCGGCAATCGCCCCGCTGGCGCCGATCGTCGGCACATTCGAGTTGGCGTCAAGCACGATGTAGAGCACAGCCGCCGCGATTCCGCCGATCAGGTAAAAGATCAAATACAGAAAATGCCCGAGGTAATCTTCGATGTTGTCACCGAAGATCCACAAAAACCACATGTTGCCAATGATGTGGGCAAAACCGCCGTGCAAAAACATCGAGGTCAGGATCGGCAGAAACAAGCCGGGAAGGGAAGCGCCGGGTCCGGTTGCCGCCCGCAGGAAATGCCGTGGCACCACGCCAAATTCGTAAATCAGGCTGTTGAGCGCCCGCGGCCCCTGCATCTCCACCGTCAACTCAAACAGGAACACCAGCGCGTTCAGCGCAATAATGAAATACGTCACGTAGGGCGTCGAGTAGCGCGGCGTGTCATCGCGTATGGGAATCATTTAGATTGGTAATTGAGCAATTGGGTAATTGAGCAATTGAAACGCAACTCCAACACCAGTAGCGCCAACGCACACGCATCATTCTCTCCGCTTCGGGCTGAAATTACAAAACTACCCGATTACTCAATTACCCAATTACTCAATCCCCATGAACGGCGTTCTCATCGTCGATAAGCCAGCCGGGTTGACCTCCCACGACGTGGTCAACCGAGTGCGCCGGATTTTGCACGAGCGCTCGGTCGGCCACCTGGGCACGCTCGATCCGCTGGCTACCGGAGTCCTGCCGCTGCTCATCGGCAACCTGACGCGCCTGGCCCAGTTCTACACCACAGCAGAAAAGACCTACGAGGGAGTCATCCGCTTCGGCTTCGCCACCGACACGTATGACGCCGAAGGCGGGCCGACCAGTCCGGCGGTGAAACTTCAAGTATCACTTGAAGAATTGCAAGCGCTCGCCAACCGCTTTCGCGGACCCATTGAGCAGATGCCGCCGCCGTTTTCGGCCAAGAAGGTTCATGGCGTTCCGGCGTACAAGCTGGCCCGAAAGCACAAAGAGGTGGTCCTGCAGCCGGTTAAGGTCGAGGTCAAAGAGCTGGAGATTCTGGGCGTGGAAGGCGAGCGCGCCACATTTCGCGCCCGCGTAGCCTCAGGCACCTACGTTCGCTCCTTGGCCCACGACATGGGGAAGGCCCTGGGCTGCGGCGCACATTTGGAGTCTTTGCGCCGAAGCGCGGTAGCAGAATTCGATATCTCCGACGCCCACACGCTCGACGCCCTGGAGGCCGCCGCCACGGCTGGCACCCCGGAAGAAGTGTTCATCCATCCGCGAAGGATCCTGCCGAACTTTCCCGCCATCACCGCCAACGACGAGATGACCGCTCGCATCCGCAGCGGCAGCGCCGTAAATCTGCCGGAGCTTTCCCAGGCCCCGCAGGTCAAGGTTTTCTACGGCCAAAGGGAACTGATCGCCATCGCCACGCGGGTAGCGGGAACGCTGTTCCACCCCAAAATCGTGCTGGCGGCAGCCCAACCGGTGCCAGCCAGTAAGTAAGCGCCAGTGCGGGGAGGGACCAGGTGGAATGCACAATGTCCGATAACAGGTATTCTGTTAACTACGGCGCGGTGCCGCCCCGACGCCAGCTACGGCTCACCTTATACAGGTCCTGCTCCGCATCGAGCTCCTTGATTAGCTCTGGCGTAACTGGCGGCGAATCTGGTGGGACTACAACTACCCGGCGGGCTCAGTCCTTAGCCTGCCCTGAGCAACCGGCCAGCGTCACATCTTATACCGGCCCAGATCCTCGTCGTTGAGCCCTTCCAGCCATTTGCGCAGCTCATCGCTGGTGATGCGCTCGGCGTTGCCGGCGTGCTGCTTGGAGTTCTTTAGAACTTCATCCTCCACAAAGATCGGGCAATCGACGCGCAACGCCAGCGCCAGCGCGTCCGACGGGCGGGAGTCGATGCTGACGATCTGCCCGTTGCGCTCCAGCCAGATGACGGCGTAGAACGTATCCTCGCGCAACTCGCTCACTACTACCTTATGTACCCGCGCCTCCAGGCCCGTCAGCACGTTCTTGATCAGGTCGTGGGTCATGGGGCGGGGTGTGGTGACCTTCTCGATTTCCAGAGCGATGGCATTGGCCTCGTAAATCCCCACCCAGATCGGCAGCACCGTATCGCTGCCCGAATCCTTCAGGATCACGATCGGCATGTTGGTGACTGGGTCCATCATCAGCCCGCGAATTTTCATTTCCACTTCCATCGCAAATCTCCGGTGCTTCGCTCCCTCGACCGTTCGGCTCCGGGGATCCCTCGACTTCGCTCGGGATTTCGGCTGGCGACTCCCGCTCGCCGCTGCGCGCCTCGCTCACGCCGCCAAACCGCCTCAACTTCGCCATTCGGCTCAGGGCAGGTTCTTTTATACCACCATTTGCCCAATCAGACTGTTAGGAAACGAACCCGTCGTAACCACGGTCACATAGGTGCCCGGCGTCGGCTCTGCGCCCTTTGGCACGGTAAAGTTCATGACCCGATTTTGCGACGTTCGCCCAATCCACTGGCCGCGCGCTTCGTTCTTCCCTTCCACCATGACTTCGACGGGCTTGCCAAGCCAGCGCTGATTTCTATGTTGCTGGATCTCGCGCTGCCGCTCGTTGACCACCGCCAGACGGCGCGCTTTCTCCGCATCTGGTAGCGCATCTTCCAAGCCCAACGCGGGCGTGTTCGGCCGCGGCGAATACTTGAACCCAAACACGCCGTCATACTGGACTTCATCCAGCAGCGTGAGCGTCTGCTCCAGGTCAGCTTCCGTCTCACCCGGAAAACCCACAATCACGTCCGTGGTGATGCTGATTTCCCGTTTCGCGCTCTTGATCCATGAGATGCGTTCCAGATATTCGTCGCGCGTGTATAGCCGCTGCATCGCATTTAGCACACGGGTCGATCCGCTCTGCACCGGCAAGTGAACGTGGTCGCACAGCGTGGGCACTGCTTCAATCGCCTCGACAATGTCCCGCCCAAAATCCCTCGGATGGGATGTTGTAAACCGCACCCGCTTGATACCTGGCACTTTCCCGACCGCAACTAGCAATTCTGCAAATGCCTTAGTTTCAGAAGGATCAGTGTAAGAATTCACGTTTTGGCCGAGTAGTTGAATTTCCGTGTAGCCCAGGTCCGCCATCTGCCGCGCCTCGGCCAGCACCGAGTCGGACGTGCGGCTCCGTTCTTTTCCGCGTGTAAACGGAACCACGCAGTAAGCGCAGAACTTGTCGCAGCCTTCGATGATGGTGATATACCCGCGATGTGGATTGAGGCGGGAGGTAAATTCCGTCTCGAAGCACTTGTCGGTCTGGCGGTCGTCCAGCCCGGTTACGCGCGAGTTCCCTGCTTCGATCTGCACCAGCATCTCTGGCAAATTCCGGTACGACGCTGATCCGCAGACCATGGCCACGTGCGGCGCCCGCTCGAAAATTCTCTCGCCCTCTTGCTGCGCCACGCAGCCCAGCACGCCGAAGCGCTTGCCCTGCGCTTGCAGCTTGCGGTAATCCGCCAGCCGGTGAAAGACTTTCTGTTCAGCTTTGTCGCGGATGGAGCAGGTGTTGTAGAGAATCAGCCCCGCTTCTTCCACCGTAGAAACTTGGCGATAGCCGTCAGAAATGAGCGTGCCGACCACCTTCTCGGAGTCATGTACGTTCATCTGGCAGCCAAAGGTTTCGAGGTAGAACGTCTTTTGCGCGGCGTTGGCCATCCCCATCAAGTATAGCGCAGGCGGTGCCGAAGTCTCTCGCCGAGGATGTCAGCCCACGAGGAAAGCTGTGCCGTTACCGTCGTCAATTCTCGACCGGGAGATTCATTCGCGCCAGCAAGTCGCGGTAAACGGGGTCGTCGTGCAGGCCGTCGAATGCGGGATCGTTTCCGATCGGCAGCAGCAATTCGTCGCGCTGGTCGTACGCCGCTTTCAGATATTGCAGAGCCGCGCCCTTATTCTTCAACCGGGCGCAGGTCTGGGCCACCAGCACTGGCGAAACCAGTTTCTGAGCGAAGTATTTCCTCTGCACTTGCAACATGCTTTCGAGCATTGCTTTCGGGCCTCCCGCCGCGAAGCCCTTTTCGGCTGCCGTGGTAATTGCCAGAGCGGAATTGTCCTGCACCGCGAAAGCATCTTTTCGCGACTCGGCCAGAAAGTCGGGATAATCCGCTAAGTTCAGGTAGATGCCCTTCAGATACAAGTGAGGCGAGCGGAAAGCCGGCTCCGTGACTTCCATCTGTTTCAGCAGCGCGATGGCCTGGTCCTGCCGTCCGGCATAAAAAAGGATGTTGCCCTTATCTGCCAAAATGGAAGTGGAGGCTGGGTCCAGGCTCTGGGCTCTTTCAATTTCTGCCAGAGATTCGGGGAATCGGCGAACCGTCAGCAAGTAATTGGCATACCAGTGGTGAGCGATCGCATTGTTCGGATCAAGATCAATGGCGCGCCTGAATTCCGCCTCGGCGTTGGCGATATCCCACCTCCCAAAGAACAAGGCAAACGCCAGCGAAGCGTGCGCGGCGGAAGAATGATCGTCCAGTTCGACCGCTTTCTTCGCCGCCGCAAAGGCGCGCGGGTAAGCCTCGGAGGCGGGCATCGCTGTGTACTCGCGCAGCAGGTTGTAGCAGTCTGCTAGGCCAACATACGCCATGGCGTAATTGGGATCGTGCACAATGGCCTGCACAAAATAATCTACGGCCTTGTTCAAGTCATCCGGCGTTCTTTTATTCCAGTAATACCTTCCCCTCAGGTAAAGCTGCTCGGCTTCGGGATCGCGGGCATGGGACGATGCCTGCACGCTTCCGCCTGACGAGCCTTGTTCAATTTCAACCGCCCCTTTTCGCTTATCGGAAGCGGGGTTGGGATAGCGGAAGAACATCAACACCAAAGCCGCCGCCATGATCAGAGCTGCGGCCACCAGCCAGCCAGCCTTCCTGGAGCGGACAGTAGAACGCCCTGTCGTGGGGGTTGGCATCGCCTCGGTAAGGATTTCCACGGGAGGGGCGACATCAGAAAGAGCCTGTCCCCCATCTATGACAGTGAGCTGCGCCACGGGCGTTTCAGAGTCGGGCGGGGATGCTGGGTCATCCTCCGGCGACATCGCTCCGATGTTTCGCGGGGCTGCCAGCCAATCGGACAGTTCGTCGGTATAGGCGTACACCCGTCCCTTAGCTCCCGGCAGCCGGCGGACCGGCATACCTAGCTCTTTTTCCCAACGATTGACCGTGCGCTCGTCCCGGCCGAAAAAGGCAGCGATCTCCTTCCAGGAGTCCAGGCGTTGGCGACTGATTGACGCTTTGCTTCCCACCATAATGTCGGAAGATGTCGGGTTTTGTCGGATATCTCCTGTTGCCAGCTGGGGGAGCGGCGACTCATTATAGCGCGCAGTGGGGATGCGGGAAAGCGATTTGTTTCCCGGTTTCTTGCGGCATGTCCTGGCTCTTTTGGGGCGGACAGAACGGTAAGTTGCTTACAATCATCGACTTCCGATTCCATCTCCTCCAAGATGAGGCCCGCGACAAATTTGCAGTGCAGGAAGGCCCGGAAACTTCACAAACCAACCCAGGAGGATTCTATGAATTACATTGGTCAGCAAAACAAGCAGTTTCACATGGTTGCGGTTTTTGCGGTCGCGCTGGTTGCGGTTTCCTTCAGCCTCACGGCTCCAGCAGTTGCCCAGTCATGCACCGACTCCTGGACCGGAGGGGGAGGAAATGACAATTGGAGCAACGGGGCAAATTGGTCAGATGGCCAGGAGCCGGGCAACAGCGACAACGTCTGCATTCAGACATCGGGAGCGGCAGTTTTGTTGGACGTCAACGACACGATCGTCAACCTCGCCCTTGGCAGCTCCGACAGCCTGACCCTTCCCACCGTAACTAACGCAAGTCCCTCCCTCGCCCTCAGTGGTTCCTCGCTCGCGAACAGCGGCCAGATCATCATGGCTGCTCCGGTTTCGTTTGGCTCAACGGACATTTATTTCACATCCAGCGGGACGGTAACCTTATCCGGCCCCGGAACGATTAGCATGCAGGCCAACTCCTACGGCAGCGACGCCGTCGGAGGCGCCGGGATCCTGCTGAATCAGTCGACCATCCAGGGCGGCGGCGGCATCGACATGACGGTCGACAATTCCAGTGCCGGTGTGATCAACGCCAACCAATCCGGTACTCAGCTGGTCCTGGGACGCAACCAGGCCAGCAACTCAAGCAATACTGGCCTCCTGGAGGCCACCGGCGGCGGCCAGCTCGCCATGGGAAGCCTCACGCTGAACAACGTTGGCGGGACAATTATGGCGTCGGGCACAAACTCCTACGTCCAGCTCGAAGGCGAAGGCCAGGGGGGAGAAGTGTTCACCGGAGGCACGTGGACAACCGCAAACGGAGGAGTCATTCAGGTTGTTGACTCCACCGCGCTCCTCGACGGCACAAATGGGAACACCATAACCAACTTAGGTACCATGCAACTGGTTGACGGCGCGCCGCACCCAGGCGGCTATTTTCAGGGAACCATCAACAACACCGGGACCATTCAAATACTGTCGAAGGGCAGCCAGTTTGGCATCAACATTCCGGCGGGCCAGACCTTCACGCTCTCCGGCAGCGGCAGCCTGACCCTGGGCGATGGTACGAGCAACTCTTACAACAATCTGAACACCATCAGCGGCAACATATTCGTGAACCAGCAACTGCTCCAAGGCACCGGCAGCATTAACAATCTTAGCGGCTTCACCAACACCAGCACCGTCAATGCCAACATTCCCGTTGGCACAAATGGCCTTCAGCTTACGATCTATCGCACGGGAACAACCAGCAACACCGGAACCCTCGAAGCTACCAAGGGTGGCGGCCTGCTTATCGAGTCCCTTGCGCTCGACAACAAGGGCGGAACGGTCAAAGCCGTCGGCAAAAATTCCTACGTCAATCTGAACGGAATGACACTCAGCGGCGGAAAAATCTCCAGCTCCGGCGGCGGGGTCATTTACAACGATGAAGGAACAATCATCGATGGTGCAACCGAAGGCGCCGTCACCAGCACTGCCACCATCCTCGTCCCCGCGGTAGGCAACAACCCTAACGGCAACTTTCAGGGTGCGGTTACCAACAACGGAACCATCCAGATTCTCGCCAACTCCGGCAGCGGCGTCACCCTCGGCGTCCCGGGCGGCGAAACCTTCACGGCCTCAGGCTCCGGCAGCATCGTCATGGGCGACGGCACGAACAACGCTTACAACAACCAGAATTACATCAGCGGCAACGGAGCCTTCGTCAACAACCAGACCGTCCAGGGAGCCGGCGCCATTCAGCACATCAACGGCTTTACCAATAACGGCACCGTCAACGCCAACCTGGCGCCGGGGCCGAACGGCCTTCAGTTGGTGGTGTACAGCACCGGTACAACCAGCAATACTGGAACTATGGAAGCCACCAATGGTGGGTCCTTGTACCTGGAAGGCGGGAACACCATTGAGAACGCCGGCGGGACGGTCGAAGCCATTGGAACCAACTCGACCGTAACCATGGCCGGAATGACCATGAGTGGTGGAACTTACTCGACCTCGGGCGGCGGCACCATCAACGACCAGCAGGGCACGCTGCTTGACGGCACCACGAACCCGATCGTCATCGACGGCAACTTTGACATTCCTCCCGCCGGCAACAATCCCGGCGTGGCCATTCAGGGAACCATCAAGAACACCGGAACCATCTACCTGTTTACAACTGCGAGCAGCACTACCAACGGCATCGGTATTCCCAGCGGCGAAACCTTCACCCTGACCGGGATTGGAGACTTGGTCATGGGCGATGGAACCAACAACTCCTACAACAACAACATCCAAATCACCGGCAACGGAACCCTGGTGAATCAATCGACCATCACCGGCAGTGGCCAGATCAAATATGAGGCAAACATCACCAACCAGGGCACCATCAGCGCCAACGTCCCGGAAGGCAGCGCTGTAGTTCTGCTGGAGGTCTGTTGCGAAGGCAGCGGCGGAGAAATCTCCAACAGCGGGACCATGGAAGCCGCCAACGGAGGCGGCCTCGAAATCTTCCCCAACAATAACTTCACCAACTCGGGAACAATCGAAGCCCAGGTGAACAGCACGGTCCACATCAACAACCCGTTTGCGAACCTCAACAACAACACGCTCACAGGAGGGATCTACATCGTTGCCGGAACGCTGATGATTCCGGGGAACATCGATACCAACGCCGCCAACATCACACTCAACGGCACGGCCTCGCAGATCCTGAATCCGAACACCAACGCTCTGGCTGACTTTGCCACCAACGCGCCAAAGGCCAGTTTCACCCTGAGCGGAAGCCAGAGCTTCACCTCCGCCGGCACGTTTACCAACCAAGGTTCCATCAGCATCGGCAGCGGCAGCACATTCACTGTTGGCGCTGGCGGAAGTTATGAACAGAGCGGCGGCAAAACCACGGTCAACGGCACGCTTACCACCTCCGCTTTCCAGGAACGGCGGGACGAACCGGACTCTGAGAACGCCGCCGGCACGGTTAAGATCACCAAGGGCTGGCTCTACGGCAACGGTGGCAACATCGCCGCCCACGTCAGCTCGTCCGGAACCGTCATTCCGGCCCAGTCGACCAAGACCGTCGGCGTGCTGAAGATCTCCGGCGCTTACACCCAGAGTTCCCACGGCGCCCTTGACGCCAACATCGCGGGCCCCAACGCCGGCCAGTTCAACGTGCTCAACGTCACCGGCACGGCCACGCTGGGCGGGACGCTGAACATCGGACTGCTCAACAACTTTGTGCCCGCGATTGGCGATACCTTCGAGATTCTGACGGCCCGACAGGTGGACGGTACCTTTGCCACCGTGAATGGCACCCAGATCAATGACAACGAGCACTTCACCGTAACCTACAACGCCGGCAACGTGACCCTCAATGTGGTTTCCGGACCCTAGTCTTGCATTCGGAACTCGACTCCGCTGGAGGCTTAAGGCTAGTTTCCCGAATGTGAAAAAAGGGGAAGCGAATACCGGCTCTGAGGGCGTTAATGACAGCGACCTGCTGGTCGGGCGCTTCACCCCGTCAGGCCAAAGCGTGCCCCAACCCTATCAGGGGACGGAGTAGGCTGTGCACTTCGTGCGGGTGCGGACACCCCATCCTAATGTCGCGCTTCTTGCGGCGTTAGGGTGGGGGCCCCGTCCCCGCCATCACCCGCGCGAATGTTTCGCGGTCCACGTTGCCGCCTGACAGGACGGCTCCTATCCGCTTCCCACTCCACGCGCCTGGGTTTTTCAGAACCGCCGCGACGGCAACCGCGCCAGCCCCTTCGGCGACGTTATGCGTATCGGTGAAGAGGGCGCGCATCGCGGCTTCGACTTCGTCATCGGTCACTTGGACGACCTCCTCGAGCTCGCGGCGCAGAATTTCGAATCCCTCATCATGAGCTCGCGAGAGCGAAATACCATCGGCGATGCGGGTCGTTGACTTCCGCTCAACCACATGCCCGGCGGCAAACGACAAGGCATACGTCGGAGCGCTGGCGGACACCACGCCAATGATCTTCGTTTTCAGACCCAGCGCGTTGCGCACGGCAGCCAGACCAATCGCTCCCGAGCCCCAGCCGACGGGCACGAACACCGCATCTAGCGCGGGCGCTCCGCGAAAGAATTCCAGCGCATACGTCGCCACACCCCGGATGAGCAGTGGATCGAACGAAGGCATGCGGAACAGTCTGCGCTCGCTCGCGAGTTGATCGGCGTAGTGATCGGCGGCGTGAAAGTCATCGCCATGCTCGATCAGTTCCGCGCCCAGCGCGCGCATCGCAGCGTTCTTTTCGCGGCTGTTGCCGTGCGGGACCACCACGACGGCGCCCAGGCCGAAACGCCGCGCTGCAAAAGCCTGCGACTGCCCATGATTGCCCCGCGTCGCCGAGACGACGCCTTTCACCTCTGGATGCGCCTGCCGCAGCCAATCCATGTACGCGATTCCGCCGCGCACCTTGAAAGCTCCGACCGGAGTGTGATTTTCGTGCTTGAGCCACACTTCGCATCCAGCCCGCCGATTGAGTAGCGGCCACGAGTATTGCGGCGATGGCGGCATGAACCGGTGGACAAGCTCGCTCGCCGATTCAATCTCAGCCAGGCTGGGCAACCCTGCAAGAGCGCTGGGCCGAAGCATCATTTTCGTTGAAGTTCGATCAGTACAAGTGGAAGGTTACTTCGACGTTGATCTGCACGGCCACGGGCCGGCCGTCTTTCATGGCGGGCTCAAACTTCCATTGCTTGACGGCTTCGATGGCTTTCTCGTCAAGCCCGAGTCCAAGCGTGCGCGCAACTCGGATGTCACGCGGACGCCCATCCGGACCGACGACTAACCAGAGCACGCACGTTCCCTGATACTTTGCCTTGCGGGCTTCTTCGGAATACTCGGGATCGGGCGCAAAGATCGCGCGTGGAGCGGAAACCCCTCCGCCCACGCGAAACGGGCCGCCGCCAGTGCCTCCGCCTGAACCGGGGCCAAAACCGGGGCCGCTACCGCTGCCCACGCCGCCGCCAGAACCGGAACCAATACCGCCGCCATAGCCAGTTCCATTCGACGGTGGTCCGGGAATGTGCGATAGCGGATCGCCCAGATTCGGCATGTTGTACGCCAGCTTGACCTGGGGTGGGACCACCACCGTCGGTTCCATCGGCAGCTTGGGATTATCGTTGCGCACCACCACCACGGGCGGAGTGAACTGCTCCATCGCCAGCTTCGGCAGTTTGCCCTTGGAAGCCTGCAGTTTGTCTCGGTCGCCACCGCCGCCGCCCCCGCCGACTTGCGTCTTGGACGGCTTCAGGGCCGGACCTTCGTCGGTTGCCAGGTAGGTAATCGTCTCCGGCTGCTTCACGATCTGCGTGACCACGCGCCGGGCCAAGATCGTTCCCTCAATGATGATCGCCAGAACAATAATGTGGGCAACCGTCGAGCCCAGCGCGCCGTTCTTCTTGTAATTGTAAAAGCCCCAAATGTCTTTGACCGGAACCGGTTTGGAGGTCAGTACCAGCGGAGGCAGCTTCTGCGGAAACAGAAGATCCTTCAGGTTCGCGACGAGGGACTTCCACATCGGCTCCTCGAAGGTCGACTTCGGCAGGAGCAGATCGAGCTCGGGTTCTTTCTTGGCCTGCGGTTTGACTTGTTCTACTGTTGCCATATCCAGGTTGAGTTGGCTTTAGCGGGGAGCCAACTTCCCATTGTCTTCCCCATCCCTACAAGGGATGTCCATCTAAGATACTAAGTTGCTTGGCCGACGTTATTTACTGTTGCGATGCCTTGCCTCCATCCCCGAACACCGTGGGGGCGCTTCCGCAACTGTCTGTTTAGATGCACCAACTCAGGATTCGTACCGTGAGTAAATTGTACACCGAATCTGTTATCTCTCCGCGGCGTTGGCATCACTAAAGTGTGTATCTCCCGCCTCGATGGACGCGCCTAGGCTTGCTCCCTATAATGAGAAAAATCAACTATTTGGGAGAACTGTCCGCGTGCCGCTGGAGCTGAAGTCCACCATCAACCTGCCCAAAACCGACTTTCCCATGAAGGCCAACTTGCCGCAGAACGAGCCTAAACTATTGGCCCGTTGGGAGCAGATGGGAATTTATGAGCGGATTCGCGAGGCCCGGAAAGGACGTCCAAGCTATGTGCTGCACGATGGCCCTCCCTACACCAGCGGTCCGATTCATCTGGGCACGGCACTTAACAAGTGTCTGAAAGATTTCGTCGTCAAGTCCAAAACCATGGCCGGGTTTGACGCCCCCTACGTGCCCGGGTGGGACTGCCACGGCCTGCCTATTGAAATCAAAGTCGACCAGCAACTCGGCGGCAAGAAATTGCAGATGCAGCCTTTGGACGTCCGCCGCGAATGCCGCAAATTCGCCCAAAAGTTTCTCGGCTTGCAGCGCGAACAATTCATGCGCATCGGCGTTTTTGGACGGTTCGAGCAGCCGTATTCCACCATGACTCCGCAGTACGAGTCGGTCGTGCTCAAGACTTTCTTCGCCTTCTACGAGAACAATTTCGTGTACAAGGGCCTGCGCGCCGTCTATTGGTGCATGCACGACGAGACCGCGCTGGCCGAGGCCGAAGTCGAATACGAGAACCATACCAGCCCAGCAATTTGGGTGAAGTACCGGCTGAAAGATGATCCGGCCACACTCAACGCCGCGCTCAATGGCAAGCAGGTTTTCACCGTGATCTGGACGACCACCCCCTGGACGCTGCCGGCTTCGATGGCGGTGGCGTTCCATCCGCAGGAAGAATATGTGGCGCTAGAGACCGGGAACGACGTTTATGTCGTGGCTGCCAAGCTGGCAGAGGAGTCCGCTAGAAAGGTGGGCTTGACCGGTGCCCGTGAGCTTGCCCGATTCCCCGGGGAATCACTCGAGCGCAAGAATTTCGCCCATCCCTTTCTCGACCGCAACATTCTCGGCGTACTGGCTGACTACGTCACCATGGATACCGGCACGGGCGTGGTCCACACTGCGCCCTCGCATGGCGCTGAAGACTTCGCGACCGGCGTCAAGTACGGCCTCGACGCCACCAGCAACGTGGATGAAAAGGGCATCCTGCACAACGGACTTCCTGAATACGACGGCTTCAGAGTTTGGGATGCCAACGCTCCCATCCTCGATCTGCTCAAGAAACGCGGTGCGCTGCTGTACTCCGAACCGTTCGAGCACTCGTATCCCCACTGCTGGCGCTGCCACAACCCCATCATCTTCCGCGCCACCGAGCAGTGGTTTATCTCGATGGAAGCCGCCATGCCGGGCGGAGGCACGTTCCGCAGCCGCACCCTGGAAGAGATCGAAAAAGTGAAGTGGGACCCCGATTGGGGCAAGGAACGCATGCGCAACATGATCGCCACTCGCCCGGACTGGTGCATTTCCCGGCAGCGCGTCTGGGGCGTGCCCATTGCCGTTTTTCTTTGCCAAAGCTGCAGCAAGCCGCTCAACGATGCGGTCATCAATCGCGCTGTGGTCGAACTGTTCGCCCGCTCCGGCGCCGACTCATGGTACACGCCAGAAGCTGCCAAGGTTCTGCCCGCAGGAACGAAGTGCCCGCACTGCGGTGCCACCGAATTCGAGCCGGAGACGGATATTCTCGATGTTTGGTTGGAATCCGGCGCCAGTTACCTTGCCCTGCGGGCCGCCGAAACCGGCTATCCCTGGCCCTCCGATCTGTATCTCGAGGGCGGCGACCAGTACCGCGGCTGGTTTCAGTCTTCCCTGCTCTGCGCCATGGGCACCGAAGGAAGTCCACCCTACCACAACGTCGTTACACCTGGCTGGACGCTTGACGAAACCGGCCAGGCTATGTCCAAGTCTCGCGGCAACGACGTGGACCCGGTCGATATCGCCAATCGCCTGGGCGGAGAGATCGTCCGCCTCTGGTCCGCCTCCGTCGATTTTCGCGAGGATGTGGTCGGTTCCGAAGCGCTTATGCAGCGCATCGCGGAAAACTACCGCAAGATTCGCAATACGTTCCGTTACATTTTGGGGAACTTACATGGCTTCGATCCACAGCGGGATGCGCTGCCCTTCGAGAAACTTGAAGCTCTTGATCAGTACATGCTTGGCCAAACTGTAGCAATGGCCGCGGATGTCACCCGCTGGTACGATGAGTTCGCCTTCCTCAAAATCTATCAGCGAGTGCTGAATTTCTGCGTGGTCGAGTTAAGCGCGTTTTACTTCGATGTGCTCAAGGACCGCCTCTATACCTACGCTCCAAATTCGCCGGCAAGGCGCGCCGCGCAGACCGCCATCTGGCGTATCGGAGAAGCGCTGGTTCGCTTGCTCGCCCCGCTCATGAGCTTCACTTGCGAAGAAGTCTGGCAGTATCTGCCAAAACTGGACAATCGGCTGGCCAGCGTGCAGTTGAGCACGTTCCCTGTGGCAGGAGAAATTCTTGGGAGGCCCGGCGCTGTGGAGGACCCGGCTCAAGCCGAAGCATGGACGGCCTTGCACGCCGTGCGGGATGAAGTCCTGAAGAGACTGGAAGAAGCGCGCAATGCCAAACTAATCGGCGGAGGCCTGGAAGCCCAGGTCCGGCTGCAGGCGGCCGATCCGCTGTTTTCGATTCTGGCGCGCCACCAGGACCAACTAAGGTATCTGTTTATCGTTTCGGCGGTTGCCCTGGAACAGGCTGCCCGCGGCGACGGAGCGTCTGGACTCAGTGTGCAGGTAAATCGGGCTGACGGCCAGAAGTGCGAGCGCTGCTGGAATTATTCCACCCATGTCGGCGAGGATCGCACCTATCCGACAGTCTGCGAGCGCTGCAGCGCCGTACTGAAAGAGATCGAGGGCAATCAGAGATGATTTCACGCCCGACACCCCCAACCGTTGTCATCCTGAGGACCTGGGACCTTCGCCAAGCGAAGGCCCCCTACGAAGGATCTATCTATTCCCTCGGGCGCATGCACACATATAAAACACTATGAACACGACACTCTCTTTTTCCACCCCCTCTGGACTTGAAACCGAATGTCTTGCCGCGGTGGTGCTTGACCGCGCTCCCAAGAACGCCAAG
>Ga0187784_10000675_pt1 | contig 25632 bp, 25 predicted proteins | sample 1015_SJ02_MP15_2_FD_132964 | JGI IMG/M metagenome (GOLD analysis project Ga0187784, IMG submission 132964) | Tropical peat soil microbial communities from peatlands in Department of Meta, Colombia - 1015_SJ02_MP15_20_MG | ecosystem: Environmental > Terrestrial > Soil > Wetlands > Peat | place... | reverse complement strand
TCTCGCCTCGCATGCCGGGGCGATCGTCGGGTGGCCGATCCCCGAGGCGCGCGCCTTCCTGCGCGACCTCATCGAGCATGCGACGCAGCGCGAGTTTGTCTATTCGCATAAATGGGCTGTCGGTGATCTGGTGATGTGGGACAACCGCCAGACCATGCATCGCGGCCGCCCGTTCCCGCCCGAGGAAGCGCGCGACGTCCGCCGCACGACGATCGCCGGCGATGGGCCGACGGTCGCGCAGGCCGCGGCGGCGTAGCCGCAAGGGCACGATGCTTCACCAATACGCGATATCCCCTAGCGGCTTGAGGTAGACTGAGCCGAACCGGTCGAGCATCGCCCGCAATTCGCCGCTCGGCGCCCCAAACACGGTAAAGTTCCGCCGCTCGACCAGCGCCGCGTAACGCTCGCCGAAGACCCGGACGAAATTCGCCAGATGGGCGAACGCCGCGGCGCTATCCGCATAACGCTCGTAGACATCGACCCGTGCGCCGTCATCGCTGACAAAACGCTGATAGCTCAGCACGCCGCGCTCCTGCCGCGTCGCCGCGACCATCTCGGCGGTGAGCGCGACAAATGGGTCGAGGCAACCCGGCCGCACCGCCAGTTCGACATGCCAGGACACTTCCGTACTCATGGGCGCCTTCCGGGAAAGCGATTCAGTCGCCGCGCATTTTGCTCTACCCTTCCGTCAACGCGCAGCACCTCGCTTCGGAGGACATCATGGACGGGTTGGCTCAAACGAATTTGAAGGGCATCAAAGCGCCGCTCAACTTCACCGCGCCGATGGACGAAAAGCCCTATTCCTACAATTACGATCCCGGTCCCGGCGTGCCGCTGCGCAACACCAAGGAGGAGCAGCACGGCGTCACCGTCTATGACGGGCGCGGCCTCGATCTTTCGCTCGACCGCGAAGGCTTCGCGCTCGTCCACCACAAGACCGCGGCCGCCGATCTCTACGATGAAGCGATCATCAAGTCGGTCTACTACCCCGAATGCGAAGCGCTGATGAAGAAGGCGACCGGCGCCAAGAAAGTCGTCGCCTTTGACCATATCGTGCGCAATGCCGCCAAGTCGGCGAAGGGCAATGCCGTGAAGCTGCCGGCGGGCCGCGTGCATAACGACTACACCGCCTGGTCGGCGCCGCAGCGCGTACGCGATCTGATGGGCGAGGAAGCGACCGAGCTGTTGAAGCACCGCTTCGCGGTCAACAATGTGTGGCGGCCGATCGCCGGGCCGCTGCTGCGCTCGCCGCTGGTGCTCTGCGACTCGCAGACCCTCGATTACGACAACCTGCTGCCGTCCGATCTGCGCTACCCCGATCGCACCGGCGAGACCTACGCGGTCACCTACAACTCCAACCAGCGGTGGTACTATTTCCCCAGGATGCAGCCCGACGAGGCGATCCTCATCAGCTGCTACGACTCCGCGCGCCAGCACGCCGCCCGCTTCTCGGCGCATGGCGCGTTCGACGATCCGAATACCCCGGAAGACGCCCCGCCGCGCGAAAGCATCGAAGTGCGTACGCTGGTGTTTTTCTAGCCCCTCGGCGTGGGGCCGCCAGAAGGCGGCCCGTCGGCCATGCCGCCGCCGATCACCAGATTGCCCGTCGTCGCGTCGAAGATCAGGATCGCGCGCGGAAACGTTGCGACGTAGTTTTTCGGCCCGTGGACGCTGAAGTTTCCGCGCAGTTCGACAACGCAAAGCGGGTGGTCGTCGGCAAACCCGGTCGGCTCGTCGATGATGACGGCAGCATCGCGGCTTATCAGAAACTGGGCGCGTGCGATTGCCGGCCGCGCGCCATCGGGCATGCCGAAGGGCAGCTTGTGGGTCATCACGTATTGCTGCGCGTCCGCCACCGTGAAAGACGGTGTTCCGGCAAGATGCGGCGGGATCGCCGGCGAACCGAGCAATGGCGTCGGCCCGGTGATTTTCGTGCCGATCGGCGGCGCGTGCGGCGCCGGAGCGAGGGCGCCGACAGGGCCGGGCGTGGTCGCGCAGCCGCCGAGCACAAGGCCCAGAAGCAACGATCCCAGGAGATGGCGCGGATGAAGCATTTCGGCGCCCTCAATTGCTGGTGCAGCAGGTGGTGACCCAGGCGGCACCCTGGTTCTGCGAGGATGGGATGCCGCCAATCCAGCTGGCGTTGACCGGCGGCGAGTTGAGCGTGACCGACCCGGTGTTGTTCTCGTAGACGACGTTGTAGAAGCCGCTGCCGAGCGGCGCGTAGAACATCGAGGAGAATGGGTTCAGCGGCGCGCTGGCGCTGTTGGTTCCCTCTACCTCCAGGCCCGCTTCGCCCTCGTTCATCTGCATCGAATTGTGGGTGGAGCCGCCGTTCAGGTTGGTGCTGGGCCCGTCATAGATCACGACGGAGAAGTTTCCATCCTGGAGCGACAGAACCGCGACGTTCACCGGGATGTTAAAGCCGAAGCCGCTCAGATTCTGGACCTTGCCGAAATCATGACAGAAGAACTTGGACCCCGGCCGCTGGTCCGCCCAGAAGAAATGGGTCTCGTTAGCCGGGAAGTTGCAGCCGGATTGATCGGCGCCGGCGACCTCGCCAACCTCGATCCAGCACGGATTGTTGGGGCTGCATTTGGTTGAGGTATCCAGCACCCACATTTCGTCGCTGATATGGCCGTCCCCGCCGGCGAGTTGCTGGGGCACCATCGTGACTTGATAAGTGCCGAAAACGGGGTGGTCGTACTGAACGATCCCGTAGCAGTGGGTGTTGCCTTGGCACCCGGTGTAGGTGGCGGGACCGGCTGGGCAGCCCGTCAGCCCGAACGCGATGATGGTGGCGAAGGCGCAAGTGACGAGGGCACGCAACGCGCGGCTTGCGAAATATGCCTGCTGGGGCATGGGGGGAAACTCCCAGCGAATGTGCAGACAGCACGTGAAATCCAAGCGTGCGTGATCTGATCATTCGCCTAAGCGCGCTGACAACAAACATCGCTTAAAAAGCCAGGGTTGTGCCGCGGCCCTGCAACAAAATCGCCGGTTTCGCCAAGCTCTTGCTCCTATCGAGCCGACCAGAGGTGCTTCTGGTCTCGGCGCTGGCCCTCTATGATCGCCGCATGAAAAGCTACGACGCGATCGTCATCGGCGGCGGGCTGGTCGGCTCGGCGATCGCCTATGGTCTCGCGCGCGCGGGCCTCAAGACCGCGCTCATCGACGAGGGCGATGTCGCGTTCCGCGCCTCGCGCGGCAATTTCGGCCTCGTTTGGGTGCAGTCGAAGGGCCTCGGCGCGCCGCACTACCAGCGCTGGACGCGGCTTTCGTCCGAGGAATGGCCAAAGCTCGCCGCCGAGCTCAAGACCCGCACCGGCCTCGATGTCGGGCACGAGCAGCCGGGCGGGGTGCATCTGTGCCTTTCGGACGCGGAGTTCGAGGAACGCCGTGAGCGCATGGAGCAGATGCGCGTCGAGGCCGGCAATTTCGGCTTCGAATATAAGATGCTCCGCCCCGGCGAGCTCCGGGACATGCTGCCCGGCATCGGCCCGGCCGTCGTCGGCGCGTCGTGGACGCGCTATGACGGCCACGCCAATTCGCTGTTCCTGCTGCACGCGTTGCACAAGGGGCTTGTCGAGCGCGGCGGGGTCTATCTCCCCAACCGCACCGTCGATTACGCCGCCGCGCAGCCTAACGACTTCCGCCTCGGCAGCGGCGCCGACGAGATTTCAGCGCCGAAGATCGTGCTCGCGGCGGGCCTCGGCAATGCCGCGCTGGCGCCGCTCTTCGGCCTGAGCGCGCCGGTGCGGCCGCAGCGCGGCCAGATCCTCGTCACCGAGCGCACGTCTCGCGTGTTCGAGATGCCGACCACCACCGTCCGCCAGACCATCGAAGGCGGTATCATGATCGGCGACAGTATGGAGGATGTCGGCTTCGACACCTCGCAGCGCCCCGACGTGATGGCGATGATGGCCGAGCGCGCGGTCAAATCCTTCCCCTGGCTCGCCGAGCTGCAGGTGGTGCGCGCCTGGGCGGCGCTGCGGGTCATGCCGCCCGACGGCACGCCGATCTACGACGAGAGCGCGAAATTCCCCGGCGCCTTCACCGCCAATTGCCATAGCGGCGTGACGCTTGCCGGCGTGCATGCCAACGCCTTCGCGCCGATGGTCGCCGCGGGCGCGCTCGCGCCGGAGATGCTGCCGTTTTCCGCTAGGCGCTTCGATGTTCCGGCGGCGGCCTGACAGCCCGCCCAAGGAGACCGTGCCGGTCACGGTCGAGGGCCGCGAGTTGCGCGTGCCCGAAGGCGCCTCGGCGGCGACAGCGTTTCTGCTCGCCGGCCTCTCCGCGATCCGTGAGACTCCAATCACCGGCGCGCCGCGCGCGCCCTATTGCCTGATGGGCGTGTGCTTTGATTGCCTCGCCGAGATCGACGGCGTCGCCAACCGCCAGAGCTGCATGGTGACCGTCGCGTCCGGCATGACCATCCGCCGCCAGCGCGGTCGCCGCGGCGCGGGCGTCTCGCCCGCAACGGGGCACACTGATGATTGATCTGCACAGAAAGTCTGTCGGTAGGTGGCCCGATTGGGCGAGCCTCATACTACCGATTATGAACCGTTATCGTGGGAACCACGCGCGTCGTCGGAGGCTCGCATTCAAGCCGGCAAGACACTACTGATTCTTCTCGTACTCTTGCTTGCCAGCGTCACCTTAGCGCACGCGCAACGCGGGCCGCTGGCGCCGATTCTATCTTCGCCCATCTGGGTCTACAACAATTGGTCTGCATATGACGAACTGTCGGATCAGGTGCCGTTAACCGAAACGCTGGCGATGCGCGAACTGCAGGAGTTGGTGCGGCTCAAGAGTGCCGGCGTTCATATCGACTATTATGTCATGGATGCGTTTTGGTACGCGCCGGATGGGGGCTATCGAACGTGGCGCAAAGAAACCTGGCCGAATGGACCGGATGCGTGGCTTGCGGCGTGTCGGGAAAATGACATCAAGCCGGGATTGTGGTTCGCGACAAACACCCTGGAGCATTTGGCGCTCGCGGATAAATGGCGCGGTTCACTGGCATCGTCGAAATACACGATGACGTTGTACACCGGCGATTTTCTTGCCGATTTCATGGACGCGCTGCAGTACTGGTACGATCGCGGCATTCGGATGTTCAAATTCGATTTCGCCGACATGGACGCGATGGCGCCGGGAGATGAAGACGTTCTGACCCTGCGGGACGTCCAGCGGCGCAACGAGCGGGCTTTGCACTCCGCGTTGGCTGCGTTTCGCCGCAAGAACCCGGACATCGTGCTGGTCGCGTTCAACGGCTTTGTCGGCGATGTCGGTTCCGCCAAGAGCGTCGTACATTCTTCGAGCTTCCGCTGGCTCGATGTTTTCGACTCGCTTTACCCCGGCGATCCGCGCCCGTCGCAGGTGCCGGAAGTGAACTTCTACCGCTCGGTCGATATCTACACCGACCGCATGGTGCGTCGTTTCGAACAGGCGGGGGTGCCGCTCGAGCGCGTCGACTCCACCGGCTTTATGATCGGCGACACGGGCACCAACTACCAGCGTCGCACGGCAGGTTGGAAGGCTGCACTCCTCTTGCTCATGGCGCGTGGCGGCTGGGTCAACACCATCCACGGCAATCTCGAATTCCTAGACGATGCGGATGTGCGTTGGTTCGCCAAGGCCCAAGCACTTTACCGGGGCTTACAGCAATACGGCACGACGCGGGCCTTTGGTGGTCTGGCGGGTGATCGCGATCCCTATGGGTTCGTCTCAGCGGCGCCCGAGGGGAGCCTTTACCTCGTTGTCAACCCGGCCCAAACGGCGGCTGCCGCACAATTGCCGAACGCGCCGGACGGTTACGGCCGCGTTCTTTTTCGCGACGCCGGATTCGAGCCGTCTTTGGGTGGCGGTTTCATTCGGCTCGGCGCCGGCCAGTTGGCGTTGGTTGGTTATGGGCGATATGCGGAGGCCTCGTACGATCTTGGGCTTGGCGATTTCCGCATCCCTAAACAGGTCGAACCCTTGCACGCGACCTTCAAAAGGGTGGGTCCAGGGTTGACCTACGAAGCTATCCTGACAGCACCGCCGGCGGGTGAAGGTGTTAGAGTAATCTTTCGCCAATACGAGCAAACCGGCGCGCTTAAGCGCAGCGCGGCCCCGTCGGGAATGGGGAAATTCTTCGTCATCGGCGCAAAGCAAGGGGGCACGCCGGTGCCGGTGGACGTCGATTATGACCGGGTCATATGGAGCGGCATGTCGTGGGCGGCAGGCGAAATCAGTCAAAGCGACCTCGTCCCCGGTGCGCCGCTGACGATAAGCGTGTCCTCCGCAGATAGCGACCAAACCGAATATTTAACTGCGCAACTCTACCGCATCGAATACTGATCTAAGCGCTAACAAGGCGAGGGGCCATCTATGCCTGGTTTCCTTCGACTGGTCGATGCCGCGTGTTTGATGCTAGCGGCTTGGGTATCGGCCGCGACCGACCCGGTCGGTGACCCGGCGGAAGGGCATCGGCTTGCGCTGAAGATTTGCACCGCTTGCCATGTCGTCGCGGCTGATCAGGAAAACGCGCCGACCTTGCGGAAGCCCGCCCCGAGTTTCGAGGCCATCGCGAAGAAACCGGGTGTCACCGCCGACTGGGTCCGCAACTTCCTGCTGACGATCCATCGCACGTTCGCCAATGGCACAGAGATGCCGAACCCCCAGCTGACTGACGACCAGGCGGCCGATATCGCTGCTTACATCGCGGGTTTGCAGCCGGCGAAGCAGGGCGCAAAGCCGTAACACACGTGAGCCGCGACGCGAGCGCGCGGGATTGATGAAGATCAAGGCCCGCATGGCGCTTCGGTCTAGCATCCGGATCGGCACAGTGAGATGGAGCCGTGATGGAACGACGATTGTCGCGGGGCAGTGCGCTTAACCTGTCGGCGTCAGCCGCGGCGCTGCTTTTCATATGGTCGAATGCGGGCGAGGCGACCGCAGGGCAGTTCGACTGTACGTTGACGACCCTGGAGTCGACGGCGAACCCGAATTTCACCGGGGCCGAAAGCCGTTCAATGGCCGTTTCCGTCGATCAGGGCGCAAAAACAATAATCGTATCCCAGGACGGCACCGACCAATCTCTCGACCATGTGACGTTTTCGCAGCTCACGATCAACGGCTACACCGACACCCTCAGCCTCGGGATGGACAAGTCGTCGGGCAATATCGTTCTCCAAACCTATGGGCCAAATGCCGCCAAGACCGAGTTCGGGACCTGTCGCGTGAAATAGCCGCTCACGTCTGCCTCGGCCCAAAGCCTCTTTATGCCGCGCTTGATCCGGATCAAGGCGCGCTGCCGCAAGCAGCAGATGATGGGCCGTCGAGGTTCGCGGATGAACGATCAGGCGCAGATCATCACCGGCAAGGTGTCGCGGGCGACGCCCGCTCCCCGGCGGCGCCGCCGCTTGTTGCTGGCCGCAATCGCCAGCGCCGGCCTACTCCTCGGCGCCGCCGTTCTCGGGTGGCGACTATTTGAGTCTGCTCCGGTGCGTTACGTAACCGCCGACGTCACGCGCGGTTCGGTTGTTCAGATGGCGACAGCGACCGGCACCGTCAATCCGATCCTCACGATCATCGTCGGCAGCTACGTGTCGGGCGTCATCCAGTCGCTCTCGTGCGATTACAACACCGAGGTCAAAGCCGGGCAGGTCTGCGCCAAGATCGACCCTCGGCCTTTCCAGGCAACGCTCGACCAGTATGCCGCGCAGCTGCGCCGCGACCAGGCGATGCTCGATGCCGCCCGCATGGATCTCGCGCGCTATCAGGGCCTTGCTCTGCAAAGCGCGATCGCCCGCCAGCAGGCAGAGGATCAGGCCTATACCGTGCAACAGGATGCGGCGACGGTGAAACTTGACGAGGCGCTCGTTGAAGGAGCGAAGCTCAATCTGCAATACACCGACATCATCTCCCCGGTTGACGGTACCGTCATTTCGCGCAACGTCACCCAAGGTCAGACCGTCGCGTCCACCTTGCAGACACCGACGCTGTTCCTGATCGGCACCAACTTGAAGACCATGGAGGTCGACGCCAACATCAGCGAGAGCGATGTCGGCGGCATGAATGAAGGCAACCCAGCGACCTTCACCGTCGACGCCTATCCCAACCGGGTGTTTCGCGGAACCGTCGCCCAGATCCGCCAGTCACCGCAGACCGTGCAGAACGTCGTGACCTACGACGCTGTGGTCAACGTTGACAACGGCGATCTCGCATTGAAGCCGGGTATGACCGCCTCGACGCAGATCGTGCTCGCCCAGCGAGATGATGTGCTGCGTGTGCCGGATCAAGCGCTGCGTTTCGCCCCCGGGGGGCTCGCGAGCGTGCGGCGCGCGGCCGGCGCGGCGGCGCAAGTATGGATCTTACGGGACGACAAGCCAGTCGCGGTTTCGGTCACGCCAGGCCTCGATGACGGGACCTACACCGAGATCAGCAAAGGCGACTTGCAAGTCGGCGATAAGGTCGTCATCGGCGAAGATCACGCGACGGGGAGTGGGGCAGGCCTGCCTCCACCGCGTCTATGAAGTCACGGCCAATGTCACGCGAAAGCGGTTCCCCGACCGATCCGGTGATTCGGATCGAGGACGTCACCCGAATATTCACCGTCGGCGACATCAGGGTCGAGGCCCTGCGTCGCGTCAGCCTTACCGTGATGCTTGGCGAATTTGTCGCGATCATGGGCTCATCGGGCTCCGGCAAGTCGACGCTGATGAACATCCTCGGTTGCCTCGATACGCCGACTGCCGGCCATTACTACCTGGAAGGCGTCGATGTGGCGCGACTGCGGGAAGCGGAGCTGGCTGGCATCCGCAGCGAGCGCCTCGGGTTTGTTTTTCAGAGCTTCAATCTTCTTCCGCGCACAAGCGCTGCGGAAAACGTTGAGTTGCCACTCTATTACGCGGCATCAGGGCCAATCCAAGGTTCGGTTCGAGATGAGCGTGCGCATAGTGCGCTGGAATTTGTCGGCCTCGGCGACCGTGAGCGCAACACGCCCGGTCAGCTTTCCGGCGGACAGCAACAGCGCGTGGCCATCGCTCGGGCGCTAATCAACGCCCCAAGCCTGCTGCTCGCCGATGAACCAACCGGCAATCTCGATACGCGCACGTCGCACGAGATCATGGAAACGCTCGTCTCGCTGAACCGGCAGCACGGCGTGACCATTGTCCTCGTGACCCACGAGGCCGATATCGCCGCCTATGCCGGGCGGATCGTCACGATGCGCGACGGCGAGATTGTTTCCGACGAGAAAGTGGTCAACGGCGCGGCGCGAACCAGCAGAGGAAGCCCCGAGCCGCTCGATTTCTTCCAGCGTCCCGCTGCGCCGAAAGCCGCTGCCTCGCCGATGCCGGAATTTCTTCCGTTCGCGCGGATGGTCATCGCTGCTGCGGCGCAGGCAATCGGGCGCAACAAGATGCGTTCCGCGCTGACGATGCTGGGCGTCTTTATCGGCGTTGCCGCATTGATCGTCATGGTCGCTATCGGTAACGGTGCAAGCGAGGCGGTGCGCAAGCAGATCGAAAGCCTCGGCACCAACATGCTGGTGATCGTGCCCGGCGCGGTCACTGCAGGTGGGTTCACGGCGGGAGCCGGCAGCGCCAGCACGTTGACGATTGCCGATGCAAGAGCGATCCGCCGCGACGATCCTGCCGTGGCGCAAGTGGGCTACCTGATTCGACAGACCGGGCAAGTCGAATATGGCAGCCAGAACTGGATGACAACCATCCAGGGAGTTAGCGCAAACTATCCCGCGATCACCAATTGGCGGATCGCCACCGGACGCGGGATCACGACCGATGATGAGCAAAAGGCCAGTCTCGCCGTTGTCATTGGCCAGACGGTATATCGCCAGCTGTTCAGCTCCCACGAAAACCCGATCGGTACCTGGATAGAGGTCAAGGGCGCATCGCTTCAGGTGATCGGAGTTCTAGCGGCCAAAGGTCAGTCGCCGTTTGGGCAGGACCAAGACGACCTCGTGATGATGCCGTTTACCACTGCCGAGCGGAAAGTGCTCGGCGTGGCGGCGCCCTCGCAGCAGCTCGCACCGCTCAATTGGCCGTATCTGCCGGCGCCTAATCCCTACAATCTCCAGCTGCGCATGACCGGTTTCGCCAATCAGATTTACGTGCAGGCCACGAGCCAATCGCAAGTTCAGTCGGCGATTACCGAGGCGACCGCTACGCTCGTCCATCGCCACCACCTCAAAGCCGGACAACCGAACGATTTCACGGTTCGCAATCTCAGCCAGTTTGTCGAGACCGCGGAAAGCAGCAGCCGCGTTATGGCAATCCTGCTCGCAGCGGTCGCTTCGATCTCGCTGCTGGTGGGCGGCATTGGCATCATGAACATCCTGCTCGTCTCGGTGACCGAGCGCACCCGCGAGATCGGCCTCAGGATGGCGATCGGCGCGCGCCGCCTGCATGTGCTGCTGCAGTTTCTCGCGGAGGCCGTCTTCCTCAGCGTCAGCGGCGGTCTCGCCGGTATCATAACGGGGATCCTCGTTGCTGGAATGATCCCGGTCTTGTTTGGTTGGCAGGCGCCGGTGTCGCTGACGGCGCTGCTCGGGGGATTCCTGTTTTCCGCCGCGGTGGGGGTTTTTTTCGGCTACTACCCGGCACGCAAGGCCGCCAGCCTTAATCCGATCGATGCCTTGCGCTACGAATGAGGACGTGCCGCGCGCAAGGCCCCGGCCGGCGGCGCCACCGGGTCTGACGCCTCAACATTCGGTATCTAGCGGTCCGCTGGGTAGGGACGGTTCGAGCTTTCCCTCGTGGCGGATGCCGAGCGCCTCGTCGTTCGTGATTTCGGTCTCGGCACGCAACCAGTGGTCCAGGCTTTGACCGGCGGGACAGCCTTCCTGTTCCCAAATCGCGTAGGCCCGTTCCCGGATGGATTGCTCTCGGTCATCAAACATCAGGCCCTCCTTCCTTCAGCCTGCGTTAGACTGCCTCGCCACCGCGCGGGAGCATTTGTTTGGTCCGCGCCCGCGCCACTGTGGTTGGGTCTACGCCGCCGCCTTCACTTCGATCTTCTTGGTGGGCTTTTGCGCCTCGGCCGTTTTCGGCAGAGTCACCGTCAGCACGCCCTTCGCGAGCCCGGCCGTGATCTTGTCGGCATCGACCCCTTCGGGGAGCGCGAACGAGCGCTGGAACGAGCCGTAGGCTCGCTCCGACACGTGATGGTCTTTGTTCTTTTCTTCCTTCTCGTAGCTCTTCTCGCCCTTGATCGTCAGCGTGTGATTGCTGACCGTGACATCGATGTCCTTCTCCTCCAGGCCCGGTAATTCGGCCGTAACCTTGAAGTCTTTGTCACCTTCGGTCACGTCGACCGCGGGAACCGGAAAGCTGAACGAGCTTTCATAAGTCCAGGCCGGCTCGACATCGAGCGAACGGCGAAAGCCAGGTAGGCCGAAACCCGAAAACCGGTCAAAGAGCTGGTCCATCTCTTGCCGGAATGACTGCCACTTGTGGGGCAAGCGGGGCGCAGGAGCCGGCGCATTCTTTTTAACCTCGACGGGGACCTTGGCCATCGGACGACCTCCTGCTAGTTGGGCTGGCGTTGATCGCACCGAAGACCGGGTACGCGCGTTGATGCAGATCAAATTTTTGTCGTGAGCCAGGTCGCACTCGCGGACTGGTTTGACGCGCGCCAGTGTTCCTTTGGCTGCGAAGGCAACCCATCAAGGCTTCACCTGAGAGATCGTTCCGCCTAGCGGACCATCTCCGGCCCCGGGGGGCTCGTTCTTTCGCCGGTTCCGCGAGCCCATCATCGGCGCTGTTTGACCTGCATCAATTTGAAATTCTCGGCGCCCGTTAGGCTTTCAAATGAAGCAGACGCGCGCGCTGCGCCGTCGCGCGCAACGGCAAGTGAGAATGTCGTGCTCTACTCAACTCCGCAACTTGGAACCCACGAGGTCTTCATTGGGCCGCCGACCCTGGGCGGCTCTCTGTCACTGCCGCAGCGGCCTTACGGCATCGTGTTGTTCGCTCACGGCAGCGGTAGCAGTCGTTTCAGTCCGCGAAATAGCTTTGTCGCCCACGAGATGAACAAGAGAGGCCTCGCCACGCTACTGCTCGACTTGCTGACCGAAGAGGAAGCGCGCGACCGCACGAATGTGTTCGACGTTCGACTCCTCGCCGAACGCCTGTTGGTCGCCACGGCATGGGCCAAGCAAGAACAGCGCACAGCAGCTCTGCCCGTGTGCTACTTCGGGGCCAGCACCGGCGCCGCAGCGGCCATTTCCGCTGCCGCGTCGGGAGCATGGCCGATCGCGGCGATAGTTTCCCGCGGAGGCCGACCCGACCTCGCTAACGCCGACCTCGCTCGCGTTCGCGCACCAACTTTGCTCATCGTTGGCGGCAACGATCCCGTCGTCCTCGATCTCAACCGCGTTGCGCTCGCCGAGCTGCGCTGCGAGAAAGAATTGGTCATCGTGCCGGGCGCGACGCATTTGTTCGAAGAACCCGGTACGCTCGAATCCGTGGCTTCTCTGGCCGGTCAGTGGTTCTCCTCGCACGTAAGCCGCCGTCCGGCGAGACGCCGGTCTGGCGCGGTCTCCGGCTAGTGCGCGGCGGGCAGAAAATTCCGTCGCGACGGCCGCACATTGGGAAGCGTGGCGATAAAGCCCGCACCAAGCGCGACATAAAGCGCGAGCGCGACGATCGCCATCCGATAGCCGAGCAAGCCTTCGCCGCAGAGCGTGAGAATCGTCGACCACGTGGCGTCGCCGAGAAGGCTCGCCGTCCGGCCCGATAGGTTATAGAGGCCCCAATATTCGCCGGAGCGGTCAACGGGCGTGAGCGCCGTGAGCAGAACCCGGCTTGTCGACCAGATTCCGGCGAGTCCGAGGCCGGCAAGCGGCGCGACGACGGAAGCGAACAGAACTTTGGGCCCAATCGTCGTCGGGCCGATCACGATCGAAGTGCCCGGCCCTAACACGAACGTTGCCGCGAACAGCAAAAACCAGATGCCCAACACCACGAGCACGGACCGCTTGGGGCCGATCGCCTTCAGCAGCGGACGAAACAACATCCAGGCGGATAAGGCCGCGATGACGATCGCGGGAGCAAAGATGAGCCGCAGTTCACCGGTCGGAAATCCCATCACGTTTCTTGAATAGAGACCCATGAGGGTGATGACCGAGGCGACGGCGTTCTCGTAAAGGAAGTCGCCGACCAAGAACCGAAACAAGTAGCGATGTCGCCGGGCATCGCGAAAGGTGTCACGGATACGACGATACGCCGAGCCCAGGTCCGCGGAAGCCCGCCGGACAGGAAAGTCCGGGCTGAGGAACATCGCCGGAAGCGCGAACAAGCTATAGACGGCGGCCATTGCCAAAAAGATCAACGGCAGAGCCGCGTCGCTTGTCGCAATGGCGCCAAATCCGACGATGCAGAGGAGGCCCCCGACATATCCCATGCCGACGGTCATGCTGGCGATGACCGATACATTTTCCTCATCGCTTACCGCCGGAAGCATCGCGGTAAACAACGTGAAGCCGGCATTCACGCAGATGTACGCGACGATGAAGCAGCCAAATGCGGCAAAGCTGGTATCGACAAAGCTGAGCGCCCCGGTGAATACCGCCACGCCCAGGACGCAGATTCGCAGGTATGGTTGCCGACGCCCGCTCAAATCCGCGGCGGAACCGAGCAGGGGCGAAACCGCCACGACGATAAGGCTCGCGATGGTGACCGCCCAGCCGAAATCGGCGCCCGGTCGTTTGAGCACCACTTGGACAAAGGCGCCGAAATACGTCGACACGACGATCAGCGACCATGCCGAATCAGCGGCCTCGAAGGTGGAATATCGCCAAAAAATGCTCCACCAGGGAGGAGATCGGCTCATCCGCATAACCCCATCTGACTTCAGCTCCCTCAATTTGCGCCGCAATTAGCCGGTGGTTTGCATCACTGGCTAGCCGGGATCGGGCTCGCCACAGTTTTTCAAGAACAACCGCCAATGAATTGAGCTGGATCAACGCAAAACTCGTCGGCGCCGTCAGAATAAAATAACGTTCGCGGCGATTTTTTAATTGTTCTCGATGCCGCGGCGGCACGAGGGAAAACGAAAATGACCAATCACAATCTACAAGAATTGCCTCAGATAATCGCAGTAAATCGTGACATCTCCTGGGCCGATTTCATTTGCACGCCGGTTATCGATTTCGACGCGGACGGCAAAGCGCTGTCTGCTGTCCGGCGATGCGCCATCACCGCAAGTCATCGTACGATCGTGGTGAGGTTGCCGCACCGCACGACCCTTGATAACGGCGAACCCTGGCCGCCGAAAGCGGTCGTCGACGTCATGATAGAGGCCGTCGGGCCCACGGTCTCCGTGTAGCACCTGGTGACGCGTCCATCCGGTTGGCATCCGTAAATTGCACCGAGCGTCGTGAAACTGATGCGCTCGGCGGAGGCAGTCATGACGAATGTTGTCACGCTGACCATGAACCCAGCGCTTGATATCGCGACAACGACCGATCGAATTGTCCCGGATCACAAACTGCGCTGCGATGTACCCCGTTACGACCCCGGCGGCGGTGGGATCAATGTTGCTCGGGCGATGCGTTCACTTGGGGTTGGGGCGCTTGCCGTATTTCCCGCGGGTGGAGCGGCGGGAGAATTGATTGGCCAACTCCTGGATACGGAAGGCGTTGACTACGCGATAGTCCCGATCTCGGGCTTCACGCGCGAGAGCCTCAATGTTGTCGAGCGCGCGAGCGGCAAGCAGTACCGATTTATCCTTCCCGGGCCTGACATCGGTCCTGTGGATCAGCAGCGCTGCCTTGACAAGGTGGCCGCGGCGGCAGGCGATGCTGCTTACATCGTGGCCAGCGGCAGCCTCCCGCTCGGCGTTTCTGACGACTTCTACAGCCGCGTTGTGGCGCTCGCCGCGCGATGCGGAAAACGTCTGATCCTCGACACCTCGGGCGCGGCGTTGAGAAATGCCGGCCCCGGGGTCTATCTACTAAAGCCGAGCCTCAGTGAACTTGAAGGCCTGCTGGGCCGTCCAGTCCGCACGGAACTCGAAGAACATCAGGCGGCACGAGAATTAATCGAGCGGGGCTACTGCAAAATTGCCGTCGTGTCCCTTGGCGCTCGCGGCGCCGTCGTGGCGAGCAAGGAAGGTGTGCAACGTCTGCCGGCGATCTCGGTGTCGGGGAAGAGCGGTGTCGGAGCCGGCGATTCCATGCTTGCCGGCATCATCGCGGGCCTCACTCGCGGGCGTTCCCTGATCGAGGCGGTACGTTATGGCATAGCGGCTGGAGCGGCGGCATTGCTGGGCGCTGGGACCCAGCTGTGTCGTCTCGAAGACGTCGAGCGGCTCTACCAGGGTTCCTTTCGTTAAACGTCGGCTGATCTGGGTCAATGGCAGGACATAGCCGTCGTGATTTTCTTGCTTCACAAGCCCGGCCGAATGACGGCCCGATAGCTGTACGGAGGCCGAAGATGACGCAACAGTTGATGCACAAAGGTCCTTGGATCGCGGCTAAGGATGTGCAACCGGAAGATATTCAAGATCCGTTTGAGGTGCGGCTGCGCGTCGACCCGCCGCCGGGCTTGGAGTTCTGGGATCGCCCGCTGTGGATTTACGGCCGATCCGAAGGACAGAAGGCCGGCGAAGGCTCTCACCTCACGCTCATCCAGCATGCGGATCGAAAGGACGGCAGTCACCGGCACGAAGGATTGCCACTCAAACTACTGTACCCCATTCTCATAGATTTCGCCGAGGACATCGCCGGAGATCATCTTGTCGTCAAGCTTGATCTGCGAAATCTAGAAGTGCGACCGGGCAAAACGAATAAGACGGCAGCAATTAAGGCTGAACGCCGCAAATATCCAGAATTAGCCGGGAATGTTCATGGTTGGAAGCGCCAGCGTTAGCGAAGACTCTTTCGGTGGTACCGGGCTCAATTCTGAGCTTTTACATCGAGCGCGACGATTTCAACCAAGGTCGGGTTCGCCGCAGTCTTTGAGGATAACGGCGCGCGAGAGGTCGCGAAGCCGCGCGGCTTCGGCCAACGAATCGCCGCTCGGCACAATGGCGTCGCCGATCGTTATCTTGACTTGCCCGCGCCGAGGAAACCATCCGTCGCCTCGCAGGATAGACCGCGTGCCGCGCAGCGCGATCGGGACGATCGGGACGCCCGTCGACGCGGCGACTGAAAAAGCCCCCAGTTTGAACGGCGTTAATCCGGGAACACGGGTGAACCCGCCCTCGGGGAAGATGACCAACCGCTTGATATGCTGCGCCGCCGCCGCGATCTGCTGAATGTCCGCGATCTCCTGTTCAATATCGACCCGCTCGACAAAAAAGGTTCCGAGCTTTTGCAAAACCCAGCGAGCGAGGGGCTTGCGGACAAGCTCGCGTTTGGCGACGAAAGATAGTTCCCCCGGTAGCGCCGCTGCCAAGGCGAGCGAATCGATGTAGCTGGCGTGGTTGCAGACGATCACCGCCCGCTCGGGAAGCTCGCTACGGCGTTCGACCGCTAGCCGCGTTCTCGTCAGCCTAAGCGCTAAACGCGTCGAACGCCTGACGGCGGCCCAGCGCCATGATGTTCGCGGCAGCACCATCACCAAGGCCCAGGTAAGGGCTACCATCGAGCCGATGACCATCCACCAATAGCCGGCGTACAGCAGGGCGCCGGCCGCGCGCAGCGCGCGCCGCAGTTCGGGCGCGACCGCCGCGAGCCCGAGGGCTGCCACCTGTCGGCGTAGGGGGCGTCGCTGTTCGAGCTGCCCTCTCTCGTAGAGCTCTCTCGCCGCGCTCCGCCGCAATTTCCCGCTCGGGGTCTTCGGCAGGCTGTGCGGCGGGATGCAGACGATCTCTTCGGGCGGTGCGTCGAGCAGCGCAATGATCGTCGACGCCACGAGCTCGCGCAGCTTGTCGCGATCGCCGCCGTGCAACGGCGTCTCGACCAAGACAACCACGCGTTCGGTTCCCGAGCGCGGGTCGCGCATGCCGAATGCGGCGACGCCGCCTCGCACCACGTCTGGCAGATCCCCAACGGCTTCCTCGATCTCGGTGGGGTGCAGATGCCGGCCGCCGCGGATGATGATGTCCTTGGTGCGTCCTGTGACATACAGCTCGCCAGCCGCGATGTAACCGAGGTCTCCGGTCTCGAGCCAATCGCCGTCGAATAGCGCCGCCGTCTTTGCCGGCTCGCCAAAATAGCCGCTGGTCGCCGAAGGGCCGCGAAATTGCACCCGTCCTTCGCGCCGCTCGGGCAACTCGTGGCCGATCTCGTCGATGACGCGCACTTCATGGCCGGGGAGCGGCTTCCCACAGGAGGCGATTTCAAGAAACCCGGGCTCATCGCTGGGGGCCGGCTCGGCGACCTGTCTCTCGCTCAAACCGTGTCGCATGACGCGGTCGATCACCGGCTGCCGGCCAAGCGGCGGTAACGTGAGACCCACGGTGTTTTCGGCAAGGCCATAGGCAGGCGCCATTGCCTCGGCCCGAAACCCATAGCGCGCGAACCTTTCCGTGAAGCGTCGCAACGTGGCGACGCTCACGGGTTCGGCGCCGTTGGCCACCAGCCGCAGCGACGACAGATCGAGCTCCTCGATCGCCGCGTCCTCGATGGTCCTGACGCATAGATCGAAGGCGAAATTTGGTGCCGCGGATATGGTGCCGCGATGCTGATGAATGGCCCACAGCCAGCGCTCCGGCCGTGTCAGAAACCGCTGCGGCGGCATCACGACGAGCGGCACCCCATAGTAAAGGCTGCCGAGCCAAGCGCCGATCAGGCCGAGGTCGTGATAAACCGGCAGCCACGAAATAAAGACATCGCGCGACGTGGCGGCGATGGCCGTACCGAGCGCGCGGATGTTGGCGAGGATATTGGCGTGGCTCAACACCACGCCCTTGGGCGCGCCAGTGCTCCCGGAGGTGTACTGGATCAGCGCCGTCATCGCGGGGGTTTCGATCCGCGGGAGCGCGCTCGTCGCCGCCGGCAACTCGGCGACCGTCGTCACGCCTCCGATGCTGCCCACGAGTGAGCGCAGGAGACCCGCGGCGTCCCGCAGGCCGGGCGAGATGATCAGCTGCTTTGCACCGGCGTTATCGAGAATCCCAGCCTGGCGGCGGATATGATCTTCGATCTGGCTGGCGCGGGCTGGCGGGTAGATCGGCACCGGAATCGCGCCGGCGTATAGGGCGCCAAAGAATGCGACGAAGAAGTCGACGCATGTGGGGAGCATGATCGCAACTCGGTCGCCGACGGCAATGTCGAGCTCTCGCAATCCCTCCGCCGCCCGCCGCGACCGCTCGGCCAGGTCGCGATAGGACAAGGTCGTCGTGTCGACGTCGCTTTCGTCCAAGACGATGTGCGGGCGATCCGGGTGCTGGTCGGCGTGCCAATTCAACGCGGCGCAGAGCGTCGTGGCATTGGCGGGGGCGGCTGCCGGGCCAGCGATCGATGCGATGCGCCGCGCTGGTGTTCGCGGCGTGATTGGAGTTCCGCGCGCGCTTGATAACGCGTTCAGCAAGTCGCGAGGCGTCCGGGTCTCGGACAGCACCCGAGCCGGGAGCGTCACTCCAAATTCCGCTTCGACACGCAATACCAATTCCGCACGCCCGATGCTGTCGATGCCCAAATCGCGGTCGAACTGGCTGTCGAGATCAATCCCGGATGGTTGCGATGCGGGGTTCAGATCGCGCGCGACGTCCTCGACCCGCCGAAGCAGCCTCGCCTGTTCAAACGCGGCGTCTTCGCGCTTCGGGTCAGCCGGCGGACGCGGCATTGCGATCGTGCGGGTTGGACGCGTTGGCCACCGCCGCCCTGCCTTCCTGGCTTTCCGCCTCGCGGCCGCGGACCACCCGCCGTCCCGCTCGCGGGCCGCGGCGCTCGGTGACGATCGTGCGCTGCCCCTCGGGCCAATGGTCCTTGTGGAAGTAGACGATCACCCAGTCACGCACTCGATCAAGCTGGTGAGCGCGAGCCGAGTTGGAATAGATGGCGGTGAAATGCCAGCCGTCGCGCACCGTGTGCAGCACGGGCAGCCATGCCTCACCGGTCGGGTTGAACCGCCGTGGCGCGATTTTGACGAGATCCCCGGCGGCCGCCCGCTCCCGATATTCGCGATCGATCGAGAGCAGCAAGGTTGCCGAAGGCTCCTCGTATGGCCGCCCCTGTGGCGCGCGGATGCGCCCGAGCATCTCGGCGAGAGCCGCTCGGACCATGGCGGTGCGACGCGGGCCGAAACCGGGCGCCGCTTCGAGCCTCCCGCTATAGGCCGCGGCTTCGAGCGCCTCCAAGGTGTCGATCCCGAAATCCTCCGCTAGCCGTCGAGACAGTTCGGACCCTAGACCCGGCACCGCGCGAAACAAGCTTTCGGGGCTGGCGCAGCCTTTCAAATGCTCGAGAAACCGCCAGCGCCCCGTGGTCAGCATTTCGATGATCGATGTCGCGATCGATGCCCCGATACCAGGAATGGCTTCGATGGCCTCGCGTCCGCCGCTGTCGGCGAGGACGCGGATGTCCTCCGAAAGCGCCAGAAGCGACTGCGCCGCATTGCGATAGGCTCGCATGCGAAACGGATCGGCCGACTGAGCGGCGAGGATGTCGGCGGCTTGACGAAGCTTGCCGGCGATCGCCGCGTTGGTCCGCTCGACCGGCGCGGCCCCTTGCGTGTGAGCGACAGTCGCGTTTCCGGGTGTCTGGTTTTGCGGCGCCGCTTGCTCGGTCACAGCGATTTCCTATGTGTCTTGCGCGACGGTGCTGCGATGCGACGTAACGCGCCTTGATTTGCGTCAAGGCCAGTCGGCGATCCCTGTCCCATATTTATCACTTGGCTGCAGTCACTCGCGTTTGGACAGGGCAATGTTCACGCATCGGGTCAAACTTTTCAGGATCTTCGGCTTCCAGGTTTGGATCGATGCTTCGTGGCTGTTGATCGGAGGCCTCATCGCCTGGACGCTTGCCGGCGCGGTCTTTCCCTCGGACCTGCCGGGTCTGGCCCCGTCAACCTATTGGTGGATGGGGATCACCGCCGCGATCGGCTTGCTGCTCTCCATCGTTTTCCATGAAACCGCGCATTCTCTGGTAGCGCGCCGGTTTGGCATCGAGATGCGCGGCATCACTTTGTTTGTATTTGGCGGCGTCGCCGAGATGGCGGGCGAGCCGGGAAGCCCCGGGGCCGAATTCTTGATGGCGCTGGCCGGTCCGGTCTCCAGTCTACTCCTCGCGGCGGTGCTGTTTGTCGCCTCTGGGCTCATCGCCGAAAGCAACGGACCGCAGACCGTTGCGACGGTTGTCGGCTACCTGGGTTCGCTTAATGCGATTCTCGGCATCTTCAATCTGGCGCCTGCCTTCCCGCTCGACGGCGGCCGCATGCTGCGCGCGGCCATATGGGCCTGGAGGCGGGATGTTGTCCGGGCAACACGGATCGCCGCGACCGCTGGTGACGCATTCGGGATCCTATTAATCGTATTGGGCGTTCTCGCGGTTCTGCGGGGCAACCTGATCGGCGGCGTGTGGCAGCTGCTTATTGGCATGTTCCTGCGCGGCGCGGCGTCGGCCAGCTATCAGCACACGATGACGCAGCGTCTGCTCGCCGATATTTCTGTGTCCCAGGTCATGACCCCGGATCCAATCGCGGTCCCGCCGGACCTGCCGGTATCCCGGTTTATCGAGGACTACGTCTATCGCTGTCACCACCGCGAATTCCCCATCGCGCGCCGCGGGAGGCTTGTCGGCCGGATCGGTACCAAGGAAATCGCCGCACTCGATCGCGACCTTTGGCCGATGACCGAAGTCGCGGCGGTTGGCGTCGCCCTAACTCCCGCCGACACGATCGCGCCAGAACGCGGCGTGTTGGAGGCGATCGCGCAGTTATCAAGTGGCGGGCGGAGTCATCTCTTCGTCGTGCGTGGCGAGCGCTTGGTCGGCGTCGTCTCGCGGCGGGACCTGATGGAACTTCTCTCGGCCAAGCTCGAACTATCCAGCGATGCTGATCGTGGCCGTGGGACGACGCCCGTGTGGCGTGCCGGGCCAACTCACTCCGAACCGGAGATGCCGTAAAACCAGCGGCGCAAAAGCGGCATCGCGATCCCGCCGCGCCTGAGCGCCGGAGCTTTCTCCGCGACAGGATTGAGGTAGATCAAGGCAAACAAGCGGGCCCACAGGTCAAATGACCACGCTATGCAGTCGTCACCCAACAGTCGCCCACCCCGACTTCTTCACCGGCTCGATCGTCTGCTCGGCGAGCTCAACGTCCTGTTGACCGCGCTGGCAATTGGCTTGGCCTGCCTCAATCTTGTCGTTTTCGCGACCATCACGCTTTCCGGCGAAATTCTGCGTCAGGAGCACGACCGGGGGCTCGCTGCTTTCGATATAACCCCCGCGGTCAACCCCGGCTCGGTCAACCGCGCACCATGACCAACGGCGACACCTTTTGCCGCGTGGTACGGAAAGACCCAGCCACACTGCCCGTGCGTCCAAACCTGACCGATTACGCCGTCGTCCGAAGCTCCTTCAGGTGGGAAGATGCCCGTAAGCTCCTCGACGGATTGCCGGCTGGACGAGGCTTGAACATCGCGCATGAGGCGGTCGATCGCCACGCGAATGGCGCGCGTGCCGGCCGCGTCGCGCTGCGCTGGCTCGGCAAGTCCGGAGAGCGACAGGACTTGACCTATGGCGAACTGGCCGCGGTCACCAACCGCTTCGCCAATGTTCTCGGCGGACTTGGCGTCGCCGCGGGCGATCGCGTCTTCATCCTGCTTGGCCGCGTGCCCGAGCTCTACATCTCCGTGCTGGGGACGTTGAAAGCGAAATGCGTCGCCTCGCCGCTCTTCTCCGCCTTTGGTCCCGAACCGATCGCGACCCGACTCGAGCTCGGCGAAGGCAAGGTCTTGGTGACGACGGAAGCGCTCTACCGCCGCAAGGTCGAGGCGCTGCGTCCGCGCCTCCAGCGCCTCGAGCACGTGATCCTCATCGATGACGGCGACCCGCTGCCGGGCACGATGCGCTGGTCGCGGCTTATGACGGCTGCAAACGACGATTTCGTCATTCCGCCGACCTCGCCGGAAGACATGGCGTTGTTGCATTTCACCAGCGGCACCACCGGACGGCCGAAAGGCGCCATCCATGTCCATGACGCCGTCGTGACGCACCATATCACCGGTTATTACGCGCTCGACCTGCATGATGACGATGTCTTCTGGTGCACGGCGGACCCTGGATGGGTCACCGGGACGAGCTACGGGATCATCGCGCCGCTCACGCATGGCGTGACCAACCTGGTCGTCGAGGAAGAGTTCGATGCTCAGAGCTGGTACGGCGTCCTCGCGGCGGAACGCGTCACGATCTGGTACACCGCGCCGACGGCGATCCGGATGATGATGAAGCTCGGTGCGGAGATCGTTCAAGGCTACGACCTGCGCAGCTTGCGTTTCATGGCGAGCGTCGGTGAGCCGCTGAACCCGGAGGCCGTGACCTGGGGTGTCGAGGCGTTCGGCCGGCCGTTTCACGACAATTGGTGGCAGACCGAAACGGGCGGCATCATGATCGCCAATTTCGTGGGTCTTCCGGTGAAGCCGGGGTCGATGGGGCTGCCGCTACCCGGCATCGACGCCGCGATCGTCGAGCGGATGCCCGACGGCGGCGTCGCGGTAATCGACGAGTCGATGGTTCAGGGAGAGCTCGCGCTCAAGGCCGGCTGGCCGTCGCTGATGCGCGGTTACCTGCACGAGGAAGAACGCTATCGCAAATGCTTTGTCGGTCCCTGGTATCTGACCGGCGATTTGGCCAAGCGCGATGCGGACGGCTATTTCTGGTTCGTCGGGCGCGCCGACGACGTCATCAAATCGTCCGGCCATCTGATCGGTCCGTTCGAGGTCGAAAGCGCGCTGATGGAACATCCAGCGGTGGCCGAAGCCGGGGTGATCGGCAAGCCGGATCCGATGGCGGGCGAGATCGTCAAGGCCTTCGTCGCTTTGCGGCCTGGCTACGAAGCTACCGAGGCGCTGCGCCGCGACTTACTAGGTCATGCCCGGCGACGGCTCGGCGCCGCGGTCGCGCCGAAAGAGATCGACTTCCGCGCCAATCTGCCGAAGACCCGCAGCGGCAAGATCATGCGTCGCCTGCTGAAGGCGCGCGATCTCGGCCTGCCCGAGGGCGATATTTCCAGCCTGGAAAGCGACGAGCGATGACCGCGCGGGTCCACCTCGACCACGATCACGTGCGGCGCCTGTTGCGCCAGATGATCCGCATCCGGCATTTCGAGTCGAAATGCGTGGAGCTCTATCAGGCGCAGAAAATTCTTGGCTTCCTTCACCTGTATGACGGCGAGGAAGCGGTCTCGGTCGGCGTCATGGAGGCCCTGACCGCGGAGGACGCCGTGGTCGCGACCTATCGCGAGCACGGGCAGGCGATCGCCCGCGGCATCGGTATGGACGCGCTGATGGCCGAGATGCTCGGCAAGCAGCAAGGATGCTGTCGGGGACGCGGCGGGTCGATGCACATCTTCGATCGCAAGACCCGGTTCTACGGTGGGAACGCGATCGTCGGCGGCGGGCTGCCGTTGGCGGTGGGCGTCGCGCTCGGCGACAAGATGCGGGGGCGCAACACGCTCACCGCCTGTTTCTTCGGCGACGGTGCGGTCGACGAGGGCGAGTTCCACGAAAGCATGAACCTCGCGGCGCTATGGCGCCTGCCGCTGCTGTTCGTCTGCGAGAACAATCTCTACGCCATGGGCATGGCGCTCGAACGCGCCGAGGCCCAGACCGATCTCGCCGTCAAGGCCGCCGCATACCGAATGCCGGCCGTTACCGTCGACGGCATGGACGTCGTCGCTGTCGAGCGGGCGGCGCGCAATGCCGTCGAGGAAATCCGCGCCGGCGGCGGGCCGCAATTCATCGAATGCCGCACCTATCGCTTTCGCGCCCACTCGATGTTTGACGCGCAGCTCTACCGCAGCAGGGAAGAAATCCAGGCGTGGCGCGAAAAAGGGCCGATCGTCCGGTTCCAGAGCTGGCTGGTGAAAAACGGCCTTATCCACGAAGAGGAAGTGCGCGCGATCGAGGCGGAAGCGGATGCTGAGATCGACCGTGCGGTCGCCTTCGCGGAGGCCGGCACACTTGAGCCAGTCGAGGATTTGGAGCGGTTCGTGACGATGGACGCGGTGCCGGCATGAGCGCCCCGATCACCTACCGCGAAGCCTGCCGCCAGGCGTTGCGCGATGCGCTGTCGAGCGACCCAAGGACATTCCTCATGGGCGAGGATATCGGCCGCTACGGCGGCTGCTACGCCGTCACGAAGGGCCTGCTCGAAGAATTCGGCGAGGAGCGCGTGCGCGACACGCCGCTGTCGGAGAGCGCCTATGTCGGGGCCGGGATCGGCGCGGCGATGGTCGGGATGCGGCCGATCGTCGAGATCATGACGGTCAATTTCAGCCTCCTGGCGCTCGACCAGATCGTCAATAACGCGGCGACGATCCCGCATATGTCGGGCGGGCAGTTCGCCGTACCGCTGGTGATCCGCATTTCGACCGGGGCCGGCCGGCGAGTCGCGGCGCAGCATTCCCACAGCCTGGAAGGCTGGTATGCGCATATCCCCGGATTGCGCATCCTGGCCCCGGCGGTGTTGGAGGACGCCCGCTACATGCTCGCCGCGGCGCTGCGCGATCCGAACCCGGTGCTGATCTTCGAGCACGTCATGCTCTATAACAACGAAGGTGAGCTCGATTCTGCCGTCACCGGCGTCGATATCGAGCACGCCAAGGTCAGGCGCCCCGGCACGGACGTGTCGGTGATCGCGTACGGCAACGGGCTGATCAAGGCGCTCGCCGCGGCCGACGCCATGGCGGCCGAAGGCATCTCGGCCGAGGTCATCGATTTGCGGGTATTGCGCCCGCTCGACGCGCCGACGCTGCTGGCTTCGATAGCGAAAACCCGCCGCTGCGTGATCGTCGACGAAGGCTGGAAAAGCGGCTCGCTGGCGGCTGAGATCGGCATGCGCATCGCCGAGGAGGCGTTTTTCGATCTCGACGCGCCGCTGCGCCGCGTTTGCGGCGCCGAGGTGCCGATGCCCTACGCGGCGCACCTCGAAGACGCGGCGCTGCCGCAGCCGGCGGACATCGCCGCGGCGGCGCGCGGTCTGGTGCGCCCGGCGTGAGCGATTTCCTGATGCCGGCGCTTGGCGCCGACATGGAAGCGGGAACGCTCGTCGAGTGGCTGGTCAAGCCGGGCGACCAAGTGAAGCGGGGCGACATTGTCGCCGTCGTCGAGACGCAAAAAGGCGCGATCGAGATCGAGATTTTCAGCGAGGGGGTCGTCTCGGAGTTGGTGGTTCCGGTCGGCGCAAAGGTGCCGGTCGGTAGCTTGATCGCGCGGATCGGCGAAACCGGGCCGGCACCGGTTGCACAGCCACCACCCGCGCCGTCCGCGCCGATTTCACCACTGCCGCCGGAGCAGGTTGCGCCGCCGCGGCCACCTATCGCCGCCGTCACCGCGGGTGTGAAGGTCTCACCGGCGGCGCGCCGGCGTGCTGCCGAACTCCACATCAACGCCACGACTTTGCAGGGAACCGGTGTCGATGGCGCGGTGACAGTGGCCGATATCGAGGCCGCGGCAGCCGCCGCCGCGGCGCCCTCACGGCGCAAAAGTTTCGATCCGGCCGAAATGCGCAAGGCG
>Ga0187784_10000674_pt1 | contig 25636 bp, 21 predicted proteins | sample 1015_SJ02_MP15_2_FD_132964 | JGI IMG/M metagenome (GOLD analysis project Ga0187784, IMG submission 132964) | Tropical peat soil microbial communities from peatlands in Department of Meta, Colombia - 1015_SJ02_MP15_20_MG | ecosystem: Environmental > Terrestrial > Soil > Wetlands > Peat | place... | reverse complement strand
GTGCCCCGCTGCCTTGTTGTTCAGCACATCGAGCCCGAGACTTCGTATGCGATCGGGAGAGCTCTTGCTGCTGCTGGCGTCACCGTCGACCTACGGCGCACCTTCGCCGGTGACCCCCTCCCTGAGGACCTCGAGGGCTTCGCTGGCCTCGTGGTGATGGGCGGACCGATGTCTGCCACCAGCGACGAGGAGTTCCCCACGCGCCGCAAGGAGATAGGCCTCCTGGCTGAGGCCGTGAGACGGGCAGTGCCGACGATTGGCGTGTGCCTCGGCGCCCAGCTGCTCGCCGATGCGGCCGGCGGCCGGGTGGTCACCGGGTCAGCGGGGCCCGAGATCGGCTGGTTCCCGGTGGAGTTCACCGCGGAGGTGGTTGACGATCCGCTGTTTTCGGAGGTCCCAACGCCGCTGCTGGTGCTCCATTGGCACGGGGACACTTTCGAACTTCCGCCAGGCATCGTTCCGCTGGCCTCCAGCGCCCGCTACCGGAATCAGGCGTTCCGAGTTGGGCCCAACGCTTGGGGACTGCAGTTCCACCTCGAAGTCGACCGCCAAGCAGTGATGGCCTTCATCGAGGCCTTCGGGGACGACGTGCTCGCGGCAGGCTCGACCCCCGAGGCGGTGGTGGCGGCGAGTGAGAACGCATTGGCCTCTTTGGCCCGCCACCGCACCAAGGTGCTGGAGCGGTTCGCAGACCTCGTGGTCTCGTGCCGGGGTGTCGCTCCGTCTTTCTGAGCAAGGGCCCACATTTCCGCCGCGTGAAATGTGGCAACAAATGTTGTCTCTGAGGCATCTTGACCGTAGGGTGCCTGCATGGGGCCAGAGATCGGCGCGGTGCTCTCGTCGCTCGGGGACTGCCTCCGGGCCACCCGGGAAGAGCGAGGTCTCACGCTCGAGCAGGCTGCCGAGCTCTCTGGGATCTCGAAGTCCCATCTCTCGCGGCTCGAGTCCTGCGAGCGCCAGCCGTCGGTCGCATCACTCCTCGCCCTCGCCGAGGCCTACGGCGTCCCGGTGGGCGTCCTGTTCGGCGAGACCCAGGGTGGTACACGGCTGGCCGTCATGCCACCCGACCAGCCACGCCGCAGTTCCAACGGACTGTCGATCGCTGCGTGCAGCGGCTATACGGGCTCGAGTGTCATCGACGCGCTGCGCCTGACCGTGCCGGCTCACCGGCCGACACCCGCCCCCGTCCGCCATCCAGGTGAGGAGTGGCTCTACGTGCTTTCCGGGACGCTTCGCCTCGAATACGACGGCGAAGCCCACATGCTCTCGGCCGGTATGGCCGCCCACTTCGACGCCGAGGTAGCCCACTGCCTTGGCGCGGAGGAGCCGGGGGCGGAGGTTCTTCTTGTGGCAGCCAAGCCCGTTCGCAATCTGCACGCCGTTCATTGACTTCCGCGACCGACATTCAAAGGAGAGAATCATGACGATTGCCGATGCCACAACGATTGAAGGGACTGGCAGCAGCTTCGAGATCGATGGATTCATGGCCGTGCGGGCCCGGACTCGCAAGGCCGTCCATATGATCGCCGAGCAGATGGCGCCCGGTATGGCCGAGGAGCAGGCCAAAGAAATCGCCCGTGCCACGCTGTCCGACTTGGGCATGCGCAGAGGATGGCATCACATCATCGTCCGTTGCGGCTCGAACACCACGAAGGATTTCATGGAGCGTTCCGACCCCGGTGTGGTCCTTCGAGACGATGACATCTTTTTCGTCGACATCGGTCCCGTCTATGGGGAATTCGAAGGCGATGCCGGCGATACCTTTGTCCTCGGCGATGACACACTTCAGCTCAAAGCCAAGCACGACGTACGCGAGATCTGGGACGTCGTCCGGGCGAAGTGGCTCGACGATCACCTAACCGGCATCGAGCTCTATAAATTCGCCACCGCAACGACTGAGGGATTCGGCTGGAAGCTGAACATGGACCTCTCGGGTCACCGGCTCTCAGACTATCCGCACTCCGCCCACTACGACGGCCCGCTCGCAGAGGTCGACTTCCGGCCGAACCCAAACCTCTGGGTGCTCGAGATCGCCATCGCCCATCCCGACATGACCTTCGGGGCCTTCTATGAGGACCTGCTCCTCGAGGACCAGTCCTTTCCTGAGGGTACCGTTCCTGGCTGAACTGTCATTGCCATTAATGCTGACGAGACCTCTTCAAATAATCGTCACCTTTTAGCTGTTCTCTACAGCTTGATCTTGGGAAAACCGCGACTGTATCGCCTCCCCACGGACGGCGGGATAGAGAATCACGTCGTCAATTCCCTTGAGATCGCTCTCTGAGATCGGTCCAGCTGCACACGGGCCTTGGAGGAGAAGTACGCGAACAGTTCAAGTGCGATGGTTCATATTCCATTAATGGGACATCTATTGCCTTCGCATTGATGATCGCTAATTGATGTAGCAGCGACCATCACTAATTGATTGAAGGAGAGGACCCGTGAGTACGCTCGAAAGCACGGTAGGACCAGCGCCCGCTGAACACAGCCATCACGGGCTCAAGGCGCGGGCCCTCGGATTCCCAACGGTGCTGGCTCAATCGGTTGCCGTGATCTCACCCACCATGACGGCGGTGCTGATCATCCCCATCGCCTTCGCCGACGCCGGCAACGGAACGTGGCTGGCGTACGCCTTCGGCACCGTGATGCTGCTCTTCGTGGCCCTGTGCTTGAACCAATTCGCCAAGCGCTCGGCACTCCCAGGCTCGATGTACGGCTATACGGCCAAGGGCCTTGGGCCGGCCGCCGGGGTCATGTCCGGCTGGTCGCTGATGTGGTGCTACCTGTTCATCGGGGTGGCCGGTCTCACCGGATTCTCGATCTTCGCTTCGCAGATCGTGGCGTCGATGGGGATCCACGCCACCATCCCCCCGGTGCTCTTCTTTTGCATGTCCGCAGCTGTGTGCTGGGTGATCGCCTACAAGGACATCAAAGTGTCCTCAATCCTGACCCTGGTCATTGAGGCGCTGTCGATGATCTGTATCGTCGCATTGGCTTGGGTGATTCTGTTCAAGAGCAGTTCGGTGGTCGACCATGCGCAGCTCACGATCCAAGGCATGACGCTGCACGCTCTATCGCTGGCCATCGTGATCACCGTCTTCTCCTTGGTTGGCTTTGAAAGTGCCACTGCACTTGGCGGGGAAGCTCGCAAGCCCCTGCGCAACATCCCCAAAGCGGTCGTGGCCAGCCTGCTCATCACGGGTGCCTTCATGGTTTTCATGAGCTACATCGAGGTTCTCGGGTCAAAGCATGCCGGTCTCAACCTCGGGACACTCTCGGCCCCCCTGACAGCGCTGTCCAAGGCGTACGGCGTGCCGTTCTTCAAGGTGCCCATCGACCTTTGCGCCATGGTGAGCTTCTTCTCACTCAGTCTTTCGTGCCTGAACGCTGGGGCCCGGATCGTCTACCCGATGGGGAACCACCACGTCTTGCCCAAGACGCTCGGACGGAGCCACCCGGTCAACAAGACACCGCACGTAGCCATCTCCACGTTCGTGCTCTTGATGGTGTCAGTCCCATGTGTGCTCGAGATCTTCACCAATCCACTCACCACGTTTGGAGATGCCGGGACGCTGGCCGCCTTCGGGTTCATCACCGCCTACTACCTGATCACCGTTGCCGCCCCCTTCTACTTGAGAAAGCGCGGCGAGCTCACGGCAGGCCCGGTGGCCCTCGCCGTCGTGGGTGCTCTGGCCATGGCGGTGCCCACCGTCGGCAGCTTCTACCCGGTTCCGCCCTGGCCAGTGAAGCTGTTTCCGTACCTCTTCCTGGCCTGGATGCTGGTGGGCGGAACCTGGCTCTTCGCTCTTCATCGCCGGCGCAGCCACATCTTCTCGGAGATCGAGGACGACCTCGAGGCCACGATGGCCGCCTCAGTCCGGGCTCACCACGAGGACATCGGGACGTTGGCACCTATCCCGCGCCCGCTGCCTCCGACTTTCGAGGAACTGGACCGGGCTTTGCAAGGGGCGGCTTGAGTCTGCGCTAGACGTTGTCGCCGCGCCACTGGTCGGAGCGGGCACGGTCCCCGATGAACGGGTTGCCGCGTGCGTCTCGTCCCCGAGCCCTCTGGCGGGGAGATCACTGATCGGTGGAGAGCGCCGCCTCTCGGCGGGATGTGACGAAGTGCCCTTGGGGGGTGCACCGTCCGGCTCAAATGCTGGTTGGCAAGGGAGAGCGAGAGGACGGTCGCGCACGGCGCTCCTGGCGCCGTACCCAGGCGTCCTCGTCAGGTGGGCCGATGGTGGGCACTCCGGTGACGGTAGCCTCGGTGAGCTCTCTGACCAGGACGACCGGTTTCGCGGGGCCCGTCGACCAGGCTCGGGAGCGAGAGTGCCGAGGTCCTCGGCGTCGAGTTCGGCCCGGTGCGTTCGAGGGGTTGAAGGTGGCGGAGGTTCGTGCCACTCTTGTGGCGCGAAGTGCCGTTGGACAGCCGGGCGCAGCCGGCGGTCACGGAGAGGGACGGGAGATGACACGGGCTATGGCGGACGAGGTCTACTACGACCCCTACGACGTCGAGATCAACGCCGACCCCTACCCGACGTTCCGGCGGCTGCGCGACGAAGCTCCGCTCTACTACAACGAGCGGCACGACTTCTGGGCCCTCAGTCGCTACGAGGACTGCGCGCGCGTCTTCCTCGACAACAAGACTTTCATCAGCGGCCGCGGCGGGATCCTCGAGCTCATGAAGTCGGGCATGGAGCTCCCCCCGGGCATCGTCCTCTTCGAGGATCCGCCCACGCACACTATGCACCGGCGGCTGCTGTCGAGGATGTTCACCCCGAAGCGGGTGGCCTCCCTCGAGCCCAATATCCGCGAGTTCTGCATCGCCACCCTCGACGCCCTCGAGGGCCGGGAGCGCTTCGACTTCGTCAAGGATCTCGGTGCCCAGGTTCCCATGCGCGTGATCAGCATGCTGATGGGCATCCCCGAAGAGGACCAAGAGGATGTTCGGGACCGGGTGGACGACTTCCTGCGCACCGACCCGGGCCAGCCCATGAGCTACGAGACGGACCACTTCGCCGGCGAGCACTTCGCCAAGTACCTCGACTGGCGGATGGAGCACCCCACCGATGACATCATGACCGAGCTGCTGCACGCGGAGTTCGAGGACGACCAGGGCGTTGTGCGTACGCTCAGCCGCGAGGAGCTGCTGGTCTACATCAACGTGGTTAACGGTGCCGGCAACGAGACGACGAACCGGCTCATCGGGTGGGCGGGCAAGGTGCTCGCCGACCATCCCGACCAGCGTCATGAGCTCGCGGAGAACGCCTCGCTGATCCCGAATGCCATCGAGGAGCTGCTCCGTTTGGAGCCGCCCGCTCCCCACGTCGGGCGGTGGGTTGCCGAGAACGTGGAGTTCCACGGCCGGACCATCCCCGCAGACAGTGCTTTGCTGATTCTGCCCGGCTCGGCCAACCACGACGAGCGTCAGTTCGACGAGCCCGAGTGCTTCGACATCCACCGTCAGATCGGCCAGATTCTGACCTTCGGCTATGGCATCCACTTCTGTCTGGGTGCGGCTCTGGCACGCCTCGAGGGAAGGATCGTCCTCGAGGAGGTCTTCAAGCGGTTCAGGGACTGGGAGGTGGACGACGAAGGAGCCGAGCTGGCGTCGACCTCCACCGTACGCGGCTGGGAGAGCCTCCCGGTCGTCCTCGCCTGACGTTGCGCTGCCGATCGGTCGCGGGGAGAACCGAAGAAGGGGTGGGAACAACTCATGGGTCTGTTGGACGGCAAAGTGGCGGTCGTCACGGGTACGGGTTCTGGCATGGGGAAGGCGTCGGTCAGGGTCTTTGCCCGCGAGGCGCCAAGGTGCTGGCGCCCGACATCAGCGGCGCCGAGGAAGCCACTGCTGCCGAAGTCGTGGTGACGGCCTCCTTCGTGACCGGAGCGATCATCCCTGTTGACGGAGGCTGGGCGGCCCGCCTGGCATGAGCACTCGAGCGAGGCCGGGAAACCTGGCCGCACCCACCGAGCACCTCCGGCGGCTGCCACCAGTGGCCACTGCTACGAGACCGAGCAGCTCCGCATCGTCTCGCGGGCGCTACGACAGCCCGATTCGAAAAGCGCAGGCAGCCATGACCCGTGACCGGATCGTCGAGGCTGGTGCGGCGCTGGCCCGGCAGCGTTCGATGTGGGACTGGGACGAAATAACGGTGGGCGCCGTTGCCGATCGAGCGAATGTCAACAGACGCACCGTCTATCGGCACTTTGCCAACGAGCGCGAATTGCGGGACGCTGTCATGCAGCGCCTCACCGAGGAAGCCGGCGTCAATTTCGAGTCGATGGACTTCAAGGATGTCCCCGAAATGGCCGCCAAGGTCTTTCGGTACGTGATCGCGTCGCCCCTCGAGCCGTGGAAGGACCGGGACGAGGCTTATCACGCAGCCGAGCGGCGCCGGCGGGACGCCCTCCTCGCTGCAGTCAGATCTTCGAGCTCAGAATCCAATCCGGCCGACCCGCGTGTCGTGGCAGGGCTCATCGACCTCCTCTGGGGCGTGGCATCCCTCGAACATCTCGTCTCGACGTGGGGCATCGAGGCTCCCGACGCCATCAACGCGTTGCTCTGGCTCATGGGAGTGCTGCAGAAAGCCATCGGCGACGGACAAGCGATCGAACCGACATGAGGTCCTCCGGGAGCAATCGGCACACAGTCCGCAGCCGCTCCCAGTCGCTTCGCCCCTGCTTCGGATCGGGCCAGGCCGACCACCTCATGGCCAGCTCCGAGCAGTTCGGGGACGACAGCGGAGCCTATCCAACCCGTTGCGCCGGTGACGAGAACTCTCATGGCGAACCTCCCCTGCGGCATCTGATGTCAGTAGGTGACATCACCGTAGGCCTGATGGCCTGCCACTCCGCCCGGCGGTGGGCACGGGATCACCCCAGGGGCTCAGCCGGCGACCTGCCGTTGGCGGAGTTCCTTCCACTCTTCGGCGTATCGGTCCGCCACCTGAGCCATCTTCCGCCATCGTTCCACCTGGCCACCCGGGATGATCATGTTGAAGATCGTGCGCGTGCGGAACTCGAGCACCAGGACGCCATTGTCACCGGCTTCGTACGCGTACGGGGCCCCGGCGGGCACGAAGAATCCATCGCCGGCCTCCAGAACCTGTGACCCCAAGGAGACGCAACCCTCGAAGATGTAGTACAGGCAATCCGCGTCGTGGCTGTGACGCGGGAGGACGTAGTGCGGCGCGAACCAAGCCTTGACCAATGAGTACCCGTCGTCTCCGTCGCCGCGGTAGAGGACTTCGTCGTGCCCTCCCAACGCCAAGTTGTCCGAACGCGGACCATCCGCAGACAGCTCTCGCTGGTCGTCGGGATCGAAGACAGGTGTCGACATGGTGCCCGACTCGAACAGCCCGGGCGCGCCCCGGCCCCGGAACAGCCGGATGCCCCGGCGGCCGGAACCGTGACCTTCTTCGTGGTTGGCTTGGTTCATGTCCCCGTCCTCCTTGGCATCGTCGGCTGTGATCGGGGGCCCGACCGCTTGACGGGTACAACGTACTCTGAAACAGTAGAATGATGCTCTACATGGTTGCCGTGAGCCGGGCGCGTGGCTGAGGTGGGGATCCTCGACGAGCGCCGCTCGTACGTTGCGGGACGGTGGGTCGAGGGTGACGATCCCTTCCCGGTCGAGAACCCGGCCGACGAGTCGCTCGTCACCGAGCTCACTGCGACGCCCCTCGACGAGGTGCGCCGGGCCATCGCCGAGGCCCGTCGGAGCTTCGACGAGGGAACCTGGGCCGGCCTTCCGGCCCGCGAACGGGCACGCGCCCTGCACGCGCTGCTCGACCATCTCGAGTCCCTTCACGAGCCCCTGGTGACGTCGATGGTGGCCGAAGCCGGCCAGCCGGTCCTCTTCGCCGAGATGGCCCAGTACGCCGCTGGCATGATGCTCGCCCGCAACACCATCGACCTGTACCTGGCCTTGCCGCACGAGGAGGCGAATCCGGTCCCGGTCGACGAGCTCGTTCGGGGACGGGTGGCGCTCAGTGTGCGCCGCCACGAGCCGGTGGGCGTCGTCGTGGCCATTACCCCCTACAACGGGGCGATAATCATGGCCTTCCAGAAGCTGATCGCCGCCCTGATGGCCGGCAACTCGGTCATCCTGCGGCCGAGCCCGCTCACGCCCATCTCCTCGCTGGCGTTCGGGGCGGCGGCCGAGGCGGCCGATCTGCCGGCAGGCGCGCTGAGTGTCGTCGTCGAGCCCGGCGCGGCCGGCGCCGAGCTGCTCACCACCGACGTGGCGGTGGACATGGTGTCGTTCACCGGCTCGACGGCCGTCGGCCGGCAGATCCTGGCGCAGGCGGCGCCGACCGTGAAGCGCGTCGCGCTCGAGCTCGGCGGCAAGTCGGCGCAGATCTACCTCCCCGACGCGTTGCACCGCGCCGCGGCGGGTGCGGCACAGGTCGTTGCCATGACGGCCGGTCAGGCGTGCGTGGCGGCCACGAGGATGCTCGTGCCGCAGGACCGCAAGGAAGAGGTGCTCGAAACGGTGAGCGCCGCGTACGGCGCGATCGTGGTGGGTCCGCCCAGCGATCAGGCTGCGACGATGGGTCCGCTCATCACCGCCGCCCAGCGGGAACGCTGCCAGCGGTTCGTGGCGCTGGCCGAGGAGAATGGGGGAAAGGTCGTGATCGGGGGAAGGGTGCCTCCCGGGCTCGAGCGCGGCTACTACTTCGAGCCGACGGTCCTCGACTTGCCGGACAACGCGAACCCCGCGGCGCAAGAGGAGATCTTCGGCCCCGTCCTCGCAGTGATCGGCTACCGCGATGTCGACGACGCCGTCCGGATCGCCAACGACAGCATCTACGGCCTCTCTGGCCAGGTCTACGGCGCCGATGTGTCCACGGCCACGGCAGTGGCGCGTCGGATCCGGAGCGGCGCGGTCAACGTCAACACCTCCATGTTCAGCGCGTACGCGCCCAGTGGAGGGTACAAGCAGAGCGGCCTCGGCCGTGAGCGGGGTACCGACGGCATCCGCGCCTTCCAGGAGATTAAGCACCTGTGCATCGGCGAACTACCGGGCTGAGCTCCGGCAAAGGAGTATGAGCATGACATCAGCTGACCTGAACCTGGACTGGTTGATCTCCGTCGATGACCACATCCTCGAGCCACCGCACCTGTGGGTGGACCGGGTGGCTGCCAAGGACCGTGACCGGGCCCCGCACATGGAGACCGTCGACGGGATGGACTGCTGGGTCTACGACGGCAAGCGGTACCCGAGCTCCGGCCTGAGCGCCGTCGCGGGGAAGTCCAAGGAGGAGTTCAGCCCCGAGCCGCTTCCGTACTCCGAGATGCGTCGCGGGTGCTACGACCCCACCGCCCGCCTCGAGGACATGGACCGGGCGGGGATCCTGGCCTCCTTGTGCTTCCCGACCATCACGCGCTTCTGTGGCCAACTCTTCATGGAGGCGAGCGACCGCGAATTCGGGTTCGAGTGCCTGCAGCACTACAACGACTGGATCGTCGAGGATTGGTGTGCCGCTGCTCCGGGACGCTACATCCCGCTCATGTTGATCCCGATGTGGGACCCTCCGCTCGCAGCCAAGGAGATGGAGCGGATGGCGGCCAGAGGGGTCACCGCGTTCGCGTTCTCGGAGAATCCCGCACCGATCGGCCTCCCCACCATCCATGACGTGAACCGCTACTGGGATCCGGTGATGGCCACGGCCAACGAGATCGGCATGGTGGCGTCCATGCACGTCGGTTCGTCGTCGCAGGTCCCCCAGATCGCACCGGACTCCCCGTTCATGGCCAACCTGGCCTGGGGGGCCGTCCGCACCTCGGGCGCCATGCTGTCGTGGCTGTTCAGCGGCCTGTTCCAGCGGTTCCCCAACCTCAAGATCGCGCTGTCCGAGGGCGAGATCGGCTGGATGCCCTACTTCTTGGAGCGAGCGGAGCAGGTCCTCGACAAGCAGCGCTACTGGGTCATGCGTGGCCAGAAGTTCATGGACCACGCGAAATCCGACCTCGGCGTCGTTGACCTCGACACCCTCAACATCCGCGAGCTGTTCAGGGAGCACGTGTTCGGCTGCTTCATCGAGGACCATCATGGGATCGCCAGCATCGACGAGATCGGCGAGGACAACATCATGTGCGAGACGGACTACCCGCACTCGGACTCGACCTGGCCCAACTGCATCACGGCGGTCAAGAAGGTGATCGGCCACCTCCCGGCGGAGACCCAGTACAAGCTCCTCCGGGCGAACGCCGAGAGGCTGTACCGCTTCACTCCGGCCGAACCTCCGGTGCACGCACGTGGCTGAGGGGGATGGCCGGACGTCCGTCACGGTGAACCAGGAGCTGTGCACGGGCAGTGGCGTGTGCATCGCGTTCGCTCCGGCGACCTTCGCCCACGACGCCGAGACGAAGGCGGTCGTCGTCGACCCCGCCGGGGACCCCGTGGCCGACATCCGGGCTGCCGCTGAGGGATGCCCGACGGGAGCGATCGTGCTTGTGGACCGAGAAGGAGCGTGAGCAAAGGTGTTGCTGAAGGACAAGGTGGCGGTGATCACGGGCGCCGGCTCGGGAGTGGGGAGGGCCTCGGCACGCCGCTTCGCCGAGGAGGGCGCTGCGGTCGTGTGCGCCGACATCGACCTGGACCGGGCGAAGGAGACCGTGGCCCAGCTCGAGGCCGGAGGCGGGAAGGCGGTTGCCGAGCGCTGCGACGTCGCCGAGGACGCGGAGGTGGCTGCTGCCATCAGCAGTGCCGTAGGGCACTTCGGTCGTCTCGACGTGATGTTCAACAACGTGGGCATCCCGACGCCCCGGCTCGGGATGGTCTTCGAGGATCACTCCGTCGAGGACTTCGAGCGTCTGACCTCGGTCAACTTCCGCGGCGTGTTCCTCGGGTGCCGGCACGCCGTCATCCGGTTCAAGGAACAGGGAGACGGGGGCGTGATCCTCAACACGGGATCCGTCGCCGGTCTCGTCGGCTGGGGCGGGACGGTGTACGGGGCCACCAAGGGGGCGGTGCACCAGCTGACCCGGGCGGTTGCCGTCGAGGTGGCGCCGTTCGGGATCCGGGTCAACGCCATCTGCCCGGCCGGCATGCCGTACACCGGCTTCATGGCCGCAGGCGGCATGGAGCTGTCAGGAGCGGATCTCGAGGCGGTGGCGACGCACACTGGTTCGATGCACCCGCTGGGGCGGCCCATCACGGCTGAGGACTGCGCCGAGGCCGCCGTGTACCTCTGCTCCGACCGGGCGGCCAATGTGACGGGCATCCTGCTTCCCATCGATGGGGGGTACATCGCGAAATGACCGAGACCCGCCAGCTCCTCGACCCCGTCCGGGTGCGTCGGCTCTTCGACCTGGCCGGCAACATCCAAGCCTGGAACGGCGGCCAGTACCACGCCGACCCGTATCCGGTGTGGCATCGCCTCCGCGAGGAGGCTGCGGTCCACGAAGGCACGGTCCACGCGCTCTCCGGGGTGGAGGGCGACCTGGTCTTCCACGGGTTGCCCTATGCGGACCGGCCGCACTTCTCGGCCTTCAGCTGGGCCGCGTGCGATGCCGCCTATCGCGATCCGGAGACGTTCGCCTCGTCCGCCGAAGCCGTCGACCTCGAAGACGGCGAACCCGGACTCACCAACAGCATGTTGTCCATGGGCGGAGATCAGCACCGGCGTTATCGGGCACTCGTGCAACCGTCCTTCTCGCCTGCCAGAGCCAGATGGTGGATCGAGAATTGGATCGAGTCCACGGTGCACGCCTTGATCGACGCGTTCGAGGCGGAAGGCCGGGCCGAGTTGAACGTCGAGCTGTGCGCCGCCATCCCGGTGCTCACGATCACGGGGAGCTTCGGCGTCCCCGTCGACCAGGCCTTGGACGTCCGCGAGTCGCTAACCCAGCCTGAGCGGATCATCGAGATCATGGCCCCGATCGTGACGGCCCGACGCCAACGCCCGGCGGACGACCTGATCAGCGTCCTCGTCGAGGCAGAGATCACCGACGAGGAAGGGCGGACGCACCGCCTCACCGACGCCGAGATCTACTCGTTCTCCCTACTGCTGCTCGCCGCTGGCTCGGGTACGACGTGGAAGCAGATGGGCATCACCCTCGCCGCCTTGCTCCAACGGCCTGACCTGCTCGACGCGGTCCGGGCCGACCGCGGCCTCCTGCGCTCGGTCATCGAAGAGTCGGCACGGTGGTTGCCGACGGATCCGATGTTCTCACGCTGGGTCACCGAGGACGTCGATTTCTTCGGCGCGCACCTTCCCAAGGGATCAGTGCTCCACATCTGCATCGGCGCCGCCAACCGCGATCCCGACCGCTGGGAGCGTCCCGACGAGTTCGACCCGTTCCGCCCCACCAGGCCGACGTTGGCCTTCGGAGGGGGACCGCACGTGTGCCTCGGGCAACACGTGGCCCGGGCGGAGATGACCGTCGCCATCAACGCGCTGCTCGACCGCCTCCCCGACCTGCGGCTCGACTCCGACGCCGAACCCCCTAGCTTCATCGGCTTCTACGAGCGGGGGGCGACGGCCATCCCGGTCCGGTTCGGCTGACCCCTACTCGAGGAGCGCACGGTGAGCGAAGACACCTACCGGCCACCCCACCTCGACTTGCTGGGGGCGGAGCATGTTCGCCGCTATCAGGAGACGAATGGCGAGGTGGGCTACATCTGGAACGGTGTCCCGATCCTGCTGCTGACGACGACCGGACGGAAGAGCGGGGACCCGCGCACGACCCCGCTGATCCACGGGCGCGACGGCGACGACTACTTGGTGGTGGCCTCGATGGGCGGCGCTCCCCAGCACCCCAACTGGTACCGGAACCTCGTGGCGCAGCCCTCGGCGCGGATCCAGGTTCGGGCTGAGCACGTCGACGTGACGGCGCGGACGGCGGGGGCGGACGAGAAGCCTCGGCTCTGGAAGATCATGACCGATCTGTGGCCCAACTACGACGTCTACCAGTCCCGGACCGACCGTGTGATCCCCCTCGTCGTCCTCACGCCGTCGACCCACTCGTGAGCGACGGCGGCGAGAATTCCGGGCACGCCTTCGAGGGCGTCCGAGTGGTCGAGCTGGCCCAGTGGGTGTTCGTCCCGGTCGCCGGTGCTCTCCTGGCCGACTGGGGCGCAGACGTGGTGCACGTCGAGCCGACGGAGGGCGATCCTTACCGCGGCCTGGCCACCCAGGGGATCGGGGCCGAGCGCGGCGGCGTCAACCTCTCGCTGGCGCTGGCCAACCGGGGGAAGCACTCCCTTGCGCTCGACATACGGCACGAGGCGGGACTGTCCGTGCTGCACCGACTCCTCGAGTCGGCCGATGTCTTCCTGACCAACATGCGGCCCGGGGCGTTGGAGCGTGCCGGTCTCGATCCCGACGCGCTCACGAGCCGTTACCCCGGGCTGGTGTACGCCAGGGGACACGGCTACGGGGCCCGGGGTCCCGACGCCGACCAAGCCGGGTACGACGCAACGGCCTTCTGGGCCAGAGGCGGGATGGCGCACGTCTTGACCCCGCCCGAGCGTGATTACCCGATCGGACAGCGCGGCGCCATGGGGGACCGCAACGGGGCGCTGGCCTTGGCGTTCGGTGTCGCCGCTGCGTTGTTGAAACGATCGCGGACCGGGAGCGGATCCGTGGTCGACGTGTCACTCCTGTCGACGGCGATGTGGACGCTGTCCTCTGACCTCCTGGCCGCACTCGGTGGGGACGACCCCAAGGCGTCGGGCGGCCGTGGACCCCTGGTCAACCCGCTCGTCGGCGCCTATCGGACGAAGGACGGCCGCCACATCCAGCTGGTCTTCCTCCAGCCGGACCGCTACTGGCCCGACTTCTGCCGGGTCATCGGCCGGCCCGACCTCGTGGAGGATCCCCGGTTCTCGGACCACGCCGTTCGCCGGGAGCATGCCGAGGCGTGCGTCGCCGAGCTCGACCGGGAATTCGCCAAGCGGACGTTCGCGCAGTGGAAGGCGCTGCTGGCCGCTCTCGACGCGCCATGGGCTCCGGTGCAGTCCGTTGCGGAGCTGCTTGACGACCCGCAGGTGAGGGCCAACGGGTACATCGGCAACGTGGTGATCGACGGCGAACCCGCCTACCGCCTCCCCGCAGTGCCGGTGCAGTTCGACGGCCAGTCGCCACCGCTGCGACGGGCTCCGGAACACGGCGAGGACACCGAAGCCCTGCTGCTTGAGTTGGGGTACGGGTGGGAGGAGATCACCTCCCTCAAGGATGCAGGAGTCATCCTGTGAGCGAGACGAGCCGTCCGCTGCCGGTCCCCGACGAGTGGTCCCGGGAATTCTGGACGGCGGCCGCGGCGCACTCCCTCGTCCTCGCCCGCTGCTCACGGTGCGACAAGCTCAGCCACCCTCCCGACGTCGTCTGCCCCCACTGCGGATCGACCGATCCGGCGTTCGAATTCACCCCGGTCGACGGGTCCGGATCGATCCGGTCGTGGACCGTCATGCGACAGTCCTTCCTCCCCGGGTTCGACGTGCCGTTCGTCCTGGTGGACGTCGAATTGACCGCGCAGGCCGACCTGCGTCTGATCGGCCGGCTGGTGGACGGCCCCGACACGGCGCTCCGTCTGGGCGCGCCCGTCCGCTTGGCGTTCGAAGATGTCGCTCCCGGCGTGGCCGTGCCGGCCTTCGCACTGGAGCCCCGCTCCTGAGCGCGCGCATGGCTTCGAGCAACCGGGTCGCCGTCGTCGGCTACGCGCAGAGCCCGGTGGCGCGGCACGCCGAGATGACGCTCGGGGCCCTGGCGGTCGACACAGCACGGCGGGGCCGTCGCGGACGCCGGCCTGACGGTGAGCGATGTGGACGGCTTCGTGACGGCCAGCCTGTTCCCTTCCGCCGGCGCCACGCCGCCGTGGACGGCGTCAGCCTGGTGTCGGCGAACTGGCTGGCCGAGCACCTCGGCGTGAACCCCCGGTACGCCGCCGGATTCCAGGGGTTCGGCCAACTGCCCGGAGCAGTCGCGTTGGCGGTCAACGCCGTGGTGAGCGGGGCGGCCGACTACGTGCTCCTGCACTGCGCCTTGCACAACCCACGAGGCAAGCACCACGCGAACCCTATGACGGACGTCCGTGGGGCCCAGCAGTGGACCGTCCCCCAGGGCTACTTCCGCCCGCTCGCCATGATCGCGCTGGCCTACACCGAGTACCTCGAGCGCTACGACGCGACTCGTGAGGCCATGGCTGCCGTCGTCGTGGAAGCCCGTAAGAACGGGGCTCGGATCCCCTGGTCGTACTGGTACGACACCACGCTCAGGGCTGAGGAGTACCTGTCCGAACCGATGGTCAACGACCCGATCTGCCGCCTCGATTGTGACATCCCCGTCGACGCAGTGGCTTGCTTCGTGCTCACCTCGGCGGAGCGCGCCCGTGACCTGCCCCATCGTCCGGTCTGCGTGGCCGGCTACGCCACGGGGGCCCCGGTGAAGCATCGCCTGCCGCTGCACTGGCTCCTCGACGACGTCATGGCCGTCGGAGAGGAAACGGCGCGGCGGTTGTGGCAGCGGTCCGGGGTCGGCCTGACGGAGGTCGATCTCCCGCAGGTCTACGACGGGTTCTCACCGATCGTGTACCTGTGGATGAGTCGTTGTCCTTGTGGCCCGTCGGGGAGGCGCACCGCGTGGCACTCGGAGGCGGCATCGACGGCGACCGTAGCGACGCGTTGCCGGTGCTCTCGGGTGGAGGGGCGCTCGGGAACGGACGCATGCACGGCGTCCCACAGCTGCTCGAGTGCTACTTGGAGCTGGCCGGTCGGGCGGGGAGGCGGCAGCGTTCGGACGTGTCCATCGGCGTGGCGTGTCATTCCTCTCCGCATTATGGAGGCGCAGTGGTCTACAGCGCCGAGCCGTTCTGAGGTCCCAACTTGATCAGCCCCGTGAACGCAGAAGAACATGGAACGAGCCCGGGTGCGGTGGCTCGAGTGGGGTGGGCAGAACGCGTCGCCGACCGGTCACCCATGGTGCAACGGTCGAGAGACAAGGGGGTCGAGCAGGCAAAGTCCATCGTGGCGGCGGCTCGCCGGCTCGTCGAGGCCAAGGGGCCGAGCTTCACGACCCAGGAGCTCATCAAGGAGGCGGGCATCGCCTTGCAGACGTTCTACCGGTACTTCCCCGGGAAGGACTACCTGCTGCTTGCCGTCATAGAGGACGTAATCGACGAGAGCTGCACCGCGTTCCGCGAGCAGGCCCGCGCGCTCTCGGATCCCGTCGAGAGGTTGCGCTTCTACGTCACGGCCACGGTCCAAGGGCTCGATGCACCCGGCAGTGGCCCCAGCTTCATCACGTCGGAGCACTTCCGGCTCCAGACGCTGTATCCCGACGAGGTCTCCCGGGCCACGCAGCCGTACACGGACCTCCTGGTCCAAGAGATCCGTGACGCAATGGCCCTGGGTCGCCTCCACCCGCACGACCCCGAGTACGCGGCGTGGCTCATTACCCAGCTGACGATGGCCGTGTTCCACCACTACGACTGCGCCGGCCTGGACGAACCGACCGATCGCATCGCCGAGAGGTTGTGGGAGTTCTGCTCTGCCGCCCTCCATGGCCACGCCCCGGCCCGGCCCGCGTCGAGCGCACCCCGGCGCAGGGCCGCGTCCCGCCGAGCCGGCCGCTAGGAGAGCGGGGGGTCCGTGTTGACCAGCGTTGGCACGCACAAAAGTGAAATTGGTTCCGATTTCGAAACTGGTGCCACGTGTGGCTAGCATGCGTTCGGCCCGCGGGGCGAGGGTCGAGCGGGCCCCAACGGGGGAGGTTGGCGCAGATCTGATGGGAGTTCACGCGTGGGTCTTGCGCGAGCCGGACGTCGAGGACCGCCGGCGGTTCGCCGCCGAGGGTTGGTGGCCGGATCACAGCGTGGGTCAGCGGATGGCCGACGGCCTGGCCGGCCACAGGGACCTGCCCTTCGTGATCCATTCGCGGACTCGCCCCTGGAACGGCACTTTCGGGGAGGTCCTCGACCTGGCGCGTCGGGCCGCCTCCGGGCTGGTTGCCCGGGGAGTCCGGCCGGGAGACGTCGTCACCTTCCAAACCCCGAACTGGCTCGAGGGGGCGATCACCTTCTATGCCGCTGCGTTCGTTGGGGCGGTGGTGGCGCCGATCGTGCACATCTACGGGAGTCGTGAGACCTCGTACATCCTCGCCGAGTGCCGCCCGCGGGTGCACGTGACCGCCGCCCGGTACGGTCACCAGGACTTCCTGGCCAACCTGGCGTCGACGCCGGAGGTCCCCGGGATGCAGTTGGTCGTCCTCGACGGGCCCGGTCCGGCCGGCAGCGTCGATTTCAAGGAACTCCTGACCGCAGAGCCCATCGAATCGCCGGCGAGCGTGGACCCGGGCACACCGGCCCTGGTGGGGTGGACCTCGGGGACGACCGCCCGCCCGAAGGGCGTCGTTCATTCGCACCACACGGTGTGCGCAGAGATCGCGCAGCTGGGCGCGACCTCGCCACCGACCGAGCGGCCGTCGCTGATCGCCAATCCGATCAGTCACGCCATCGGGATGCTCGGCGCGCTCTTGATCCCGGTCGACCGGGGCAAGCCAGTCCACCTGGTCGACCAGTGGGAGCCGGGCGAGGTGCTGGATCTGATCTCCTCGGAGAACCTGAGCGCAGGCGGGGGCGCGCCCTACTTCCTGACCAGCCTGCTCGATCACCCGCGCTGTGGCGCCGAGCACCTGGAGCGGCTGCACTTCCAGGGGATGGGGGGCGCTCCGGTGCCCCGTGCCGTCATGGAGCGTGCCACGGAGATCGGCCTGAACATCTACTCCATGTACGGATCCACTGAGCATCCCTCGATCACCGGGTGCACGCATTCCGACCCACTGGACAAGCGGCTGTCCACGGACGGGCGGCCGCTGCCGGGCTGCGAGATCAAGCTCGTGGACCCCGCAGGCCGCGAGGTGGAACGAGGCGAACCGGGCGAGATCCTCTCGCGGGGACCCGAATGCTTCCTCGGCTACACCGACGCCTCGCTGACGGCGAGGGTGTTCGATGAGGACGGCTGGTACCACACAGGGGACATCGGCGTCCTCGATCCCGAGGGGTACCTGTCCATCACCGACCGCATCTCCGACGTCATCATCCGCGGCGGCGAGAACATCAGCGCCGCCGAGGTGGAGGAAGTCCTCATGACCCTGGCGGGTGTCGCCGAGGTGGCCGTGGTCGCGGCACCCGATGCCCGCATGGGCGAGCATGCGGCCGCCTTTGTCCGTATGGGCGGAGGGCGTCCGGCGCCCGAGCTGCCCGAGCTGCGGCGCCACCTCGAGGCGGCGGGTGTGGCCCGCCAGAAATGGCCCGAGGAGCTCCTCCCTGTCGATGACTTCCCCCGCACCTCGTCGGGCAAGGTGCAGAAGTACATGCTGCGAGCCCGCCTCCGTGGCGGCGGTGACTGAGGCGCCGGGATCGCCCCATGTCGCTGCCCGTGCCGGACACGCTGGAAGAGGTGCTGGATCCCGTGTGGTTGAGCCAGGCGCTGGGTCAGCGGTACCCGGGCATCTCCGTGGTATCCGTGCAACGGGGGCCCATCGTGTCGCGGGTGTCCACCAACGCCCGCTTCCGCGTCGAGTGCCGAGGGAGCTCGCCCCGAGTTCTGCCGGCCGATCTGTGCGTCAAGGGGTACTTCGCCGACTGTTCCGACGCGGCGGCAGTCAGCCGGACGGCAGGAGTGCCCGAGGTGCTCTTCTACCGCCACCTCGCCGCTGCCAGCGGCGTGCGGACGCTCGAGTGCTTCTACGCCGATGTCGACCCGGTCACCCGACACGGCGTCGTGATCACCGCAGACGTTGCCGCGCAGGGCGCGGCCTTCCTCGACGCGCTCAGCCCGTACTCCTCTGATCAGGTGGCCGAGAGCTTGGAGCAGTACGCCGTCCTGCACGGGCGGACGTGGGCATCGGGCCGGACCGATCAGCCGTGGCTGGCGCCCCGGCTCGAGGCGACGATGAGGGCCCGTGGGCTCCGGGAGATCAGCGGGAACTTCGAGGGTCCCATCGGGTCACGGGTGCCCGTGGCAGCGCGCGATGCCGAACGCCTCGTCGATGTCGTCCGTCGGCTTGCGCAGCTGCTGGAGCGTACCGAGCCGCGATGCCTGCTGCACGGCGACGCGCATGTCGGGAACCTCTACCTCGACGCGGCCGGACGTCCTTGCCTAGTGGATTGGCAGCTCGTGCAGCACGGTCCGTGGTACCTCGACGTCGGTTATCACATCGGGTGCACGATGGGCCCGGAGGAGCGCCGGCGCACCGAGTCGGATCTCCTCGCGCACTACCTGGACCGTCTCCGTGCCGAGGGTGCCGACGCACCGGCGTGGGACGACGCATGGCGCAGCATCCGGTTGGGGCTGGTGTACGGCTTCTTCCTCTGGGCGATCACGCTGAAGGTGGCCCCACGGATCACCACCGTGATGCTCGAGCGACTCGGCACCGCCGTTGCGGACCACGACGCCTACGCCTCGGTTTCGACAGCGTGAGCGGCGCCCGAACGCGGGAGGTTCCCCGCGACCAACTCGATCCCGTCAACCGCTATTTTTCGGCTACCCCAAAGCACACCAGCCACGAGAGCCAACCGGATCAACCCAGGGCAACACCCAAGCAAACCAGAGCAAACACCCAAGCAAACCAGAGCAAACACCCAAGCAAACCAGCGAACACGTCACCTGACCGGAGGTCGGGGGGAGGCAGGCATTGATGCAATCACTACGGAGCAAAACCAAGAGGGGATCTCTCGGTGCGGCGCTGCTGGCCCTGACGGCCGGGCTGCCGGCTGCATTCGTGGCGGCGACGCCCACACCGGCGGCAGCGTCGCCGGCACCGATCACCATCGCCTACATCACGTCGATCACGGGTCCTGGTGGGTCCGAGGACAGCACCTCCCCAGGCGCGTTTGAAGCGAGGGTCGACCTCCAGAACGCCGAGGGCGGCGTGAACGGGCACAAGATCGTCCCGCTCATCCTCGATGACCAGACGAGCCCGTCGGAGATTGCGACCGTCGTGCAGGAGGCCGATTCGAAGGCTTTCGGCATCGTGTCGCAGAGCCCCCTCTTCTTCCTGGCAGCCAAGTACCCCCAGGAGCAGGGCGTCCCGGTGACCGGGTCCTACAGTGACGGGCCGGAGTGGGGCGAGCAGCCGTACACGAACATGTTCGCCGCCGACGTCGGCAGCCTCGACCCGAAGTACCCGGTGACCACGTTGGCGGGCAACTTCCTCAAGCAGCACGGCGCAGCGGTGCTCGGCACCTTCGGGTACGGGATCTCCCCGTCCTCGAGTCGCGCCGCGATCCAGACCGCGGACTCGTTCGAGCACGCGGGTGGCAAGGTCGGCGTCCTCGACACCAGCGTGCCCTTCGGGAGTGTCGACTTCACGAGCGAAGCCCTGGTGGCCAAGCAAAACCACATCGACGCGCTGGTGCCCGAGATGGACAACAACTCGAACTTCGCCCTGGCGGAGGCCCTGCAGCAAGCCGGGGTCAAGCTGAAGGCGTCTCTGTTCGCCACCGGTTACCAGCCGAGCGTGATCAACTCGCCGGCCTGGTCCGCCCTGCAGGGTGACTACTTCTACTCGCTGTTCCGCCCGTGGTCACTGCCCGACGCGGGGACGAAGCAGATGCAGGCTGCCATGGAGAAGTACGACGGGTACAGCAAGAGCGACTTCCCCTCCTTCAGCGAGTACGAGGCCTGGTTGGGCGCGGATCTCATGATCAAGGGCCTGCAACTCGCTGGGCCGAACCCGACCCGGGCCGGTGTCATCACGGCGCTCCGCGGCGTCACGTCCTACAACGCCAACGGACTCCTGCCGCAGAGCTGGGACTACGCCACCGACTTCGGGCACGACTCCGCGAAAAGCTGCGCGTGGATGGTGCAGGCCAACAAGAGCGGGTTCACCCCCATCTCCTCGCAGCCGTTCTGCGGGAAGGACATCCCGGGGACCGAGACGGCGAACGCGACGTCCTAGGCAGCTCGGCTCGGTCGCGTCGGGAGCCGGTTTCCGGCTCCCGACGCGACACCCTGGGATCGCCGGTGGCGACGAAGTCAGCTCTTTCGCCGACGGGACTTCGCCTTGCCGTTGTCTCGCCCGTCGGGGAAGCCGAGGGCGTTCGCCCAGAGGATGCTGAGTTGCTCGACCGCCGTGTCAAAGTCGTAGTCGCGGTAGCACTGGACCAGCCACAGCTCGGCCACCCGGGCGATCATGGCCCCGAGGGCGTCGGCTGCCATGGAAGGGTCGAGGCGCGCGTCCGCCAGACCTTCCCGCTGCCAGTGCCGGATCGACCGCTCCGCCCGCTCGACGAAGTGCTTCATCGTCGCCATGCGGGCCGTGTTGACGTCCTCGTCGTACCGGGACACCTGTTCGATGACACCCATGAGGGCCGCCTCGTCCCGGTAGCGCTCGAGGTACAGCCGGTTGGCTCGTCGAATGCGATCGGACGGCGCCCCGTCGAGCCCGTCCACGGCCGGGTCGTCGGCTGGCGCCGTCAGCCGCTCCTCCTGTATCTGCGCGACCTCGAGGAAAAGCTCCTCCTTCGAGTCGAAGTAGTGGTAAAAGCTGCCCGGGGCGAGGTTCGCCGCCTCCGCGATGTCGACGATGCGCGCTTCGAGGAAGCCGTCGCGCTCGAAGACGGTCTTGGCCGCCTCCACGAGGCGCGCCCGGGTCTGCACGCCCTTCCGGGATCGGGGCGTTCCCCGCGCGTCGCTCTTCTCGGCGCTCGCTCGGGCTGCAGTCGGCACAGGCGCTCCTTTCGTGCTCGTCACCGCCCGGGTGTCGGTCGGATCCTCGAGAGCGGTTGAACGGTCCGGATCCACGGTGCTGCGACCGCTACCTTAGTATCGAAGTCGAATTCGAATTCTGGGAGCAGGCATGAGAGTCACGGTGCACGACCCGCTGCAGTTCGAGGTCCTCGCGCGCGGCCTCGGCTTCACCGAGGGCCCGGCAATCGCCGGGGACGGCTCGGTCTACGCCGTCGACATCGACGGCGGCCGGGTGCTGCGGATCGCCGATGGCGACGTGGCCGTGGTCGCCACGCCGGGGGGCGGACCGAACGGGCTGGCACTCGAGACGGCGACGACCGCCATGGTGGCGAACAACGGGGGATTCCTCTGGAGTGAGGTCGAAGGCGGCATACGGATCCCCATCGACCGGGCCACCCACACCAACGAGCCCCCCGACTTCACCGGCGGATGGATCGAGCGGGTCGACCTCGGCACCGGCGACGTGTCGGTGCTCCACCGCGAGTGCGAGGGCCATCCATTGCGCGGGCCGAACGACTTGGTGTTCGACGAGGCGGGCGGGCTGTGGTTCACCGATCACGGGAAGGGGCGACGAGCCAGCGTCGACCGCGGAGGCCTGTACTACGTGCCACCAGAAGGGCGGGTGGTCCAGGAGATCGCGTTCCCGCTCCTGGGCCCGAACGGCGTCGGCCTGTCGCCCGACGGGCGACGGGTGTACGTCGCCGAGACGCACACCGGGAGGCTGTGGGCCTGGGACCTGACCGGACCGGGCCAGGTGGCGGCCTCCGGTGGTTCGCTGGCCGTCCGCCACGGCGGGCGGTGCGTCGCCGCCACGCCGTTCTCGTTCGACTCCCTCGCCGTCGAGGAAGACGGGCGTGTCGTCATCGGCGCCATCGGGGACGGCCTCGTCGCCATCACACCCGACGGCGAGGAAGCGGACCTCTATCCGATACCCGGGGACGTGACGACGAACATCGCGTTCGGAGGCTCCGATGGCCGGCGTGCCGTCATCACGCTGTCCCGGTCCGGCAGCGTCGTCGAGGCCCGGTGGCCCCGTCCCGGTCTCGTGATCGGCCCCCGGCGCCCATGACGACGGCTGCAGAGCTCCTCCGAGCCCGCGCGACGGACGAGGCTCCCGCCTTCCTCTTCGAGGATCGCTCGTGGTCCTACCGCGAGCTCGTCGAAGCGGCGAGCCGGCGCGCCGCTCTGTTCGACGGCACGCGGGACGACTCCCGCCCGCCCCACGTCGGGGTGCTGCTCGACAACGTCCCCGAGTACCTCTTCTGGCTCGCGGCGGCAGCGCTGTCGGGCACGGTCGTGGTGGGGATCAACTCCACCTACCGAGGCGACCAGCTCGGACAGCTGGTCCGCCACACGGACTGCCAGGTCCTCGTGACGTCGAGTGACCAGCTGAGACTGCTCGACGGCGTCGACACGCAAGTGGCCCCCGACAAGGTGCTCGTCGTCGACCGCAGCGACTACCGGGCGGACCTCGACCGGCACCCTGAGGTTCCTCCGAACGGGTCGGTCGCCGAGGAGGATCTCTTCCTCCTCATCTTCACCTCCGGCTCCACGGGACTGCCCAAGGCGGTGCGGTGCACCCAGGGTCGATTCGGTCGCACGGGCGGACATGTGGCCATGATCGCCCAGCTCGGACGCTCTGACGTGGTGTACTGCCCGTTGCCGTTCTTCCACTCGAGCTCCTTGTTCACGGGCTGGGCCTCGGCCCTCACCGCCGGGATCCCGATCGCCACGCGGTCCCGGTTCTCCGCATCGGGCACATTGCCCGACATCCGGCGACACGGCGCGACGATGCTCACCTACACCGGCAAGGTCCTCAACTACGTGCTCGCCACTCCGGAGCTTCCCGACGACGCCGACAGCACCCTGCGGCTGGCCATCGGGAACGAGGCCTCCGAGCGCGACATCCGCGAGTTCGCCCGCCGGTTCGGGTGCACGGTTCGGGACAGCTACGGGTCGACCGAGGGGATCATCATCGTCCGACGAGACCCTTCGATGCCCCGAGGTGCACTCGGGACGGCCGACCCGACCGTCAAGGTCCTCGATGCGGAGACCGGCGAGGAGTGCCCGCCGGTGCAGTTCGGTCCCGACGGCCTCCCCGCCAACCTCGAGGCGGCAGTCGGCGAGATCGTCGAGACGGAGCCGACCAGCGGGTTCGAGGGGTACTACAAGAACGAGGGCGCCACCCGGGCCCGGTTCCGCAACGGCTGGTACTGGTCGGGGGACCTGGCCTACCGGGACGGTGACGGGTGGCTGTACTTCGCCGGGCGCTCCAACGAGTGGCTCCGGGTCGACGGGGAGAACTTCGCCGGCGCCCCCGTGGAGGCGATCATCGCCCGGTATCCCGCCGTCCGCTCGGTCGCCGTCTATGCGGTGCCCGACGACCCCGTCGGCGACCGCGTCATGGCGGCGATCGAGCTCGAGGCAGGTGTCGAGTTCGACGCCGCCGCGTTCGACGAGTTCCTGTCGCACCAGCCGGACCTGGGGACGAAGTGGCGGCCGGCCTTCGTCCGGGTGACCAGGGAGCTCCCCAAGCTGGCCAGCATGAAGGTCGACAAGCAGCGGCTCCGGCGTGAAGCGTGGCGGGCCGAGGCCGTCTACTGGCGCCCCGCCAAGGGTGAGGGGCTGCGTCCGGTTGACGCCGGCGACCGCGCCCGGCTGGACCCGCTCCTCGGCGGACAGTGAGTCCGGGGCTCACCCCTGCGACCCCCGGGAGCGGATGGACCTCGAGAGAGGATGATTTCGAAATCAATTTCGAATATGATCCTGAGCATGATGGGACGGATCTTCGACTTCGACAACCACTACTACGAGTCGGAGGACGCCCTGACCCGGCACCAGGACAAATCCCTCGGGAACCGAGGCGTGCGTTGGGCGGAGGTCGACGGTCGACGGCGCCTCCTCGTGGGCGGGAGGATCAACTCCTACATCGCCAACCCGACGTTCGACCCGGTGGCCCGTCCCGGGGCTCTGTTCGACTGGTACCGCGGCAATCCCAAGCACGAGAGGATCGTCGAGGCGTTCGGGGAGCTCGAGCCCATCCGTCCGGAGTACCGCGACCGGGCAGCCCGGCTGCGGCTGATGGACGAGCAGGGCGTCGCGGGGATGTTGGTGTTCCCCACGCTCGGTGTCGGGCTCGAGGAGGCTCTGCGCGAAGACCCCGACGCGTGCACCAAGGTCTTCGCCGGCTTCAACCGCTGGCTCGACGAGGACTGGGGGTATCACTACGAAGGCCGCATGTTCGCCGTCCCGTACATCCCCTTCCTCGACCCCCAGGCGGCCCACGACGAGCTCCGCACCCTGCTCGGTCGGGGGGCCGTCGTCGTGAACGTCCGCAACGCACCCGTTCCCGTGCCCGGCGGGTACCGTTCGCCCTTCGATCCGACCTATGACGCCTTCTGGGGTTTGGCCGAGGAGTCGGGTGTGGTCGTCGCCACACATGCCGGTCTCGACGGTTACGACGCCCTCGTCCAGATGTGGGAGCCGGGCAGCGCGGAGAGCTCCCTGTTCCGTTCCCCGCTGCGGGGTGTGCTGACCAAGGCACGAGCGGTGACCGACTTCTACGGCGCCGCGCTCTGCCATCTCCTCTTCGAGCGGTTCCCCGGGTTGCGACTGGCCAGCGTCGAGAACGGGGCCAGCTGGATCCCCGACCTGCTGCACCGCCTCGACGACGCCGCCAACCGGAATCCGGGCTACTTCAAGGATCACCCGCGCGAGGTGTTCGGCGAGCACGTCTGGGTGACACCGTTCTGGGAGGACCAGGTGCCCGAGCTCCTGGGCGACGTCCGGGTCGACCGGCTCCTCCTCGGATCGGACTGGCCGCACGCCGAAGGCACGCGAACGCCAGCCGAGTTCGTCACCGAGACACTGGCCGGTTTGCCGGCGGCGGACGTGCAACGCATCGCCCGCGACAACGCACTCGAGCTGATGGGC
>Ga0187784_10000673_pt1 | contig 25655 bp, 25 predicted proteins | sample 1015_SJ02_MP15_2_FD_132964 | JGI IMG/M metagenome (GOLD analysis project Ga0187784, IMG submission 132964) | Tropical peat soil microbial communities from peatlands in Department of Meta, Colombia - 1015_SJ02_MP15_20_MG | ecosystem: Environmental > Terrestrial > Soil > Wetlands > Peat | place... | reverse complement strand
TGTATCCTTTTGTGTGGAGCGGCTACGCCAAAGGCATTTTCTCGTAAATGCTCAGTGCCGCAAGTTTCTGTTCGTCAGTAGTTCTGGAACTGTTCAAAATTCGTTCCAACTGATGGACAGTGACTTCATTGCTGCGGACGTGGAGTTCACGAGCGAGTGCCTCGGAGATGACAACAGTCATGACCGCTCCTGTGACTTTCTAGGTGGGAATCTTTGATTTATCAGCGAACCCTGAGGGATGTCGCCGCCGTCCACTGACGTAGGAACGGTTCACTGGTGGGGCCTGCTCCACTTTGCAGGACACCTGAGGAAACGGTAGGCGAACTGCCTACCCCCGCGGGAGAAATTTCTTCTTCTCCATAAAATCATTTTAACATAGCTAGAAGATATTGTCAACCATGATGTTATAACTCACAGAGTTTATTATATACACAGCCCTAGAGGGTGATTCCTAGCCCGTAAATACCCATCGCACTCCCATACCTTGGAATCGGGGAATCGGTCTGAAATCGTATTTTCGAATTCGTTGTAAGTCATTGATAATTCATTAAAAATAATGATTCTTACTATCAACTCCCCTGTTCAGAAAATTGAACCGATTCCATGATTCCAGCACGGAGGGTATTTACGCCCCGAGTATCGGCCAGCCTCCGCTGATAAGCGTGATGCGCCATCGATGGAACCAGCGGGTAATGCTCCCCAATAGCCAGATGGGAATCATAGGGACTCCTTTGGTATCAAATACAGTAACCCACTGCGTACGACGTGTATTTAAATACACAGCCCCACAGCGCACAGCGTGTCTTCGCCGGGCGGCGCTGCCAGCGTGCGAGTACCCCACGCGGACTCCCCCGCCAGCCACCCTTGGTAGAGGTGGGTTGACACCCCTTTTTAGACCACCTGTTTTACAGGGCTGATCCATACCCCTTTCTCGCAATGCGTTGGACGCTGCTGGCCGCGAGCGGCGATCCGCCAGATGCCGTCCCAAATCTAGCCGCGCTAAATGTAGTGCAAAATACTACGCAAAAAGTCTCGATTTGCTATGCAGCGACGGCCGATTTGCTCGGTCATGATTGTGCAGCGATCATGCAGCAAGCGCCTTTTGCCCATTTCTAATCAGTAACTTAGAAAGCATCACGGATACGTAGACCGTAGCTCATCCTCGATCCACTCAAGTTGCTGCGAGCCGTTCGCACGCAGATTGAGCAGCGTGCGTGGCTGGGACGCTGCCCGTTGCACGCTGCAGGTTGCTCGTCTCAGTACAATGTAACTTCTTGCTATGCAGCATATATACGATTCACTAGCCCTGACGCTCATGTGCTGATGCGCTCGGTCGGATGGCCCGTCCCACACGGACTATCACGTTTTTCATGTTCTTCGCCATTCACCGTTATTGAACGGATTCAGATCTCTTCGGGTATGGAAGAAATTTGTACCTGCACACTTGCTTCAACTTCTCTTTGTTCGAGCCTTCGAACCACACCCACTTTTTCTTGCCATACCTTCTAATTGGCTTCCACCCGTGAGCGACGAGCCACGGGCGCATCTCTGCATTTTCAGGCGTCCAGCCAAGGCTCCGCATGAATTTCTTCTCTGTCCCTTGATGGTTGAGTTTGTATGAAGTGATTATCATCCCGTCAGGCGATTGGTAATCCACATGGAAACTTCCCGAAGGCCGACCGAGGTCTGAGCCGACGTAATACCACCCGCACGCTTGATAGATGGTACCGATCTCACCTGCTTCGGCATCCGAATACGCAAAGAAAATTTGCCAGCCGAAATCTCGATATGCCTGTCGGCATGCCCACCGTGTTAGGAATGAGCCAGCATTTTTTGGTGCATGGGGAGCACAGGCTCCGCGCATGAGACAGACGGTCTGTTTTGCGTATTCAGGGCCGCAAATGTCACCTATCTTTCCGCCCATTACTCCGAAACAGTTTGCGCCCAGGAGTTCGCCATCCAGTTTCAAACCGTAACAAGCCGACACGCCTCGGCCCATCGTTTGCAGCCATTCATACTTCAAGATCACGCTCTCGGCTTCCTTCTTACTGATACGTTCGACTCTTGCGTTGGCGAGCGAAGTCAATTGAAACCGGTTCTCGGCCTCTCCCCAGACATCTCTGATATGACGCTGGTAGCACTTTGTAGGGTCTTCCCTAAACCGAGAACGTGCCACATCGTGTGCTGCTTGAAATTGGAGCGGAAGGGCTGGACTCAAACCGCCATCTGATGGTGGTGCCATCTGTTCTATCATTGAACTACCTCCGCATTGCTGAGTTTCTGAGCGTACTCAGCGAAATTCACCGAAATCTGTTTCAACAGTGTTAGAACGCATTGACGATAATCTTTCTCCGCCTGTGTAGTTACAGGCCTCACCAACGACTCTTCCAACATCACAATGGTTGCGTGCTCTGTGCCATCAGAACCAGACGGGACGAGGCCATTAAGGCGGTGATACAGGTCTTTCCAAAAATCAGGTTTTTTCGTCGGTTCGCTTGGAGTTCGTTTGCCAATACTTTCTTCATATCGGGCAATCCAGAAGTAAGCGGTCGAGTGTGGGATATCCAGTTTGGTTAGCGTTTGCTTAAAACTTGTCCCACCTTGGACAACTTCTGATTGCTTCCGCAGTTCGTAAACAGTGCGTCCGAATTCCAAGCCACGAGGTTCGGCATTCTTCTTATAGTCTTGCCACGCAGACAAGACTGCTGCTTCGAGCGCCGACACATTGATGCTCGGAGTGACTTCCATTGCGGCTGTCATGCGGCACCTCGTGTTTCTATCGAGGTCAGCCACTGCATGATTGATGACTGAAAAAATCTCAGCCCACAGGGAAGACGGAGCACAGGTATCTGGTGCTCGTAGCGGCGTGCCCTTTTTCTGGTCAGGTTATAAACACTTGAGGGTTTACAACGCAGCAATTGGGCTACGTCATTAACCGTCAAGAGTTCAGGTAAAGATTCGACAGATTCAGCGGGTAGCTCGTCGGAGGCTACAGAAGCGGGTTTGTCGGTGTCCACATGGGCACCTCCATGAGTCGCGTTTCAGCAACCCTCGTAGTGCCAGCAGCGTGCTATGCACGCAACCTTCTGCGGTTTTCTGCCTCACTACGTGCCTCGTCAGCGACAACTCTGCGAGGGCTTTTTACATCAATTATTGGGATTGCCTTGCGAGAACGGTTGGCTCTAGGTGGTCAACCTGACTGCTACTGACCGTCAAGCCCCTTGTCCACTGTTATTATTAGTATCAAATTTCCGAGCGAAAGTCAAGCGAAAACCCGCGCCAGTGACCGTTTTTCAGCGAATTGATTATGTACGAATCACAGCAAATCGTCACGAAACGTGACAAGTGCCGCAGACGCTCATAGTTACAGGCGATTGTCCCAGAAAGCTATTTTGGGACAATGCCCGCGAAGCGAACGGTGAGCGAAAGACGACGGGCATTATGACCGTAGTTCTCGGCGCGGAGTTTACTGCACAATTCACTGCACAATGATTGACAGATGTAGCCAAAACGCTGGCTTCTTAGCAGATTGCTGCGAGTGTAAGCGATTGAAAACGCACGCTGCCAATGACTATCGCTCGATTATGAGACCGTCGCTCTAACCACCTGAGCTACACCGCCACGGGGCTGCCTCGACCGGCTTAAAAGCATCTTAACATCCAATGAGAGTGAAACGCCCAGAGTGCAGCGCTGCGCGGGCACGCCACATCGTGAGCGTGAGGTGAACAGGTGAGGAATAGCGTAAGATTCTTGGTCATTGGTTTGTTAGTGCTTTCAGCACCGGCGTTCTCTCAAAGCTTGATTCCTGCCGGGACTGTCTTGCCAGCGCAATTAAGCTCCACTGTAAATTTACAGAAAAGTAAACCCGGACAAAGGATCGCGGCGCGGATTATGCAGGATGTGCCGCTTGCATCGGGGAAAAAGATTTCCGCCGGGGCGAAAGTGATCGGGCAGGTCATTAGTGCGTCTGCAGCCCGGAATGGACAAGCCGCCGAGACAACGCTGCGCTTCAACAAGCTGGAGTTCGGCCATCAATCAGTCAGCGTGAACACCAGCCTGCGAGCCTTAGCATCGATGATGGAAGTTGAGGGTGCGCAAGTCCCAGCGGCCGGGACCGATCGCGGGACTCCATGGGCGTGGACGACCAGGAACCTGATCGGCGGCGAAGTCGCCTATGGACAAGGCGGCCCTGTGGTACACGGAGGAGATATTGTGGGGGAATCGCTCTTTAGTGGTGTGCTGGTTCCACCAATGGCAAATCCCGATTCGGGGTGTCCCTCCGACGCTGGTAGGAACACTCGGCTTCAGGCCTTCTGGCTGTTCGCCTCTGATGCCTGCGGGGTCTACGGCATAGATGTGCGAATAACGCATTCCGGCCGCACCCCTCCACTCGGGGAGATTACCCTCACCTCAGGTAACGGAAAAATCGAGATTCGGAGTGGGAGTGGGATGCTGTTGACCGTCAATAGCGACAACCCACAATAAACCGGCATCATGGGAGGCCTTACCAGGAGCTCGATCACGAGCGGACTTAGTGGCTTTGATAACCTGCCCTTGCAACCCGTCACAAGAAACCAGAAACTGGAAGCTGCATGAAGGCCATTGCGGTCATTCCAGCGCGGCTTGGATCTACTCGTTTGCCCCGCAAGATGTTGCGCGAAATCGCAGGAGAACCACTCCTCGCCCGGGTGTACGGCGGCGTTCAATCCTGCCCGCTGCTTGAGAGTACGCTGATTGCCACCGATTCGGATGAGATTCTGAAGTTTTGCGAGCAGGAAGGGTTTCACGCACGCTTGACTTCCGCGGCATGCCGCAACGGAACAGAGCGCGTACACGAAATTTCCAAATCGATTGCAGCGGATGTGTACATAAATGTGCAGGGAGATGAACTGCTAGCACGCGGGGAGCATATCAAGGCGCTTCTTGAATTAATGGCGGAGTCAGCAACGCAGGTTGCCACATTGAAGACTCCGGCGACGACGGAAGATAGCACAAATCCCAATACCGTGAAGGTCGTCACTGATACGAACCGGCGCGCGCTTTATTTTTCCCGCTCCATGATTCCCTATGATCGCGATGGAATAAAGCCGGCGTACTTCAAGCACTTGGGGTTTTATGCGTATCGCAAGGCTGCTCTCGATTGCTACATAGCGTGGCCGGAGTCTCCGCTCGAGCAAAGCGAGCGGCTGGAACAGTTACGATTTCTGGAGAACGGAATTCCGATCCGCGTGGCTGAAACGCCTTTCGACACGATCCGAGTCGATACGACCGAGGACTTGCGAAGAGCCGAAGAAATACTGAAAGGCCGATAATATTATCCGCGTGCCTTCGCCGGCTGCTTCGCCCATTGCTCGGCTGCAGCCACGCGCCGCGAGATTGCGGGATGGGAGTGGAAAAACCATTCAACCCACCTGGAAGGAGAACGCTCAGCGAGGTTCTGCTCAGCCAGTTTGTTCATGGACGAAATGAAAGGCTTTATGTTGGTGATGGAGCGAAACGCGTAGCGATCCGCCTGGCGTTCGTTAAATCGCGAGAAAGCGTTGATCGCCGGAAGCAACAGAAACGACAGTACGGTGGAAACCAAAACTAACAAAGGAAGATTGGCAAAATCGGAAAGCGTCTCGAAGCTGTGCCAGCGATCCATGGCATAGTGCAGTACCCCGTTCGCCGCCCAGAAGCCGGCTAGCGCGATTCCAGCCTGCACTACGATGCTCTTGAAGATGTGCTTGTGAACATGGTGGCCAAGTTCGTGCGCCAACACGGCTTCAATTTCATCCGGTGAATAGTGTTCCAGCAGCGTGTCGGCAAGGATGATGCGCCGCGTATTGCCAATGCCGGTCAAAGCCGCATTGGCTTTCTTGCTTTTTTCTGAGAGGTTCCATTTATAGATGCCGCGCACGCGGGTGCCAGCGGCTTCGCTGAGTCTAACCAGCCGGGATTTGAGCTGCTCATCCTGGAGCGGCTCGAATTTATAGAAGATGGGAAACAGAACCACCGGAGCCAGTTGCGCCATTAATACGAAGAGGGCCAGAAATGCTGCCCACGCGATTAACCACCAATACTGCGGGGCAGCCCGGATGATGAAGTAGAGAAGTTCGACGGCAATTGACGCCAACAGCAAGCCTACGAGAAAGCCTTTGGCTTCGTCCCATAGCCAAGACCCTAGTTTTTGATTTGAGAGATTGAAGTGATGTTCCAGGTGAAACCCGTAGTAGTCCAGGCCCAGTCCGAGCAATTTGCCTATCCCCATGAGCATGACAACGTACAAGAAAACCGCCAAGACGTAGGTTTGAGAGGAAGCGCGATAGGCCAGGTCGCGCAGCGTACCATTCCAACCGGTGATCAATAAGACCAGCAGCAGCACAAGGCCCAGGACAAAATCGGCAATTCCGAGCCATCGCTTGATGCGGTTGTACCGCCGCGCCTCGGGCGTGTCCGCAGGAATGGTAATCGCCGATAAGGTGGAGTTCATGTCTTGCTTAATTATTGTACTGGCACGCGAGCCGCCGCTACGTCCGAAAGTGAGGTGGCCGGCAGGTCTGAGTTCCGCGGTTAAACCCTATGCTGCAGCTTTGACGAAGGTTTCTGCACTGGCGAGGATCTCCTTTACCAGCGCGGGCGAAGCGGACTCGGCATAAATACGCAAGAGAGGCTCGGTTCCCGAGGCGCGCAGCAGAACCCAGGCCTCGGCGCCATTGCCGTTGGTCGGGGCGTCCAGGAAGAGCTTTACTCCATCCAGGGTCTCCTTTCGGGAGATGGAATAGCGGTTCAGACGTTTGGTTTCATCCGATCGAGCTAGCTGAATTGCCTGCTGCTTTACGTCGTCGGGAATGGGGAGGTCGAGGCGCCCGTAATAGTGTGCCCCATACTCAAGCTGTAAATCGGCGACGAGTTGCCCGAGAGGTTTGCCTTCTTCAGCCATGACATTGGCTAAAAGCAGGGCGTTCAAGGTGCCATCACGTTCCGGCAAGAAGCGTGAGTAGCCAATCCCGCCGGACTCTTCGCCGCCGATGAGAATCTCCCGGTCCATCATCAAATCGGCGATGTACTTGAATCCAATGGAAGATTCGTTCAGCTTGCGACCGTGTTTCCTGGCGATGCGATCGATCATGCGGGTTGTGTTGAAGGCCCTCACCACTTCACCCGGCCATTTTTTCCTGGTGAGCAGCCACTGCAGAAGCACGGAAAAGATCTTGTGAGAGTCCACGAAGCTGCCGTCCTCAGCCACTGCGCCGATGCGGTCAGCGTCACCATCGGTGACCAGCCCGGCATGGCAGTGCTCTTTAACCACGGTTTCCTGCAGCATGGCCACGTGCGGCTCGATGGGCTCCGGATTTATACCCGGAAATAGCGGATTCACATCCTGGCGAATGGCGACATGTTCAATGCCATGATCGGCGAAAATCTTCGTCAGCACTCCTCGCCCGGAGCCATACATGGAATCCACGGCCAGCTTAAGCTTGGCCTTGGTAATCAGATCGAGATCGGCGAAGCGGGAGATAGCCTCGATGTATCTCTCTTTTAGATCAACTTCCTCGATGGGGGATTTGTGGCCATCAGGTGTGACGCCGAGGCACAGCTGTTCTTCAATGCCCTTGATAATCTGGGGCGTTGCCGATCCGCCAAACCTGCCCTTGAATTTCACCCCATTCCAGTTCCAAGGATTGTGGCTGGAGGTGATGACCACTCCACCCGCAGCGGCATACTGCTTGACGGCGAGTGAGACGGCCGGAGTCGGAGTGTAATCGTTGGCTAACTTGACCGGAATGCCGGCTGAGGCGATCACTTCAGCTGCTATGCGCGCAAAGCGTGGTGAAGAAAAGCGAGTGTCGTAGCCGATGATTAGGCCTCGGCTAGGGTCTTCGTCTTTCAGAACATAGGCAGAAATCGCGGCGGCCACCTGCCGCACGTTCTCATACGTGAAATCCTCGGCAATGATGCCCCGCCAGCCGTCGGTGCCGAATTTGATATTGGTCACTAGTCGTTCGTTTTTCGTTGCCGGTGCATTCACTGTGCGGATTGCGAACGATGAACGACCAGCGACGAATTACCTGCGGTTAAACCAATTTGTTGAGTTTCTTCTCGTCTAGAAATTTCACAACTTTTCCCACGTCCTGTGCCTTCTCTCGCGTGGTGATCAGCAAAGCGTCCTCGGTTTCCACCACGACCACATTGCGAACTCCGACGGCCGCGACAAACTTTCCCGGAGCATGAATGTAATTGTCCTCAGCGTCCAGGGTGAAGATACCCTGGCCTGAGATCACGTTGCCATTTTCGGGCTGTTGTTTTGCGGTTTGATGTTCGTACAAGGCGGTCCATGATCCCAGATCGTTCCAGCCGAACTCAGCTGGCAGACAGAATATCTTGGAATATTGTTCACCCTTTGCTGAGCGAGGCTCGAGCACCGCGTAATCGATGCTGATGTTTTCGCACTTAGGATACAGCCGGTGAAAAACAGCGCTGAACTTGCGAGTTCCATATGCAGCCGCAATTTCCTCGAGGATCGCCGCTGTCTGTGGCAAGTACTCATGTAGTGCGTTGACCAGCGTTTGTGCCGACCAGATGAACATGCCACTGTTCCAAAAGTAATTCCCGGCCTCCAGGAAGCCTGCAGCCCGCTCGGCATCGGGCTTTTCCGTGAAGCGACGCACGCGAAGCGCACCTCGGTCCGCTTCATTGCCGGTTTCGATGTAGCCGTATCCAGTTTCTGCCCGCGTGGGTCGAACGCCCAGCACAACAATATTCTCGCCCGCGGCAGCAATCTCGATTGCTTTCTTCAATAGCCCACGAAAGCGTTCCTGATTGGAGATCACGTTATCGGAGGGAAACATTCCGATCAACGCGCGTGGATCGGCACGAAGCAGCAGGCAGGCTGCAAGGCCGATGGCAGGGGCGGTGTTTCTGCCCACAGGTTCAGCGACAATCTGTCGTGCAACGAGGCGCGGAAGCTGCCGTGCCATCTCGCGGTGTAGATCCCGGTTGGTGATGATCCAGAAGCATCGTGCTGGAGCCAGTGGCAGCAGACGCGCAACCGTTTGCTGGATCATCGTCTGTTTGCCGTCAAGCGCGAGCAGTTGTTTAGCGCGACGTTTTCGACTTAAGGGCCAAAAGCGGGTCCCACGACCACCCGCAAGAATCACGGGATAAAAAGCGAAATGGTTATGCGCCGAAGTGTTTTCCCGATTGGCCATGAATCCTTACAATGTTGTTACAGGTTCCGACACGTCGTCCACCGGCAAAGAAGACTTCAAGAATTGGAGTGTCCACTGCGGCCGGACGCAAAATTCGGTTAACGCTGCAGGCACAATGACAGCATCTCCTTTGGTCATAGTTAGCAGTTCGGTTCCATTAGCTTCGATGACGCCGCAACCATCGACCGCGACGAGAATCTGCACCGACTTCCCGGCGTTTCCGTCGCACACTCGAAATTGGTGCGACTCTTTCAGTTCAAACATCTCAACTACAAAGTACGGTGAGGCTATCAGAAGCGAGTAGCGGTTCTTGCCGCCGTCGATTGCACGCGGCTCCGCGCGCGCTACTTTTCCAGAACCCGGATGTTCGTTCAGTACCGAGAGGCCTGTCTGGAGATGCAATTTACGCGGTCGGCCATAATCATACAGGCGATACGTGGTGTCGCACTGTTGCTGGGTTTCTACAATGATTGAGCCCGGCCCCAGCGTATGGACGGTACCACCAGCCACATAAATCATGTCTCCGGGAAACACATCGATCCAGTGCAAGAGGCCCTCGGCTCGAGTCTGGTGAATAGCTTGTTCAAACTGTGTCTTTGTGACGCCAGATTTCAAGCCAAGCGCCACCTGTGCGCCGGGTTGGGCGTGAGCCACGTACCAACACTCGGTTTTTCCGTGGGGCTGTCCAAGACGGTGAGCTGCTTCGTCATCCGGATGCACCTGCACGGAAAGTTTCTCGTGCGGAAATAAGAATTTCACGAGCAGCGGAAAGCGATTGGGATTCTTGGCGGCATGACCAACCAGCTCAGGACCGTATTCGGCGCTCAGATCGGCCAGGGATCTGCCTTGCAAGGGGCCATTTGCCACCCGGCACTGATCGCCCGTCAGCCAGGATTCCCCGATTTTTTCTGCAAAATGCTCGTTAGGATAAATCGGTGACAAGTCCTGCGTTCCCCAGGGGCGAGGATCGAAAGCGGGAGACATTCGTAAGGGATACAGATCAATCATGGTGCGCAGAGGTTGAGGCCGTCAACGCGCGAACGGCGACGGAACCGCATCTCGATTAGAAGTATAGCGAAACGGAAAAGCTGCCGAGCCTTCGAGAGTTTCACAGATGCGCAAGGAATTTGCGCATTCGTTCCAGACCCTGATCCAGCTCAGCTGTGGATGTTGCATAAGAGACGCGAATATGATCGGTGGTGCCAAAACCCTCGCCAGGAACTGTCGCCACGTGTGCCTCTCGTAGAAGCTTTCCAGCCAGTTCTGATGCCGATTGGATTCCGCTGCGCCCGAAAAACGCCGAAATGTTGGGATAGGTATAAAAAGCACCTTGCGGCAAGGTGCACTTAACACCGGGAATAGCGCGCAATCCATTGACCACGTGGTCGCGCAACTTGATGTACTCGGCACGCATGTCGGATACGCATTGTTGCGGTCCCTTGAGCGCCGCGACTGCGGCCTTCTGCACGATGGAAGTCGGATTCGACGTCGACTGACTCTGAAGTTTCTGCATCGCGCTAATCACTGGCGCGGGAGCCAACGCGTAGCCGAGCCGCCATCCGGTCATGGAGTAGGTCTTGGAAAGCGAGCCGACGATCACCATGCGCTCCTTGAAATCGCGCAACGAAGCGACGGAAAAACGCCTGTTGGCGTAGTTCAGGTAGACGTAGCATTCATCCGACATTACCCAAATGCCGCGCTCGTGTGCCAGTCGTACAACCTCGCTCATGGATTCCGGAGACATGACTGCGCCGGAAGGGTTGCAAGGGGAATTAAGAATGATCAGCTTGGTTCGCGGTGTAAGCAGACGCTCGATCATCCCGGCACTGATCCGAAAATCCTGACTCTCATCAGTTTCAAGCAAGGCACAGTCACCGCCGGCGTAGCGGACGATGTCTTTGAAAGAAACCCAATAGGGCACCGGCAAAACAACTTCGTCACCGTGATCCACAAGCACCTGGATAGCGTTAAAGATCGCGTGCTTGCCACCGACGCAGGCGATGGCCTCTTCGCGGCGATAGTCGGAGTCGAAATCCACCGCGTGCCGATGCACAATGGCATCGCGCAACTCGGCGGTACCACCCACCGATGTGTACTTGGTAAAGTTGCCTTGAATCGCGGCAATAGCGGCATCCTTGATGTGCTGGGGCGTGGGAAAATGAGGTTCGCCGGCTCCAAAATCGACCACGTCAATGCCTTGCTGGCGCAGCTTCTCCGCTTCGTTCACCACCGCCAAGGTAGCGGACGGCTCGATTCGGTTGATACGATCGGTAAGCTTCAGAACTGGGGTTGCTTGTATAATCGTTGTCATTGTCGTCCCCTTGGTTTTGGTCCCCTTGCGTGTTCAAGTTTAATTGCCGGGTCCAGTTTCTCTTTTAGCCTCTGTTCTACCAGTTCCGGCACCAACCCTTTGATGGAGCCGCCCAATTGAGCGATCTCGCGTACGAGGCGGGAACTCAGGTACGAGTATTGCTCGGCTGGCATCATGAAAACGGTTTCCAAATCGGGCCGTAGCTTGCGGTTCATCAACGCCATCTGCAACTCGTATTCGTAGTCACTAATGGCGCGAATCCCACGTAAAACCGCTCCGGCCTTGACTTTCGACGCATAATCGACGGTGAGGCCGTCGAAGGTGTCTACGTCTACATTCTTGAAGTTCTGGGTCATAGCTTCCAGCATGCGCTTGCGATCCGACAAGCTGAACAAAGGCCCTTTCTCCGGATTACGCAGGATAGCCACTATCAATTGGTCGAAGATCTTGCTCCCGCGGGCGATTAAATCGAGGTGACCGTTAGTGGGAGGATCGAACGAACCGGGGTAGATAGCGATGACCTTTTTCAATGTGCGCCAGACCGAACTAATTTCGGCAAAACAGGATTTTATTCGTCTCATGAAGTGAATAGCAATTCTTCTTTACGGAATGCCGGGCGAGCGCGACTTCCGCAAGATCGCCCGGCAGGACAACGGCGCAAGCTCGTTGAGCTCCTTTCGTTACCAAAGGGCCTTGTACCGAAGGACGAGGAAGCAAGCACTGGATACGATTTTCGGTCTGGCACAATAGTGGTAGTTTGTAACTTGCTGAGCGCCGGACACTGAATTACCCTCCATAACTGATGCCGCTACGCGCTCTTTTGCTCTCCTCCAAACGGGAGACATCCGGTCCGCTGGTCCAAGCTTTGCTGGAATTAGACTTGGACGTCGAGCACTCGCCAGAGATTTTTGCCGCGATCCGAGAGCTCACCAGCAGAAGTTTCGACCTGATCGTGGCTGATTTGGACGACGGGCCGGAAGCCGAGTTTCTCTTGAAGGCTGCGCGTGAATTGCAGATAAACGAAAACGCAGTCATGCTGGCCGTAGCGAGTGAGGCTAATAACCAATTCCCCGAAGCTTACAACGGGGTGGACCTTGTGCTCACGACGCCCTTAATTCCCGAGCAGATCAAGTACTCTTTGCTTGGCTGCGATCGGTTTCTAATGGCTTACATGCGCGGTGGCGCGGACAACAGCCATTCTCGGGCGCAGTCAACCGCCGGGTTGAAGCGCAAGGCATCGCCGCCCATGCTCGTGCCAGCGCTAAATCAGCGTACGCCGGTACATCGGCAATAAACCAGTTCACAACTTTTTACGTATTTTTACCCCGAATTGACACATTGGTGTCGGCGAATGACTATGTTATTTCCCAGCCTGGTCCAGACGCGATGCGGATCAGGAAACCACAATGTTGAAGCGGCGTTGGAACGAGCGAACCCGGTTGATGTTGACCCTGGAGTTGGCTGTAGTGTTGCCCGCCGCGGTCCTGGTTTTCCTGAGTGTTATGCATGTCAACAGCATCCAGCGTGACAAGGGAGTGCAGGCCGCGTTCCAGCGCGATTTCAGCCACGTGCTGAAAATCTCGGAAAAAGAGATTAATCAGAGAGCCTATGAACTAGCCGATGAGGTGAGAAACGAAATTCCAGGCGCCGGCGCGGCGTGTTCGGAAACCATGGACAGGATTCTAGGTTCCCATCCCTATGTGGCTCACATATTTATTTATGAACCCGCCACCGGTATGGTGTTCCGTTCTCAGCCGCATCGCCTGAAGGACGCTTCCTTCCGTGAGGAGGCTGAAGACCTTTCCAGCATGTTCAGCGGATGGATGCAGATCGAGTACAGGGACCAAATGAAAGATTTGCAGGAGATGTCGGAGAAGGGGGAACGTTACTACTTCTTTGACAACTGGGCCCCGCGCGGCGACAAGCGCGTATATCAGTCGGGAGGGGTTTTTCTAGCAGGCGACAGCCATGGCGGGAACACTGCCGTCGCCGGCTTTATCTTCGATGCGGAGTATCTGCACGATCAGTTCTTTCCGGAAATGCTGGACCAGTTGTTGAGTCACCACGAGGAAAAGGGCGAGAGAAACCACGTGGTAATGATGATTCATCCCAAGAATGAATTGACACCCTTGGCTGCGTCGGTCGGTTGGGATGGTGGTTATCCCGAAGTAGAGCGGAACATGGAAGGAGCGTTTCCTAAGCTCACCATGGCCATCAAGCTGCCGGGAACTACTCTGGCCGCCCTGGAGCAGCACTTCGTCCGCACCGATTTCATGGTGTTGGCAGGCATTTCATTGCTTTTGGCCGGCGGAATTATCCTCACGCACCGCAACATCGCCCGCGAGATGGCGCTGGCACGTTTGAAGTCGGATTTCGTCTCCAACGTTTCGCACGAGCTGAGAACACCGCTTTCGCTCATCCGGTTATACGCTGAGACGCTGGAGATGGGGCGGCTCACATCACCGGAAAAATACCACGAATACTACGCAATTATTCGCAAAGAGAGCGAACGTTTGTCGGCGCTGATCAACAATATCCTCGATTTCTCCCGGATTGAAGCGGGGCGGAAAGAATATGACTTCCGCGAGACGGACATGCGTGAGCTGGTGCATAACACCTTGGAGTCCTACCGCTATCAGATCGAGCAAAACGGATTTGCGTTTGAGGAGCGGATTGCCGATGATGTGCCGCCGCTGCGTGTGGATCGTGAGGCAATGGCGCGCTCGCTGCTAAACCTGGTGAACAACGCTTTGAAGTATTCGCAGGATCGAAAGTTTATCGGGGTGAATCTGTTTCGCGACAATGGACTGGTGAAGCTGGAAGTTGAAGATCACGGAATTGGAATTCCGGCAAGCGAGCAAAGCAAGATTTTCGAGAAGTTTTATCGAGTGGGTGATCCGCTGGTTCATAACACGAAGGGGAGTGGCCTGGGCCTGTCGTTGGTGCGCCACATTGTGCAGGCACATGGTGGCGAAGTCATGGTGGATAGCGCGCTGGGACGGGGAAGCAAATTCACCATCACTTTGCCGGTGAATAGTGGAGCAAACGCGAGCAAGACTGTTTCTGCCTAGTTTGGAGCTTTGAGCGTATGGTGAAAATCCTGGTTGTCGAAGATGAGCCCAACATGGTGGCGGGGTTGCGCGACAATTTTGAATTTGAGGGTTACCAGGTCATCAGCGCGCCGGATGGCGTCAGTGGTTTGGAGCGCGCGCTGCGCGAGACCCCGGATCTAGTGATTCTTGATGTGATGATGCCCCGGATGAGCGGTTTAGACGTTTGCAAGCAGCTCAAAGCAAAGAAACCGGGAATTCCCATCATCATGCTTACCGCGCGCGGGCAGGAAGTTGACAAAGTGGTAGGACTGGAATTGGGCGCGGATGATTACGTTACCAAGCCGTTTTCCATCCGCGAATTGCTGGCGCGGGTGAAAGCCGTGCTGCGCCGCGCAGGAACCGCCGCTAAGACTCAGGAGAAGTTTTCATTTGGCGAAGTGGAAGTGAACCTTCGCAATTGCCAGGTGTCGAGAAAAGGCAAGACCATGGATTTTTCTTCGAAAGAGTTCGAGTTGTTGAAGTTCTTTTTGCATCATCCGGGAGAAACCTTGAGCCGCGACCGGTTGCTGGAGGAAGTTTGGGGTTACGAGCACTTTCCAACAACCAGAACTGTCGATGCTCATATCGTCAGGTTGCGGCAGAAAGTCGAACCCAAGCCGGATGAGCCCCGGTTCATCCTGACTGTGCATGGGACAGGTTACAAGTTTGTCGGCTGACTAGTTGCAGGAGATTCCAAGTGGAGAATGCGCTCCAACTGCAAGGCGAACGGCGAGAAAAGATTGGGTCGTCGCGCATCGATGACACGCAGCTGATCCGCGAAGCCCAGATGGGTAACGCCAGTGCTTTCGAAGAACTGGTGCGCCAGTATGACCGTGCCGTGCTTCGCCTGGCAGTCCACCTCACGGGGTCTCAGGAAGATGGGCAGGACATCTATCAGGAAGCGTTTCTCCGCGCTTACATCAACCTCGGCAGTTTCCGGTTTGAGTGCTCGTTTTATACGTGGATTTATCGCATAGTGACAAATCTCTGCCTCGATCATCTGCGCAAGAGGTCCTCACGCGCTCGCGATCTGACCACGACGATCTCTTCTGATGGCGAAGAGGAGCAGGTGCTCGATCGTTTGCCGGATCAGCGGGCTGACACCAGTCCGGAGCGGAGCATCATGAGCCGTGAGCTGCGAGCGTTCATCCGCCGGGCGATGGAAAGACTGTCGCCGCGCGAGCGAGTTGTGTTTGAGCTCAAGCACTACCACGGACTGCGCCTGCGGACCGTGGCCGGCATTTTGAACACCAGCGAAGGAACCATCAAAAACACCCTGTTCCGGGCGACGCACAAGCTGCGCACGCAATTGGCCGAAGTGCGCTGAACGCGGATTTTGAGCTCCCAGGTTTTGTGGGATTTCCGCGGCAACCGCTACCTCGACCAGAATGCACCATCGTAGTTTGCTTGGAGCCGAAGGCCTCCTAAGACTACCTACTTGATGTCCTTCATCGGCAACATTGAACCGTAGTCGCGGCCGGAGGGTTCGACCGCGCGGGCCACGATTCCGTCGAAGGCATCAGCCAACTCAGGAAGTCTTGCCAGAAGACCTTTCATCACCGCGGTGTTTTCCTGAAACGTTTTGGCGGCATCCGACACGTCGGCGGATTGATATTTGACGACCAAATCGAAATCATCGCCCACGGCCAGTGGGAAGACGGTGGTGAGTTTATAAGTTTTGCCTGCCGCCACAAGATCAACGGTGGTGCCATCTACTGGCAGGTCGGTTGGTTTCACCGCCTGCGACTCATCATAAAGGTTGTCGGTAATCTGGGTGTACATGAACGGGAGGGGGACTGAAAGTTCCCGCGCTTCCAAATAATAAAACCAGGCATTGTGGTTCTGACCTTTGGACTTAAATGCGCGAGCCTTGTCGGCGAACCAATTGCCCTCGTGCCCTTTTACCTGGAGATCTTTTAGGTAGAAACCAGCAATCTTCCAATCGGCGGCCTGTTGCTGCAGCACAAAGGAGACAGTACGTGGAGGCTTCGGGCCGCTAGCATCCAGCACCACAATGCCGTAGTTCCCGGGAGCCAGATTGGGAATGACAAATTCTGCGCTGTTAGCAGTTTGACCGCTCTTGCCAAAGACGCCGCACAGAAACTCAGCACGCTGTAAAGGCGTAGTTCCTTCCACCTTCAACAAGTACGGTGGACGGCTGGTAGCTTGAGCGCCGGTCAGGGCCGCCTGACTGTCGTTTAAAGCGTTTTCGACAGCAGAGAAATCAGCTGCCAAGCTGGGAGTCGCACTCTGCTTGAGAGAGGCACTGTCTCCACGGGAGACCATATCTAAGTACCGCTTGCCTGTGTTCTGAAGAGCATTACGAGTGGGTTCGTCCATGTCGGCCGCTGTGAAGCAGGTCTGCGCATAGGCAAATCCGACGGACATCACCGCGATTGAAATTTTGAAGAATAAGCGCAGCGGCATTTTGCGTGACAGTTTCATAGGTGCGCAGCAGGGTGTGACGGCAGCTCCGATAAAAGCTTTGGCCTTCAAGTTTACCTCTGCGGTCGAGCGACTAACATCGGGTGTCGTTTGTAGCCGGTCATTGCGCCTGCTGCCTCCATGTGGTACCGTCCCATTTGATTCCCATTCTCCCGGGAAAGGAATTCAATAATGGCCGGTTGGATCATTCTCGGCATTATCGTCGTGGTCGGCTTCCTGCTGGTTGGAATGTACAACCAGCTCGTGCAGTTACGCGTGCGCACGGACTCGGCTTGGTCTGATATAGACGTGCAGCTCAAGCGCCGTCACGATCTCATTCCCAACCTTGTCGAGACGGTCAAAGGATACGCCGCACACGAAAAAGGAACTTTTGAGAATATCGCGAAGTACCGTTCCATGGCCATGCAAGCCACCACGCCGGCCGACAAGGCCGAGGCGGAAAATCAACTCACCGGAGCCCTCAAAAGCTTGTTCGCCGTCGCGGAGAACTATCCCCAGCTTAAGGCGAACGAGGAGTTCCTGCAGCTCCAGGCGTCCTTGAGCCAGACGGAAGACAGCATTCAAAATTCCCGCCGTTATTACAATGCCGTGGTGCGCGATCTCAATACCCGGATTCAGTCCTTTCCGACCAATATTCTGGCGGGAATGTTCGGTTTCCAGCAGCGGCAATTCTTCGAAACTGCGGCCGCCGAGCGCGAACCCGTCGCCGTCAAATTCTGATCGGCATGAAGAAACAAGGCAGCCCGGTTGAGGATAGTGGTGCGGCTTGATAGCCAGCGCCCGCTCAGGATGACAACCAAAGCGTATTTCTGCCGCGGCATTTTCCTCGTCATTCCTCTGCTTTTATTTGCCGATCCCGTTTTTGCCCGTAGTTGGCGAGTGAGCGATTTCAGTGACACGATTTCGGTGGCTGACGATGGGTCCGCCGCCGTCCACGAACGCATCACGCTCGAGTTCAACGGCCAGTGGCACGGTATTCACCGATTCATTCCGGTGGAATATCCTGGTCCACGCGGCACCAACTACACGCTTTTTCTCAAAATCACCAGTGTCACCGACGACAGCGGCAACAATCTCAAGTATGAATCTTCCAAGTCAGGCGATTATCGCGATCTGAAGATCTACATTCCCGACGCTGACGATGCCACCCGCGTCGTCAACATCGATTACACGGTCCGCAACGGAACGCGCTTTTTTGAGGACCACGACGAGTTCTATTGGAACGTTACGGGAAATGACTGGCCGGTGCCGATCGAGCATGCGTCGGCGGTAGTCAGTTTTCCAGGCTCAGCCGCAGGATCACTTCGGGCGCAAGCCTTCACCGGCGTATACGGCTCGGCCGAGCGCGATGCGACTACCGAGGTAAATGGTTCCGAGGCAAACTTTGAGACGAAGAATCCGCTGCCCATGCGTGGCGGCCTGACCATCGACATCTACATTCCCAAAGGCATTCTCACAGAACCGAGTGCGTTCACGCGGACGATGTGGTTCATAGGTAGCAATCCCATCGTATTTCTTCCGTTCTGGACCTTTGCCGTGATGTTCGTGATGTGGTGGTATTGGGGACGCGATCCCGATCCTGGCGTGTCAGTCGCTCCCATGTACGAGCCGCCGCCAGGAATCTCGCCGGCAGAGGCAGGCACGCTCATTGGAGACACGATTCATCCTCGCGACATAACCTCCACCATTGTCGACTTGGCGGTACGCGGGTTTGTCAAAATCGAAGAGACCAAAGATGAAGGCATGGTTTTCCACCATAAAGATTACATCCTTCATTTGTTGATCCCACGCGAGAAGTGGCAGGGATTGCAGCCACACGAGCGGGTAATGATGGAGAACATTTTTGGTAGCGAGAGCGATGTCCGGCTTTCCAACCTGAAAAACCGGTTTTACACGGCAATTCCGGTGATTCGGCAAGACATCATGGCGGAGCTGAAAACCAAGGGAATGTATCTGCTCGATCCGGAATCCGCCAATGGCTACAGCTTCGTGGGTATTGTGATCATCGTCGCTCCGTTCTTGATGCTGCAATTCCTCTGGCACAAAGACGTTTTCAGTTCCATGGGGCTGCTGATTCTCTGCGGCATTATTTCCGCGATCATCTGGTGGCTGTTCGCACGGCAGATGACGGCCAAGACCATTAAGGGCGGGCGCACGCAAGTGGCGGTGCTGGGCTTCCAGGAATTTATGAATCGCGTGGATAAGGACCGCTTGCAGCGCATGCCTCCAGACACATTCGAGAAATATCTTCCCTACGCCATGGCTTTGGGTGTGGAGCACCATTGGGCGCAGGCATTCGCCGGAATTGTAAAGGATCCACCGAGCTGGTATGTGGCGCCGGCTGCCTATGGTTATGGCATGGGATTCAACCCGATTTTGTTTTCATCGTCGATGCACAGCATGGCCAGCGATATGCACCAGGTTTTCGTCTCGGCGCCTCGGGCGAGCTCGACGGGCTCAGGATGGAGCGGCGGCGGATTCAGCAGCGGCGGTGGTTTCTCGGGCGGCGGCTTTGGCGGCGGCGGTGGCAGCGCGTTCTGACAGTGCCTGAGCCAGAGACTGCGGAGCGCCCACATTCTTACCGTTTACCATCGAACCAGCTGCTGCGGATCTTCTACCAGCACGACATCGTACTTTTCCAGCATCGGCATGAGGACATTCTCCAATTCGCGTTTCCACAATTCACCCTCATAAAACTTAGCTTTCATGGGCTCACGCGAATCGAGATCGGGAAAACCCCGCATGAAAAAGAAAGTGTCAGGATCTCCCACGGAAAGAAACGGCCCCAGAATCCTCATCCCAATTTCTTCGTGGGCGGGGATGGACTTTTCGCGGAAAATTCGAAGAAATTCCTCGCGTTTGCCCGGTTTCGTTTTATAGGTCCGCATTTCAATAATCATCGTTAAACACCTGATTCGCGACCAAGCCTGTATTCAAAAACAGCAGCCTGCGAGGCGAACATTATAAGACCTCTGGGAGCTGCATCTGGCAACGGTAAGATAGTGGCGTGGCAATTAAAGCGCCTGCCGACAGTGGCAACATTCTCATGGCAGATTTGTTGAGCAAGGTTTCCTGGCTGGTGCATGGTTTCTCGACTCGCCGTAACGGAGTTTCTCGTGTATACGGCAGTGGAACGCTGAATCTCGGCTTCACGAAAGAGGATTCACGTTCCGCGGTTGGACGCAACCGGCGAAGGTTTCTGCAGCAGCTCGGCGCAGTAACCGATAAGGGCCGATGGCCGCTGGTTACGCTGCGTCAGATTCACTCTGATCTGATTCACAACATCAACCCCGAAACGAAACATACGCTGACCGGCGATGGCCTGATTACGTCCACACCCGGAGTATTGCTTGCCGTCCAGACCGCCGATTGCCTTCCATTAATACTGGTTGATATCAGGAGACGTGCTGTGGGGGTTTTTCACGCCGGCTGGCGCGGGACCCTCAGGAGGATTGCTGAAAAAGGTGCAGGCGAGATGCGCCGTTGCTTCGGAACGAACCCGAGGGACATCATAGCGGTCCTCGGCCCGGGAATTCATGACTGCTGTTATGAGGTTGGCGGGGAGGTACGGGAGCATTTTGAATCACAATTTTCTTATGCCGGCGATCTGTTCCGCGAAGTCAAGGAAGCGGATCCGATTCGCGAAAAATATCCGCTGTTGTTTCTTACCGCCCGTCCGCCAGGGCATAACCGATTGCCACACAAGATTTTTCTCGACTTGGTGGGAGCAAATCGGCGCCAGTTGCTCGATGTGGGAGTCGCGCCGAAGAACATAACTATGTCGCCATTGTGTACGGCTTGCCGCCCTGACCTGCTGTTTTCCTACCGTGCCGAAAAAGCCATTACTGGGAGGATGATGGCAGTAGTGGGAATCCGCAAGGAACAATGACGTATCCCAAACTCGGTGTCCGCGGGAAAAGTCATCGTGTTGCCGATTTGAGCCGCTGCTCCAGGGCATCGACTTCCTCACGCATGCCTTGAGGAAGGCGATCGCCGAATTTGGCGAAATGTTCCCTGATGCGCGGCACTTCTGCCAGCCAGCCCTCGATATCGACGCTCAGGAGCTTGGCAATCTTTTCCGCGGAAAGATCCAAACCCTTCGTGTCGAGATCGGCGGGGTCAGGCAGACGCCCGATTGCGCTATCGTGCGCGTGGACTTTGCCATCACAGCGTTCGAAGATCCATTTCAACACACGGCTGTTCTCGCCGTATCCCGGCCAAAGGTACTTGCCGTTTTCGTCCTGGCGAAACCAATTCACGTAGAAAATCTTGGGGAGCTTAGAGGCGGCTGAATGCTGGCCAATCTTGAGCCAGTGCGCGAAGTAGTCGCCCATGTGATAGCCGCAGAAGGGGAGCATGGCCATGGGATCGCGCCGTAATTGTCCAACTTTGCCCACGATGGCCGCTGTGGTTTCACTGCTGGCGGTAGCGCCAAGAAACGTTCCGTGTTGCCAGTTGAAGGATTCGGTAACTAAAGGAACAACGCCCGCACGCCGTCCGCCAAAAAGGATTGCGTCGATCGGCACACCGTTGGGATCTTCCCACTCGGGAGCTATGGCCGGACATTGTTTGGCGGGAGTGGTGAAGCGAGCATTGGGATGGGCAGCCCTGCGTCCGGACGCGGGTGTCCAGGGGCGCCGCAGCCAATCGATCAACTCGGGCGGCTTCTGCTCTGTCATTCCTTCCCACCAGATGTCGCCATCGGGAGTGATCGCGCAGTTGGTAAAGATTGAATTATGAGTCACACTGCGCATGGCGTTGGCGTTCGATCTCATGCTGGTTCCGGGCGCGACACCAAAAAATCCAGCTTCAGGATTGATGGCATAGAGTCGGCCATCGGCGCCAAATTTCATCCAGGCAATGTCGTCGCCGATGGTCTCCACCTTCCAGCCGGGAATGGTTGGAATCATCATGGCAAGATTTGTCTTGCCGCACGCCGACGGAAACGCTCCCGTCATGTACTTTGCCTCGCCAGACGGGCTGACTAGTTTCAGGATCAGCATGTGCTCGGCCATCCAACCTTCGTCGCGCGCTTGCACGGATGCGATCCGCAAGGCATGGCACTTCTTGCCAAGCAGTGCGTTGCCGCCGTATCCGGATCCGTACGACCAAATTTCCCGCGTCTCCGGGAAGTGACAGATATATTTGAATTCGGGATTGCAGGGCCAGGTCGAATCCTGATCCTGTGGTCCCAACGGAGCCCCGATGGAGTGCAATCCGCGGACGAATTCGCCATTTGCTCCCAGAACCTGCAGCACGGGTGTGCCCACTCGTGCCATGATGTGCATGTTGGCGACCACATAAGGGGAATCGGTGACCTCCACACCGATGTTGGCAATTGGCGAACCAACCGGCCCCATGCTGTAGGGGATCACGTACATGGTGCGGCCGGTCATCGATCCGGCATACAAATGGTGCAAGGTTTCCTTCATTCGCGAAGGATCTTCCCAGTTGTTGGTTGGCCCGGCGTCATCTTTGCTCTGCGAACAGATAAATGTCTGATCTTCGACGCGCGCAACGTCCGCGGGATTTGAACGAACCAGGATGCTGCCGGGGCGCTTCGCGGGATTCAAGGGAATCGCGACACCCGCCAGCGTCATGATGCGGATCATCTCTTCGTATTCCTGCTGGGATCCATCGCACCAGTGCACTTGGTCGGGGCGGCACATCTGCGCCATTTCGTGTACCCACTCAGTGAGCTGTTTATTGGCGCTGGGGGCGGCTTTAACATCCATGGTGGTACTAGACATATAAGATTTCTCCTGGCACATTACGAACCTGTCGCGCTGAGCACCGGGACGGGGGTAGAAAATGGCCGGCGATGAAAATGTTCACAGGCGCGGACGTCTTTGGACGCAAAATCAGGACTACTGAGTGATCAAGCCATCTTCGCAGTTGGCCGCCGCTCGAGTCATGATGCCCTAGTATTGTGCCTCTTTGCGCGGGCATTGACAATGGGCTTGGTGCACGAAGGTAGCGGCTCAGGAAGCCACAGAGGGCTGCAGACCGGCTTCTTCCGCAACTACGGCGTCCAGATGGGCGAGAGTTTGAGGCACCGTTAGCGAATACATCTCCTGGCTAACCCCCTCGCCGGTCTGCAAGGCTGTTTTCAAGTAATGGCCTGCAATTTCGATGGCCAGCGGATCGGTGATCACTTTCCCGGTTCGCTCCCGATACTCAACCCACGCGGGAAGGGGTAGCGCTATCCACACCGGACGTCCGTCCACTAGAAACTTAATATCGACCGCATCAGCATGACGGGTGGCAACAGCCACAATCAGCGCCTGATAAAGACAGTGCACTTTCTTCTTGCTCCAGCGGTCGACAGCATGGAAGTCTTCGTACATCAAACCCAACTATAGCGAAGCACAGCGACCGGGGCAAACCGCACTCTTGCCGTCGAGTCCCATCAATTCTCAGTTCTTCAGGCTCACTTCTCACTTCTGACTTTTCCTCACCAGCCGTCTTCCGACGATCCCGTACCTGCCTTCCAGCACGATGTTGATTGCTTCAGTGTAAGCGATGTGCTCCTGCTCCAGAATTCGCGACGCTAAGCTCTGCTCAGTATCTGTATCGAGCACCGGAATCGCCCGTTGCACGATGATCGGCCCGTGGTCAAGTTCTTCATCGACGAAATGCACCGTGCAGCCAGAAACCTTTACTCCGTAAGCAAAAGCCTGTTGTTGCGCTTCCAGGCCCGGAAAGGCCGGCAGCAGCGATGGATGAATATTGAGAATCCGTCCTGAAAACTGCCGCACAAACCATGGTGAGAGCAGCCGCATGTATCCTGCCAGGCAGACCAGATCAACTTTGTGCTCCTGCAGCGCCGCGACCACTTCGCGATCGTGGTCCTTCCGCTCTTTGCCTTTGGACGGAATCACCAGCGAGGTGAGCCCAAGCCTGCGAGCGATTTCGAGTCCTCCAGCGTCGGCCCGGTTGGAGATCACGATGGCGATGCGTGCGTCTGGAATCTTTTCGGTCGCCAGATTGCTCGCAATCGCTTCAAAGTTCGACCCGCGTCCGGAAAGCAGGATGCCGAGATTTTTCATGCTGGGATTCTAATTCACCACGGAGACGCGGAATCTCCGAGTGTAGATTTCTTGATTCTTCCACTATCAGTTCCTGATTCTGCCTCTGGCTGCAGCATTCCTTATAATGCGGTGGATGCCAAATTTCCCTGCAGTTGACGAGCAACTTGCTTATTTGAAGAAGGGCGCGGCGGAAATTATCCGCGAGGATGAACTGCGCGCGAAAATTGAACGCTCGCGAACATCGGGTAAACCGCTGCGCGTGAAACTGGGCATGGATCCGACCGCTCCCGACCTGCACCTCGGCCACACGGTCATCTTGCGCAAGCTCAAGCACTTTCAGGATCTCGGGCATACTGCGATTTTTCTGATCGGTGATTTCACTGGCATGATTGGTGACCCGACCGGTCGTTCGGCGACGCGGCCGCCGCTCAGCCCGGAAGAGATCATGCGCAATGCCAAAACATACATGGCGCAGGTGTACAAGATCCTTTCTCCCGACAAGACCGAGGTTCGCTTCAACAGCGAATGGTTTGACAAAGTGAAGTCGGCGGACTGGATTCGGCTGGCGGCAAAGTTTACGGTATCGCAAATGCTCGAGCGGGAAGATTTCCACCAGCGATTCCAAGATGAGAAGCCGATTGCCCTGCATGAACTGCTCTATCCGCTGGCCCAAGGATACGACTCAGTTGCACTCAAGGCCGACGTTGAATTAGGAGGCACAGACCAAAAATTCAACCTGCTGATCGGGCGGGAAATGCAACGGGGATATGGGCAAGAGGCGCAGGTCGTGCTGACCACGCCCATTCTCGAGGGACTGGACGGCGTGCAAAAGATGTCGAAGTCGTTGGGGAATGCCATCGGAATCACCGAAGCTCCGTTGGAGATGTATGGGAAAGTGATGTCGATTTCTGACGAGATGATGTGGAGATACTACGAGCTGCTGACGGACATATCGATGTCTCTGATAGGGAAGCTTAGGGAGAGGGTCGAGAAGGGTATCGTTAATCCGATGACCGCAAAGCGCGATCTGGCGCGGCTCATCGTTAGGGATTTCCACCCGCCCGAGGCGGCAGAAAGGGCTGAACGGAACTGGTCGGCACGATTCCAACGCCATAAGCATCCGGAAAAAGAATATGTCCCCGACGACGTGGAGTTAGCCAGTGTGCCGTATGATCGAGTCAAGAGCCCATCCGACGGAGGCGGGCACCCGCTTAGGGTCGACAAGCTCCTCGCTCACGCTGGTATGGCCACCTCCGTCGCTGAAGGCGCTCGGAAGGTAAAACAGGGGGCAGTGGAGATTGATGGCGCGCGTGTGGTTGAACCGGTGTTCCTGCTACAAGGGCTACCCGCCCATTTGACGATTCGTGCCGGCAAGTTATGGAAGTTGGTGACTGTCTCCTAGTTCGGCAGAAGCCATGTCCCGGACTCTGGAATCGGCATCCGCATCTACACCGCGACTGTGACTGAGGTTTCAGTGCGCGTGACAGGCCGATACAAAGTGTCGCGCTCGACGGGTTCGCGGCCGGCTTCGCGAATGAGCCGGATCAGTTCCTGACGCCGCATCCCCTGTGGAGTGGTGGCGCCT
>Ga0187784_10000672_pt1 | contig 25656 bp, 25 predicted proteins | sample 1015_SJ02_MP15_2_FD_132964 | JGI IMG/M metagenome (GOLD analysis project Ga0187784, IMG submission 132964) | Tropical peat soil microbial communities from peatlands in Department of Meta, Colombia - 1015_SJ02_MP15_20_MG | ecosystem: Environmental > Terrestrial > Soil > Wetlands > Peat | place... | reverse complement strand
TCATCGATAATTCCTAGTTATCGTCAGGAGCGACGGGCGGGTTGTAACTGAACATCGCAACGATATCTTGCAGTTAACCCATGATATCTCTATTACCGCGATAGCGAACAGAAATCAAACAACTTTCGCGACGCAGCCCCTGCGCGAATCTCTGGTCACGAAACGTCAGCACGCTGTGACGGCGTTCATGGGATCCGGTAGAACTGTTGTGAACGCTCGCCTGAGCAAGCACCCAGCGATCGGCCGGGCTGGACCGGCACCCTATCTCTGCCGCGCGAGGTAATGCGCCAGCGCCTGCATCTGCTCGTCGCTGAGCGCCAGGGCGACCTCCGGCATGGCGGCAATGCCGGTGCCGAAACGGACCCCGGCTTTGTAATCTTGCAGCGCCTTCAGGATCACCTCCTCGCGCTGGCCGGCGATCCGCGCCGCGCCCTGCTGGCCGTGGAAACCCTCGCCGTGGCAATTGCCGCAATGGCGCAGGGCGGCGAGCCTGGCGCCCGCCTCGGTCATCGCCGGCGCGTCGTCCGGCGGCGGCGGCGTCTCGATCGGCGGCAGCGCCGCGAGATAGGCGCCGATGGCGCGGATGTCGTCGTCGCTGAGCCCGGCCGCGACCGGCTCCATGATCTCGCTCTTCACCCGGCCGGTGCGGAAGAACACCAATTGCCATTCGAGGAAGATCTCGGGCTCGGCGGCGATCGAGGGAACGCCGTCGAGCGCGGAAATGCCGTTCTCGCCGTGGCAGGCAAAACACGGCTCGAGCTTGGCCTTGATCGCCGCGCCATCCTCGGCGCGCGCCGACGGCGCGCCGAGGAGCGCCGCCGCGATGAGCGCGCAAAGCGACAGTCGATGCATCATCCGGGTTCCGGAAAAGCGACGCCCCGCCCGCATCGTCGCGGGCGGGGCGCAGAGAGAGACTACTTGCCGTAGCTGATGCGATAGATCGCGCCGGCCCAGTCGTCGGCCACCAGGATCGAGCCGTCGGGCGCGTTGATCACGTCGTTCGGCCGGCCGAGGAAAGTGCGGTCGCCTTCGATCCAGCCCGAGGCGAGCACCTGCTGCTTGGGGTGCTTGCCGCTGGGATCGACGCTGATCGCGACGATGCGGCCGCCATTGTATTTATGCCGGTTCCACGAGCCGTGCTCGGCCAGCAGGATGGCGTCCTTGAACTCCGCCGGGAACTGGCCGCCGGTGTAGAATTTCATGCCGAGCGGCGCCATATGCGGCCCGAGCTTGACGACCGGCGGCGTGAACTCCGAGCATTTGTGGCCCATGGCGTAGGTGGGATCCGGCAGGTCGCCCTGATGGCAATAGGGATAGCCGAAATGCTGCCCCAGCCGCGTCACGTGGTTGAGCTTGTCGCTCGGCAGGTCGTCGCTGATCCAGTCGCGGGCGTTCTCCGAGAACCAGTAGTCGCCGCTGCGCGGATCGACGTCGCCGCCGACGCTGTTGCGCACGCCGAGCGCGATGATCTCGGCCGTGCCGTTGTTGGGATTGACGCGCCGGATCTGCATGGTGCTGGTCGGCGCCATGCACTCGTTGCAGGGCGGCCCGAAGGGCACGTAGAGCATGCCCTGCTTGTCCACGGCGAGATACTTCCAGCCATGCGGGATGTAAGGCGGCATGTCGTCATAGACGACCTTGGGCGCCGGCATCTTGTCGAGATTGGCCTCGGCGTTGTCGTATTTGTAGATCTTGTTGACGTCGGCGACGTAGAGCGCGCCCTTGTAGAAGGCGATGCCGGTCGGCACCGTCAATTTCGACAGGATGGTCTTCACCACCTTCTTGCCGCCCTCGTCGACGATGGCGTAGACGTTGCCGGCGTCGAACCAGGAGCCGACGAACAAGGTGCCCTTGTCGCCCCAGGCCATCTGCCGCGCCTCGGGCACGTTGGCGGCAAAGACGCTGATCTTGAAGCCGGGCAGCAGCTTGATCTTCTTCAGATTGGCATCGAGCTGCGCCGGGCTCGCCGGCGTCGGCGGGTTCGGCTGCGGGGTCAGCCCCTTCTGCTGCTCGGTCTCGTCGCCGAGGAACCAGTCCGGCGGCGGATTCTTCCAGAAGCTCTCGGTGTTGGAATCATAGTGCTTGAGCTGCGCCAAGGCCGGCGTGCCGGAGGTCAGCGCCATCACCGCGGCGGCAACCATGCCCGCCAGCATCATCTTCTCTGTCATTCCGCGTCTCCCCTTGCAGCCCTTGACCGGCTGCCGATTTCGCCTTGAGATCAAGGCAAGTTGGACATCCAACAGACTACCGGAGCCGCCGCCGCCCGTCGACAGCTTCCTTGACGCCCGCCGCCCGCCCGCTCAGACCGGCGCATAGCCGCGATCGAGCTCGACCTCGACCAGCGACGGCCCGCCTTGGGCAAGCGCCGACCGCACCAGCTCGATCGCCTCGCTCAGCGCCCCAGTGCGCGCCGCCTCGACGCCGAGCGCGCGGGCAAGGCCGACATAATCGACCGGCGGCTCCGTAATGTCCATCCCGATATAGCGGTCGGTCTGCGCGGCAAAGCCCTGCATCGCGTTGGCGCGCTGCTTGAGGATGCGGTAGGACCGGTTGTTGAGGACGACGAAGACGACGCCGACCCGGTCATGCGCCGCGGTCCAGAGCGCCTGGCAGGTATACATCGCGCTGCCGTCGCCGATCAGCGCCACCACCGGCCGCTCGGGCAGCGCCAGCTTGACGCCGATGGCGGCCGGCAGTCCCCAGCCGATGCCGCCGCCGCGCAGCCCGAAGAAGCTCCGCGGGTCGTCGGCGCGCAGCAGCAGGCGCAGCCCCGGCGAAGAGGAAAGCGCCTCTTCGACCACCACCGCCTCCTTGGGCAGCGCCGCGCCCAGCGCCTCCAGCAAGGCGAGCGGCCGGATCGGCGTCTTCTCCGCTTCGGCGCGCGCCTTGGCAACCAGCTTCTCGCGCTCGCCGGCGATGAGGCGGCGCATCGCCGCGCCGCGCGCTTGCGACCGCGCCCGCTGCTCGGCGCTCATGCAGCCCGCCAGCGCCTGGGCGAGATCCGGCAGGCTTGCCTTGGGATCGCCCAGAATCGCGACCTTCGCCGCATAGTTCTTGCCGATCTCCCAGGCATCGACGTCGAGATGGATGATGTCGAGACCCGGCGGGACCGGATCGACCTCCGACGGCAGCGACAGGGTGAAGAGGTCGCCGCCGACCGAGAGCAACAGGTCGTATTGCTCCAGCACTTCGCGGATCGCCGGCGCGAGGCGCAGCATGGCGCCGCGGTACAGCGGATGGGAGGAGGGGAAGGACGCGGTGTTGGCGATGCCTTCGACATAGACCGGCGCGCCCAGCGCCTCGGCGAGCGCCGCCAGCTCCTCATGCGCGCGGCGCTGCGCCACCGCGTCGCCGGCGATGATCGCCGGCCGCTCCGCTTGCGCCAGCAGCGCCGCCGCCGCCGCGATCGCCGCGCCGTCGCCGCGCACGCCCGGCGCCACCCGCGTCGGCGCGCCGAGATCGAGCTCGGCCTCGGCGTTCAGCACGTCGACCGGCAGCGACAGGAACACCGGGCCGGTCGGCGGCGCCAGCGCCGTCTTGGCGGCGCGGTGGACGGCGCGCGGCAGATCCTCGAGGCGGCGCACTTCGGCCGACCATTTGACGAAGGGCCGGGCGATGGTCGGCAGATCCGCCCACAGGATGGGCTCGGTGAAGGTGAAACGCTGATCGTGCTGGCCGGCGGTGACGAGGATCGGCGCCTGCGCCTTCTGCGCGTCATAGAGCATGCCGAGCGCGTTGCCGAGCCCGGGCGTCACGTGCACGTTGGCGACGGCGAGCTTGCCCGAGGCCTGGGCGTAGCCGTCCGCCATCGCCATCAGCGCCGCCTCCTGCAGGACGAGCACGTAGCGCAGGCCGGTCTCAACCGCGAGCGCATCCATCAGCGGCAGCTCGGTGGTGCCGGGATTGCCGAAGATGAGCTCGACGCCTTCCTGCTTCAGGAGCTCGAGAAAGGCGCGTTTGCCCGAGATGATCGGCATTTCCCTATCCTTTCCGCGGCGCCCATGCTATCGCGTGCGGCCCTGCTTCGCCATCGCCTCGGCGGCGCGCAGAAAGTCGCCGCCCGCCGCGCGGGCGGGCGCGGCGGGCGGTGCATCGACGCCGTGCGTCGGAGCGGAGCGGCGCGCTGCGGTCGGAGCGACGGCGACGGCGAGGCTGCGACCGGGCGCTCGGCCCTCAGATCGCTTCCTTGAGTTCCTTGGCGGCGCGGAAGGCGACCTTCTTGCTCGCCTTGATCTTGATCGGCTCGCCGGTCGCGGGGTTGCGGCCCATGCGCGCAGCGCGCTTGCGCACCACCAGGATGCCGAGCCCGCCGATGCGGATCCGGTCGCCTTTCTTGAGATGCTTCACGATGAGATCGATCATGCTGCCGAGCACCGCCTCGCTGTGCTTCTTCGGCATCTCGTGCTCTTCGGCCACCGCCGCCGCCAAGTGCTTCAGGGTTACCGTCGAGGCACCCGCCTTTTTCTTCACTGCCATAGCTATCGGACTCCCTCTTGCGTTCCAAGGTCACAACGGCCTTCGCAAGCGCTACAGAATCATGGCAAGGCGCGTAAAGCAAGTGTTTGCGTGCCGCCGAACGCGCCTTTTCGCGCGCGGCGCCGCTGCTCGCGAATCGCCAGAAATGCCCGTTTCACCGACGTTTTCGAGTGTCCGCGGCGCGGGCGCGGGACGACGCGCCGCCCGCCCCGAGTCGGCCGCCGTACTCGCGTGATGATCATGAAGTAACCGACGCTTTCGTCTCGGCGATTACCACATATTAGCCATGCGGAGACAGGCCGTGGACGGCGTCCGGCGCGTGCTGGACTTGAAAAACACTTGGTTCAAAAAGGAATTATTAACTTCTTGACCCGACTCTGTGCGGCGTTCGCAACCTCTGGGAGAGATTTCGATGCGTAGAAAGAAGCATAAGGCGGCGCACAAGTCACACCGCCGCGGCAAGTCGAAAGCCGCCCGCTCGTCGGCCGCGATGCGCAAGTCGCCGCGCCGCGCGAAGCACGCGAAGAAGAGCCACGCCCGTCGCCGCGTCGCAAAGCGCCGCGTCGCGAAGCGCTCCGCCAAGCGGCGGTAATCGTCTCGCAGCGACTACGCGGACTGCCCGGCGCCGACGCTTTCGAGCAGCGGCGCCGGGCAGTTCGTTTTTGCGCCCTCGTCGGCCGCGGCGCCTGCCGCGTTTCGACCCTGCGGCACAACCGATGGAACGCCGTCGCCCGCGCGCGCTAAAGTGCCGAAACCGCGACGGCGCAACCCCCGACGAAGCGCGCATGTCATCGACCTACACCGCCACCGACGCCGCCGCCTATGAGCGGCTGATGGGCCGCTGGAGCCCGCTGCTGGCGGACGCGCTCATCGCCTTTGCCGGGCTCGGCGCCGGCGAGACGGTGCTCGATCTCGGCTGCGGCACCGGCAGCCTGGCATTGGCGCTGGCGCGACGGAGCGAGCCGCGGCGCATTCTCGGCATCGACATCGCCCGACCCTATATCGACTACGCCGCTTCGCTGAGCGATGATCCGCGCCTCGACTTCCGCGTCGGCGACGCCGCCGCGCTCGCGCTCGCCGACGGCGCGGTCGACCGCAGCTTCTCGCTGTTGGCGCTCAACTTCATGCCGGCGCCCGAGCGCGCGCTCGAGGAAATGCGCCGCGTGACGCGGCCGGGCGGCTGCGTCGCCGCCGCGGTCTGGGATTTCGCCGGCGGACTCGTCTATCAGCGCATCTTCTGGGACACGGCAGCGGCGCTCGATGGCGATGCCGCGCGCGCCCGCGCGCGCCAGCTTTCGAGCCCGCTCACCCGCGCCGGCGCGCTGGAGGCCGCTTTCCTTGCCGCGGGCCTGACGCAGGTGACGGCGCGGACGCTCACCATCCGCCAGTCCTTTCGCGACTTCGCCGATTACTGGCAGCCGATCCGCAACGCGCAAGGACCGGTCGGCGACTACGTGAAGCGGCTGACGCCCGAGCGGCTCGCCGCGCTCGAAGCGGCGCTGCGCGGGGCCTATTGCGCCGGCGCCGCGGACGGCCCCTTAAGCCTCGCCGCCAGCGCCTGGGCGGCCAAGGGAATCGTCGGGTGACCGGAAGGCCGCCCGAGACTTTTGCCGGAACGGGCCGCGCCCGCGCACCAATCACGCGGCGCCGAGAAGGATCGCCGTGTCCGATGACGCCGGACGCATCGTCGCCGCAGGGGCGCGCGGCCACGACAAATCTCGGCGCCCGATCTTCTCCGCCGCGATCGGCGCCATGGGAACGCCGGCTTTCGCCGACGGCTTCGCGCCGTTGCAGCGGGTCGGCTTCGACACCGTGACGAGGAGCGACAATCCGACACTGGCAAAGATGCCGGCGCGCCCGACGCGCCTCGATTTCTTCCGCCCGCGCCTTCATCCTCGCGGCGTCAATCATCTGCCGCGGAGCGCCAGCCTCGTTGCAGCGATGCACCCGATCGCGCAGCGTCCGCCGGTCCGTCCCGCCGATCTTCGCTGCTTCCGCCCGCGAGCACCCGTCAATCGCTGCCGCAACCGATAGCCGCCGACCATGACGCACTTGCGGCGCGGCGCACCGCCGGCGCCACCGTGCTCCTTGCCTGAACGAACACAGGTTCAATCGCGAGACGCGCGAACGGGAATTCTCCTTCATCAAAAGTTGTATTACGGATGGAAAAAACTTCTTTTTTTAGAAAAACGCCTGGACAGGGCCGATATGTACATGCATTAATTGTATCAAAAGGAGAAACGCCATGTACGAGGAAACTGCCCAGGAGAGCCACGGCCAAGGCAAGCGCCGTCGTCTGATTTTTCCCGTTTTGATCGGCACCATGGGAACGCCGGCTTTCGCCAATTGCTTCGCGCTGATGCAGCAGCTCGGCCCCGACACCGTGATGATGATGGGCGACAATCCGGCGCTGGCGAAGATGCCGGAGCGGCCGAGCCTGATGGACTTCTTCCGCCTGCGCTTCCACCCCTTCGTCGTCAACCATATGCTGCAGAGCGCCGCCCTTGCGCGCAAGGCCGGGCTCGACGAGAAGGTGGTCCTGGCCTGCCTGCTGCACGACATCTCCGTCGCCGGCCTCATCGGCGGCGACCATGGCTATTGGGGGGCGCAGCTCATCGGCCCCTATGTCGAGGAAGAGGTGAGCTGGGCGGTGCTCAATCACCAGGTGCTGCGCTTCTTCGCCGATGACAGCGTCGGCTATCCCTATCCGGAGGCCTATATCCGCTATTTCGGACCGGACTACGTGCCGTCGCCCTACATCCACGAAGCCTATCGCGAGGCGCGGACGCATCGCTGGTACATGTCGGCCCGCCAGATCACGCTCTTCGACGTCGATGCCTTCGATCCCGCGGCGGTGGTCTCGTTCGAGGATTTCATCGACATCGTCGGCCGCCATTTCCGGCAGCCCGAGGACGGCCTCGGCTTCGACGGCTCGCCCGTCGCGCATATGTGGCGCACCATCATCTGGCCGAATAATTTTCTCTAGGCGCCGCCAGCCGCTCGCGCCGCCGCAGCGCTTCGCGCCAGAAGATGTAGAGGCCCGAGCCCACCACCACGCTGGCGCCGATCATCAAGTCGCGGGTCGGCCGGTCGCCCCAGACGAGAAAGCCGGCGATCACCGCCCAGACCAGCGACAGGTAGTTGAACGGCACCACCGCCGAGGGCGGCGCCAGATGCAGCGACCGCGTCCACCAATATTGCGCGACGCCGTTGGCGATGCCGGCCGCGGCCATGAGCAGCGCGTCATGCCAGGCCGGCATGGCAAAGCCAAAAGGCAGCAGCAAGGCGGTGAAGAGCGTGATCAGGTTGAGCTGATAGATGGTGAGCGTCTCCGTCGATTCCGTGAGGCTCATGCGGCGGATGGCGATCGCCACGGTGGAGATCAGCACTGCGTTCGCCAGCGCGAACACCGCGCCGAGCTGCAGCGTGCCGGCGCCGGGCTTGGTGACGAACAGCACGCCGAGGAATCCGACGATGAGCGCCGACCAGCGATGCGGCCCGACCCGCTCCTTGAGGACGAGGATCGACAGCAAGGTGGTGAAGAGCGGCGCCGAGAAGCTGATGGCGACGGCCCCGGCCAGCGGCATCAACTGGAAGGCCAGGAAGATGCTCATCATCGAGCAGGTCTGCGAAAGCGCCCGCTTGACGTGGTCGGGCCAGCGCTGGGTGCGCAGCACGCCGAGGCCGGTGCGCGGCAGGATCAGCAGGTAGCAGGGGATGAGGGCGAAGAGCGAGCGGAAGAACGCGACCTCGCCCACGGGATAGAGACCCACCTCCCACTTCACCGCCGCATTGACCCCGGCGAACAGCAGCGTCGAGCCCACCATGTAGAAGATGCCACGTGGGATCTGGTCTTGGCGCGCGGAGGGGATGGCGGGGGTCATGTCAAAGGTGCCGGCGATGCGCCTCCTCAGCATAGCGGAGACCGGCTATGCTGTCCGCCCGGGGAGGAGAGACCGATGACGCGCAGGATCGGTTGGCCGATGGCCGTGGCGCTGCTGGCGGCGATCTCGATGGGCAAGGCGGCGGCCGAGGACGACATGAAGCAGCGGATGGAGGCCGCCCGCGCCGCCGCCGCCGATTTCAGCAAGACGCTCAGCGGCGAGTTGCAGAAGGCGATCGCCGCCGGCGGGCTGGTGAATGCCATCGGCGTCTGCAATACCGTCGCGCCGAAGATCGCGGCGGAAAAATCGGGCGAATGGAAAATGACCATCGGCCGCACCAGCCTCAAGCTGCGCCAGCCGCGCAACCGGCCGGATGCGTGGGAGCTGGCGCAGCTCCAGAGCTTCGAGCAGCGCAAGGCCGCCGGCGAGAGCGCCCAGGCCTTGGAGGTGGGCGAGTACGCGGAGAAGGACGGCAAGCGCGTCTTCCGCTACATGAAGGCGATCCCGGCCGGCGAGATGTGCCTCGGCTGCCACGGCACCTCGATCACTCCCGAGGTCGCGGCAAAGCTCAAGGCGCTTTATCCGCAGGACGCCGCCACCGGCTTCAAGATCGGCGATCTCCGCGGCGCTTTCACAATTACCGAGACGCCGTAAGCCTTCCGCTGCAAGGGCGCCGGTGCAGCGCCCGCGTCGTGGTGCCCGACGCTCTCCGACGCTCGCTCTCCACTTCTGCCGCGACTCGCGCGCGGAAACCGGCGCTTGCCGACCTCGCGCGCGCGACTCGGCGGCAAAACGCCAAACGGTGCAGCACCTTATGCTTCTTTATTGACAGCAAGAAACGATCCCGGCGACAAAGCGGTCGTTGAACGGCCGCGCGGTCGCTGAGGGGAGACTCGCGATGACGACGTTGGACCAGGAAATCGAAGCCTACAACGACATGAAGGGCGAACTCGAAGCCGCGCATCGCGGGGAGTGGGTGGTCGTGCATGATCGCAGGCTGTGCGGCACGTTTCCGTCGTTCCAGCAAGCGGCCGACCTCGCGCTGAGAAAGCTGGGCGACGGACCCTATTTGATTCGCCGCATCGGCGCGTCGCCGGTTCCCGTGCCGGTGTCAATCCTGCATCCCGTCCCGGATGGCGCGAGCTGAACTCACTTATCCGCCGGGTCGATATCCGACGACCGACAAGCGGGATCTGCTGATCCTGTGCGGGCCGACCCTTCGGATCGATATAGGCCTCGACCGAAATTACGATTCGACGGTTCCGGAAATAGTTCCGCGACTTGCCCTGCGGCAGGCGCAAGCCCTGGTCGACACGGGATCGACGTGCTCCTACATCGATTCCTCAGTGGCTCGGAGGCTGGGGCTTCCCGAGATCGACAAGGAGGCCGTGGCGACTGCTCTCGGAGGGCGCCAGACGGTCACGACCTACATGGCGCAGGTCCACGTACCGGCTCTCGCCGTTACGCTCATCGGCCCTTTCGGCGGCCTGGACCTCGCGCCGCTGGACGTCGTCGCGGTGCTGGGCAGGGAATTCCTGATGCACTGGAAGATGAGCTACGACGGCACGTCCGGCGTCGTGATCATAGAGAGTTAGCCCGATTTAAGTGGGCTAACTCACCGCCGCGATCTCCGCCTCGCGCGCCGCGGAGACGGCCGGGCGGTGGTCGCTGCCCAGCACGCAATAGACCGCCGGCAGCACGAAGAGCGTGAAGAGCGTGCCGATCGACATGCCCGACACCACGACGAGGCCGATGGAGAAGCGGCTCGCGGCGCCGGCGCCGGTGGCGACGAGCAGCGGCAACAGCCCCACCACCATCGCCGCCGTGGTCATCAGGATCGGCCGCAGCCGCACGCGGGCGGCGCGCGCGATGGCCTCGACGCGGCCCAGCGATTCCTGGCGCTGCAGCTCGTTGGCAAACGACACCATGAGGATGCCGTGCTTGCTGATGAGCCCGATCAGCGTGACGAGGCCGATCTGGGTGTAGATGTTGAGGCTCGCCACCCAGAAGAACAGCGGCAGCAGCGCGCCGAACACCGACATCGGCACGCTCACCAGGATGACCACGGGATCGCGCAGGCTCTCGAACTGCGCCGCCAGCACGAGATAGATGATCATCAGCGCGAAGACGAAGGTGTAGGTGAGCTTGTTGCCCTCGCGGGTGTATTGCCGGGCGTCGCCGAAATAGTCGTGGCTGAAGCCCTGGGGCAGCGATTTCGCCGCCTGCTCGAAGAAATCCACCGCCTGTCCCATGGTGACGCCCGGCACCAGCACCGCCTGGAAGGTCGCCGAGTTGAGCTGGTTGTACTGGGTGAGGGCGTTGGGCTCGGTGCCCTCGTCGAGCGAGACCACGGTGGAGAGCGGGATCTGCTGGCCGCTGGCGGTGGTGACGTAGTAGTTGGCGAGGCTCGCGGGGGTGAGCCGGTCGGCGCGCGGCACTTGCGGGATGACGTAATAGCTGCGGCCGGAGAGGTCGAAGCGGTTGATGAAGTTCTCGCCCACCAGCACCGCCAGCGTGTCGGCGACGCCCTGCATGGTGACGCCGAGATCGTTGGCCTTGGAGCGGTCGATGTGGACGTGGATCACCGGGTTGTCGAAGCGCAGGTCGCTGTCGGTGACGATGAAGAGCCCGCTCTGGCGCGCCGCCTGCTTCAGCTTCTCCATGGCGTTGTAGATCGTCTCGTAATCGGCGGGCGCGTCGATCACCATCTGGAAGGGCAGGCCCTGCACCGAGGTCGGCAGCGGCGAGGGCGAGAAGATGAAGGTGTTGATGCCGTCGATCCGGCTCACCGCCTGCTGCACCAGCGGCTTCAGCGTCAGGGTCGAGCGGCCGCGCTGGTTCCACGGCTCGAGCACGAAGCCGGAGAAGCCCTGCTGCGGGCCTTGCGTGCCGCTGATGATGAAGGTGCGGTCGGTCTCGGGGAAGAAGGCGTAGGCGGCGTTGAGCTGCTGGCTGTAGGCTTCCATGTAGTCGAGATTGGCGTATTGCGGTGCCTTGGAGAGGCCGAGCAGCACGCCCTGATCCTCCTCCGGCGCGAGCTCGGCCTTGGTGTTGAGGAAGAGGAAGGCGATCGCCGCCAGGATGGCGAGGGCGAAGACGTAGACCACCGGGCGAAAGGCGAGCGCCTTCGCCAGCAGCCGGGCGTAGCGCTCGGCGATCGCGGCAAAGCCGCGCTCGATCACGCCGGAAAAGCCGCCTTGCAGCGCCTCGCGCTTCAGCAGGCTCGCGCACATCATCGGCGAGAGCGTCAGCGCGATCACGCCGGAGACGATGACCGAGCCCGCCAGCGAGAAGGCGAATTCGCGGAAAAGCGCGCCGGTGATGCCGCCCAGGAGGCCGATCGGCGCGTAGACCGCGGCGAGCGTGATGGTCATGGCGATGATCGGGCCGACGATCTCGCGCGCGCCGATCAGCGCCGACTGGAGCGGCGTCCTGCCTTCCTCCATGTGGCGGTGGACGTTCTCGACGACGACGATGGCGTCGTCGACGACGAGGCCGATGGCCAGCACCATGGCAAGCAAGGTCAGCAGGTTGAGGCTGAAGCCAAGCGCCAGCATCACCGACAGGATGCCGACCAGCGACAGCGGAATGGTGACGATGGGGATGACCACCGAGCGCAGCGAGCCCAGGAAGAGGAAGATGACGATGATGACGATGACCGCCGCCTCGACCAGCGTGCGCACCACCTCGTCGATCGAGGATTGGATGAAGACGGTGCCGTCATAGGCGATCTTCATGCCGACGCCGGGCGGCAGCGTGCGCTCGATCTCGCCCTGCATGGCGCGGATGTCCTTGACCACGCTCAGCGGGTTGCCGGTGGGGGTCACCTGGATGCCGAGGAAGACGGCGTGGTCGCCGTTCATCGACACGGCGGTATTGGTGTTCTGCGGCCCGAGCTCGACGGTGGCGATGTCCTTCAGGCGGATGAGCGCGCCGTTGCGCGCCTTCACCACCATCTCCTTGAACTGGTCGGCGCCGGTAAGGCCGGTATCGGCGATGACGTCGGTGACGGTGAAATAGCCTTTGCGCTGGCCCGGCGCCGCCTGGAAGTTGTTGGCGCGGATCGCCAGCGCCACGTCGTCGGCCGAGATGCCGCGCGCCGCCATGCGCAAGGGGTCAAGCCAGATGCGCATGGCGAAGCTCTGCCCGCCCAGGATCTCCGCCTGCGCCACGCCGTCGATCGTCGCCATCAGCGGCTGGACGACGCGCGCGAGATAATCGGCGATCGCCGCGTTGGAGACGGTGGCGCTGGAGAAGCCGATATACATGATGTCGACGGTCTGGCCCGTCTGCTTGATGATCACCGGGTCCTGCGCCTCGGGCGGGATCAGGAACTTGACCTGCTGCACCTTGGCCATGACGTCGGTCATCGCCTTGCTCGGATCGTAGTTGAGCCGGACATAGGCCTGGATGGTGCTCACCCCCTGGATCGAGTTCGAGGTGACGTAGTCGAGCCCTTCGGCGGTGGCGACCGCCTGCTCGATGGGCGTGGTGATGAAGCCCTGGATCAGCTCGGGCGCGGCGCCGGGATAGAGCGTGGTGATGGTGATCACCGTGTTCTCGAGCTTGGGATATTGCCGGATCGGCAGGCTGAAGCCCGCCACCGCGCCGATCAGCAGGATCAGCAGGCTGACCACCGCCGCGAGCACCGGACGGCGGATGAAGAGATCGGTGAAACCCATGGCGAGCGGCCCCCGGCTCTTCAGTTGGTCGGGATCTTGGCGGGGAGCGCCAGGCCCTCGTTGCCGCTGGGCGCGACCGCGGCGCCGTCGAACAGCACCTTGTTCTGGCCCAGCGCCACGACGCGGTCGCCGGCCTTGACGCCGCTCAAAATGGCGACGCGGCCGCCGACATGCTCGCCGGTGGTCACCGGCACGCGCTTGGCCTTGAGCAGCGGCTGGCCCTTGTCGTCGCTGCCTTCGGGCTCGACGACATAGACGCTGTCGCCGTAAAGCGTGTTCTCGACCGCCGTCTCCGGCACGGTGATCACGTCGGGCCGCGCCGGCAGCAGGACGCGCACATTGGCGAACATGCCCGGCAGCAGCTTGCCCTCGGGATTGTCCATCACCGCTTGCAGCTTGATGGTGCGGGTGTCGGCGGTGACCTGCGGCTCGATGGCGTTGATCTTCGCCTTGAAGCGCTGCTCGGGATAGGCGTCGACGCCGATCTCCACCTCCTGCCCCGCGGTGAGCGAGGCGGCGGTCTGCTCCGGCAAGGTGAAATTGATGTAGAGCCGCGAGAGGTCGGTGAGGCTCACCATCGCCGTGCCCGGCGCCACATATTGCCCGACCTCGACCAGCCGCACGCCGAGCCTGCCGGCAAAGGGCGCGCGAATCAATTTCTGGGCGATGAGCGCCTTGGTCTTGGCGATGCCGGCATTGGCCTGGTCGAGCAGCGACTGGCTCTGATCGACCGTCGATTGCGCCACCGCCTGCTTCGTCGCCAGCTCCTGGTTGCGCTTCAAGGTGAGCGCGTCGTAACGCTGCTGCGCCTCGAAATTCTTGAGATCGCCCTGCTCCGGCCCGTCATCGAGCTGCACCAGCGGCTGGCCCGCCGCCGCGTCCTGGCCGGCGGTGAACAGGATCTGCGTCACCGCGCCGCCCACTTGCGAGGCGATGGTGACTTGATGCACCGCGGCGATGCTGCCGATGCCGCCGAGGTAATGCGGCACCGACTGGCGCTCGGCCACGGTCATCGCCACGATCGCCGGCGGCGGCCGGCTATGCGCGAAGAAATCGGCGATGGCATGGGAGCGGAAACTGTTGAAGGCGTAGAGCAGGCCCAGCAGCAGCGCCATCAGCAGCGCCATGCCGCCGACCCATAGCGCTTTCCTGCGGCTTGCGGGCGGGACCGGAGGGAGGGCGACATCGCCAGGCCCGGCGCGGCCGGAGCTGTCCATCGGCGTCATTCCTTTCTCTCCGGGCGCAGGCCCGCCAGCATCAGGGTGAGATAGCTGTCGTAGAAGCGCTCATCCGACAGCGGCGGCGTCTCGTAGCAGCCGACCGAGTTCGACCAGATGGCGCGGAACGCCAGGGGGCAGGCGACCACCTGCGCCATCGCCTCGACGTCGCCGCCGCGGAACTCGCCCTGGGCGATGCCGCGCTCCAGCACCGCGGTCAGCAGGCGATGGCCGCGCGCGCCGACTTCGGCGTGATACCAGGCGGCGAGGTCGGGGAAGTTGCGCGCCTCGGCGACGATGAGCTTCAGGAGGCTGCCCTGGCGCGAGCGGACGAGCTGCCCCCACTGCTCCAGCATGCGCCGGAGCAGCGCCGCGTTCGAGCCTTGCCAGTCCTCGACCTCGCGCTCGCCCATGGCAAGGCGGGTGACCACGACCTCGCGGATCGCCGCTTTGAACAGCGCCTCCTTGGTCGGGAAATAGAGATAGGCGGTGCCTTTGCTGACCCCGGCCCGGCGCGCCACTTCCTCGAGCCTGGCGGCGGCAAAACCCTTCTCGGCGAAGACTTCGATTGCCGCCTCGAGCAGCTCCGCCGGCCGCGCCGCCTTGCGCCGCCGGCGCGACCCCGGCGGTGCCAGGCTCGCCGCGCCTTCCATGCCTTGCTCTCATATTACTGACTGACCAGTCAGTCACGCTAAGCCGCCCCGCACGGGCTGGCAAGCGGTTTTTGCTGCGGCGCGAAAAGCGGAGGGCGCGGGGGAAATGACATCCTCAGCTATTAGAGTCGGCTGCGTCGGGCGTTGTCTCAGGATTATCGGCGTGGTCTGATAAGTAATGGGGGTTCTGCCGATCGATCTCTATCGCATTGGAGACGCAATGGGGCCAGGTCTTGAACTGATCAGGCCTGGTATCGACGTGATAATATATCAGAAAAATGGCGTAGACTGGGTCCAGATGGCCACGGGCGGAGCCTCTACGCGAAGCGTGGCTTACCGACTGAGGCGCGCTGGTCGCTGGTGGAGAATTCCTGCTGGGACGAACTACCCTGATGCGCTCGTTGTTTATAATGATCACGGAAACCATTGGGTTTGGGAGCCGGCCCACGACATGCCTCTTTTCGACTATGTGGCGGCGCTGGCCGGGATGAATGGAACATTTGTATAACGTCAACATGGGCTGTGGTAGGGTATTGCATGCGAAGCTTGTCGCCGAAAGCCCGGCGCCTAATTGAGGCTGGGGTCGCGATGCTTGATCGCCCGGAGTACCGCCAGGTTTGGCACTCCTGGGCCGATGAACATCCGCCGGCCCGTACTCCCGGGTTAGTCAATCAGGCGCTCGATGATCTGCCGATGCCGGTCGCGGTTATTGCGATTGAGGCATTGAACCGGCTGTCGACGTCCATTGCACAAAAGCTAGATGGACAGAATCTTTCCAGAGAAGACGCAATCCTTTTGGACAATGATTTGGGATTTATCCGCGATGTCGCGGGCGATCTATTCATGGGTGCAAGAGAAGCATTTCTGCAAGAGAGCTTCTCGCCATCACATAGCCATATCTGACCGTCGTTCGCCGATCAATGCCTTGTCGATGAGGCGGTCCCTCACATGATCGAGGAAAGCGCTCACGTACCTTCCTTTCTCCATTTAACATAGAGCGTTCCACAGAATGAACTCGTTAAGATAGCGGTCAACGTGTTCCGTGCTGATCCATTGCCGAATGCCAAAATCCCCAGCAAGGCGGGCCTTGCCACCTTCCTCGGCGACAATTAGGTTTGTTGCGTTGCCATAACCACAGAAAGGAGGTGATCCCGTGTCTCATTGTCAAAGACTGCGGTCGATCAAGATCGTGCCCGGGATCGCTGCCGATACAGGGATCTCCGTCGCCTGACGCGATGCGTCGCGGTCACTGATTGGCCGTGTCTGACAGTGGAAGGGCCGCCTCCGGGCGGCCCTTCTGTCTCCGGGGGAGATTGCGTGCGATGCGCCAGTCCCTGCCATGAGAATCGACCGGCGGCGGATCGCCGTGGCGCTGGCGGGGTTCATCACTTTCATCAACCTCTATTCGCCGCAGGCGCTGCTGCCGCTGCTGGCGCGCGAGCTGGGCGCCAGCGCCCGCGACGTGAGCCTCACCGTCAGCGCCACCACCCTTGCCATCGCCCTCATCGCGCCCTTTACCGGCACGGTCGCCGACGTGCTGGGCAGGAAGCGCGTCATCGTGACGGCGATGGCGGCGCTGACGGTGCCGACCGTGCTGGCGGCGCTGTCGCAAGGGCTCGACGGGCTGGTGCTGTGGCGCTTCGTCCAAGGGCTGCTGCTGCCGCCGATCTTCGCCGTCACCATCGCCTATGTCGGCGAGGAGCTGCCGGTCGCCGAGGCGACCTCGGCAACCGGCATCTATCTTTCGGCGAGCAGCTTCGGCGGCTTTGTCGGCCGCTTCCTGCCGGGCCTGCTGGCGGCGCCTATCGGCTGGCGCGGCGCCTTCCTGGTGCTGGCGGCGCTCACCTTGGCCGCGGCACTCGGCATCGGCCTGCTGCTGCCGCGCGAGCAGCGCTTCAAGCGCAGCGCCGGGCTTGCCGCCGCCGCCCGCCAGACGCTGCGCCACCTGCGCAACCCGCTGCTGCTTGCGACATATGCCGTGGGCTTCGGCGTGCTCTTCACCTTCATCGCCACGTTCACCTATGTGAGCTTCCACCTGGCGGCGGCGCCTTACGGTCTCTCGCCGGTCGGGCTCGGCGCGATCTTCATGACCTATCTCACCGGCGTGGTGACGACGCTCTTCACCGGCAGCGGCGTCGCCCGCTTCGGCCGCCGGCCCCTGGTCATCGGCCTCGTGGCGCTGTGGGCGGCGGGCATGGCGCTCACCTTGCTGCCGTCGCTCCCGGCCATCGTGCTGGGCCTCGCCCTTTGCGCCGGCAGCGGCTTCGTCTGCCAGGCGGTGGCAACCGGCTTCGTCGCCGTCACCGCGCGCGAGGGCCGCTCCTCGGCGGTGGGGCTCTACGTCACCTGCTATTACCTCGGCGGCAGCGTCGGCGGCGTGCTGCCGGGCTTTGCCTGGGAGCGCTGGGGCTGGCCCGGCGTGGTCGCTTTGGTGGCGGCGATGCTGGCGCTGATCGCGGGGCTCGTCGCGCGCTTCTGGCGGTAAGCTTCCGCAGGAAACTTGCCTGCACCATGCGGGCTCTCGCGGTTGCAAGAGCAACCGCTGACGCCCGCCGGCGACGACGCTTTGCGTCGCGCTATTGCTGCCGCCAGCGCTCGAGGATCTCCTGGACGAAGTCGCGGCTCTTGCGGTCGTCCTCCCAGGCCTTGGGGAAGTTCGCCGCCTCGCCGCGCGGGCGGAACTCGGGCGGCAGGTCGGCGAAGCGGATGCGCATCGGATGCGCCACGCCCTCGCCCACCGCGATCGCCTCGCGCTGGCGCAGCGTCGGCAGCGCCGCCATCAGCCCGGCCGCGTCGTCCGGCAGCATCGAGCGCACGAAGCTGCGGTCCTTCTCGTTGTTCATGCGCAGCGCGAAGATGGTGCTGCATTGCGACAGGATGGTCTCGCTGAGCTCCGCCGGGCGCTGCGTCACCAGGCAGAGCGAGACGCCGTATTTGCGTCCTTCCTTGGCGATGCGCGCGATCGAGCGGATGGTCGGCGCGAAGCCGGTGCTCTCGTCGCGCGGGATGTAGCGATGCGCCTCGTCGCACACCACCAGGATCGGAATCGCCTCCTCGCGCTCGCTGTAGAGCGCGAAGTCGAAGATCAGCCGGCACAGCAGCGACACGACGACGTTGACGATCTCCGACGGCACGGCGGAGATGTCGAGGATGGTGATGGGCCTGCCGGCGACCGGAATGCGCAGGATGCGCGACAGGATCTCGCCGAGGCTGTCGCGCAAGGTCAGGCCCTCGAACATGAACTGATAGCGCCGGTCCTTGCGCAGCATCTCGATGGTCGACAGCAGCCGGATATAGGGCAGCGAGCTGTCCGGGCGGTCGAGCTTGCCCATCGCGCTGGTGATGTGCTTTTCCAGGCTGTTCATGCGGTAGGGCACCGGCGTGTCGACGGTGAGCTGCGCCAGCTTCGCCGCGTCGTCGCCGATATAGTCCTGCTTTGCCTGCAGGATCGCGTCCTTGAGGATCGGGATCTCGCGCGAGCGCGCGATCGGGTCGTGCGAGCACAGCACCTCGCACGCCTCCTCGAAGCTCAGCAGCCAATAGGGAAGCTGCAGCTTGTCGGGGGTTATCCGCTCGGCGAGGTCGGTGAAGGCGGCGGCGTACTCGCCATGCGGGTCGAGCAGCACGACGTGGCCGTTGGGATGCGCCGTCAACAGCGTGCGCAGCATCAAGGTGAGCGCGCAGGACTTGCCCGAGCCGGTGGTGCCGACGATGGCGGAGTGCTTGGAGAGGAACTCCTGGGACAGGAGATAGGCGGGCCGCGCCGCGTCCTGGTGCAGCGAGCCGATGGCGAGCGTCCAGGTGTTGGGCTTGGCGTAGATCAGCGCGATGTCGTCGGCCGTGGCGGCGAAGACCGGCGAGCCCAGCACGGGATAGACCGAGATGCCGCGGGCGAAGCTCTGGGCGCCGTTGTGAGCCGTCTGCTCGCCCAGCAGGTCGACCTCCGCCACCGCCGCCGAGGCTTCGCCGGCCGCCTGCTCGAAGCCGAGGCTGGCGATGAAGCCATAGGCGGTGGAGCTCGCCATCGGCACCTTGAGGAGCGCGCCGATCTGCGCCTTGGCGTAACCGGTTTCGCCGCCGCCGAACAGCAGGCAGGAAAGCTTGAAGCCGGAGACGGCGATGACGGTGCCGAGCTGGCCGGGCAATCGCTCCGCGCGCGGCCGCGTTAGAGCCGGCCCGATTCTTTCGCTTCCGTCCATGGCACCTCCGAGGCTTGCGCCGCCAGAGGCTAGTGAGAAATCCCTGCCTAATCCTTTCCCGGCACCGGGGATGGTTAAAATCCCCGGCAAATCGTGCGCATGGACCGGCCTGCGCCAAAGCGCCGGAGAACGGCGCTCAGGGCGTCATACGCTTGTAGGTAGTACTGCGTATAGGAGCGTCCCCGGCGGCAGCGCTAAATGGCCCCCCGGCGTTGATCGCCGGACCAATGCATCGCCGGCCCGAGAGGCAAGACGATCGAATGGATGACCACGCCCTGCCGATGCAGGACCGCGAGGCGCTTAACCGGCTCGATCTCGAGCGTTGCCGGCAGATGGAGCGCAACGGCTCCGCCCGCGGCGCCTCGATCGTCGGCCCGCCGGAATGCGCGGCGGCACAGGACCGCCGGGGCCGCGTCTATGCCCCGGACCGTGTGCCGGCGCTGCCCTTGCCCGATTGCGCGCTCGAAGAGTGCCGCTGCCGCTACGAGCCGGCGCGCAAGTGATCGACGGTCTCTGAGACGACGAGACCCGCGCGCGCCAGGCGGCGCGGATCTCGTCGGTGGTCCGGCGCGAGCCGTCAAAGCAGCGGCCGGGCCGGCCCAGGAGATAGATGAGCCGCTCGCGCCAGGTGGCGGAAGCCGCCACATCGCGCGCGATCGCCACCCATTCATGCAGCGCGATGCGCAGCGGGTTGAAGCTGCCGATGTTCTTGACGATGCCGTAGCGGCAGGGATCCTCCGGCGTCTCCGCGACGAAGCTGCCGAAGAGCCGGTCCCACAGGATGAAGATGCCGGCATAGTTGCGGTCGAGATAGCGCGGGTTGGTGGCGTGGTGGACGCGGTGATGCGACGGCGTGTTCATCACCGCCTCGACCCAGCGCGGCAGGCGGCCGATGGTTTCGGTGTGGATCCAGAATTGATAGACCAGGCTCATGCCTTTCTCGAAGACGATGAGCGCCGGCGGAAAGCCGATCAGCGCCAGCGGCAGCCACAGCACCCAGTCGAACAGCCCGCCGGTCCAGGTCTGGCGCAGCGCGGTCGAGAGATTGTAATGCTGCGAGCTGTGGTGGTTGACATGCGCCGCCCACCAGAAGCGGCAGCGGTGGCTCAAGCGGTGGAACCAGTAATAGGTCAGATCCTCGGCGAAGAGGATGAGGACGAAGCTCCACCAGGCATAGCCGAGGCTCGCCAGGCGGAACTGGTAGACCCAGGTGAGCGCGACATAAGCGCCGGCGCCGGCCGCCAGCCCGATCGCGAGATTGCCGAGCCCCATGGCGAGCGAGGTGGCGGTGTCGCGCAGCTCGTAGGCCGCCATCCGCCGGCGCTTCGCCACCGCGATCTCCAGCAGCACCAGCAGGATGAAGGCGGGGATGGCGAGCTCGACCGGATTGGCGAGCTTGGGCTCGAGCGTCACGCCGCGCGCTCCGGCGGCGCGAGACGCCGCGCCCAGGCCGCCGCCGCGCCCGGCAGCGCCAGCGCGAAGCGCCCATGGGTGAAATCGCCGGTGTCGATCTCCAGCCGCTCGCCGGCGACGTCGACCCGCCGCAGCTCCCGGCGGTCGAGCGCGCGCACCACCACCTTGTCGCCGGCGGCGAAGACCAGCGCGAGCGTCCCGTCCGCGGCGGCGGCGAGCGCGGCGGCGGCATCGGCGTCGACGGCGATCTCGGCCGCGGCGAAATCCGGCAAATCCTCGCCGAGCCGGGCCAGCACCAGCGCCCGGTCGAGCCGCGCGCGCCGCGCCCCGCCGGTGAGCCACACCGCCGCCAGGATCAGCGCGATGCCGATAAGCGGCACCAGCAGGCTGAGCGGATTCTTCGGGTCCATGCCGGCACTCTAATCCGCCGCTGGCGCGCGCACAAAGCGGTCGCCGCGGGGGAGCGCCGGCCGCCGCATCGCTCCGGCGTTCGGCAGCAAGCTCCGGAAAATCCCTAGGTGAAGTCTTTCGCCGTGAACAGCGCCATGAGCTCTATGCCGGCCGCCGCGAGGTTTTCCCTGGCGCCTTCCAGGCGATCGACGATCGTGATCACGGCGGCAATCTGACAGTCGTGCCGCTTGACCTCCTCGATCGCCTTCATCATGGAGCCGCCCGTGGTCGTTACGTCCTCCACGATGATCACCCGCGATCCCTCCACGAGATAGCCGTCGGCGAGGCTCTTGGTTCCGTGACCCTTCGGCTCCTTGCGCACCCAGAACGACTGGAGCGGGCGGCTCGTCCCGTAGCTCTTGAGGGTGACGGCAACGGCGATGGGCACGGCTCCCATGACGAGACCGCCGATATAGCGGGCGTCGATGCCGGCGGTGCGCTCCAGGATCAGATCGGCCAGCAGATTGCTCCCTTCCGGGTCGAGCATCGCCGGCTTGAGATTGAAATAGAAGTCGCTCCATCGGCCCGAGGCGAGCTGGAACGGCTTTCCTTTCGTGAAGCAGCGCTCGGCGATAATGCGGCGCAACCGCTCGCGCGGCTCGACATCGGGCTGAGGTCTTGCACCTTGCGCCATGGCTCCCCGTCTCGCCGCGCCGACCGCCGGCGCCGGCGCCCATCTTATCCGCACGGTGTCGCCGGGCAATAGCGCGGATCCGAGCCGGGCCGTCGCTTCACCCGGGCGCCGCCTCTTAGCGGTCGTCGCGCGGCCAGACAGAGACCGCCGGGATCGCCGGCACGGCGAGCGCGGTCGAGGAGGCGAGGCCGTGTCCAACATCGCGCTGACGCTCTCGCGCTTCGGCACGCAAAAGGCATCGGCGCTTTTCGGCGATTTGACCGACCGCAAGGTCGAGGTCGCCGCCATCGATCCCGTGGCCTCGATGATGGCGATCGACACTCCGTCCTTGCGGCACACCGCCGAAGAGCTGCGCGAGCGGCTTCGCCGGGCGATCGCCGCGCTCTGACCGTCCGCCGCCGCCGCGCCGCACCTTTCGTCTCGCGTCCCTCACCCCTCGGGGTTCTCGACAAGCCGCCGCCGGCAAGGCATGACAGGCGCGAGAGGGGAAGAGATGATCCAGGCCGCGCCCGTCGCGCTTACCGACAAGAACCTTCGCGTCTTCGTCGTGCTGCTGACCATTCATACCAGCCTGGTCATCGCCAGCAACGCCGCCGGCTCGAAGCTCATCGCCTTGCCGCTGGGGCTTGCCGCCTCCGCCACCGTCATCAGCTACATGCTGAGCTTCGTTCTCCTGGGCTCGATCGCCGAGCTGTTCGGCCGCGCGCTCGCCCGCCTCGTGGTCAATGTCGGCCTTGCCGCCGTGGCGCTTTCGGTGACCTTCTTCGAACTCGCCATTCGCCTCCCGGCCGCTGCCTTCTGGATGCATCAGCCCGAATTCGAGCAGGTGCTGGGCTCGACGCCGCGCCTGCTGGCGGGCGGCTGGACCGCCTATCTCGTCGGCCAGCATCTCGACGTCTGGGGCTTCTTCCGGCTGAAGCGCACCCGCCTCGGCGGCGAGTTTCTGTGGCTGAGAAGCTGGGGCGGCACCTTGCTGGGCCAGCTTATCGACACCGTCATCTTCATCACCATCGCCTTTGCCGGCACGGCGCCGCTGCTGCCCGCCATCGCCGGCCAGTATCTCGTCAAGCTGGTGGTGGCCAGCCTGACGGCGCCGCTGATCTATGTTGCCGTCGGCTGGGGCCGCGCGGCGATGGCGCGGACGGAACGATAGGGCGATGCTCATCCTGCCGCTTTACGACGACCACCCGCCCGGGCGTCTGCCGGCGGTCACCTATGGCCTCATCGCGGTTTGCGCCATCGTCTTTCTCTGGCAGGAGGGGCAGGGCGCGCGCGCCGAGCGCGTCATCGCTCTTGCCTATGGCATGGTGCCGGCGGCGCTGTTCGGCACGGCGGAGCTGCCGCACCACCTGGCGCGCGTGCCGCCCTGGGCGACGCTGGTCACCAGCATGTTCCTGCATGGAAGCTGGCTGCATCTTCTCGGCAACATGCTCTTTCTCTGGCTGTTCGGCCGCGGCGTCGAAAACGCGCTCGGCGCCGCGCGCTATCTCGTCTTCTATCTTCTCTGCGGCATCGCCGCGGCGCTGACCCAGGCGCTCACCGATCCCGCCTCCGAGGTGCCGATGATCGGCGCCAGCGGCGCCATTGCCGGCACGCTCGGCGCCTATCTCGTGCTCTTTCCCCGCGGCAACGTCGTCGTCTTCGTCTGGATCTTCATCTTCGTGCGCCTCATCACCGTGCCGGCGGTGATCCTGCTCGGACTCTGGTTCCTGATGCAGCTCGCCAGCGGGCTCGCCGCCGAGGCGGGCGAAGGCGGCGTCGCCTTCTGGGCGCATGTCGGCGGCTTCGTCCTGGGCGTGCTGCTGGTGCCGATCTTCCGCCGCCAGGGCGTGGCGATGCTGCAGCCAAGGCGCAGCCAGCCCTTTGCCTCGGCACCGCGGCGGCGCGGTCCCTGGGGTTAGTCGACGCCAAACCATACAATGGTACACTTAGAACGGGTTTTTCTATTACTTTTTTTCGTGCACGCATCCTCGAAGTAAGCTAAATTTCATCCTGCCTGTCGATCCGCTATCAAGACCGGACCGCCACTGGCTGAGGGAAGTGATTTTCCTTCTATTACAGATGGTTACGCTCCCTCACCGGGCTCACCGGCCAGGGAGGCGCGCATGGACGAGGAAGTCGGCACGGGATGCCGAACGCTCTCTTTGCTGCAACCGCAGAGAGAAAAAATCGATTTTCGATTCGAGAATCGAGCGGCAAGCTACCACGCCGTCGGCGCCAAGGTCTGGCACCGGCGCGCCGGCATGCCGGGCGATGAACGCCGCGGCGTGGTCGAAGACGTCGTCCTGGGCGCGCCGCCGATAACCTATTGCGTGCGGCTGGAGGGCGGGGACTGCGTTTGGGCCACGGTCTCCGACCTCCTGCCGAGATAGCCGATGACCGCCAGCAAGGGAGGATTCGATGACTGTCGCGACGGGACTATCGGTCGCCGCCGAATGGCGACACAGGGTGGTCGAGCTGCGCGAAGTGGCCGAGCGCACCGAGGATCCGCATCTGCGCTACAAGCTCTTCACCTTGGCCGACCGATGGGAGTTGTTCGCCGAAGGGCTGCGCGACGCCGCCTTGACTGAACTCGAGGGATAGCGCGGATTTATCCCCCCGGCGCGCGTCGCATTCCACACCCCTGGCGCGATGAGGGGCCGGCGCCGCGGGAGCGTTTTCCGCGGCGCCGCCGGCAAACTCGGCCCACGGGTCAATGCGCAAGCGGGTCCGGGCGCATCTGAAATTTGAACACCCGAGGCCGCGCTTCCTTGCCTCCTTCGCCGTGGAACGCCGTGCGCGAGCCGAAAGTCGTCCACAATCCCCGCCCCTTCCAGCCGGCATTCGGATCATCGATGCGGCCGTCCACGTTCTTGCTGAAGAAGCCCATCGGATAGGGGACGCGAAGCTCGACGAGCTTGCCCCCGACAAGCGCCAGCAGCGATTCCCCGCCATTCGTCGTGGCGATCGGCACGTTCGGGCCGAGCCCCAGCGTGTTGTACCGGTCGACCCAGACGTAATAGGCGTGATTGGCGCTGCCCGGGTCGGTCACGCTCTTGAATTGCGGCCCCGGCATGCGATAGAGCGTCCAGCCTTCCGGACAATGCGTTCCAGTCGCCGCTGCGGGGCCGTTGAGCGGTCCCTTGCACTTGTTGCGCTCGAAGCTCGCGAGATGCCCGCTCGACAGCGCCGTCCAGACCACGCCGTTGAGATCGACATCGATGCCGCGCGGGCCATAGCCTTCCGGCGGCGGCTGATAGATCTCCGCCAGCGTGGTCTCCGGCGGCTTCTCTCCCGGACTCAGCCGGATGACGTATCCCGGCTGGTCCATGCGCGAGAATCCGATGCCCATCGACTGGCCCCAGATCGAGCCGTCGACGGGGCTCGGCTGAATGCCGTAGAAGGCCGCCGTGACGCGCTTGTCCTTGGTCGGGTCGAGCGGCTCATTGGCCTCGACATAGGCGTCGCGCTGGCCGTTGCCGTTGGCGTCGAGGATGATCGGCGTCCAGCCCTGCGATTTCGCCGCGTCGCCGGTCTCCTCGTACATCTTGACATTGAGCCAGCCGACGACGCCGCTTTGCGGCGGGCCCGCGCTGGTCCACAGCGTGTCGTTGGCGTCCTTGGCGAAATAGAGGTGGTGGGTGGTGAAGCAGGTGTCGATCAGCGTCCACTTGCCGGTCTTCGGATCGTACATCGAGAGCTGGCGCGCCGATTCCTGAAGCGGCACCGCCTTGGCCGATGGCAGGTCCGAGCCCGCCTTGCAGAAATCCGGGTTCGCCGCCGGCCTGATGCGCGCCGTGAACCACACCCGGCCCTTCTCGTCTATGATCGGGTTGTGGATGCTGGTGTGGCCGTCCCAGATCGGCTCCTCGCCCCAATAGACCGAGGGACCGGCCGGCAAGTCCAGCGAGGAGGGCGTCTTGGGGTCGCGATAGGGATGCCTTATCTCGCGCGCCTCGTTGCGGACGGGATCGAGAACCGGAACGAAGTCGGTGCTCTCCTCCGGCGAGCCGTAGATCGGGCCGTTGGCGTTGACCGTCGGGTTGCGCTTGTCGGTCGAGATGGCGTC
>Ga0187784_10000671_pt1 | contig 25662 bp, 22 predicted proteins | sample 1015_SJ02_MP15_2_FD_132964 | JGI IMG/M metagenome (GOLD analysis project Ga0187784, IMG submission 132964) | Tropical peat soil microbial communities from peatlands in Department of Meta, Colombia - 1015_SJ02_MP15_20_MG | ecosystem: Environmental > Terrestrial > Soil > Wetlands > Peat | place... | reverse complement strand
ATGGCGCAGCGGCTCGAGGCGGCGCTGCGCCGGCCGATCCGGCCGAGCGCGGAACGGGCAGCCGAGCCCGGCGCGAAGCCCGCCCCAAGCATCGAACCGCCGCTCCGCCCCGCCCCGCCAGCGGCCGCGACCCCGGCGCCGGCCGCCGGCGAGCCCGGCGAAAAACCGCCGACGCCGCCGCGCACGCCCGCTACCGAGAGCAAGCCGGCTTCGCCCAAGTCGGTGCTCGACAGTCTGGAGGAAGAAATGGCAAGCCTGTTGGGCCGACCGGCCGGCAAGGAGTGATGGCTAGGGCCGGCATTGTCGGGTTGCGTTTTGCGGCGGCGGCGTTCGTGCTCGCCGCCGCAACGATTCCGGCCGCCGCCCAGGACATCAGCGTCACCTTCGGCCATGGCACCGGGCTGACCGAGCGCGTGCTCCAGCTGGTCGCCTTGGTGACCGTGCTGTCGCTCGCCCCCTCGATCCTCGTGATGGTGACCTCGTTCACGCGCATCGTGGTCGTGCTCTCGCTCCTGCGCACCGCGCTCGGCACCGCCACCGCGCCGCCCAACTCGGTCATCATCTCGCTCGCGCTGTTCCTCACCGCCTTCGTGATGGGCCCGGTGTTCCAGGGCGCCTACGACCAGGGCATCCGGCCGCTGATGGCAGGCGAGATCGAGACCCAGCAGGCGTTCGACCGCTCGTCCGAGCCGTTTCGCGAATTCATGACGAAGAACGTGCGTGAGCAGGACTTGAAGCTGTTTCTTGATCTGTCGCATCAGAAAGCGCCGGAGCGCGCCGACGACATGTCGCTGCGTATCCTCGTTCCCGCCTTCATGATTTCCGAACTCAAGCGCGCCTTCGAGATCGGGTTTCTCTTGTTCCTGCCGTTCCTGATCATCGACCTCGTGGTCGCCTCGGTGCTCATGTCGATGGGCATGATGATGCTGCCGCCGGTGGTGGTCTCACTGCCGTTCAAGCTGATCTTCTTCGTGCTGGTGGACGGCTGGCACTTGGTGGCGGGCAGCCTGGTGCAGAGCTACGGCGGGGGTTAGCGCGCGATCTCGAAAAAGCCTGCCCCGCACTTGATGCGGGGTGGCTACCGGTTTTCGGAAACATCACCCAAAGGGATCGAGCGTTCTCACTTTAAATCGCTGGAAATCTCGAACGTTGCGCGTTACGACGACCAGGTCATGGACTTGAGCAGTCGCCGCAATCATCGCATCCTCGATCAACACTCTCGACTGACGATGCATCAAGCGCGCCCACCGACGAAATATCCGAACGTCTAACGGGAGCACGTTGTACGTCGCAGAAACGCGATCGAGCCATGCCTCGATTTCTGCGGCTTTCACGGGATCCTGGTCCCGCGTAATCTCAACGCCTGACTGAAGTTCGCCCATCGAGACTGCGGAGATGTGAATGTCTCGGTCGGAAACACCGTGGAGCCATGCAAGGACAGCGCCATGCGGTCGCACACGGCGCAATTCCGATACCACATTGGTATCGAGAAGAAACATTTACTCAGGTAAGTTTGGCTGGCCGTCGCCGGCGCAAGCGGCCACGACGAGGCAGCGGAATCTCCATTCTCGGCTCCTCGGCGAGAAGTAATTCCTTGAGGGTCGCCGGCGCGGCGTGCTGTAGCCGCCGCCAATCAGCGACGGGCATGAGCACGGCTGCCTCGGTGCCGCGCTTCGTTACGATCTGCGGGCCCTCTCGCAAGCATGTGTCGAGAAGTTCGCTGAACCGCGCTTTGGCATCCTGCACTGGCCAAGTCTTCATGTTGCGCCCTTGATAGACTAGTCAGATAACTAGTCATGAAAAAGGCGAGCGTCAAGTGCGGCTATGACGGTCGCCTCGTGGCGGGCGGCGGTACAGCCGAGGCGGGGCCGGTCTGGGGATAATGCGCGCGCACGTCGCGCAGGAAGCTGTCGAGCGTATCGGCGGCGGAGACCTTCTTGGCAATCTCGGTAAATTCGGCGCTGTCGACGGCGCCGCGGTCGATCGCCACCGAGAAAGCGTTCTTGTCGGGCCCCTCACCCATCTTGGCGGCGTATTTCTGGCGGAAGCGGTCGAGCCCGATAGCATCGTCGGCGAGCGAATAAGCGAGCGCCGCACGCAAAATATCGGCACGTTCGGTTTCGTTCAGCGGCGCAAACTCGCGCCAGCGCTCGCCGTAGAGCTTCTCGATCTCCTCGCCCGCCTCGCGCCAGCGCTTCGCCGCCCACAGCACGTCGGCGCGCAGGCGATCGACTTCGCGGCCCTCCAGATTGGCGATCACTTCGAGAGCGAGGTCGTGCCGTCCCGTGTCGGAAAGGGCGCGCGCTTCGAGCAGCAGGCGCTGGTTGCGCAGTTCGTTGGGAAGGTCGGCGGTGCGGCTTGCTTGCAGCGTCTGGAGCGCAAGGTCGGGCTTGCGCCCGAGCAGATAGATCACGGCGAGTCGGGTGGCGATCTGCGCGCGCGCGGCACCTTGCAGTCGGTGCTCGACCTGGTGCTGCAACAGCGCGGATGCCTGGTCGAGCAGGTCGACCGAAACCAGGCGGTCGGCGAGCCGGCGGATCATTTCGTCGCCGCGCCGGCCGACCGGCGTGAGGTCGCGAAAATCATAGAACAGGCTGAGCGCTTCCACCGGCGGCAGCGCGTCGGCCTTGCCGCCGAGAAACAGCGCGTCGAACAGCGCCGCCGCTTCGTCCTGCGCGCGCCGCACCATGTCGGTGTCCGCGTGCCCGGCACTGGCCGCGCGCAGCGCGGTGAGCGCGTCGCGGTAGCGTCCCTCCTCGGCGTACAGGCGCCCGAGCAACTGCTCCGCCTCCAGTTCGGTCGCGTCGCCGCGCCAAGCGGTGGTCAGGCTTTCGAGATCGCTGATCGCATCGGCGCGGCTGATCCGGCCAAGCGCGTTCCTGAGGACGAGCGCGCGCAGGCGTCCCTGCGCCGCGGCGGGGCGGTCCGGGCTCTCGGCAGCCGATTGATAGGCCGCGAGGGCATCGGCGATGCGCCCGAGCCCTTCGGCCATGCGGCCCTTGAGCACGAACACGGAGGCAGCGTCGGCCGGCGTGCCGAGCGTCCCGAACCCGTCGAGCAGATTTCCCGCTTCGGCGAAATCGCGCATTTCGATCGCCGCCCGCAACGCCGCGCGGGTCACGACGCGCTGCATTTCGATCGGCAGGGTCGCGATCGCCGCATCGACGTTCATGAAACCGTGCCGCGCTTCCGGCCATTTGCCGAGGGCCGCGTAGGCGAGCGAGCGCCACAGCGGCGCATCGAAACGATCGCCGACGACGGGGTTCGTCAAATCCTTGAGCGCGTCGGCGGCGCGGCCCATCAGCGTGCCGGCGATCGCGCGCAGCACCAGCGCCGGCGCCGCCTCCTCCTTGGGAAGATCCTTGACGAGCACCACGTCGAGGACGCCTTTGGCTTCGGGATAAAGCTCGCGCGCGAGGTAGAAGCGCGCGAGTTCGAGCCGACGCGCGGTACGCTCCGCCTCCGGCGCCTCGGCTGCGCCGCGCACCAGTTCCGTCTGCCGCCGCACGAAATCGGCCTCGCGGTCGAACCCCCACAGCTGCGCATCGAGCGTGAAGAATGCCGAACCGGTGCGGGACGCGCCCGGGCCCCCTTCGGCCGGAACGCCCGCGCCCACGCCGGAAAGGTTGAGGCCGCCCGGCCGAGCAATGATGATTTTGTCCTCGGCGAGTTCGAGCGCGATGTCGTCGGCGATTGGCTGGATGGCGACGCCGTGGGTCGACGCCAGCGCGTGAAACTCGACGAAGCTCTGCGGCCGCAGGAAGCCGCGCGGCGGCCCGAGCGCCGTGACGACGAGTAATGTATCTCCGACTTCGGGATCGGCGAGGCGGTGCAGCTGTTGCGGCGTATCGAACGGGATCACGGCGCTCGTGCGCTGCGGCGCCGGAGCCGTGCGGGCAATCGAGAGCGGCCGGGTCGGCTCGAGCACGAGGTCGCCGATCGAAACGACCCAGGTCGGACCATCCGCTTCGAGGCTGGTGAGACGGGGGCGGTCCACCTTGATGCGCACGACTTGGCCGCCTTCGGTGCGGGTCACCGTGGCGCTGCGCACGGCGCCGATTTGTTGCGTGACGAGCTTCGAAACGTCGATCGGCGCGCCTGCGTCGAACACCAGCCACACCGCATCGGCGCGGCGGAACACCGCCGCCGGCGTCGCCCCTGCGAACGGAAACGTCAGGCGCAACCCCTCCCCCACGCGCACCACTTCGACCACCACGGGCGCCTTCGGATCGCGCGGCGGCGTACCGGCGACTGGCGCGGCGGGCGCTGGCGGCTGCACGATTGCGGGAGGCGGCGCGTCGGCGTCGTTGGAAGCAACGGTGCCTGCCGGAGGAGCGGCGGCTGGCTGGCCGGGTTGCTCGGCTTTGGGCGCCGGCGCAGGATCCGGCATCGGTGGCCCTTCCGCAGCGACCGTGGGCGGAGCGGGCGCAGCGCTCCGCGGCGCCGCGCCCGGCGGGCTCGTGTTCGCCGGTGCAGGGGTGTTTGCGAGCGTCGCGAGGTCGGCCGGAACATCCGGCGCCTCGGCGGTGAGCACGTCGACGATGAAATTATTGTCCTCGCGGAAAGTGCGCACGTCCGGGCCGTTGATGAAATCGAACTCGACCGCGGTCTTTCCCGCGCCGGGTCGTGCTGCGATCGCCGCCACGCCGGGCGGCAGCGCGACCTGCGCGTCCGCGAGGTCGAGGCGCAGCGGCGCGTCGAACAGCACGACGAGCCGCTCTTTGGCACGATCGGTCGTCACCGCCGTGGCTTGCGGCAATCCGAACACGTAACGGGTGAAGGTCGGCTGGGTGCCGACGCGCACGCGCACGAGCGGCGGCGGTTCCGGCGGTGGCCGGGGCTGCCGCTCCAGCTTCTCGGCGGCGCGTACGCGGCGGGCAAGCTCGTCCACCACCTCCTGGGGCAGGCCCGGCGGCAACCCGACCCAGCCCTCCGGCAGCAGGTCCACGAACAGCCGGTCGCCCGCCATCATGGAATTGGCGGTGACCTTGCGGCCGAGCGCGATGCGCACCGCCATGCCGTCGGGATCGCGGCGGGCGGCGTTGACGTAGTCGGGCGCCCCGACCGCGATGCGGTCGACCGATACGTCGATCGGCTTTTTGAACGCAATGACGAGGATGCCATTGCTGAGATTGATCTCGGCGTCGGTGTCCTCGGTGAAATGGAATACGAAGCGCGCAAATCCGCCGCTAGTGCTGACGCTCAGTTCCGCTTTGACCGACTCGGCGCGCGCGGCGGGAGCAAAGATCAGGGAGAGCGCCAGCAGCAGCAGCGCCTCGAGCGCGAGGAAGACCGCGACGATGCGCAGTCCGAGCCGCGGCGGAACCTGGGCTTCACGATGCGCACGGATTACCCGCAGGTTGAGAGACTTCCCCGCCATGCTCGAACTTAGAGCGCGATGATCTCATCCCGCTCTAACCCCTTCCTTGGAGCATGATCATTTTCCGAAAACCGCTACCCACCCCGCATCAAGTGCGGGGTAGGCTTTTTCGGGATCATGCTCCGGCGGCCCCGCAGCGACGCGTCCGCCGAACGTCCCAGCCTAAGCGGCGCCGTTTAAGGCGGTCTTAATCATCCGCTCGGGCGGCCTTCGATTTTCGGCAGATCGGAGGCGGGCGCCGGCTTCTCGACCGCGCCCGCGCGGGCAGCGATCTCGCCGGTGAGCCGTTCCGCCACGTCGGGGGACATCTGGGCGAGAATATCGGACATGCGGCGCGGGTTGATCTGCGCTGCCAGCTCGATGAGCACGCGCATGTCGAGACGGTCGAAGATCTTGGCGGCGTCCTTGGGCTTCATGTTCTCATACATGCTGACCAGGCCCTTGAAGCGCGCCGCTTCCGCTTCGTCCTTCTTGTGAACGGTGGCATTGATGCGCGCCTCGGCCTCCTTGATTTCGGCGAGGCGCGCTTCGATCCTCTTCTCCGTGGCGGCCAGCAGGTTTTCCCGCACGTCGAGTTCGCGCGCGCGCGCCTCGAGTTCCTGGCGGCGCTGATTGAGACTTTCGAGCACGGCGCGCTCGCCAGCGCTCGGCGGTGGATGGTCGACATCGATTGTCGCGGGCGCCCCGGTCCCCTTGACCTCGGGCGGGAGCGGCCGCGGTTCGCGGGATCGTGCTCTCGCCTCGCCGGCCGCAGCAGGGGCCGAGACGCTCGCCGGGGGCGTTTCCGGCTTCGCACCGGGGGCGGCGGTTGCGCCGGGCTTCTCGCCTGGGGCTGCGACCGCGCCGGTGTATTCGGGAGACTCGAAAACGTCCTGCATCCAGGACTTTCGCGGCGCCGGTGGCGATCCGTCCGCCGGCGCGCCTGCGCGGATGCGTTCTGCGGCGCTACCTTGGCGGTCGGCCTTGCCGCGGGACGGCGTGGGCTCGGCTGCCGGCGTATCGGGACTCTGAGCGTAGGCAGGCTGCGAACCGCCAAGAGAATCCTTTCCTGCCGTAATAAGTCCGAATGCCTTGAGCGCGAGGAGGCATACGGCCGCAGCGACGACCACCGGCACGAGGCGGAGGCTGCGCCCCTTTGCGCTCATGCGGCAACGCCGGGCGGTCGCAAGCGTGCGCGCGCCGCGAACGCCTGCGCGGCTTCGGCGATCGCCTGTACGTCGGGCCCGATCGCGGGTGGCGCGGGCGATGCACCCGGCGGCCGGGCCGCGAGCGCGATCCGCGTCAGGCGTTCCAGCACCGCCCTTCCCTCATCGAGCTGGCGCGCGATTTCGCCGGAAAGCTGCTCGCCGTGACGCAGCCGCTCGCCCAAGCCGAGATCGCAATCGCGCACGGTCAACTTGAGGCCGGCAATCGCCCGCTCGGCGATCTCGGTTGCGGTGATCAACTCGGAAATCGTCGCCTTGAGCGCCTGCTCGTCGGCCTTCAGCATCTTCAGCCTGCTGTTGAGCACGATGCAGTAACCGATCGTGAGCACAAGCAGAATCGCGACCATGCCCTCGATCACCAGTGCGATGCCGTTGCTCACGGAGCCTCCACCCGGTTCGAGGACGCGTCCGCCATTTCAAACATGGCGAACGTGGTTTTGGGTTTGCGCAGCGGGCGCGTCACCCGCACCGCCACGCGATCGCCGACGCGGCCCATGCGGCCTTCGGTCAGGGCGACATCGCCGCAGCGCACGGTCACGCAGGCATCGGACTTGAGGTCGAGCATCAGCGTGTCGCCTACGTCGAGCGCCATCAGCCGACGCAGCGGCAACTCGGCTTCGTAGAGCACCGCCTCGATGTCGATTTCCGCCTGCCCGATTTCGGTGGCGAGATGCGCTTCCCAGATCGGGTCGCGGCCGAACTTCTCGCCCATGAACATCTGCAACAGCACTTCGCGGATCGGCTCGATCGTCGCGTAGGGCAACAGCAGCTCGATGTTGCCGCCCCGGTCCTCCATGTCGATGCGCAAGCGCACCAGGATCGCGGCGTTGGCGGGGCGGGTGATGGCGGCAAAGCGCGGATTGCTCTCGAGGCGGTCGATGGTGAAGCGCACCGGCGAGAGCGGCCGGAACGCCTGTTCCGCGTCGCTCAGCACGACCTCGATCATGCGCTTGACGAGGCCGATTTCGATCGTCGTGTAGGGGCGACCTTCGATGCGAATGGCGGTCTGACCGCGCCGCCCGCCGAGCAGCACGTCGATGATCGAATAGATCAGGCCGGAATCGACCGTGAACAGCCCGAAATTATCCCATTCTTCTGCGCGGAATACGGCAAGGATCGCCGGGAGCGGAATCGAATTGAGGTAATCGCCGAAGCGCACCGAGGTGATGCGGTCGAGCGAGACTTCGACGTTGTCGGAAGTGAAGTTACGCAGCGATGTCGTCATCAACCGGACCAGCCGGTCGAAGACGATTTCGAGCATCGGCAGCCGCTCGTAGGAGACCATCGCCGAGTCGATGATCGCGCGGATGCCAGAATTTTCGTTGAGCGCGATATCGGCGATGTTGAACCCGAGGAGGCTGTCGATTTCCTCCTGGTTGAGAATGCGTTCGGCACCGCCTTTGGCGGCCTGCACGAACTGGCCGCCGTCGTCGATCATCGCCGCCCATTGGGCGGCCATCTCATCGCTCGGCCCGCCCTCGGCGGAGCCTTGGCCGCCAGGAGCATCGGCGACGCCTTCCGCCTCGAGCGCAAGGCCCCAATCGGCGGCGAGCGCGTCCTGATCGATGTCGGAAGCCGCCGTCATTGAACGACGACTTCCTTGAACAGCACCGCATTGATGCGGTGGGGCGCGATCATCGAGTTGATGCGCCGGGTCAGTTCGTCGCGCATTCGGTAGAGGCCGCCCGAGCCGTCAAGGTCGGCGGGGCGCAGTTCGCGCAGATAGGTTTGGAAGGCGTCCATCACCCGCGGCATCACCGGCTGGATCTGCGCGCCCATGGTCTGGTCGGGCAGTTCCAGCACGATCTTGAGCTTGAGATATTGGGCGCGCTCGCCGGCGGCGTTGGACAGATTGACCACGACGTCGGGGAGATCGAAGAACGCGACCGGCTTGACCGCCGCGGATGCCGGTTTCTCTTCCGCCTTGTGATGAAAGAGGGCGTAAGCGCCAACGCCGCCGCCCGCGAGCACGACGAATCCGGCGGCAACGATGACGATCAGCTTGAGGGGAAGCTTGCGCTTGGGTTGAGCGCCCTCGCCTTCGGCCTCTTCCGCCTCGTCTTTCGCCTCTGCCTCGGCGTTCTTCGCCTTCGCAGCCATGCGTCCTGCCCCGTATCCCCCGATATGGCGGCGAGGCTATGGCCCGAATGGTTAACGATTGCTTTCGGCCGTCGCCCAGGTCGGAAAAATTTGCCGGGTGACGCCGGCAAGGGGCGCTTCTTGCCGCCCGGCCGCCCTGCGCCGGCGGCGTTAACGGTTTGATATCCCTAATATTTGGTTTCTGGCACGGCATCTGCACGGCAAGCGCCGATCGACCCGCTTGGGAGAGCGGATCGAACAACCGACGCGGGCCCGCCTGGGAGGGCTCAAGCCCGCGTCCTCATGGGGAGCATTACCGATGGCGAGCGCAAATCTCGTCGGCCTGTCGCGGCAGATGGCCTTGCAACGCGAGATGGAGGTGATCGCAAACAACATCGCGAACATCGACACCAACGGGTTCAAGGCGGATTTTTCGCTATTCGAGGAATATGTCATGCCCGGCGGCCGCGGCGGCTCGCGCGTCGCCAACACCCCGATCAGCTTCGTGCACGACCGCGGCACGCTGATCGATCTCAATCAGGGGCCGCTGCAGCGCACCGGCAGTCCGCTCGATGTCGCGATCAATGGCGACGGCTTTTTCGTCGTCAACACCCCGCAGGGCGAGCGCTACACCCGCAACGGTGCGCTCGAAATCAACGCTCAGGGCGAATTGGTGACCTCCGAGGGCTATCAGATCCTCGGCGACGGCGGACCGATCACGTTCCAAAACCAGGACACCGGCATCACGATCAATCGGGAAGGCACGGTTTCCGTCAAAGACCCATCCAACTCCAGCGTTGCGATCGTTCGCGGCCAGCTGCGGGTGGTGAGCTTTGCCCGGGCGCAGCGTCTGCAAAAGCAGGGCGACAGCACGTTCAGCGCGCCGGCCGACATGCCGGCAAGCCCGAGCACCAAATCAATCGTCGTGCAAGGCGCGCTGGAAAAGTCGAACGTGCGCCCGATCATCGAAATGTCGCGCATGATCGAGGTGAGCCGCAACTACACGATGATCGCCAACCTGCTCCAGAGCCAGGGCGACTTGCACAAGAGCTCGATCCAGCAACTCTCCGACGTGCCGACATCGTGACCAACAGGGGACACCGCCATGCTCGCCCTTTACACTGCCGCGTCCGGAATGGCCGCCCAGGAACTCGCAGTACAGGTGATTTCGAACAACATCGCGAACCTGAGCACGACCGGATACAAACGCCAGCGCGCCGAGTTTCAGGACCTGCTGTACGACCACGTCAGTCAGGTCGGCACACAGACTTCGAACCAGGGCAACATCCTGCCGGTCGGCATCGAGCTGGGACTCGGCGTCAAAACCGTCGGCACCCCGCGCCTGATGACCCAGGGCAACCTGTCGTCAACCAGCAACTCGCTCGACCTCGCGGTGCAGGGCGACGGATTCTTCAAAATACTGATGCCGGACGGCACATTCGCCTATACCCGCGACGGCTCGTTCAACCTCGATTCCCAGGGCCGCATCGTCACCGCCAATGGCAATGTGGTGCAGCCCGGGATCACGGTCCCGACGACCGCAACTTCCATCACCATCAATCAGCAAGGCCAGGTCTCGGTGACGATCCCCGGCTCGACCACGCCGAGCGTGCTCGGTCAGATCAGCCTGACCCGCTTCATCAACGAGGCAGGACTGCAGGCGGTCGGCGACAACCTATTTGTGGAAACGCCGGCCTCCGGCCCGCCGCAGGACGGGCTGCCGATGATAAACGGCTACGGCAACATTCAGCAGGGCAACCTGGAGCAGTCGAACGTGGACGCGGTGGTCGAGATGACCAACCTGATCACCGCGCAGCGATCCTATGAAATGAACTCCAAGGTCATCACCGCGACCGATCAGATGCTGCAGACCAACAACAATATGCACACGTAAGGAGTGAATCATGCTGCGCATTGCGGCGATTGCCGCGTTCCTCGCGCTCGGCCCGGGCGCGGCCGCCCAGGCCATCGTCGACTCCGGCGAGGCGCCGGTGGCGAAGCTCAAACGCGAGGCGGTCGTCACGAGCGATCTCGTGCGCATCGGCGACCTCATTGACGGAGCGGGAGCCACGGCCGGCATCGCCATTTTCCGCGCGCCCGACATCGGCGAAACCGGAAGCGTGCCCGCCTATCAGGTGGTCGCCGCCGCCCGTGCCTATGGGATCGAGCGCGTCGACACCCAGGGCAACAGCGAAGTCGCGGTCACCCGCGCCGGTCACTTGCTCGCACCGAAGGACATCGAAGCCGCCATTGCCCGTACGCTGGCGGCGCGCAGCGGCATTGCGGACGCGCGCGACCTCGCCGTCACGTTCGACCTGGAGCCGCAGGCTCTGCGCCTTCAGACGGCAGCGGATCTGCGGGCCCTCTACGTCTATTACAACACGCGATCCGGACGCTTCGACGTCACGTTCGAACTCGCCGACGAGGAAGCGCGCCGCACGACGCAACGCTACAGCGGTTACGCGGTCGAGACGCTGCCGGTCGCCGTCACGCTTCGCGCGCTGGCGCGCGGCGAGGTGGTCAATAGCGGCGACGTGGCGGTCGAACGCCGGCCGAAGGCGGACTTCCGCGACGGGGCCGCCGCCTCCGCCGATCCCGGCGGCCTCGCGGTGCGCCATCCGGTGCGCGCGGGCCAGCCATTGCGGGTCTCCGACCTGATGCGGCCGGAAATCGTCCATCGCAACGAGCCGGTCACGCTCATCTACGAAGCGCCCGGGCTTGTGCTCACCATGCGCGGCAGGGCCCTCGATCCGGGCGCGCAAGGCGACATCATCAACGTGGCCAACAGCCAATCGAACCGAACCGTCCAGGGCACGGTCGCGGGGCCTGCGCGGGTCGTCGTGCGCAGCGGTGCGCCGCGGCTGGTCACGAGCGAGGCCGGACCAACCCCGACCGCCGCGCCGTAAGCGGACAGCGAGTATCTGGTCATGCGGAAACAGTATCGTTCCTCAAGACGCTCTTTGCTCACGACGACGGCCCTCGTTCTCGTCAGCGGGCTCGCGGGCGGATGCTCCGCGGTCGACCGCCTCAAGAACATCGGCGAGCAGCCGAAGCTCTCGGCGGTCGAAAATCCGACCGCCCAGCCGGGTTACAAGCCGGTGCAGATGCCCATGCCGACGCCGCAGCCGGCGGTCTATAATCCAAACTCGCTGTGGCGGAACGGGTCTCGCGCCTTCTTCAAGGATCAGCGTGCCCAGCAGGTCGGCGACATCTTGACGGTCACGGTCAACATCACCGATACCGCCCAATTCGCCAACGAAACCCAGCTCAGCCGCACCGGCAGCATCAACGAGGACGTCAACAACTTCTTTGGCAAATCGAAGCTGCTCGGAACCGCAGTCCCGGGCACGCCGCTCAATGCCGATGGGAGCAACACGAACGTCGGCAACGGCTCGATCAACCGCCAGGAGACGTTGCTGACACACATCGCGGCCGTGGTCACGCAAGTACTGCCGAACGGCAATATGGTGGTCGAAGGCAAGCAGGAAATCCGCGTCAACTTCGAGCTGCGCGAGCTTATTGTCGCCGGGGTCGTGCGCCCGGAGGACATCCAGGCCGACAACACCATCGACTCCACCAAGATCGCCCAGGCGCGCATTGCCTACGGCGGCAAGGGCCAGCTCACCGATCTGCAGCAGCCGCGCTACGGGCAGCAGGTGTTCGACGTGCTGCTGCCCTTCTAGTGAACAGTGACCAGTGATCAGCACATCGCAGTACCGCCCGGTCACTGATCACTGATTACTGATGAGCTCCCCGCCGTCGCGCATCCCGGGTGCGCACGGCGCAACGACGCGGCCCCCGGCAGCTCCCCGCCGGGGGCCGCGTACGGCTGCCAGTCTCGTCAGCGCATGCGCCCCGTGTAGGCACTAAATTAGGCGGCGTGACCGATCCCGCTCGCCGCCGCCGCGGGCGGAAAAGCAAAGTGCGCGGCCGCGGAGGCGCGGTCGAACAGCATGCGCCGCTCGAAGAAAGTGGAACGGAAGAAGGGATAGCGCTGGTGCACCCGGCCGGCGACGCTTGCGTAGTGCACCGTCATCAGGCTGATCGGCTGCGCGAGCAGGGGATAGGGGCGCGCTGCGCCGATCAGGCGATGGTTGAAGGTGCGCCGGTAAAAGGCTTGGTGCTCCACCCGCACCGCCGCGAGCAAATGCGCTGCGCCGAAATGCTCGGCGGCGAGCCACCCCAGCCGCACGGTCGCGTATGGCAGGCCGGGATTGGCCCGCGAAAGTTCCTTCTCGGTGACGAACCGGGTCGGGTCGACGACGACCTTGCCGGCGGCGATTTCCGGTTCCAGCAGTTCCGCGAAGACCTCGCGGCTGGGAAAGTCGGGGCACGCCGCACAAGCGACGTGCAGCCTGATCGAACTCGCGAGTTCGCCGTCGAGGTAGAGGCCCAGCAGCCAGGCGTTGTCGCTCTCGTCGTAGGAATCGGTGAACGTCTGGGCGAAGCTCGGCTTGATCGCGCCTTCGCTCAGATAGGCCCGATAGCGCAGCCGGAAAATCGCCTCGCGTTCTCCTGCGGACAGGGCAGGCCGGCAATCGATCCGGTCGAGAAGTTCGGCGATGCGTTCGGAGAAACCATACGGCGATCTGCACGCACGCGACGCGACCGACGGCATTGTAAACACCTCCCCCGGGGCCGGCACCCGACGAGGAAGGTTAACAGATCGTTAACGCTGACACAACCTTAGCGACGGAAAATGATATGTAATCGCTCTGGCTCACGAGCCGCCGGAAAGGCGACCGTTATCACCTGGGCCGCCGAGGCCCATCGCAGCGTCAATCGCCTAGGCGGCGTGGTGAACCGTCGGGGCGACCGGGTGCGGCCGGAATGGAATTTGCGGCATCGCGAGGTCGCGGTCGAACAGCATGCGTCGTTCGAAGAAGGTCGAGCGGAAGAACGGATAGCGCTGGTGCACCCGGTCGGCGAGGCTCGGATAATGCACCGTCATCAGGCTGATCGGCTTTGTCAACAGTGGATAAGGCCGCGGTTCGCAGACCAGGCGATGATTGAACGTGCGCCGATAGAACGCCTGGTGCTCGGCGCGGACCGCTACGAGGAAATGATCCGCAGCAAAGTATTCGGCGGCGAGCCAAGCGAGCCGCAGGGTTACGTGAGGCAGGCCGGAATTGAGGCGCGAATGACGGCGGTCGGTGACAAATCGCGTGGGATCGACAATGACCCTACCGGCGTCAAGCTCGGGCTCGAGCAAATCTGCAAAGACCTTCCGGCTGGGAAAATCGCGATGAGCACCGGCCGCCACATGAAGGCGGATCGAACTCGCCAGTTCACCCTCGAGATAAAGGCCGAACAGCCATGCATTGTCCGACTCGTCGTAGGGATCGGTGAAGATGCCGGAAAAATTCGGGCCGATCGCGCCCTCGCGCAGATAGGCCTCGTAGCGCAGGCGGAAAATCGCCTCGCGATCCTCTCCGCTGCCGGCGGGCCTGCAATCGATCCGGTCCAGCAGCTGAGCGACACGGTCGGAAAAGGTTAATTGCGACTCGAACGCGAGCGACGCAACCGACACCATCTGAGGGCCTCCCCCGCTGGCCATCTGCCCCACCGGCGGGAGAGGTTAACATTTCGTTAACGGCATCACAACTTTTACGATGGATTAACCTTAATTAGTGTGTCCGAACCACGAACCAAAGCCTAGATAGCCCGAAGGTTTCGGGCTCCATCGGTTTTCTCGCATTGTTCGGTATTAAGATGCCGCAGGCTGTTGCCAGCGGATGAAACATATTTAAAGTTATCGTTTAACGTGCGCCCGCGGGCTTGCTACCTCTCAGGCGACCTTTTCAGTGCGCGCCGGGGCGACATCGAAGGCATAGAGCAGCTTGCGGATTTCGGCGGCCGGCAGCGGCCGCCCCAGCAGAAAGCCTTGGATCTCGTCGACGCTGTCCTCGGCGGCCACGAGTGCGAGCTGCTCCTCGGTCTCGACTCCCTCGACCGCCACCCGCAGACCCAGTTCGGCACTCAGCCGCGCCATGCCGCGCAGCAGGGTCAGACGGCGCTCGTTGTCGCCGAGCTCCCGCAGGAATGACTGATCGATCTTCACCTTGTGTAGAGGGAAGCTGTGCAGGTAGCTCAGGCTCGAATAGCCGGTGCCGAAATCGTCGAGCGAAATGCTCACGCCCAGCGCCTCGAGCTGGCGCAGCTCCGCACGGGTACGGCGTGTGTCCTGCAGCAGCGTGGTCTCGGTGATCTCGATCTCCAGGCGGCGCGCGGGAAGGCCGGTAGCGGCAAGCGTCTCGCGCACCAGGGCCGGAATATTGGCGCGGCTGAACTGGATCGAGGACAGGTTCACGGCGACGCGGACGTCTTCGGGCCAGCGCCCGCATTCGAGGCAGGCCTTGCGCAGGACCTGATTGCCGATTTCGACGATCAGACCCATTTCCTCCGCCACCGGAATAAACTCCGCGGGCGAGACCATCCCGCGCTCGTGGTGCGGCCACCGCAGCAGCGCCTCGCAGGCAACTATGCGCCGCGTGCGCAGATCGAACAGCGGCTGGTAGTAAAGCTCGAACGCCTCGCTCTCGGTCGCGCGGCGCAGATCGAGTTCCAGGTTTCGCCGCGCCTGGGCGTCGGCTTCCATCTCCGGCTCGAACCAACGCCACGTCCCGCGCCGCTCGGCCTTGGCGCGGTAGAGCGCCATGTCCGCGTTGCGCAGCAACTGGTCGGCCTCGGTGCCATTCCGGGGAGCGATGGAAATGCCGCTGCTGGCGCTGACCATGGCCACGTGGCCGTCCAGCTCGTAGGTGCCGTGCACGGCGCGCAGGATGCGCGCCGCGAGCGTCGACACCTCGTCGACCGCCGTGACCGAAGTTTGCAGCACGACGAACTCGTCGCCGCCGAAGCGGGCGATGACGTCGGTCTCGCGCACCGCCGTGCGCAGCCGCTCGGCGACCGCCACCAGCAACAGGTCGCCGCGCGTGTGCCCGAGCGTGTCGTTGACCTGTTTGAACTGATCGAGGTCGATGAAGTGCACGGCGCACATGCTGTCGGACCGGCACTGGGCGAGCGCTTCGTCCATGCGGCTGCGCAGAATGGTGCGATTGGGCATGCCAGTGAGCGCGTCGAACCGCGCGAGATGATTGATTCGCGCCTCCGCCGCCTTGCGCTCCGTGATGTCCTCGACCAGCAGGACCATGCCGCCGCTTTCCATGGGCTGAACGGTCAATTCCAAGGTACGCCCGTTCTCCATCTCGATGTTGATGTCGCCGGTTCCCCCGTCGGCCAGCCGCGCCTCCAGATCGGCGACCGCCCGTTCCGCATTGGCGCGCGAAGTCAGGCCGGCGTCGACGACGCGCGCAATCAGCTCGCGCGGGCTCGCGCCCTTGAGTTCGCACGCGGCCGGCAGGCCGAGAAGCTCGTTGAGCTTCTGGTTGGCGACCACGATCCGGCGCGCCCCGTCGAACATGCACAGGCCGTGCGGCATGTTGTTGAGCGCGGTATCGAAGCGGTTGGCAAGCAGCGACATGTCGCGCGAGGCAACCACGGTGTCGAGCAGGGTGCGGCGCAGCCGTTCGGCGATGAACTTCACGGCCAGGAAGAACGGAATGAGCAGCGCGGCAAAAATCCACTCGTACGGACTGCCGTGCAGCAGCAGCGCCGCGGTCATCGGCACCCAAGCGCAGAGGATCTGCACGACCACGAACCGCGCGTTGCCGAAATTGCGGCCGAAGATGCCGACCACATACGCGATCGTCATCGAAAAACTGACCAGCTGCGCGAAGGCGTCGGAGGTTGCCGCGAAAGCGATGTAACACCAGATCCCGAGCAACGCGACCGAAGTCGCCGCGCCGGCGACGTAGCGGCGCTCCCAGCGCCGGGCGATTTCGTTCTCCCGGATGCTCGTGCGCACGCGCGCGTAGGCACGCATGACGAGCCCGCGCGCGACGGCGACCAGCACGATGGCAAGCGCGCAACCGAGCAGCAGGACCTGTCCGGTCTTCCAGAACGTGACGAGAACCGACCCGACGACGAAGATGGTCCCCATCAGCAGGGTGCGGCCGTCCTTGTAGAGGGAATCGACCAGCGGAATGTAGATTTCCGGCGGCAGCGATTCCGAACCTTGAGCGGTTGGCATTGACGCGGACGCAGAACTCATCTCAGACACCGTTGCCGGCCGCAAGGACCAGGTCCACGCTCCCCCGCCGGTTCCGATAGTCTGGCGTAATAGTCTATCTACGCGGTAAATGACCCAAGCTCGCACGCTGGTCGTATCGGCGGAGCGGTCCGGCATCGGCCATCGTTATCGCGTCTTTAACCGTGGCAATGCGCTCGATGCTTGTTTGTGACCACCCGCATGTGGTTTCCGGGGATCGATAGAGCACACTCTTTTCGCTCGTAACCTCTGTATTTGCCGGCTTTTCGCTTGCTTTGGTGTAGAAAGCGTGTGCCGTTGCGGTTCAGCCGCCTTTGTTTTTCGTAAAAGCCGGGAAAACCAGCCCCGGGTTCTAGTTGTGGTCGCGTTTTCGGGCGCGCCGTGCTATCCGGCAAGCGCAGATTCGGGGACGCGGGTTTCGGCCGGACATGCTCTGGGGGACGGGAGCCTCATGCGCGAGAGCCGGTGGCTGATATTGGCGGTGCTTTTCATCGCCCGCTTCGCCTTGGGCTACCAATTCCAGTCGGCCGGCTCGGTGGCTCCGTTCCTGATAACGGACCTCGATCTCGATTACGCTCAGGTCGGCTTCCTGATCGGCGCTTTCCTGCTGCCCGGCGTCGCGATCTCGGTCCCCAGCGGGTTTCTGATTCAGCGGTTCGGCGACAAGAACGTCGTCGTGGCCGGCATGGTGCTGATGGTCGTCGGCGGCGTGCTGACGGGCGCCGGCCAGGCCTATGCCCTGCTTCTCGTCGGCCGGCTGCTGAGCGGCACCGGCGGCGCGATCCTGGTCGTGGTGATGCTCAAGATGATCACCGATTGGTTTGCCGAAAGGGAGCTCTTCTTCGGCATGGCGGTCTTCATCATCGGCTGGCCGGTCGGCATTGCCGCCGCGCAGGCGACACAAAGCCGGTGGGCGCAGCTGCACGCCTGGCAAAGCGTGTTCCTGGGAGCCGCCGCGCTGGTGGCGGTGGCGCTGCTCCTCATGCTGGTGTTCTACCGGCTGCCGCCCGGAACACACCCGTCGACACCGGCCGAGCGGCGCAGTCTCACGCGGTCGGAAACCGGGATGGTGTGCCTGACGGGCGCCATCTGGATGTTTCTCAACGGCGCCTATCTCGCCATGCTCAGCTTCGGCCCGTCCGAGCTGATCGAGCGCGGCATGTCGATTCCGGGGGCTGATACGGTCGTCAGCGTGATGTCGTGGGTCTTCATCGTCGCGCTGCCGCTCGGCGGCTACCTCGCCAATCGTTATAAAGTGCCAGATGCAGTGATGGTCGGTGGGCTCGTCGCCAGCATCGTCCTGGGCGCCTATCTTCCGTTCTCACCCGTCCCGCTGCTGTCGTTTGCTCTGTTCGGATTCGCACTAGCGCTGGCAACGCCGGTCGTGGCCGCCCTCCCCGCCCAGGTGCTGGCGCCGGACACGCGTGGATTGGGCTTCGGCATCTATTATCTGTGGTACTTCGGCGGCATGCCGGTGTTGATCTCGTTCGCGGGTTGGCTGCGCGACGGAACCGGATCGACCGACGCGCCGATCGAGTTCGCCGTCGCGATGCTCATCGCCTGCCTCCTGCTGCTTGCGGTCTTCAGGTTCGCGCAGGCGCGCCGGGGCCGGCCGGCGTGACAACCGGCCGCACGCCTCGACACTCCCTGCGAATCGGCATCTAGTCGCTCTTAAGTCTGCGGCGGACGCGACATGGGCGATACCAAGGGACTGCGCGCCTTTCACAACGCGCGCCTCAGGAAGCAGCAAAGCCAAGCCTACGACCTCGCCGAAGCGCGCAATCGGGCCTTGCTGCTGCATCGGGCCGGCCGCATCGCCGACGCGCAGGCCGTCTGCCGCGAGATGCTCGAGCGCGCGCCCCGCCACTTCGACGCGCTCCATCTCTTGGGCGTGACGGAATATCAGAGCGGACGCCACGAGGAAGCCGAGCGGTTGCTGCAGCAGGCGCTTCTCGTCGAACCGCGCTCGGCGGCAGCATGCTCGAACCTCGGCATCGTGCTGCATGAACTCAAGCGCTACGACGCGGCGCTTGCGCGCTACGACCGGGCGATCGCGCTCAAGCCCGATTATGCCGAGGCGTTCAGCAACCGCGCCATGACGCTGACGGAGCTGGAACGCTACGCCGAGGCGGTCGCGAGTTGCGATCGGGCGATCGCGCTGCGGCCCGGCTATCCCGAGGCGCACTGCAACCGGGGCAATGCGTTATGTCAGATGCGGCGCTTCGACGAGGCGATCACGAGCTGCGACGCAGCGATCGCGCTGCGGACCGGCTATGCCGACGCGCTGAGCAATCGCGGCAATGCGCTCACCGAACTCGGCAGGTTCGAGGAGGCGCTGGCGAGCTTCGACCAGGCGATCGCGCTCAAGCCCGGGCTTGCCGCGGCGTGGGTCGGCCGCGGCAACGTCTACCTCAACCGCAACCGCTACGGCGAGGCCTTTGCGGCCTTTCAGCAAGCGCTCGCGATCAATCCGGACTCGCTCAAGGCGCTGGCGCAGCTCGCCCATTACTACGAGCGGCACGGCCGCATGGAAGAGGCGATCGCCTGCTACGACCGGGTGCTCGCCGTCAGGCCGAGTTTCCCCGAAGTCATCTCCAACAAAATATTCGCGCTCGATCTCGTGCCGCAAGCGGGCTTCGCCGAGCACCAGGAGGCGCGCACGCAGTGGTGGCGCAAGATCGGCGCAAAGATCGCGGCGCAGTCGCGCCCGCCGCACGCGAATGAGCGCGATCCGGCGCGCAGGCTCGTCCTCGGCTATGTGTCGGCGGACTTCCGCCGCCACTCGGCGGCGACGACCTTCTGGCCCGTGCTCGCGAATCACGACAAGACGCAGTTCCAGGTGACTTGCTATTCCTGCTCGACCGTCCGGGACGACGTCACCGAAGAGTTCGAGCGCGTTGCCGACCGCTGGATCGACGCTTTGCAATTGTCCGACGAGGAACTGGCGGAGCGCGTGCGCGCCGACCAAGTCGATATTCTGGTCGACCTGTCGGGCCACTCGGGCGGCAACCGGCTCGGCGCGTTCGCGCGCAAGCCCGCGCCGGTGCAAGTGACCGCGTGGGGCCACGGGACCGGCACCGGCCTGCCGACCATCGATTATTTGTTCTCCGATCCTGTGACGATCCCCGCAGCGATGCGTCACTTGTACGCGGAGAAAATATACGACCTGCCGTGCGTGATCATGTCGGGGCTGCCGGCGGTCGAATTGCCGCGCGGCGAGCCGCCGGCGCACGCGAACGGTTTTACCACCTTCGGCGTGTTCAACCGCATCACCAAGATCTCCGATGAGGCGGTCGCGGTGTGGGCGCGCGTTCTGCGCGAAGTTGCGGACGCCAAGCTGCTGATGAAGGACGGCGCCTACGACGAGCCGGCGCTGCGCGAGCTGCTGCGGCAGCGCCTCGCCGCCCACGGCATCGCCGGCGAGCGCATCGATTTCCTCGGCGCGAGCCCGCGCGAGCAGCACCTCGCCGCGTTCGGCAGGACCGACATCGCGCTCGATCCGTTTCCCCAGAACGGCGGCGTGAGTACCTGGGAGGCCCTGCACATGGGGGTGCCGGTAGTTGCCAAACTCGGCCGCAGCGCGCCGAGCCGCCTGTCGGGCGCGATTCTCGCCTCGATCGGCATGACGGATTGGGTCGCCGAGAACGCGGACGACTACGTGGCGTTGGCGGTGAAATTCGCCGCCATGCCCGAGTTGCTCGCGGCGTTACGGCACGAACTTCCGGCGAAGATCGCCGCGTCGCCGTCCGGCAACGGCGCTCTTTATACCCGCGCGGTCGAGCGCGCGTATCGGACCATGTGGGAGAATTATTGCCGGGCGCAGGTGTAACGCCGCGTTTCAGTCGTCCCGATACACCCGCTCGCGGCGCTCGTGGCGCTCTTGCGCCTCGATCGAGAGCGTGGCGATCGGGCGGGCCTCCAGCCGGCGCAGCGAAATGGGCTCGCCGGTTTCCTCGCAATAGCCGTAGGTGCCGTCCTCGATGCGGGCGAGCGCCGCATCGATCTTGGCGATCAGCTTGCGCTGGCGGTCGCGCGCGCGCAGCTCGATCGCGCGGTCGGTTTCCGAGGAGGCACGGTCGGCGAGGTCGGGGTGGTTCTGGTTCTCGTCCTGCAGGTGCTGCAGGGTGTCGCGCGCCTCCTTGAGGATTTCCTCCCGCCAAGCGAACAGGCGCTGGCGGAAGTAGTCCCGCTGGCGCTCGTTCATGAATGGCTCTTTGTCGGACGGCCGGTAATTATTGTCTTTTCCCCGGGGCATGCACCACGGCTCCATTGAACTCTTTGGGCCGAATCTTGGGCCGAATGCTCGGCCGAATCTCCCTCTCGCGGCGCGCTTATATAGGGCGAGCTTGCGGGGTACAACTGCGGGCGATGGAGCATAGCGCTGGTCGTGCCGCTGGCCGGATGCGGCGCGAATCCAGGCTGCAAAGGCGCGAGCGGCCGGCTATCTCGCGCTTGCGTCGTTCGGCGGTATGCCGATTTTGGCAAGCTCGACGCCGACCCGCAGCTCGATCTCGGCGAGAACGGTGTCCAGCCCCTGCTCGCCGGTGCGGTCGGCAAGCTCGGCCGCGACCGACTTGAGTGCCGCGAGCGCGCCCGTCTCCAGGGCGCCGGTGAGGAGCCCAAGCTTGAGGGCATCGAGCGCGTCGAGCGCGGTGCGGCCACGCTTGACGGCACGCCGGCGTCGCTCGAGCGGATCGTCGAGCCCTTGGAGCGCGAGCAGCGCGTCGATGCCGCCGATCAGCCGCGGCGCCCCCGCACCGGCGGCCGCCCGCGGCGCCGTGTCGTTCCCCACGGTGAACGAATCGGACGCCGGGCGACGCACCGGTGTCGAGACCACCGCCGCGCCCGTTCCGTTGAGTCCGTAAACCCGCATGGCGTTGGTCCCGGGGCCCCGTCCCGAATCCCCGTCCCGAGCCTCGCCGCCGCATGGTTAATGGCCGGTAAACGCCGGGCAGAATCTGCCGGCCTGGGCAATCGCTACCGCGCGGCGGCAGCGCGTTAGCCGAAATAAATCAAGCATTCTCAATCGCTTCTGTCCGAGCCCCGGCTGGCACGAAGCTCGCATCAGGAGGTTTGCTGCGCGGGTTGCGCTGGGGAGCGCAAGGCCCGGCAGCGGGGAGCAAGCGATGACTGGGACGTTGAGGCGCGGCCTTGCCGCGATCACGGCGGCCTTGATCCTGGCGGCGGCCTGCCTGCCGGCGGGCGCGGCCTCGCGCATCAAGGACCTCGTGAACATCGAGGGCGTGCGCCAGAACCAGCTTATCGGCTACGGCCTGGTAGTCGGGCTCAATAAGACCGGCGACTTCCTCAACAACATCCCGTTCACCAAGCAGTCGCTGCAGGCGATGCTGGAACGCCTGGGCGTCAACATCCGCGGGATGACGGTCAATACCGGCAACGTCGCCGCCGTCATGGTGACCGCCAACCTGCCGGCCTTCTCCACCCAGGGCACCGCGATCGACGTGACGGTCTCGGCGCTCGGCGACGCCAAGAGCCTGCAGGGCGGCACCCTTTTGGTCACCCCGTTGCTGGGCGCCGACGGCAACGTCTACGCGGTCGCGCAAGGGTCGATCGCCATCGCCGGATTCCAGTTCGAAGGCGAGGCCGCCAAGATCGTGCGCGGGGTGCCGACGGTCGGCCGCATCGCCAACGGCGCGGTCATCGAGCGCGAGATCGAGTTCGCGCTCAACCGCCTGCTCAACGTGCGGCTTGCGCTGCGCAACCCGGACCTCACCACCGCAACCCGCATCGCCGCGGCGGTCAACGACTTCATCGGGGCGCCGACCGCCGAGCCGCTCGACCCGGCGACGGTGCAGGTCGCGGTGCCGCCGCCCTACAAAGGCAACGTGGTGCAGCTCTTGACCGAGATCGAGCAGCTGCAGATCGAGCCCGACCTCGGCGCCAAGATCGTGATCGACGAGCGCTCGGGCGTCATCGTGATGGGCCGCGACGTGCGGGTGTCGACGGTTGCGGTGGCGCAGGGCAACCTCACGGTCACCATCAGCGAGAGCCCGCAGGTGAGCCAGCCGGCGCCGCTCTCGCGCGGCCGAACCCGGGTGGTGCCGCGCACGCGCATCGGCGTTCAGGAGGAAGGGCGCCACCTCGCCCTGGTGCGCGAAGGCGTCTCGCTCCAGCAACTCGTCGACGGGCTCAACGCGCTGGGGATCGGCCCACGCGACATGATCGCCATCCTGCAGGCGATCAAGGCCGCGGGCGCCATCCAGGCCAACATCGAGATGATGTGACATGACGCCGCCCGACGCCGCCCTGGTTGCCCAGACGGTCGCGCGTAACGGCGATCCGACCGCGGCGTTGCGCGGCGCCGGCACGGCCAGCGCCGCCCGCGCCAAGAGCGCCGCTCGGGATTTCGAGGCGGTATTCCTCAATCAGATGTTCCAGCACATGTTTACCGACATCGACGGCGAAGGCCCGTTCGGCGGCGGCGTCGGGGTCGGTATCTGGCGCTCGTTCCTGACCGAGCAATACGCCAAGTCGTTCGCCAAGGCGGGCGGCATCGGCCTCGCCGATCACGTCTATCGCTCGCTCATCGCTCACCAGGAGGCGCACGCCGCGGCCTCCGCGCATTGATCGGGAGTCCGCCATGCCCCCCGCCCCCAGCCCTAAGGCACCACTCGCGCCGATCGCCACTGCCGCCGACGCAGCGCGACTGATCGCCCGCCTCGCCGAGGCCATGACGGCGCTGCTCGCCGTGCTCGAGGAAGAGACGCAATTGGTGCGCGCCGGACGCATCAGCGAGATCGCGCGCATCGAGCCGAAGAAGTCGGAGTTCGCCCGCCGCTACGTCACCGACGCGGGCCTGGTGCGGGCAAACGCTTTATCCATCGCGCGCGAGACGCCGCGCGAGTTCGAAGACCTGCGGCGCCGCCACGAGGAGTTCCGCGCGGTGCTGCAGATCAACCTTGCGGTCCTGGCGACGGCGCATGCGGTCTCGGAGGGAATCATCCGCGGCGCCGCAGGCGAACTCGCCCGCAGGGCCGCACCGCAGACCTACGGGGTGAGCGGTCGTGCCACCGCGCCCGCCGCAAAAGCCTGCCCGCCGGTAGCGGTGAGCCGCCGGCTGTGAGGCTTCACGCTTCCGCCGCGAAGGCCGCAGTGGCGACCGCTCGGGCGAGATCCGCGAGCGCCGGACCAGCGACGGCGTAATTCGCGCATTCGACCTGATGAAATCCGAGACGGCGGTAGAGCCCGCGCGCCGGATTATCCTCGCGCACGGTCAGTTCGACGAGCGGGCTCCCGCGTGCGAGCGCCAGCGTCGCGACGCAGCCGAGCAGCGCCGCGCCCACGCCGCGGCCGCGCCAAGCGGGCTCCACATAAATGTCCTGAACATAAAGGGTGCACCCCGCCCAGCCGGTGTAATAGCGCTCGCTCGCCGTCACTATCCCGACGGCCGCGCCGGCGTGCTCGGCCACGAAGGCGGTGAAACGCGCGCGCGGGCCGAAGCCGTCGCGCAGCCAATCCTGCGGCGTGGCGCGCAATACGAACTCGGCGTTCTCCAGAATCGCGAGCTGCCGCTTGAGCCGCAGCAGCGCGGGAACGTCGGCGGGCACCGCGGGACGCACGCGATAGGGCGCTTCCTGCATGGACGCCTCCTTTCCCGGGAATGCTCCAAACAGTTAACGCAAATGGTCAACGGAAGGTTAAGGCGAGGCGCGCGCAGCCCGATTTGGCGGTCAACGCCGATACATAGCTGATCCGCCGCCGGAAACTTATGGTTAATGAATTCGTGAAACTTTCCGGCGAATGAATGACCGGACACAGCCTTGCGGCCTCGATCCTGCCGATTGGGCCGGCGCCCGCGCCCAGGGCCACCGGATGCTCGACGACATTTTCGATTACCTCGAGCACATCCGCGCGCGGCCGGTGTGGCAGCCGATGCCCGACGCCGTGCGCGCCCGCTTCGATGCCCCGGTGCCCCGCGCGCCCACCGACCTCGCGACGGCGCATGCGGACTTCATGCGCGACGTGCTGCCCTTCGCGGCCGGCAACGTGCATCCCGCGTTCATGGGGTGGGTGCACGGCGGCGGCAACGTTGCGGGCGCGCTTGCCGAGATGCTCGCCGCCGGCCTCAACGCCAACCTCGGCGGGCGCGATCATGCGCCGATCGATGTCGAGCGTCAGATCGTGCGCTGGACCGCCCAGTTGTTTGGTTTCCCGGCGACTGCAAGCGGCCTCTTCGTCACCGGTACCTCCATGGCGAACATGCTTGGCGTGCTGGTGGCTCGCGCCGATGCGTTCGGCCTGGGCGTGCGTCGCAAAGGCGTCGCAGCCTACCGCAAACGGCCGGTCGCCTATACCTCCGCGGCGGCCCACGGCTGCATCGCGCAGGCGATGGACCTGTGCGGGCTCGGCAGCGACGCGCTGCGCCTGATCCCGACCGACGCGCGCCATCGGATCGATCCGGCTGCGCTGGCAAGCGCGATCGCCGCCGACCGCGCCGCAGGTTTCGCGCCGTTTCTGGTGGTCGGCACCGCCGGCACGGTCGACGTGGGCGCGATCGACGATCTCACAATCCTCGCCGACTTCGCCGAGCGCGAGGCGCTCTGGTTTCACGTCGACGGAGCGTTCGGCGCGCTCGCGATCCTTGCGCCCGATCTAGCGCCGCGGCTTGCCGGCATCGAACGTGCCGATTCGCTCGCGCTCGATTTTCACAAATGGGGGCAAGTGCCTTACGACGCGGGCTTTATTCTGGCGCGTGACGGAGAACTTCATCGCCGCACCTTCGCCGCCCAGGCGGCCTATCTGCGGCGCGAGACGCGTGGTCTTGCCGGCGGCTCGCCCTGGCCGTGCGATTACGGTCCCGACCTGTCGCGCGGCTTTCGCGCGCTCAAGACCTGGTTCACGCTCAAGGTCTACGGTACCGAGGCGCT
>Ga0187784_10000670_pt1 | contig 25690 bp, 19 predicted proteins | sample 1015_SJ02_MP15_2_FD_132964 | JGI IMG/M metagenome (GOLD analysis project Ga0187784, IMG submission 132964) | Tropical peat soil microbial communities from peatlands in Department of Meta, Colombia - 1015_SJ02_MP15_20_MG | ecosystem: Environmental > Terrestrial > Soil > Wetlands > Peat | place... | reverse complement strand
TACGACGTGACGCAGTGGCTCATGTTTCAGATGGGCGGCGTCGGTCCGATGCTCGGCCAGGCGCATCACTTCCGCCGTTATGCCAAGGAGCCGATCCCTTATGCGATCGAGCGCTACACCAACGAAGCCACGCGCCTCTACCGCGTGCTCGATAAAAGACTGAGCGAAGTGGAGTACCTCGCCGGCGATTATTCGATCGCCGACATGGCGGTCTATCCGTGGCTGCGTCCCTACAAATGGCAGGGCCAGGACATCGCCGCCTGGCCGAACCTGCAACGCTGGTACAGCACGATCCGCAAGCGGCCGGCGGTGCAGCGCGGATTGGCCGTGCTCAAAGATCGCGCCGAGGAAGATCGGGCGAAGCCCGAAGGAAAATCGTGGGACGTGCTTTTCGGCAAAACGCAATTCGAAGCGCGTTAGAGCGCAATCGCTTCAGATTGAATCGATTGTCGCCCTAACATTATTGGTGGAGCATGATCTTTTCGGAAAACCAGTTTCCGTTTTTCCGAATCATGCTCTGGCACAAAAAACGGCGCACAGTCGTCCGCGATGGTGACTTGCAATGACCGGATTACCGATGCTCAAGGGTTACCGCGTGCTGGACATCACGCAATTCGTGGCCGGCCCCACCTGCACGCGAATTCTTGCGGAATTGGGAGCGGAGGTCATCAAGCTGGAACTTGCGCCGTTCGGCGACCGCGGGCGCTTCGCCGGCGACAAGCCGCGCGATCCCGCCTTCAAGAAATCCTCGAAAAGCACCTATTATTTCCAGCACAACCACTCCAAGAAATCGCTCGCCGTCGACATCAAAGAGCCGCGCGGCCGCGAACTCGTCCACGCGCTCATCCCCCAAATCGACGTGGTGGTCGAGAACTTCGCGCCGGGTGTGATGGCGCGCGCCGGGCTCGGCTATGAGGAGCTGTCCAAGATCAATCCCGCGCTCATCATGTGCTCGATCTCGCTCGCCGGACAATCCGGGCCGCTCAGCCACAAGCCTGGTTTCGATTACATGGGCGCCGCCTATGCCGGCATCACCGCCGCGATCGGCGAGAACGACCGCGGGCCGGCGCAGCTTCCGATCGCGATCGGCGACAGCGCCACCGGCGTCACCGCCGCGATGTGCGTGGGCTTCGCGCTTCTGCATCGGGAACGCACCGGTGAGGGCCAGTACATCGACTGCTCGCTGATCGACACCTATTTCAATATGCACGAGGTCAACGTCCCCAAGACGTCGCTGCGCGGCGAAACGTTCAATCCGCCGCGGGCGGGCTCTTTGCATCCGGACGGCGGGCCGACCGGCGTGTTTCGCTATCGCGGCGATGAGTTCATCGCGATCATGGTGCTGCCGCACCAATGGCCGCAGATGCTAGCGGCCATGAACATGCCGCAACTCGCGAGCGACCCGCGCTTCGCCGATCGGCGCGCCCGACGCGACAACAATGAAGCGCTCAAGGACATCATCGAGACGTGGCTGGCCGGCTTTACGAGCCGCGACGAGGCGATCGCCGCACTCGAGGCGGAGCGCGTTCCCTGCGCGCCCGTTCTTGCGCTGCGCCAGGCAATGGCGCATCCGCATCTGCGGCAGCGCGGCACGGTCCGCCGCGTCGTCGACGAGGAGATCGGAGCATTCGACATCCCGGGTCTTGCCGGAAAATTCTCCCGCTGGACGCCGGCGCAGACGCTGTCGGCGGACAGCCTCGGCGCCCACAACGAAGAGATTTTGCGCGGGCTCTTGCAACTCGGCGACGATGAAATCCGCAAACTCTACGCCGACAAGATCCTCGTTCGCGATCCTCTGATCGGCGACGCGGAGAGACGTAACGCCACGGAATCGAAATGACGGCGATCCATCGTCTTCTCGGCGCGGGTAATGTTTAGCCGGACGTTAACGTAGGCGACGGCGGCCCCTCGGCCGCTCCATGCTGATCAAGCGCACTCGAATAGAAGATTTCTGACGCCGCGTAGGGCGCCTCCGCAAAAATTTCGTTTTTTTGCCTAAGCGCTTGCGTCCAGAAGAAAATCGTCCTTATTTTTTATCTAATCAATCGTGTTGTGGATTGTTTGGAGCAAGTTGCGCAGCGTCCTAAAGCCTCGACACCGGCACGAACCAGGCGCAGCAGACTGATCCGTCAGTCACACGACAGAATCACGCAATAACAAATCTTCAATACGCTTCGTATGATCTCAACAACCGCGCGAGTGGGCACGATCTCATAACCTCGCTCGTTCATGGGCACTGGAGAATATGATGCAGATCCGTCCGCCGTCCGATGTCGAAGAATCCCGGCATGCGCTCTCCCGTCGCACGATGCTTGCTCTCGCCGGTTCGCTCGGAGCGATGACCTCGCTTGGCGCCTTTGGCGTCGCGCGCGCGTATACCGGTGCGGGGGCGCTGCGCCAAGGGCTCGGTGATTTCCCGATCTGCCGGACGGCTGCATCGGGCGAACCGCTGGCCGGGCCGCCTCGGCAACTGAAACTGGCTTGGAACGCGACGGCGGTTTGCACGGCGTCCGCGCCGATCGCCAAGGAGCGCGGCATTTTCGCCAAGCACAATCTGGACGTCGATTTTATCAACTTCGGCGGTTCGACGGAACAGTTGCTTGAAGCCATTGCCACCGGCAAGGCGGACGCCGGTATCGGCATGGCGCTGCGTTGGTTGAAGCCGCTGGAGCAGGGTTTTGACGTTCGCATCACCGCGGGCGTTCATGGCGGATGCTTGCGGTTGCTGGCCGCCAAATCGTCAGACATCGAAAGCATCGCGGACTTGCGCGGAAAATCGATTGCCGTCAGCGACCAGGCGAGTCCCGGCAAGAATTTCTTTTCCATCGTGCTGGCCAAGCAGGGTATCGATGCGGAGAAAGACGTCGAGTGGCGCCAATATCCCGCCGACCTTTTGCGGCTCGCGGTGGAGAAGGGCGAAGCTCAGGCGCTCGCCGACAGTGATCCGCAGACCTATCTCTGGCTCAAGGACGGCAAGTTCAGCGAGCTGGCGACCAACCTGTCCGGCGAATTCTCCAATCGTCTGTGCTGCGTGCTCGCCATTCGCGGCAGCTTGGTTCGCGGCGAACGACCGGTAGCGACGGCGCTGACGCACGCGGTGCTGGAAGCGGGCGACCATGTCGCGCATAACCCCGCTGACGCGGCGGCGGTGTTCTCAAGCTACGGCGGCAAAGGGTCAGTACCCGACCTCACGGCGATGCTGCAAAGCCATACCCATCACGATCATCCGGTCGGCGATGCGTTGAAGAAGCAGATCGCTCTCTATACCGACGAACTCAAGCTCGTGAACGTGATCAAGCGCAATACCGACTCGACGAAATTCGTCGAGCGGATTTATGCGGACGTCTTGAGCTGACCCGGAGCGTCTCGCAATGAGCAGCTCCAGCCTCGATCGGGTGTCGGCTCCGCCGATTGCGGTGCTTGGCCCGCCGCAAACCATCAACTATCGCGTATGGATCGGCGGATCGGCGGCGATGAGCGCGTGGCTGGGCGCTGCTTTGCTGACGGCGTTTTGGCCCGATGTGCCGGATAGCGATTGGGAATATACGAGGCAGCTTGCCGTCATCTTTGCGGCAGTGGCTGTCGGACCTGCTTTCGCGCTTCTCGCCGGGCAGCGAATTGCGCCCCTGCGGCGGATTTGGCGCGCCATTCCCTGGCTGATTGCGCTCGCGGTGCTATTGACCGTTTGGGAGGCGGTCACCGCCAAGCTCGCGCTGCTGCCGATGCCGTTTTTCCCGCCGCCTCAAGGCGTCCTTGAGGTCTTCATCGACGACTGGCCGCGCCTGCTCGATGGCGTTTTTGCGTCGCTGAAATTGCTGGCGCGCGGCTATCTCGTCGGGGCCGCGATCGGATTTGTCGTCGGTGTTGCGATCGGATGGTCGCGAGCGATCGGCTACTGGATACACCCCATCCTCAGATTTGTCGGACCGTTACCCGCGACCGCTTGGCTGCCGCTTGCGTTTTTTGTGCTGCCTTCGAGTTTGATTGCGAGCACTTTTCTGATTGCCTTGGCGACCGGCTTTCCCGTCGCGGTGTTGACCTGGTCGGGTGTCGCCGGCGTGAGCAGCGCTTATTACGACGTGGCGCGCACGCTCGGCGCCAACCGGTGGTTTCTGATCGTGAAGGTGGCGATTCCCGCGGCGCTGCCGTACGTCTTCGTCGGTCTATTCATGGGGCTCGGCAATTCGTTCGCGGTCCTGGTGGTCGCCGAAATGCTCGGCGTGAAGTCCGGCCTCGGCTGGTATTTGCAGTGGGCGCAGAGCTGGGCCGCCTACGCCAACATGTACGCCGCGCTTTTCGTCATGGCGCTGATCTGTTCGAGCCTGATCACGCTTTTGTTCCGCCTGCGCGATCGCTTGCTTTCATGGCAGAAGGGTCTGGTTCGATGGTAGTCGCTTCGATCGCCGCGGCGCCTGCCGTTCGCCAGGCGCAGCGTCCCGGCCAGACGCCGCATCGCGGCGCCGCGCTGGAGCTTCTCGACGTCAGTCATCGCTTCGATCTCGACGATCGGCCGCTGCCGGTCCTGGAACATATCAGCCTTCGGGCGAATCCAGGCGAACTGGTTGCGATACTGGGTCCGAGCGGTTGCGGTAAATCGACTTTGCTGCGGCTCGTCGCCGGCCTTGATGCGCCGAGTTTCGGGCAATTGCGCATGGACGGGGTGACAATCGACGGTCCCGATCCGTCACGGGTCGTCGTTTTTCAGGACCCGACGCTTTATCCCTGGCGCAGCGTGCGCAGCAATGTTGCGCTGGGGCTGGAGGCGCGCGGACTGCTTCGCAGTCACGGCGCGCGCGTCGAGGAGGTGTTGCAGCTGGTCGGCCTGAGCCATTTCGCCAATGCCTATCCGCATCAGCTCTCCGGCGGAATGGCGCAACGGGCCGCGCTCGCGCGCGCGCTGGTGAACGAGCCGCGGCTTCTCATCCTCGACGAGCCGTTGGGAAAGCTCGACTCGCTGACGCGGATCGCCATGCAAGGCGAGCTTGCGTCGCTTTGGCAACGTGCCGGGTTCACGGCGCTGCTGGTCACTCACGACGTTGAAGAGGCGCTGGTGCTTGCCACGCGCGTGATCGTTCTGAGCGAGCGGCCGGCGCGCATCAAGGCGGAGATCATCAACGATCGACCCTATCCGCGCCACCGCGGCGATCCCCGTTTGGCGGATGTTCGGCGCGAAGTGCTGACGCAACTGGGCCTGGGGGACAGCTGGTAGGTTGCCCCGCCGGCAGTTTGCTCCCAAGCCGCGTCGGGCCTGCAAGCAGAATGGGGCGCGGCAGATGAACCGTAATCGGTTATTCGACTGGTTCTTCAACCGTCTCGCCGTCTGCCGGCGCAATCGCGCCGGCATAGCCGCTCGCTGCATCGGCGAGCGCGACGGTTTCAAAATATTGGATCTTCGGAGCGTGGCCGTAACGCTCGATAATCCCTTGCCTCCAGGGGCCGTTGTAGAAGCGCTCGGCGGCGGCGCGGCTCTTCCACATGTAAACGCCGCCCGCGACGCGGCCGTCCGCCGAGCAGATAAATTGCTTGCGCAGAAAGCCGGGGACCCGCATGAAATCCGGCGCAATCTTGGTAAAATGCGCGCGGCACTCCGCTAACCCGATGGACGGCGGCAGATCATAAAGGACGACGGCGGTGATCATTGCGGCTCCGTTATCATAAACGTCCGCCGATGATGACGAACCTCTGGTTAAACCGCAAGCGCAGCAAAAGCTCCGAAGCAAAGCCGGTCCGGCGCCGTGAACGATCGCGCAAGGTGCCTTTGCACCTTCGGCTCGGCTCATGCCGGGTTCAATGCCGCTCAAGCGAGCTTCCTGCCTCCTTCTCTCTCTACGACAAGCTCATTTGTTGACCGCGCTCGCGATCGAACGTTAACTTGATCGGAGCATTACCTGTCGCATCGGCAAGAACAAAATCGTGGGCGACCTTACATCATATGCGTGGGTGCCGCCGCCGGAGTTGGTCGAGGGCTGCAACCTGACGGCGTTTCTACGCGCGACCAATCAGCCGGACTACGACGCACTGGCGGCGAAGGCCGAGACCGACCCGGCCTGGCTGATGGAAGAAGTCTTCAAATTCTGCGACGTCAAATTCTATCGGAATTGCGAGCAGATGCTCGACTTGAGCCGCGGCCAGCCTTGGGCGCGTTGGTGCGTTGGCGGCACCACCAACATCGTCTTGAACTGCATCGACAAGCACCGCGGCACGTCCTCCTGGGACAAGACCTTCCTGGTCTGGGAAGGCGAAGACAAGGACGAGCGGCGCGCGTTGGCGTATTCCGAATTTCATCGCGAAGTCGGCCGTCTGGCGCAAGCGTTGCGCGAGCTCGGCATCGGCCGCGGCGACGTGGTCGCGATCTATATGCCGAACGTGCCCGAAACTTTCGTCGCCTTCTTCGCCATCCTAAAGCTCGGCGCAATTGTGCTGCCACTCTTTTCCGGATTCGGCCCGAGTCCCATTCAAGCACGCCTCAACCACGGCGGCGCCAAGGCGGTCATCACCGCCAACGGCACCTGGCGGCGGGGCACGCCGGCGCCGCTCAAGGCCGTGCTCGACTCGGCACTGCTCGACGCACCGACGGTGCGGCACGTGATCGTGTCCCGCCGCGAGCGCCTTGCGATCGAAACGCCGATGCAGGACGGACGCGACTATTGGTTGGACGACTTGGTCGCCGGCAAGGACGGTGCCATCTCGACCGTCGGGATGTCGGCGGAGGACCCGGCCGTCCTTCTTTACACCTCTGGCACCACCGGCGAACCGAAGGGTTGCGTATGGACCCATATCGGTTTCATCGGCTCGATGGTGACCCGCGACATCATCATTTGCGGCGACTTCAGGTCATCCGATCGATTCTTCTTCTTCAGCGACATGGGTTGGATGGTGGGCGCGATGTGCGCGTGCATCCCAAGCTTCGCTGGAGGAAGTCTCCTGATCGCGGAAGGTACGCCGGATTTTCCCGATACCGGCCGCTTCTGGCGGCTGATTGAGGACCACCGTGTGACGTATCTCGGCGTTTCGCCGACCATCGTGCGCAGTCTCATGCGCTACGGCGCCGAAGAGGTCGCTCGCCATGATCTGTCGAGCCTGCGCATGACTACGTCCGGCGGCGAAGCTTGGACGGCGGCGCCCTGGCTGTGGTTTTTCGATCATGTCTGCAAGGGAAAAATTCCGATCATCAATATTTCCGGCGGAACCGAGGTTGGCGGCTGCATCTTCATCGGCACGCCCCTTCACCCCATGAACCCCTGTTCGTTTTCGCGCCCCGCGCTCGGCATGGGCGCCGACATCGTCGACATCAACGGCAACCGCGTGCCGATCGGCGAAGTCGGTGAACTGGTGTTGCGGCACGCCTCGATCGGCCTCACCAAGAGCCTGTGGAAGGCCGACGGGCGTTACATCGAGAGCTATTGGAGCGCGATCCCCGGCGTGTGGATGCACGGCGATTTTGCCATGCACGGCCGTGACGGCCTCTATTACATTCTTGGCCGCTCCGACGACACCATCAAGATCTCGGGCAAGCGTACCGGGCCGGCGGAGCTCGAAGGTCTCTTGATCGCGACCGGTAAAGTCGCGGAGGCCGCCGTATTCGGCGTCCCCCATCCGGTGAAGGGATCGGCGATCGTGTGCGCCTGCGTGCCGCTGCCGGGCATGGACGCAGAAGGCAAGATCGCCGCCGAATTGACGGCCGCCATTGTCAGCGGCATGGGCGCGTCCTATCGGCCGGAAAAAATTATTTTTGTCGACGACCTGCCACGCACCCGCAACATGAAGATCATGCGGCGCGTGCTGCGCGCCGTGTTCGAGAACAAGGATCCCGGCGATCTCTCCGCACTCGCCAACCCGGAAGCGGTGGACCGGTTACGCGAGAAGCTTAGAGCACGTGAGTGAGTCTTCTTGCGCGGTGTGCGAACTGAACCTCGACGCCTTGCGCCAAATTGCCTTCTTGGCGACGCTAGGCGTGCGCGATCAGATTGGGCAATCGGTCGGGAACGCCGGCTTTCGCTTTTCCAGGTGCGAGGCCAGTCCTTCGCGCGCCTCGGTACCGGTAAAGCCGAGCATCTCCAGGGCAGTCGAGGTGTCAAACAAGGGCCCGTTTACCCGCAGCCAGTTGTTGAGCGCATATTTAGTCCAGCGGATCGCGCTTTGCGCCCCGCGTGCCAACTCTTCCGCGGTCTAAAGCGCGATTCTCTGCAGGTCGGCGTCATCCACGCAGAGCGAAACGAGCCCGATCCGCTCCGCCTCTTCGCCTGACAGCGGCTTGCACGTGAGCAGGTAATATTTCGCCTTGGCAAGGCCGCACAACAGCGGCCAGATGATGCAAGCAACGTCGCCCGCGGCCACGCCGAGCCGGGTGTGACCGTCGACGATGCGCGCGGATTTCCCGCATATCGAAATATCGGCCAAAATGCCGACCACCAGCCCCGCCCCGACGGCGACGCCGTTGATCGCGGAAATGATCGGCTTGTTGCAATTGATGACGTTGTAGACCAGGTCTTTGGCCTCCTTCCAGGTCGACATCCGTGCCACCGGATCGTCGATGATCGTCTTGATCAATTCGAAATCGCCGCCGGCCGAGAATGCCTTGCCGGCGCCCGTGACTACGACGGCGCCGACGCCGGGGTCGGCGTCGATGTCGCGCCAGATGTGAGTGAGTTGCGTGTGGGTTTCGGCGTCGACGGAATTATAGGTCTCGGGCCGATCAAGAGTCAGTCGGAGAATCCGTTCCGACGGATAATCGATTTTGAGCCGGGTATAAGCGGCGTAGCGATCGGGCATCGAGTTCCTCTTGCTTGTTCTGTCTGGCCTAACAAGCGCCGTCGCTTGCCGGGCCAATGCGCGCCGGTGTGGTTGTCGTTAAATTCGTGAGCGGCCCTGCTGGCCAGCCACGCTCTGAAATCGTTCGAACGGACGTTGGAATTTTAGTCACGAACGACAATTGCAGCAAGCCGCTCGTGCGGACATCGTGGCTGCAACTCAGGCGTACAGCACCGTGTCGGCGGTTGACCTAGAATCATATCCGGCGTGCTCGTGCCATGACGGACGGGCCGGCGGACCGCGCGCAAGCAGTTGTTGTATTTATAATTGCGCGATGAAATAGTGGACGCTTCTTCCTAAAGGGGAGCAGGCAAGTTCGGCCCACTCGGCACCGCAATGCGATTTTACGACGGGAGAGTTCTCGCATGGATTTCGATCTGACCCACGAGCAGCGGCAGATCCTCGGATACGGCGACGTCGTCGCGAAAAAGTTCGATCGCAAATATTGGATGGACTGCGCCGAGAAGCGCGTGTTTCCGGAGGCGCTATATCGCCAGGTCGCCGAAGACGGTTTCGTCGGGATGATGGTGCCGGAGAAGTACGGCGGCGCAGGCCAGGGCATGGTCGAGATGCACCTGTTCCTCGAAGGACTGTCCAACAACGGCATCCCTCTGCTCAATCTCGTGGTGGGCGCCGCCATGAGCCTCGGCTTCATCGCAAAATACGGTACCGAGGAGCAGAAGGCGCGTTACTTGCCCGACGCCTGCGCAGGCAAGACGCGATTCTGCTTCGCGATCACCGAGCCTGATGCCGGTTCCAACACGATCCGCACCGCAACCTTCGCGCGCAAGCGCGGCAATCGCTTCGCATTAAACGGGCAAAAGACCTTCATCACCGACGCCGACGGCGCCGATTACGCGCTGACGGTGACCCGCACGACGGCTCACACGGATGTGCAGAAAAAGACCGACGGCTTCACCCTCTTCGTGGTCGATCTCAAAGCGAAGGGGGTCGCGAAGCAATATATCCCGGTCAGCATTCCCGCCCCGGAAACGCAGTGGCAGATTTTTTTCGATGACGTGGATCTCGGCCCCGAGGACGTGGTCGGCGAGGTGGACAGCGGGTTCGGGATTCTGTTCAACAGTCTCAATCCGGAACGTATCCTGGTGGGCTCGCTCTGTTGCGGCCTCGGCCGCTACGCACTGAACCGCGCCGTCGAATACGCCAAAGACAGGCGGGTCTTCAACGACGTTCCGATCGGCGCCTATCAGGGGCTGCAACATCCGCTCGCGAGCGCCTACACCGACATCGAGATGGCGTCGCTCATGACGCTCAAAGCGGCATGGATATTTGATCAGGGCCGCGAAGCCGGCGAATTTGCCAACATGGCAAAGCTCGCGGCGGCGGACGCCGGCGTCAAGGCGGTGGATGCTGCGCTGCAATGCTTTGGCGGCAACGGATTCACCAAGGAATACGGCATCTTTGACATCTACCCGCTGGTGCGATTGTTGAGGACGGCGCCGCTCAACCGCGAGATGATCCTGAATTACGTCGGCGAGCACGTCATGGGCTTGCCCCGCAGCTATTAGGAGCGCGCGGCCATGGCGCTCATGAAGTCCGACGCTTCGCTTGCAAGCGACGAGTATCGCCGCAACAAAGCCGCCTATGAGGAGCGGATTGCCGATCTGCACCGGCGCCGCGCGGCGGCCATGGCCGGGGGGCCGCAGCGCGCGCGACATTTGCACAAGGAACGCAAGCAGTTGCTGCCGCGCGAGCGCATTGCCGCGCTCGTCGATCCCGGCTCGCCGTTCCTCGAATTCTGTCAGCTTGCCGGCGAGGGCCTGTATCACGGAGTGGCGCCTGGCGGCAGTATCGTCACCGGGGTCGGACTGGTGGCCGGCCGCCCCTGCATGCTGATTGCCAATGATCCCACGGTAAAAGGCGGCACCTATTACGGCATCACCTGCCGCAAGCACGTTCGCGCCCAGCACTTTGCCTGGGAACACCGGCTGCCTTGCGTCACCATGGTTCAATCCGGGGGCGCCAATCTGCCGGATCAACCCAATATCTTTCCCGACGAGGGACAGTTCGGTTCGATCTTTTACAACCAGATCCGGATGTCGAGCGAAGGCATCGCGCAGATCGCGATCGTGCACGGCCCTTCGACCGCCGGAGGCGCCTACATGCCGGCGCTGTGCGACGAGACGATCATCGTGCGAAACCAAGGTGCGATGTTCCTCGGCGGCCCGCAGCTCGTCTATGCCGCCACCGGCGAGGAGGTCGGCATTGAGGCGCTCGGCGGCGGCGAGATGCACAGCCGCATCAGCGGCGTGACCGATCAGCTGGCGGAAGACGACAGCCACGCGATCGCGCTCGCGCGCGACATCGTCGCCAACCTCGGCGACGTTCCCCCGCAACGCTGGGACGTGGCGCCGCCGCGCGAGCCGCGCTTTGACCCGAAGGATATTTACGGGCTCATCAGCTCGGACCCGCGCATCCCCACCGACAACCGCGAGATATTGGCGAGGATCGTCGACACCAGCGAGCTGCACGAGTTCAAGCCGCTGTACGGCGAAACGCTGATTACCGGCTTTGCGCGCATCATGGGATTCGAAATCGGCATCCTGTGCAACAACGGCGTCTTATTTTCCGAATGCGCGCTGAAGGCGACACATTTCATCGACCTGTGCTGCAAGCGCGGCATCCCGCTGTTGTTCATGGCGGATGTCACCGGCTTCATGGTCGGGCGCGAAGCCGAGGAAGGCGGTATCTCGAAGCACGGCGCCAAGATGATCACCGCAATGGCGAGCGCGAACGTGCCGAAATACACGCTGATCATCGGCAATGCCTACGGCGCCGGCTATCTCGCCATGTGCGGCCGCGCGTTCAAGCCGCGTGCGATGATGATGTGGCCGAGCGGACGCTCCGCGATCATGGGACCGGACCAGGCCGCCAACACTCTCGCCATGGTGAAGGACGAGGCGCATAAACGCGAGGGCACCAGTTGGACCGACGCCGAACGCGAGGCGTATCGCGCGCCCGTGCGCAAGACCTTCGAGGACTTCGCCAACGCCTACAACTTCGCTCGCCATACCTGGTGCGACATGGTGATCGATCCGCTGGAGACGCGCAATGTGATGGCGCTGCTGCTCGATCTCGCCGGCCGCGTGCGGCATGAGAATACCGAATTCGGCGTGTTGCGGATGTGACGGGTCGAGGCGGTATCGGTGTTCAAGAAAATCCTCATCGCCAATCGCGGCGAGATCGCCTGCCGGATCGCACGGACCTGCCAGCGAATGGGGATAGCGGTCGCCGGCGTCCATTCCTCGGCTGACGCCGGCGCGCTGCACGTCAAAGTCATCGGTGAATCGATCGAGATCGGCGCCGCGGCCGCCACCGACAGTTACCTGCGGATCGATGCGGTGATTGCCGCAGCAAAGGCAACTCGCGCCGAAGCCATTCACCCCGGCTTCGGCTTTCTCGCCGAGAATGCCGCTTTCGCCCGCGCGGTGGAAGCCGCGGGCCTCGTCTTTATCGGGCCGACTGCCGAGGTAATTGAGCGACTGGGCGACAAGGCGTCCGCCAAGCGGGAGGCGGCGGCTGCCGGCGTGCCGACCGTTCCCGGCAGCACGATGCCAACCACCGACGCTGCCGAAATCGAAAAGCTGGTGCGCAAGATGAAGCCGCCGGTGATGTTGAAGGCCGCCGCAGGCGGCGGCGGCAAAGGGATGCGCGCCATCACTCGGCTCGACGGCCTTGCCTACGAGATCGAAGCCGCGATGCGCGAGGCGAATAACGCGTTCGGCTATACGGGGTTGATCGTGGAAAAGCTGATCGAGCGCGGTCGCCATATCGAAGTGCAAATCGCCGGTGACGGCCGGGGCAACGTCATCCACCTGTTCGAGCGTGAATGCTCGCTGCAGCGGCGACACCAGAAGGTCGTCGAGGAAGCGCCCGCGGCGAATCTCTCCGCGGAACTTCGCGCGCGCATCGCAGCGGACTCGGTGCGGCTCGGCCGACGACTGAACTACCGGGGCGTCGGCACCGTCGAGTTCATCCTCAGCGAGGACGCCTATTATTTTCTGGAGGTCAATCCGCGTCTGCAGGTGGAACATCCCGTGACCGAGATGGTCACCGGCATCGACATCGTCGAATTGATGCTGAGGATCGGCGCCGGCGAGGGATTGCCTTTCAGGCAGGACGAGGTGACATGCCGCGGTCACGCCATCGAGGCGCGCATCTGCGCGGAAGACCCCGCCAACGATTTTATGCCCTGCACCGGCGATATTGCTTTCGTCAAATTTCCGGCCGACCTCGTTCGCGTCGAAACCGGCATTGAAAGCGGGTCCGCCGTCACGCCCTACTACGACTCGATGATGGCAAAGCTGATCGCGCATGCCGACACGCGCGACGAAGCGCTTGACAAGCTTTGCCGTGCGATTGATGAAACGTCGATCTTCGGAATCACCACCAACCAGAGACTCCTCAAGCGCGTGCTGGCGCTGCCGGAGACGCGCACGGCCACGTTCCATACCCGCCTGATCGATGAGCGCGTCAATCAACTCGCCGGCGCAACGGAAAACCTGGACATCGAAGCGCTCGCGCTCGGCGCTTATTTCTGGCTGACGCGGCAACGCCGGTCCGCGGCGGGCAGCCCGTGGCAATCGCCTACATTGACCGGATGGCACATGTCGACGGGCGATGACGGGTTGTCGCCGATCCCGATCCTGCACCTTGACGTATCGGGCGTCAGCGCGGAAATCCGCTTCGGCCCCTTGCGCCCCGATGGCGCGATGACCGTCGGCGTCGGCGTCGACAGGCTGACGGTCAAGATGACGCCGATCGAGGACGAGCGCTTCCTCGCCGCGATCGGACCGCGGCGCGAGATCGTGCGGGTTTATCAGAAGGATCGCGCGATCTTCGTACACGACGCTTGCGGCATCCACGCCTTCACGGCGATCCCCTATCTCACCTACATCAGCGCCGCTGCCGAAACCACCGGCGAGTTGCGCGCGCCGATGATGGGCACGATCCTGAAGGTGAATGTTGCGGTCGGCGACAGGGTCAAGGGCGGCGACGTGGCGGCCGTGCTGGAATCGATGAAAATGGAGCTGCGCATTAATTGCCAAACCGAGGGCGTGGTGACGGCGGTAAATTGCCGGGCGGGCGACACCGTCGAACGCAATGCCGTCGTCGCGGTGGTGGAGCCGGACCGGCCGCCGTAATTAAGTTCCGTCCCGGGGGCCGGCGACGAAAAAACAAAAAGGCCGGCGCATGCTTGTGCCGCACGCGCTGAGCCAATATGACGTGGGTGGGGAGGAGATGGATTGGTTTCTGCTGCTGACAAGGCCGAACCAGTACTCGAATGTCAATCGGTCGAACGACGGTTCGGCGGCATCGTAGCCCTCAATGGCATCAGCATGCGCATCGAGCGGGGCGAGATCTTTGGCCTCGTCGGTCCGAATGGCTGCGGCAAAACCACCCTCATCAATGCAATCACAGGTTTCTATCCGCCGCAGCACGGCACGGTCCGGTTGCATGGGCGCGACATCACCGGGCTTGCGCCGTACCGGGTGGCGCGGCTCGGCGTGGCGCGCACGTTTCAGAACCTGGCGCTCTTCAACGGCATGAGCGTGCTGGACAACATCCTGCTCGGCCGGCACGTGCACATGAAGCCAAGCGTGGCACGCACGGCGCTCTATTGGTGGCTTGCCCGCAGTGACGAGTGCGCCAATCGCGCGGCAGTGGAAGATGTCATCGACTTCCTCCAGCTCGAAGGAGTCCGCGACGAACTGGTCGACGGCATTCCCATCGGCCTGAAAAAGCGCGTGGAGCTGGCGCGCGCGCTTGCCGCCGAGCCGAGCTTCCTGATCCTGGACGAGCCGATGGCCGGGATGAACCAGGAAGAGAAGGAATACATGGCGCGGTTCATTCTCGATGCGCGTGACGAACGCAACGTCGCCGTGCTGCTGATCGAGCACCACATGGACGTCGTCACCGGCATCTGCAACCGCATGCTGGCACTGAACTACGGCGCCATGATCAGCAGCGGCGTACCGGCGGATGTCGTCACCGATCCGCGCGTCATCGAGGCGTACATTGGAGGTGCACATGCGGAAAACTGAAGCCGCCTCGGCTTGGAATCTCGATACCGCCACCACGTTGATACGCATATTGGCACGCAACGCGGAAGCTTTCCCGGATCGGGTGGCGATGCGCGAGAAGGCCAAGGGCATCTGGAAAGAGACGACTTGGCGGCAATTGCTCGACAGCGTGCTAGGGTGCGCCGCAGGCCTCGAAAGCCTGGGCTTTCGGGCCGGCGACACGATCCTGGTGCTCGGCGACAACCGCCCGCGGCTCTATGCCGGCATGCTGGCGGCAGGTGCGCTCTGCGGCCATGCCTTGCCGGCTTTTGCCGACGCGACACTCGACGAGATTAGCTATTTCGTGAGCGAATCCGCCGCGCGCTTCGCGCTGGCCGAGGACCAGGAGCAGGTGGACAAGATCATCGACTTGCGCCGGCAAGGCATGGTGATCGACCACATCATCTACGACGATCCACGCGGGCTCGCGGCCTATCCTCATGCGGGGCTCGTTTCGTGGGACGCCTTGGAAGCCAAGGGCGTCGAACTATTGGCTTCCGGCGATATTTCGCGCGAGGACTTGATCGGCCGCGCGCAGCCGGAGGGGCCTGTGGTTTTCGTGCACTCCTCCGGCAGCACGGGCCGCCCCAAGGGCGTGGTGCTGTCGCATCGCAACCTGCTGGAAGGCGTCCGCAACGCCTATCGCGCGGGCACCTTCGACTACGGCGAGGAGATCTTGGCCTATCTGCCGATCGCCTGGATCGGCGATTTTGCCGTGACCATGGGCGCCGGCGTTGCGCTGCATTTCACCATCAACATACCGGAGCGGCAGGAAACCGTGCTGCACAATCTGCGCGAGATCGCGCCGACCTTCTATCTCGCGGCGCCGCGCAGCTGGGACAATCTGCTGACCACCATTCAGGTGCGGATGGAGGACTCCTCCTGGCTGAAGAAGCGGATCTACGAGGCCTTCATAGCGGCCGCTATCGCCGCCGAAAGGCGTAAGCTCGTCGGCGGCCAAGTGAGCCTCAAGGAACGCCTGCTGCATCAACTCGGCGAATGGCTGGTCTACGGGCCGATCAAAGATCAGTTCGGGCTTACGCGCCTGCGCGGCGCTTTCACCGGCGGCGAAGCGATCGGTGAAGATACCTTCATCTTTTACCGCGCGCTCGGCATCAAGCTGCGCCAGCTGTACGCCCAGACCGAAAGCAGCGCCTATACTGCCATCCAGAGCCCGGACGAGGTGCGGCTGCATACCGTCGGGCGCCCCCTGCCCGGCGTTGACCTGAAGATTAGCGATGGCGGCGAAATCCTCGTCCGTTCCGGCAGCGTGTTCAGCGGGTATTTCAAGCAGGAGGAAGCGACGCGGAACGCTCTGCAAGACCACTGGCTGCACACGGGCGACGCCGGCTATCTCGAACCCGATGGACATCTCGTGGTGCTGGGGCGCCTCTCGGACGTGGTGCACACCGCGCGCGGTCAACGCTACATCCCGAACTATATCGAGAACCGTCTCAAGTTTAGCCCTTACATCAAAGACGCCGCCGTGATCGGGCGCGGTCGCGAGGCGCTTGCGGCCCTCATCTGCATCGACCTGGATGCCGTCGGGCTGTGGGCCGAGCTGCGCGGCATCTCCTACGTGTCCTACGCGGACCTATCGCAGAAACCCGAGGTGATCGACCTGGTGGGCGCCGCGGTGCGGCAAGTCAACAGCACGCTTCCCGAAGGGCTGCAGCTTCGCCATTTCGTTTGCCTGCACAAGGAGTTCGATGCGCACGACGGCGAGATCACCCGCACCCGCAAGATCAGACGCCACGTAGTGGAAGCGCGCTACAAGCCGATCATCGAGGCCATCTACGACGGGCTGAACAAGGTCCGCATGAACGCCCAGGTCACCTACGAAACCGGCGAAGTTGGGCTCATCGAGCGCACGCTGTCGGTGCAGGAGGCATGACGTGGATTTCGAGCTGCTCCTCGAATCGGCGGTGAACGGCGCCCTCGTCGGCCTGATGTATTCGCTGGTCGCGATCGGGATCGTGCTCATCTACAAATCCTCGTCGGTGCCGAACCTCGCGCAAGGCGCGATGGTGATGCTCGGTGCCTATATCGTGCTGGCATTCGCCAACAACGCCGGCGCGCCGCTGTGGCTCGCGATTCCGTTGGCGATCGCGACCATGTTCATGGTCGGCGTTGCGATCGAGCGGGTGGCGCTGCGCCGCCTCGCCGGCCGTCCGATCATTATGATCCTGATGATGACGCTCGGATTGGAAATCTTCTTGCGCGCCGGCGCGTTGACCATTTGGGGCGGCGCCGGCCGGCCGCTTGCCTTGGGCATCAGCGATTCGCCGCTGTTTCTCGGGCCGCTATTGATCAACCGCGCCTACGTCTTCGACGCAGTCATCGCGCTGGCGATGTTCGGCCTGTTCGTGGTGTTCTTCCGTACGCGTCAGGGCGTCGTGCTGCGCGCGATCTCCGACGACTATACTGCGGCCTGGTCGGTCGGCATCTCGGTCGAGCGCGGGGTAGCGCTATCATGGGCAATGGCGGCGGTGAGCGCGACCGTCGCCGGCGTGCTCTGGGGCGCCGTGCAGGGCGTGGACCAGTCGCTGACGTTGTTGTTGCTCAAGGGGGTTACCGTCGCGGTTCTCGGCGGGCTCGACAGCCTCGGCGGCGCGCTGCTCGCAGGCGTCCTGCTTGGCGTCGTGGAAGGCCTCGCGTCGAGCGTTCTCGATCTGCGCTTGGGCGGTGCAAGCCGCGATCTGGTGGACGCCGCGATGCTGATCCTGACCATCCTGGTCCGGCCGCACGGCCTTTATGGCCGCCACGATATCGAGAGGGTCTGAAGCCGTGCTGTTCCGGCTGGCCGGGATCTTTCATACGGACTATGCCGCGGACCGCGCGCTATTTCCGATTTCCGCCGACCGGTGGATGATCGCCGCCCTGTTGGTGCTGGCATTCGCGGCGCCGCTCTATATGAACTCGCTCTATCTGAGCAGTTATTTGCTGCCTTGGCTGGTTTGGACGGCCGCGACGCTCGGCCTCAATCTTATTATCGGCTGGGCCGGCCAATTTCATCTCGGCTACGCGGCGGTGATGGGCATCGGCGCCTACTCCGCCGTTCATGCCATGCGCGCCGGCGTCCCCTGGGAGATCGCCGTCATCTGTGCCGGGCTGATGGCGGCGATCATCGGTCTTTGCTTTGCTTTCGCGGCACTGCGCGTGAAGGGCCTGTATCTCGCGCTCAGCACCTTGGCCTTGCAGTTCGTGATGGATTGGACGATCTCACACGTGCCGGCGATCGGCGGCGGCGCGCAGGCGACGTTGCAAGCGCCGGACATCCGCTTGCTCGGCTGGCCCGTCACTTCGGATGCCGGACTGTACGATATCGCGCTCGTCTGGTGTATCGCGGTGACGTGCTTCATGCTCAACCTGCGACGCACCGCGCTTGGCCGCGCCCTGGTCGCGGTCCGCGAGAAGGACTACGCCGCCGCCGTGATCGGCGTTAACAGCTTCTATTTCAAGATGGTCGCGTTTGCGACCTCTTCGTTCATCGGCGGAGTGACCGGCGCGATCCTGATCGGCACGTTCTATCATGCGGTGACGCCGGAACAGTTTTCCGTCGATGTCTCGATCCAAGCGCTGGCGATGGTCATCGTCGGGGGGCTCGGAAGCATCATCGGCAGCTATTTCGGCGCCGCGTTCATTCTGCTGATGCCGGGCGTGATGAACGATTTCATTTCCTGGGGCGCCGCCCACCTCGGCGTCTCGCTGGGCGTCGAGACGCTGGCGCATCTTCCGCAAGCGCTTTATGGCGCGCTGATCATCGGCTTTCTTCTGATCGAGCCGCGGGGGCTCGGAAAAATCTATTCCAACATTCGCGACTACCTGATGGTCTGGCCGTTCGGCTATGTGAAGAAGTAACGGAAGAGTTCCGTCATGCAGGCGATCGCAGCCAACATCCTGTCGTTGAACAATGTCGAGGTCGTCTATGACTTCGTCTCGCTCGCGATCAAGGGCGTGTCGATCGAGGTGCCCGCCGGCGGCATGGTGGCGCTGCTCGGCGCCAACGGCGCCGGCAAGAGCACGACGTTGAAATCGATCAGCGGCCTGCTCGCGGCCGAACGCGGCGAGGTTCGCCGGGGCGAAATTAGTTTTCTCGATCGCGATATTCGCATTCTGCAACCGCAGGAGCGGGTAAGGCTCGGCATCGCTCATGTGCTCGAAGGTCGGCGGGTGTTCGAGCATCTCACCCCCGATGAAAACCTGGTTGCCGCATCTGCGCTGCGCAGCCGGCAGGACATGGACCGCGACAAGGACCGCATCTACAATTACTTTCCGCGCCTTTATGAGCGCCGCAGCGTCGCTGCGGGCTATCTCTCAGGCGGCGAGCAACAGATGCTTGCGATCGGGCGCGCGCTGATGACCCGGCCTAAGCTGTTGATGCTGGACGAGCCGAGCCTGGGATTGGCTCCCTTCCTGGTCGCTGAAATCTTCCAGATTATCCGCCAGATCAACAAAGACGAGGGCCTCTCGATCCTGCTCGTCGAGCAGAACGCGGTGGCTGCGCTTGAGGTCGTCTCGCACGGCTACCTGATCGAAAGCGGACGCATTGTGATGCACGATAGCGCTGCTGCACTGCAAAAGAATCCGGACATCCAGGAGTTCTACCTGGGTTCCGCCCAGAGCAAGGACTTCCGTGACGTCAAGCATTACCGGCGCAGGAAACGCTGGCTTACATGACGATGATCGGATACGTTTTACCGATCGACGGGCCTGGAACACGACTTTTATAATTTACCCGTCTGCTAGGTGAGGATGCGACCATGAAATTCCAGTCGATTGTCGGCGGCCTTGCGGTCGTGCTGTTGAGCATAATTCCGGCGTCCGCCGCCGAGCCAATGCGGTTCGGCCTCTGCTACGACCTCAGCAAGGCCTACACCTTCATCACGCCCCAGATAGCCCAAGCCGTCCGCGACTATGCGGACCTTCTCAACGCGAAGGGCGGTCTCGAAGGCCATCCGATCGAGTTGGTTATTCAGGACCATGGCAACGAGCCGCAGCGAGGCATCGAGTGCTACGAGCGGCTTAAGCGCGACGGCGTGATGGTGTTCGAAATGCTGTCGACGCCGGTGTCGCGCGCCGTGCTGCCGCGGGCGATGAAGGACGGCAACATCCTGATCCAGTCGCTGGTCGGCCGCGGCGATGCGATCGATGGCGACGTGTTCAAATGGGTGTTCCCGATCGGGCCGACCTATTGGGGCCAGGCTGTCAACGACATCGAATATATCCGGCAGAAGTCCGGCGGTAGCCTGAAGGGCGTGAAGATTGCCTACTTCTATATCGACTATCCGTTCGGACAGGAGCCGATCGGCATTCTCAAGACGCTCGCGCAGAAAGAGGGTTTCGACTTGCAGCTTGTGCCCTATCCGCTTCCCGGCAACGACCAGGCTTCGGCTTGGACGCAGATGCGCCGGCTCAATCCGGACTGGATCATAAGCTGGAGCCTGTCGAACATGCACGTGGTCGCGTCGCGCGAAATGAAGCGCAACGGGATTCCGATGGATAAATACATCGCGGTCAACTGGCTGAACGAAGTCGACGTCAACAACATCGGTGCGGACGCGGCCAAGGGCCTAAAGCGTGGCACCAACGTCGCCGGCGGCTCGAACCACCCGTTGATCCAGGAGATACTCAAGGAACTCTATGCCAACAACAAGGGCAACGGCGACCGCAAGAACGTAGAGGACGTCTATTACAACACCGGCCTTGCGATTTATTCCATCGTGTTTGAAGGCGTCCGGCTCGCCATCAAGAAGGACGGCTGGCCGCTGACGCCGGCCAAGATCAAGGACGGCCTGGAAAGCCTGAAGAACTTTGACGCCAACGGGCTGATGGCGCCGGTCACCGTCACCGCGCACGACCACGGCGGCGGCGGCAAGACGCGTATCGAGATGTGGGACGGAAGCAAGTGGGTGCCGCAAACGGATTGGATCGCCGCTTTCCCGGACGAAGTGTGGAGCGTGGTGAAGGAGCAGTCCGCCGCATACGCCAAGGCTGACGTGCAGCAATAACCAGCCCTTCGGTCGGACAACGCCGGGCATTGCCTTCGGCGTTGTCCGGCTACGCTTCGCGGGCCGCGGCCGGAGCGGAAGTCGCCGGACAGCCGACGTGCCCGCTCGACGCATTCACGATGTCAGTGTTCGGCAGCGGCCTCTCACGACATTAAATCGTAGAGGTTCGCCATGCAGATGCCGTGCAGATTATTTATTCCGCATGGCATATTTGGTTATGTGGTAGTTGTACCCCTGGATGTGGGGTTTTGGCGCGCCCGAAGAGATTCGAACTCCTGACCCCCAGATTCGTAGTCTGGTGCTCTATCCAGCTGAGCTACGGGCGCGATGCGCGTCAGGCGGGGTTCATCAGCGGCTGCCGATGCCGCTTGCGGCGCGCCATAGCTATAGCCTTCGGCGCCCATTGGCAAGCGCGTGAGGCCGCGCGAGCGCGGCAAAAAGCACCGTCAATGCAGGAATATAAACGGGAACGGGGCGGCGATCGCCCGCTGAATGTTGCGGAGTTGAAGCGGAATTTCAAGCTTGGGCACGGGCGCCGCGGCGCGCGCTCAATTCCACGGCGCGGTCGGGAATGGTCAGGCGCAGCGTCGCGCCGATGGTGCCTTCGACCAGGCGAATCTCGCCGCCGTGGGCGCGCACCAGTTCCGCGGCGATGGCCAACCCGAGCCCGGTGCCGCCGGTGCGCGTCGAGCCCTGGAATGCCTCGAACAGATGCGCGCGCGCCTTGTCGGAAAAGCCGGGTCCGGTGTCGGACACCTCGATCACCACCACCGCGCCTTCGCGGCGGCCGGTGATGCGAATCTGGTCGCGGCCGGGATCGCGGGAGGCGCGGCTTTCCAGCGCCTGCACGGCGTTGCGGGCGAGATTGAGCAGGATGCGAAACAGCTGGTCGTAGTCGGCTTCCACTATCAGCCCGCGCTCGACCGCGCTGATCCAGCGGATCGGCGCGTCGGGGCCGAGCCCGAGCGTTTCATGCACCTCTTCGACCAAGGGTTCGAGCAGGATCGGCTTTCGCTCCGGCGGCGGCTCCTGCAAGCGGCCGTAAGACAGCGTCGATTGGCAGTAGGCGATGGCGCGTTCGAGCGCGTGCATCAGCTTCGGCGCAAAGCGCTGCACGTTCGGATCTGGCAGGGCCGACAGCCGGTCGGAGATGAGCTGCGCCGAACCGAGCAGGTTGCGCAGATCGTGGTTGATCTTCGCCACGGCGAGCCCGAGCGCGGCAAGCCGGCTCTTCTGCTGCAGCATCGAGGCGAGTTCCGCCTGCATGGTGGCGAGCTCGCGCTCGGCGATGCCGACTTCGTCGGCGCGCCCGGACGGCACGATGATGCGGTCGGCATTCTCCGGATCGGCGCGGAACGCCATCATATTGGCGGTGACCCGGCGCATCGGCCGCACGAACATGTAATGCAGCGTCAGATAAACGAGCGTCCCGGTGATGCCTGAAATCAGCAGCGAGATCAGCAGCAGGTCCACCGAATAGCGCAACAGCGCCCGGCGCAGCGGCGGCTCATCCATGATGATCTCGATGTAGTCGCCGCCCATCGGGGCCGGGCCGACGACGCGCATCACGTCCTTGCGCGTATCGAACATCATCATGAAGGCGTTGACGATCGAGTCGAAGGTATACTCGTTGCGCATGTCGAAGTCGTGAGTGATCGGCGGCGGCGTGTCGCCGACCGCGAGCAGGCGGCGTTGTGCTCCCATTTTCATGGCCACGGCGCGCGCGCCGACGCTGTCGAGGATTTGCTTGGCGAGACTTTCGGGCACCGAACCGCTTGGCGCGGCGTCGAGCACGAGGGCGGCGGTGTAGGCGCTGGCCAAACGGTCACGGAGCCAGTTCACCCGGAAATTGGCGACCAGCGGCACATAGATCAGCACTTCTCCGATCATCACGAAAAGGATCGTGAGGACGAGCAGCTTTCCGGAAAGCCCGAAGCGCGGCACACGGACCGGCTCCGGTCGCGCAGCTGGATCATCGTTCATCGGCTTAAGCCCGCTAACCGACCGTCATTGCGGTGTGGTTTAAGCTCCTCGAGAAACCGCCCGAGACTTCGAAATCGGCCACACCGAGCATCAACATAAATGACGCAGCCACCCCATGATGCGATGCGTCCGCGGCGTCGTCAAACCGCGAATAAAATAGGTTGCAGCGGCAGGTTTTCCAGCCTCGGCATGGCGAGGATCGGCGAGCAAAACGGCCGGTTCGCGCCGGCAAGGCCGCTCGCATTGACGAGCGGGAAGGGCTCCCGTATAAGCCGCGCCAATCGCGCGGCGGCGCGCGGAAATTGACGACGCGCGTCCCCGAGCGACGATTTGTGCTTGGATCGACGAGCGGGCGCAAGCCAACGAAGCCAAGCCAACCAAGCCAAGTCAACGAAACCAGGTCAACGCAGGCAAGCGAGCGTCAGGTCCGGCGTGCAGCGGAGCAAATCCCGGTGAAACGAACCTACCAACCGAGCAAACTGGTGCGAAAGCGCCGGCATGGTTTTCGCGCGCGCATGGCAAGCAAGGGCGGCCGCAAGGTCGTGGCGGCGCGGCGCACGCGTGGGCGCAAGCGGCTCAGTGCGTGATCGGGGCGCCGGTTCGCTCGTCGTCGAGCGGCTGAAACGCCGCAGCGATTTTCGGGCCGCGGCAAACGGTGTGCGCGCTCCCGGGCGCGCCTTCGTGTTGCAGGCGTGCGCGCGCGGGGACGAGGGCGCCGTCCGTGTCGGCTTCACCGTGTCGCGACAGGTCGGCAGCGCCGTAGAGCGTAACCGCGTGCGCCGCCGCCTGCGGGAGGTCGTCAGATTGGCGGCAGCCACGGGGGGCGGCCGGTTACGCCCCGGTCATGACTACGTGCTAATCGGCCGCCGGGCGGCACTCGCGGCCCCGTTCGGCGAGATGATGCGGGAACTTCATGCGGCACTTGGCCGGATTCATGCCCAAGACGGTGCTTCCGGGCGCGGGGGAGCTGGTAGCGGCCGCCGCGGCCGCCTACATGAAGCGGGTTCGCCGCCCCGGCCGCAGCAGCCGCCCCGCAGCCGCAGGAAGCCGTTGAAGTCGCCAAAACCTCCCGAACACCCGCCGCGCGAGCGCTGAATGACCGATCACAAGAACACCATCCTCGCCATCGTCCTGTCGTTGCTCGTGGTGGTCGGCTGGCAATATTTCGTCGGCTATCCGCAGATGGAAAAGCAGCGTCACGACGCCCTGCTCAAGCAGCAGGAACAGGCGCAGCTTGCGCCGGTGCCGGCGCAGCCCGCCAGCCCCGCTCCGCAGGCCGGCGTTCCGACCGCGCCCGGCGCCGCTTCCGGTCAACCGCAGGTGCACACGCGTGAAGCGGTGATCGCCGCTTCGCCGCATGTCGCGATCTCAACGCCGCGCCTTGCCGGCAGCATCGATCTCAAGGGCGGCCGCATCGACAACCTGTCGCTCGAGCAATATCGCGAGACCGTCGATCCCGATTCGCCGCCGATCGTGCTGTTCGCTCCGTCGGGATCGCCGGAAGCTTACTATGCCGAGTTCGGCTGGGTGGCGGCGGCGGGCACGACGGAGAAGACGCCGGGGCCGGATACGGTGTGGACGCAAGAGGGCACGGGCGCGCTCCGCGTCGATCATCCGGTGGCGCTGAGCTACGACAACGGCTCGGGATTGACGTTCCGCCGCACCATCGCGGTCGACGACCATTATCTGTTCACTATCAAAGACGAGGTGCAGAACAGAGGCGGCAGCGCCGTTACGCTGTTTGCCTACGCGCTGATCTCGCGTCACGGCACGCCCAAGGTGCAGGGCTACTACATCCTGCATGAGGGCCTCATCGGCGTGATGGGCGATGAAGGCGAGCAGACGGAAACCTACAAGAAGATCGAAGACAAGAAGAGCGAAACCTGGGACGTCACCGACGCCTGGCTCGGCTTCACTGACAAGTATTGGGCGGCGGCGCTGTTGCCGCAGACCGACGCCAAGGTGCACGCGCGGTTTTCCAGCGCCGAATCCGGCGGCCAAAGGACCTATCAGACCGACTACCTGCTCGATCCGGTTACCGTCGCGCCGGGCGCGGTCGGCGTCGCCAACGCGCGGCTGTTCGCCGGCGCCAAAGAAGTCTCCGTGGTCGGCGTCAATTTCCCGTTTGCGACAGCCGGCGGCTACAACCAGGCGCTCCATCTCAATCATTTCGATCTGCTGATCGACTGGGGCTGGTTCTATTTCATTACCAAGCCGATGTTCCTCGCCATCGACTTCTTTTTCCATCTCGTCGGCAATTTCGGCATCGCCATCCTCATCGTTACGGTGCTGGTCAAGCTCCTGTTCTTCCCGCTCGCCAACAAATCCTACGCCTCGATGGCGAAGATGAAGGCGGTGCAGCCGGAGATGAACATGATCCGCGAGCGCTACGCCGACGACAAGATGAAGCAGCAGCAGGCGATGATGGAGCTCTACAAGAAGGAGAAGATCAATCCGGTGGCCGGCTGCCTGCCGATCGCCATCCAGATTCCGGTGTTCTTCTCGCTCTACAAGGTGCTGTTCATCACCATCGAGATGCGGCACGCGCCGTTCTACGGCTGGATCCGCGATCTGTCGGCGCAGGACCCCACCAACATCTTCACGCTGTTCGGATTGATTCCGTTCGATCCGACCGTGCTGCCGCTCGTCGGCAGCTTCCTGCACATGGGCATTTGGCCGGCGATCATGGGCGTGACCATGTGGGTGCAGATGAAGCTCAATCCGCCGCCGCCGGACCCCACGCAGCAGGCGATCTTCAACTGGATGCCGCTGATCTTCACCTTCATGCTGGCGAATTTTCCG
>Ga0187784_10000669_pt1 | contig 25696 bp, 30 predicted proteins | sample 1015_SJ02_MP15_2_FD_132964 | JGI IMG/M metagenome (GOLD analysis project Ga0187784, IMG submission 132964) | Tropical peat soil microbial communities from peatlands in Department of Meta, Colombia - 1015_SJ02_MP15_20_MG | ecosystem: Environmental > Terrestrial > Soil > Wetlands > Peat | place... | reverse complement strand
TCCGGGTGCCAATGAGTACTGGAATCTCGCGAAATGCATCGGCCATTACGGTTTTACGAAAGGGAAACCCTAACACGGCATTGCTCGGACCATACGGGCCCACCATGATCATTGACTGCCATACTCACATCTTTCCGGAAGAAGTGAGAAAGGATCGAGCGTCATTCTCTAAGAGAGACGAAGGCTTTTCGTCCATTTATAAAGACCCAACGTCGAGGATGGTCGGGGTGGAGGATTTGATCGCCTCGATGGATGAATCCGGCATCGATCAATCTGTGATTTGTGGATTCCCTTGGAGCAAACCTGATCTCTGTTCCTTTCATAATCAATACCTGATGGCCTCCGCCTCACAGTATCCGAATCGACTGATTCCCTTTGTTTCCCTTCTCTTTTCAAATCCAAATTGGTCGTTGGAAGAATTAGATCGGACCCTGAAGGGCGGGGCAAAGGGGGTAGGGGAGATCGCTTTCTACCGTGATGAATTGACGGCTCAGGATATTGATTCCATGAAACCAGCCCTTTCCCAAATGGAGAAACAGGGGATCCCTCTTCTTCTCCATACCAATGAGGCGATCGGCCATTCCTATCCCGGGAAGGGGGGGACACCGCTGGAGCGTTTCTATCAACTCATCCTCTCTTTTCCAAACTTTCCCGTCATCTTGGCACACTGGGGAGGTGGCCTTCCCTTCTACGAGCTGATGCCCGAGGTGGCGAAGGGGATGGCCCATGTCTATTATGACACCGCGGCGTCGCCTTTTCTCTATTCGAAGAAGATTTATGCCGTCGTCAGAGAGATCGTGGGAGCGGAGAAGATCCTTTTCGGGACGGACTTTCCTCTGATCCCCCCGCGGCGATATTTTATAGAATTGGAAGCATCGAGCCTTTCAAAACAGGATCGGGAAAAAATTCTCGGTCTCAATTTTTTAAGGCTGATTGAGAAAAGGGGTGCCCGGTGAAGCATTCCTTTTTGGATCACCACAGCCAGACAGAGAGCCCGATCCACCATCTGGATGCCAGGGCAAAGATCATCGTCTTCTTTACTTTTATTTTGATCGGGGTGAGTGCTCCACCCACTTCCCTCATTCTCTTCGGTCTTTTGGCTATCGTTCTCGTCGGCATTGCCTTCTTCGCACGGCTCCCCTTAGGTCACTTGCTCAAGAAGGTTCTGGTCGTCCTCCCTTTTCTCCTTATCGTCTCGATTTCTATTCCATTCATGAAAAAAGATGGAATCGGGGGAGGATACAATTTGGGCCTTGGAGGCCTTTCGGTTTCACGGAGCGGTCTCTGGATTCTATGGAATGTGGTCATCAAGTCATGTCTTGGGGTTTTTTCTATCATCTTGCTCTCTTCCACGACCTCCTTTCCCCAATTGATGAAAGGCATGGAGAAGTTGGGTTCCCCAAAAATCTTTACCATGCTCACCTCATTCATGTACCGCTATTCTTTTATCCTCATCGACGAGATGTACCGAACGAAGCGCGCGAGGGATTCTAGAAGCTTTGGAGGGAGATGGTTCTGGCAAACTAAGATCATCGGGCATATGATCGGAACGCTCTTCTTAAGAAGTTTTCATCGTGGGGAAAGAGTTTATCTGGCCATGCTTTCCCGAGGTTATCAGGGGACGATGGCCGGAAGCACGGTAGGAAGGCTCGGCTGGGGAGAGGCAGTATTTCTTTCCCTTGTTCCATTTCTTATTTTCTTGAGGATCTATTTGGGATGAAATATCTGCGCTTGCACCAAAGAGGCGTCTGAATGGCTCTCATGTCAAATGTCAAAGTTCAAGTTCGAAATAAAATCCAAAGTCCAAATGTCAAAAGTCTTGGATCTTGAGGTTTGACATTGATTTGGCATTTGCCTGCCTGTACGAAGCCCCGCCTGCCAAAGTACTTGTACGGCGGGCAGGCGCTTCGGCGAAGACAGGGATTTTGAAATTTGGAATTAATCATCAGCTTCGATTAAGGTTCACAAAAAAGTTCGAATTTAGGCTTTGAGGATGAAAACCAATAAGGTGATCCAGATTGAAAACCTCTCTTATCATTATCCGGACGGGACGCCGGCGTTGAGGGACGTTGATTTGGAAGTCTATCAAAATCAATCCATCGCGATCCTGGGCCCAAATGGAGCCGGCAAGTCGACCCTTCTCTATCATCTGAACGGAACCTTGATGGGAGAGGGAAAGGTGATCATCTCGGGCATTCAGGTTGAGAAAAACAATTTGAAGGAAATTCGGAGAAGGGTGGGTCTCGTTTTTCAGAATCCAGAGGATCAGCTCTTCTGCCCCACGGTTTTCGATGATGTGGCTTTTGGTCCTCTGAATATGGGACTTGACGGAGAAGGCGTTCGGCGCCGTGTGACGAAGGCACTTGAGACAGTGGGGTTGAAAGGATTTGAGACAAGATCGGCCCACCATTTGAGTGAGGGAGAGAAGAAAAGGGTTGCGCTGGCCACCGTGTTGTCCATGGACTCCGAGATCCTGGCCCTCGACGAGCCCACGGACAACCTCGACCCGGCCGGAAGCCGAATGTTGATGGAACGAATCCAATCCATCCCTCAAACAAAGATCATCGTTACCCATCACCTGCCCGTGGCGGTGGATCTTTGCGAGAGAGCGGTCTTGCTGTATGAAGGGAGAAAAATAGAGGATCTTTCCATGGGAGATCTGCTCGGAGATCGTGCGCTCCTAGAAAGATTCGGGTTTGATGCGGATTACGCCCAATGGATGTACAGTCGAAGGAAAGGCTGAGAAGAAGGAATGGGGAAGGAATTGAGGGGTTAAGGAAACCCCGCCTTTGCTAAGCTGCTCATAAGGCAGGTAGAAGTCCCCGTGGCTAGAATGGTCCCATCTTTGTTTGCTATGTGGGCTTTCGCTCTGATGAGTCTTTTGCTTACCTCCGTAATTTCCCCGTAGATGCTGAGTGGTTCGAAGATGGGGGCCGGCTTTTTGAACCTGATCTCTAGGGATGCCGTAACCGCTTGATACCCTAATTCATAAATCAATTTTGCCATCGCTTCATCCAACAAAGTACTGACAATTCCTCCATGGACAATACCGTCCCAACCTTGGAAAGTTGGACTTGCGATAAAAGTCGATTTGAGGGTTTGTCTTTCCTCGTCGATCTCAAAACTCAATCGCAACCCATTTGGATTGTTCATTCCACAGACAAAACAATTGCCATAGGTTTCGAATTTCATCCTCTTCCTCCAAGAGCGCCTCAGGGTTTCCTTGCCCGTCAGCTTGAAGCTTCGGCGGGCTGAGCCGGTCTGGTCGAAGGCAAGCCGCCTTAGGTCGGGGAGTCCAAGGGTTGACTTGATCCTTCAAGCTATCATATAGTTTTGAAAGAGGTATTGTCAATTGATTAAGATGGAGGATCGTTATCTTCGGTTAGCCGTCGCCGCTGCTAAGGAAGCGGGCCGGATTCAGATACTCCACTCTGACCATTCTCATCCGGTTGAGTACAAAGGAGAGTTCAACCCGGTGACGGAAGTGGACCGACTCTGCGAACGGGCCATTGTAAAAATGGTTTCGGATGCTTTTCCGGAACATGATATCTTGACAGAGGAAAGTCCTTTTGAGGGAAAGGGATCCCCTTGGAAGTGGATCATTGACCCCCTCGATGGGACGACTAATTATCTTCACGGGTTTCCTTGTTTCTGCGTCTCCATCGGGCTTGAAGTAGAAGGAGAGGTAAGAATAGGAGTGGTTTACGTCCCGGCCCTCAATGAGCTCTTTCATGCGGAAAAAGGAAAGGGTGCCTTTCTCAATGGGAAAAGAATCGTTGTCTCACGGATTGAACGCTTAAACAGAAGTCTTGTCTGCACCGGTTTTCCTTACGATGTCCATGAACATGCCGATTTCTATCTCCGTTATTTCCGGCAGTTTCTCACCAAAAGTTTTGCCATTCGGAGACCTGGCTCAGCAGCCATCGATCTCTCTTACTTAGCAGCGGGTCGTTTCGATGGGTTCTGGGAATTTAAGCTCCACCCTTGGGATGTGGCGGCCGCTACTTTGATGATTGCCGAGTCGGGGGGAAAGCTGACCGACCTCCAGGGCCGACCCTTTGGCATCTACTCAGAAGAGATCGTGGCTTCCAATGCCTTGATTCATCAAGAAATGCTTCAAGCCATCCGGGAGATTGATGCAGAGCGCGAGGCGCATAGCGCATAGCGAATTAATTTCATAAAAGAGATAGAGTGTTGAAGAAGCAGACAGAACTTTTCAAGAAAAAGGAAATGGAAGCTTTTAAGGGGGAGGCGCCCGTTGCCGATCGGATGAGGCCCCGGGCATTGGATGAATTTGTCGGTCAGGATCACCTCTTGGGTCAGGGAAAGGTTCTCCGCCAGGCAATCGAATCCGATCATCTTCCCTCCATGATTTTATGGGGGCCTCCGGGCTCCGGCAAGACCACCTTGGCCATGATTATCGCCTCCACCACAGGCGCTCAATTCCTCGCCTTCAGCGCTGTCCTTTCTGGGGTGAAAGAGATCAAAGAGGTGATCCAAGAGGCAGAAGGGGAATGGAAATATAGTAAGAGGCGGACAATTCTTTTCGTGGATGAGATCCATCGATTTAACAAAGCTCAGCAGGATGCTTTCCTACCCCACGTAGAGAAAGGAACCATCATCCTGATTGGGGCCACCACAGAAAACCCATCCTTTGAAGTGATTTCGCCACTGCTATCCCGTACAAAAGTCTTTACCCTCCGATCCTTAAAGGAGGAAGAGATTGAATTGATCCTAAAGCGGGTATTGGCGGATAGAGAAAGGGGCTTGGGCAAATACCAAACCGCAATCGAGCCAGAGGTCATCAAAGGTATTTGCCAGGTGGCGAATGGAGATGCAAGGGCGGCATTGAACACCTTAGAGATGCTCGTCTTGACAACACCCCCCGGCGACGAGGGTATTCGTCGGATCAAGAAAGAGGATTTAAAAGAGGTTCTTCAAAGGAAAGCATATCTTTACGACAAGTCTGGGGAGGAACATTATAACCTCATTTCAGCATTGCATAAGAGTCTCAGAGGGAGCGACCCGGATGCAGCCCTTTACTGGCTTGGAAGGATGTTGGAAGCTGGTGAGGATCCACTCTACATTGCGCGGCGGATGGTCCGGTTTGCCTCGGAAGATATTGGGATGGCGGATCCTCAGGCCTTGCAGGTAACAGTTGCCGCTCAGCAGGCCTTTCACTTTATCGGCCTGCCGGAGGGAAATCTGGCCTTGGCACAGGCGGCAGTTTATTTGGCCACGGCTCCAAAGTCGAATGCGATCTATACCGCTTATCAGAAGGTGCAAAGAGACATAAGAGAGGCCGAGAATATGCCTGTCCCGCTCCACATTCGAAATGCGCCTACCAAATTGATGGAAGATCTGGGTTATGGAAAGGATTATAAGTATCCTCACGATTATCCAGATCACTTCGTCGAAGAGGAATACCTTCCTGAGAACCTCAGAGGACGAACCTACTATCGCCCGACTGAACTGGGGTTTGAGAAGGAAATCAAAAAGAGGCTGGAGTACTGGAGAGGAAAGAAGAGTGAGAAAAAGTGATTGACTTTGACATGGAGCCCATTTTCTGATATGAATGACGTCATTCCTTAGTTTATGGGAGAAGAAAGATGGCTGAAAAAGGATTGACCAAGAAAGACATGGATCAAGGATTTAAGGGGTTTGAAAAGCGCGAGGATGAGAAAATGGAAACGCTCGGAGAAAGGGTCGTTGACCAATTTCATATCATTAGTGAAGAGTTTATCGACCAAACCAAGCTTTTGGCAGAAGGCCATTAATCCATAGATGAATTGACATTCAAAATCGTGCTTTTAAAACCGTCTACCAAGACCTCATCTCCGTCACACACATAGCCCTTAATGAGCTGGAGCTTGGATGTCGGGTCTATACCACCCTGAACGTCAAATTTCACAAACGGTTTATCCATCGAGTAAAGAGTCACCGTATTGCCCCACGTCACTGAAAAACTGGTAAACCCTCCTATATCCACACAATCTGCCAACACCAAGTTTGGAAGAACCACGAGAGTAACCAGACACGCCAAAACTAGAATATTTTTTTTCATTTTATAGCTCCTTTCTTATTTAATTAATAACCATCCGATACTTATTCTGCTTTTTTTTCAATCCTGTTCCTGATAACAATTTATTCATCCCTACTGAAAAAGGCAAGTATGGGAAAAGCTTTAAAAACTCTTGTGAAAATTATCTCTTTGAAGATTATTGTTTGGAATCAGTTGTATCGATATGGGAACCCTGCTTGAGGAACAAGCTCTCAGAAAACCGGTTGCGGACACCACCTAAGAGTCTTCGATACAGGATAGCAATTGATTTCGACAACTACGAATTGAAGCCTGCAAAATAAAAAGGCAGGGCTAAAATGTCCTGACCAGTATTTGAGTTGACGGACACTGTCACCCTTCTACAACTTACACCGTCAGAATGAGCGCTCAAATGGTCATGCTCGATCCTCCAAATAATCCTCCTTCCGATCCGAACAAAAAATCATTTAAGAACTGCGTTGATATCTTTCAAAACCTTTAACGCCACTCCGCGATTCTTAAATGTGATGATTGTCCCTTTAGCGCTAGCACTAAAAGCTCCTGAGGTGCACGAAACGTCAATCAAAGCATCACCTCCAACTTTTTCTGCTTCATAACGCAGCATTTCAATTGCGTCTTTACAGTGGGAGACAAGGGCACTCACGTGGCTTGCTTCGGACACAGCCCTCCCCATGACTTCATAATACCGAGGGTCGAGTGAGGGACCTTTCGGGTCAATGATGATGGCTTTTTCTAAGGATGGAATCTTGCGTTTGTAAAAGGGGACATCGCTGTTGGAAGACTGGTCAGAAGTTAAATGACTTGCACAACCAATGACGAATGCGAATATCCATGCAAAGAATATGGCCTTTCTTCTCAAGTCATGAGTCTTTTGTTCAAATATAGATGACATGTTTCTTTTTCCCACACGTTAATTGTTTGTTACCGGAACAAATGTACACATTTTAGCAGAGTTTGTCAAAACTTGATTTCAGAAAGGACTCTACATAATCATTTTGACATCATTTCTTCTGTTTCACACCTTCACCGGTCATGGGAACGAAGAGGACAGGAATCACGTCGATTGTCTCCATCTTTCCAGACCTTTTGACAATTTTCTTCAACTCCTGTGTGTAAGTACCCACTGGCACGACCATCCGGCCTCCCTCCTTTAGCTGGTCGATCAGAGGTTTCGGGATGTGGTCGGGCGCAGCAGTGACGATGATGGCATCAAAGGGTGCAGCCTCAGGCCACCCTAAGTATCCATCCCCGGATTTCACCTTCACGTTCTGATACCCCAATTCCAAGAGTCGTTTCTTTGCCGTGGAAGCAAGGGATTCGACGATCTCGACGGTATAAACCTCTTTGGCCAACTCCGCTAAGATGGCGGCTTGGTATCCCGAACCCGTCCCGATTTCTAACACCTTCTCATTCCCCTTCAGGTCTAAAAGCTCTGTCATCAGGGCAACGATATAAGGCTGTGAGATAGTTTGGTCCTCTCCAATGGGAAGAGGTCGATCGGCGTAGGCCGAGTTCACATATTCTTCGGGGACGAATCGGTGTCGCTCTACCTTGAGAAGTGCAGAAAGGACGCGAGGGTCCTTCACGTCTCTGGCTTTGATTTGAGTTTCCACCATCTTCTCACGCATGACTTTGAACTCCCCCTTCGGGTTTGATTCGGAAACCTTCGTTCCATCGGTGCATTGTGTAAATAGTGTAAGAAGAACAAAAAGCCCTATGGTTATCAATATCCTCTTTCTCATCGCCATTAGCCTATCATAGTCATAAAAATCCTGTCAATCCGTGGTGGGCAAGGCCTCCAAAATCAATAAAAACCCATCCCTCCTTGACTTTTTTTTTAAACATTTGATACTTTTTAATTAGGATGGATTATGGTTAACTCGTTGACAAAGATTTTAAGCCTCTGTCTCTTGATTTCGATCACCTTTTCTTTTCCCGTTCTCCAAAGCCGGGGACAATATCGAAACGATAACGGACCCTCTGAAATTACGTTCTTTGGGAAAGAAGAAACGAAATGGATTGAGAAAAGGGAGGTTCCCCTCCCTGTAATGATCGGGCAAGGAATAAAGGAAGAACCCTGGGCAGATTCCCTGGATTTGAGAGAAAACGCCATCGGGCCGATGACAAAGATGAGTCCTTCCACCACCCAGCCCGGTTGTGCCTATTCGAGTCGGTTCACCTCGGGCCTGACAAAACCCTTTGTAGGGGATAGGGCCCTTTATGAACAGGGAAGATACCGCTATATGAAAGGGGCATACGAAGATGCCCTCACTTCTTTCCAGAAGCTCATCCGGCAATATCCTCAGAGTGAGCTGATCGGGCCTTCCTACTACTGGATGGGAGAGGCAAGATTTCACCAGACGAAGGATGATGAAGCGTTCTCGTATTTCTACAAGGTGGTTGAAAAATATCCTGAAAGTAAATTCTACGCCTATGCCCTGTATGCATGTGGATGGATTCGACTCAAACGCGGTGTTTATGCGGAAGGACATCAGTTTTTTCATCAAGTCCACGAAACAGCTCCTACCCTTCCCATTGCTGAGTCTTCTCTGTTTTGGTCCGGATACTCCCTATATCAGCTTGGGCGATATTCAGAGACGCTTCGGGAATTGGAGACGCTTCTTCAGAGGTATCCGGGTGGGAAGTTGCGACCCGAGGCTGAGTATTTGATCGGTGCCAGCACCTTTCGGCTCAAGAGATTCAAGGAGGCGACGGACCAATTCAAGGATTTCTTGAAGCGTTATCCAGGACATCCCTTGGAAGAGAGCTCCCGTTATGCCTTGGCCTGGAGCTTGGTCTCTCTGGGACAATACTCCGAAGGCAAAAAGACTTTTGAGGATATTCTTCTCACCTCCCCTGGAACAAAACTTTCAGATCCGATCTTCTGGGGAATTGTCAAGGCCTATTTGGGCGCCGACGACGTGGAGGGAGCTACACTCATCTATCAGAGGTTTCTTTCACAGTTTCTGTCCTCTCCATGGTTAGAGCAATGCCTGTTTGATATTGGGCAGTATTACTTCGGCAAGAAAGAATACTCGAATGCCGCAAACACGTTCCGTCAATTCGTCAAAACTTATCCGGAAAGTGAACTTCACGAGTGGGCCGATTTCATGCTGGGAGAGAGCCTGTTTAATCAAAAGGATTTTGCGGGCGCGATCGACTCATACCGCCAAGCCTTGGAGGAAAAGGGAAGGGCAAGACTTGAACCCGAAGTTTTCTCTAAATTGGGCTACGCCCATTTTTATCTAAAAAAATACGAAGTCGCCATTCAATATTGGGAGAGGCTTCTTGCCGATTTCCCTAATTCAGCGGAAAAAAACGAAATTCTTTATTGGTTAGCCGAGGCTTCCCTTTTGAAACAGGATTATCGAAAAGGGGTTGAATATGTAGATAAACTGCAGGGAGATCCGGTCTTATATCCAAAAGGGCTGAACAGTTTGGGATGGTATCATTACCAAAAGCGAGAGTGGAAGGAGGCGAACCAGTATTTCTTGAGGATCCTGACAGAATTCCCTCAATATCGCACCACGCCCCCCGTCTTCCTGATGGTGGGAGAGTGTTATTTAAATCAGAATGACTATCAGAAAGCAAAAAGCTATTTAACGCGATTGGCCTCTACGACGGAAGAGAATGAGAGCAAAGAAAAGGCCCACTATCTCCTTGGATGGGTGGCCTATCGAGAGGAGCGATTTGACGATGCGATCAATCAATTTCATGCGCTCATCAAATCAAATCCGTTGAGTCCCTTTACTGACGAATCCCAATACTGGATCGGATGGTCCTATTTCCGGAAGAGAGAGTTCCAAAAAGCGGTTGAAGAGTTTCAATGTGTTGCCCAAAAGTACCCCGAAAGTCCGTATGTGCCTTCCGCGCTTCTGAAAATAGCAGACAGTTATTATAACCTAAAAGGGTATGCGCAGGCCGCCAATTCCTATTCCCATGTGGTGAGGGCTTATCCCAAATCAAAAGAGGCACCCGAGGCCGATTTTGGAATCCTCCTCTGTCTTGTTCAAGAAAAGAAGTTTGACTCTTTTGTTTCCCGGGTGGACGATTTTTTAAAACGATACCCCCAGCACGACCTCTCCAGTCAGGCCTTGATGCAGTTGGGGGATTACTACCAACGAGGAGGGATGAAGGAAAAAGCGGTGAAGACCTATCGAGAACTGGTCGGCCTCTATCCCAACACCGAGTGGGCCGAGGAGGCACAGTTCGATATTGCCCTTCTCTTCAGACAGGACAAGAGATGGGCTGAGGCCGTTGAGGAAATGGAGAAAGTGATTCGTCGTTCTCCTAAAGGGCATCTTTTGGTTGAAGCCCATATCGAACAGGGAGGACTCTATCTCCTTCTCGAAGATTACCCCAAAGCCATCGAACAATACGAATGGGTGATTAAGAATCATCCCCAGCACCCGTTAGCCAAGAAAGCCTATTTGGGCATGGAGGAAGGGTATCGGGGCCTGGGGAAGATGGATCAGGCCGAGAAGATTTTGAAAGAATTGGTGAACGGTTTTCCCCAGGATGACATCCAGTTCGAGGGACAATTGAGGCTGGGGATTCTCTACCTCGCCCAGAAGAAATTTGGGGAGGCTGTCGACGCATTTTCCGCAGCGGCTCGAAGCCCTGAAGAGCCCGTGGCCTGCCAGGCTCAGTTCAAAATGGGAGAAGTCTATCTGGAGGCCGGAAATAGAGAATCGGCTTTGATCCAATTTTCAAAGGTAGTTTACCTCTATCCCCATCACGCCGACCTGATGGAAGAGGCCCTCCTGAAATTGGGGGCCCTCTATATCGAACAGAAGAAAATCCCCGAGGCCAGGCAGGTCTACCAAAAACTGCTGGATTTGAGCAAGAAGCAAGATCGAAAAGAGATGGCCAGAAAAATGCTCAATCAGATGGATAGGGGGAGTATTCGCTGATGGGAATGCGATCAACGAGAAACCGGAAGCCCGCCCTTCTTCTTATCGGAGTTTCTTTTTTCTTCATCGTGTGTTTGGCCTGTATTTTTGTTTTTGTCCCTAACCTCCCTGTTCGCCTGAAGGACGGGTGGAGAGCTATCACCCATGAGAGCAAAAGGATTTTAGGATGGGAAAAAGGCTCGATTCCTCCCGAGGAGGAACGAATACGGGAGGAAGTCATTCTTAAAAAGATGGAAGAGGCCAGTGCCCGGGAAGATTGGAGGGCCCTTGCCCCAGAATATCCTCGAACGAGAAAGCTTGAATCTCCCGACGGCGGAGAAAAGCTGAAAGTCCTGAAAAATTCGTCGGAGTTCAAGGAAATGGATCAAGAGCTGAAAGAGTATTTGAAAAAGAAAGAAGAGCTATTTTATCCAGAAGCTCCTACCCCCTCCCTCAAGGACGCAACCGACTTCACCTCCCGAAAAGATAAAGGAGCGGAGAAGGTGATCGGAAGGCTTCTGAAATCCTGGGAAGGCAATGCTCAGGAAAAGCCTCTTGAGGAAAACCTCCTGCTTGGGATGACGGGGTCTCTCGTCAAGCGGAAAATTCTGGAGAGACCCAATCTCCCTCAGGTTAAGCTAAAGGTGGAGGCAGAGATCGAGTTGACACTCTGGGTATTACCCGCTGGGACAGTGGATCGCGTTGTCCCCTTGGTCAAAGGCGATGCGGAGCTGGAAAGGATTGCCGTCCAGTACTTGAAACAGTGGCGCTTTGCTCCGCTCCCGAAAGATCAACCTCAGGTTGAACAATCGGGGACCATCCCCGTTAAGTTCAAACTGCAATAGTTTGGCCGGACCGTGCCCCGCAAGCCCCGCCGTGCAGGCGGGGTTAAGGGGCAGAATTTGAATGGTATTACAGTGCCGGGAAGCCCCGGCCTTTGGGCGGGAGCTTTATTGCAGATTGCGGGTTGAAAATTCCGGAATATGAAATGAAGAAGAAGCGTCTCCTTTTGCTGATTCTTATTTCGCTTTTGATTCTTGGGACCCTCACCTTCTTTGGAGAAAACGGGGTACTTCACCTTTTCCGTCTTCAGAAGGAATTGGTGCGGATCAAGGACAAGAATTTCAAGCTGGAGGAGGAGAATCAAAAGTTGAAGGAAGAGGTGAAACGGTTGCAGAGTGATAAACGATATATTGAAGAGATCGCTCGGAAGGAGCTGGGAATGGTCAAGGAAGGAGAGATCATTTATCAATTCGATACCCCTTCGAAGGGGACGGAGCGTTCCAAATGAAATATGAGGGGATGATCTTCCGACCTCCCAGCGAAGCAGACAGTTTGATCCTCCAGGTCACAGTGGGTTGCTCTTACAACCGATGTACCTTTTGCGGTGCCTATCAGGGGAAGCGTTTCCGGGTGAAGCGTTTCGAAGAGATCAAAGAGGATATCGATGAAGTGAGTCCGTATAAGATTCGAAGGGTGTTCTTGGCGGATGGGGATGCGTTGAGCATCCCTCAAAGTGGACTGCTTCAAATCCTATCCTATCTGAAAGCAAAATTAAAGGGGCTCGAAAGGGTAGGGATCTACGCCAATGCAAAAGATATCCTTCGGAAAGAGGTGGAGGAACTCAGGGCCCTAAAAGACCTGGGCCTGGGAATAGTCTATCTGGGCTTGGAGTCTGGAGATCCGGAAATACTGAAACGAATTAAGAAGAATGCCACCGTTGATCAACTGATCCGTGCTGGAAAAAGGGTTAAGGAATCAGGGATTCTTCTCTCCGTGACCGTGATTTTGGGTCTCGGAGGCGTAGAAGGCAGTCAAGCGCACGCTGTGGAGACTGGAAAAGTTCTCACAGAGATGGATCCGGACTATGTCGGTGCGCTTTCTCTCATGATCGTTCCCGGGACGCCCGTTGAGAAGGAGATCGAAACAGGAAAATTGGTCCTACCCACTCCTTTCGGTCTGATCCAAGAACTGGAAATGATGATTACCCATTGCCAATTCACGCATTGTTTTTTCGCTTCCAATCACGCATCCAACTACCTTCCTCTTCGGATCCAAATGCCGGAGCAGAAAGAAGGAGCCCTTAGACGAATTCGAGAACTCCTCAGAAGGAAAGATCCCGAATTACTCCGGCCCGAATATTTAAGAGCGCTATGAAACGCGGGGGCTCGAGGGGTCTAGGATTTAAGGCCCCGAGCGAAATGCTGAAGACCGTTTTGTCATTGAGTGACTCAATCTTAAAGATACAATACCGCTTTGATAACCAAACACTCGAACCGATGAACCCTCGAATCCTTGAACCCTTAGCGACAAACCTGTTATAAACCAAGTCCCAGGAAATTGAAAAGAGGTTGGGAGGAGTCAGAAGTGATGAAAGACATCGTGGATGTGGATATTCGAGTAAGATACGCAGAGACGGACCAAATGGGGGTGGCTTACTATGCGAACTACCTCGTATGGTTTGAGGTAGGCCGGTCTGAGTTTTGTCGAGAAAGGGGATTCCGTTACGCCGATTTGGAGGCTTTAGGGTATAAGCTTGTGGTGTCTGATGTCAACTGTCGGTATCGCAGTTCTGCTCGATACGATGAAACAGTCGTCGTGCGGACTCGCTTGAAGGGGGCTAATAAACGCATGATCACCTTCGGGTATCAGATCCTTCGCAAAGGTCAGGAGGAAGAAGTGATTGCCGAAGGGGAGACGCGGCATATCTGCGTCGATTCAAATCGAAAAACAAAAAGCCTTCCAGAAAAATTTCTGGTTTGTCTCACAGGATAGTCTCTATTTGCCAATCTTCTGAATAGTTACCAATGAGTCCCCATCCCCTCTCGCCCCCCCTTGAAGGGGGAGGAACTGACTACCCGGCTGTTGGTAAAAAGTGGTTCGTGGCAATAGACGATCATGAAATCAATTTTCGCTTTCTTTTCGAATTGTTCAAGTTCGTCCAAATACCACCGGGTTTGTTGCTCGATTTGTTCCTTGGTCAAAGTCGAGAAATTGGAATCAACCATGACCATTGCGATATTACCCCAGGTGAAGCTCTCCCACCCTACGGGGAGAGGAGGAGGGCAGAGAGGCTAACACCGCCGTCGAGGGAGAAGGGTGACTATGGAATACTTGGGTTTCGTTTGGAATTTGGCAGTTATTTCGCAAAGTTCTCGTATTTGCTATTGAAAATTGACGGTTAATAGGGTAATGTTTCAGAAATGGATTCCAAAAAGATTTTAGTTTTGAGGCTGAGTGCGGTAGGGGACGTCATCCGAACACTGCCTGCGGTAAAAGCCTTAAAAGAACGCAGTCCTTCCTCCTCAATCACCTGGATTGTTGAAGAACCCTCTCGAGCCCTTCTGGAAAGTCAACCAGAGGTTGATGAGGTGATCTTATTTCCGAGGAAAAGGTGGACCAGGGGAATAAGGTCATTAAGGGGGATAAGGGGAACCATCGGGGAGATACGAGGATTTGTCAAAGACCTTCGGAGGCGAAAGTTTGATGTGGTTCTCGATTTTCATGGGATTCTTAAGAGCGGTGTTCTCTCTATTCTTTCAGGGTCTCCTCTGAGGATTGGATATGATCGAAGGTCAACCAGGGAAGGGAATTTCTTGTTTTCAAATGTGAAGGTGAAGCTTCCAAGAGTAAGGATTGGCCGCTTTGAAAGAAATCTTGCGCTTCTAAAGGGGATGGGTTTGGAGCTCAAAGAGCCTAAATATCGTCTTCATGTCTCCTCGGAGGATCGGGAATATGTGGCATCATTCTTTAAGGCATCATCCGCATTCCTTCATAGGCCTTTGATTGCGATCCATCCGGGAACGAGCCGAAAAGCTTTCTTCAAGCGATGGATGCCGGATCAATATGCCCGATTGTCGGATCAATTAATTGAGGAGCTCAATGCGACCGTTCTCTTCACTTGGGGAGATGAGGAACTCGAGTGGGTCGAAGGTATTCGAAAACAGATGAAAGAGCCGTCCCTATTGGCGCCGAAAACCGAATCCTTAACACAGCTGGGGGAAGTATATCGAAACTGCGATCTTTATATTGGAGGAGATACTGGACCGATGCATATTGCTTCCCTCATGGGAATCCCCGCCGTCGTCATTTACGGACCGACAGACCCCGTTGAGAATGAACCTCTTGGAAGTCACATCAAAGTGAGAAAAGAAGTGGGGTGCAATCCGTGTCACGAGTATTCCTGTAAAAAACTTGTCTGTATAAAAAAGATTTCAGCAGACGAAGTTTTTAACGCAACGAAAAATATTTTAGGCATTTTGTGAAGCTCCCCGCCCACAGGGCGAGGCTTCGCAGGAAGGTGATTTCATTTTATATTGTGTCCCTTGACCCCGCCTATCCCGCCAGAGGCGGGAGACGGGGCTGCAGGGCACGTTCCGGTCAAGCTCAGGACCTGCCAGGGATAAAAAGAGAGCCCTTGAATGTCACTGATAAAGAATGGGGTTGCGTTCAAGAATTGGTATATGCTTTATGCAGGGCGTTATGGATTTCTGCGTAAAGAAATTGAGTTGATCCATCGAAACGGTTCAAGAATTAGGCTGCGGCCGAATACGGATGATTTGAGAATTGTAAAATCAAATTTTGTTAAGAGAAATTATACGAAAGATTTTGTTCCAATCACCAAAGACTCTATTGTCGTCGATGTGGGAGCCCACATCGGATCTTTCTCTATCAGCGTTGCAAGAAGTGCCTACAAGGTGCTTGCTTTCGAGCCGGAGCCAACGAATTATCAAATGCTCAGAAAGAATATGGAGCTAAACCACCTGGAGAATATGTCTATCTTTGAGATGGCGGTTTCTGGTATAAGTGGGTATCAGGATTTTTATACCTATCAAGGTGGCTCTTCGGCCGATTATTCCCTGTACGAAAGGGGAACCAAGAATATTAAGATGGGACGGATTCCCACTATTTCGGTCGAGGATATCATCAAGCGAGAGGGTTTACCCCGAATTGACTTTTTGAAGTTGGATTGCGAGGGCGCTGAGCATGATATCCTGAGGAATATGAGTTTGGAAACTGCCGCTAAGATAATGGGAGTAACCATGGAAACGCATGGTGTTCCGCAGGAATTCTCCATCGATATTCCTTTAAGACTTAGGGAATTAGGTTTTCAGGTTAAGATAAGCCATAACGGTGGGTACCTCTATGCCAGGCGAATTCATCCGTAGTGAGAAATGGATCTTCACTTATTGGATGGGGCAATCTCCCTGAGGATTCCGCTTTTGACCCGTCCGGCGGCACCAAGGAAGCCCTTAGGGCAGTGTGTAAGGCCTCGCTCAGGGTCGACTCAAAGAAACTCGTAATAACCTTGACCCCTTAGGAAGGAGTGGATCTCTTGAAGCGTGATTTTAACCAAGTCAATCGTATCCTGGTAAGAGGGGTAAACTGGGTGGGGGATACTGTTCTCAGTTATCCAACAGTTCAGCAATTAAAGACTCTCTTTCCAAAATCCCACGTAGCTATCCTGATCCCGAGCTATCTCGTCGATCTGTGGAAAACGTTTCCCTACGTGGATGAGATCATCCCCTTTCAAAAGAAGAGAGGGATCGGATCTCTCTGGGAGGATTTGAACCTCAGCCAATCTTTAAACGAGAGGAATTTTGACTTAGCGGTCATTCTCCCACGGTCTTTCCGATCTGCTTTCCATATCTACTTAGCCCGAATTCCCCTCCGAATTGGCTATCGAAATGAAGGGCGTTCGCTCTTTCTCACCCACGGCATTCGCCGAACGCAGGAGATGCTTCGAGTCCATAGGGTCTATTATTATCAGAAACTGCTTGAACCGTTGGGAAGGATAAGCGACCCTTCCTCTCCTCAGATATTTCTCAGGGAGGAAGATCGAAGGTGGGCAGATCGAACGTTGAAAGACCTGGGGATCCCGGGAGACAAGCCCCTGATCGGCATGAACCCTGGCGCTACGTATGGTTTAGCTAAATGTTGGTATCCAGACCGATTCGGGAGATTGGGAGAGAGGCTTGCAGAGAAATGGCAGGCCAAGATCCTTCTGTTTGGAAAAGAGGAAGAGCGACCCGTCGTCCATGAGATTCTACACCATTTGGGAACCGGAGGGATAGATTTGACTGGAAAGACCGGTTTACTCCAACTGGCTGCGCTTCTGGAGCGATGTGCTCTTCTCGTGACCAATGATACCGGGACGATGCACGTAGCCGCTGCTGTCGGCACTCCTGTCGTTGCACTCTTTGGGTCAACACCGCCTCTCGTCACGGGCCCACGGGGAGAGGGGCATATGGTTGTTAGAAAAAATGTCCCTTGCAGTCCGTGCTGGAAGAGGGTTTGTCCGACGGATCATCGATGCATGGAACTTATCACAGTGGATGAAGTCGAAAAAGTCGTCGAGAAGCAACTGAGACACAAGAGGAAATGATCGAAAAAGCTCCGGTTTCTGTCTATGTCCTCACCACCAACAATCGCAGGACGATTGAGCAATGTCTGAAGAGCCTCTCGTGGGCTGAGGAACTGGTGGTTGTTGACTCCTTCAGCCAGGACGGGACGTACGAAATCTGCAAACAATATACCGACAAAATATTTCAGAGGAAGTGGACGGGACATCGTGATCAATATCAGTATGCCGCTGGTCTCACCACTCGGGATTGGATCATGTTTGTGGACGCCGACGAAGAAATTCCTCCGGACTTGGCCGGAGAGATTCAAGCGGAGTTGGGTAGAAGGGCAAGGGATTTAGATGGATATTTTGTCTATCGGCGCACTTACTACCTGGGAAGATGGATTCGATACGGCGGATGGTATCCAGATGGTGAGATCCGTCTTTATCGAAGGGACAAGGGAAGATGGGAAGGGGGCCTCCATGCCAAGTTGATGGTGGAGGGGAAGGTGGGGGTTCTAAAGAACCAGTATCACCATTATACCTACCAAGGTATTTCCGATCAGATCCAGACGATAGATAAGTATTCCGAAATTGCCGCAGCCGATCTGTTTGAGAGCGGAGAAAAGTTTAGCCTTTCCAAACTTCTCTTTCATCCCCCCTTTCGGTTTATCAAAGAATATCTTTTTAAATCGGGGTTTAGGGATGGGTTGCCCGGCCTGATCATCATCGTCTCAACGATGTTCTATGTCTTTGTCAAATATGCCAAATTATGGGAATTGACGATTTCAAAAAGGGAGAAAAAGGATGGTACCTCGTAAAGAGGTTTTTAGAGGCAAGGAAGTGTTGGTGACGGGCGGCTTGGGTTTTATTGGATCCAACCTGTCGGCCCGATTGATTGCATCGGGGGCAAAGGTGACGATTGTGGATAATATGATGCCCCGCCTGGGAGGAAACCTTTTCAATGTAAAAGAGATCGCCGATCGCGTCCATATCAATTTCACCGATGTGAGAGACGGACATTCCATGGACTATTTAGTGAAAGGACAGGAGATCATTTTCCACCTCGCTGGACAGGTGAATCATGTGGACAGTATCCGAAATCCGATTCAGGATCTGGACATCAACTGTCGAGGAACATTGGTCCTCCTCGAATCCTGCCGAAAGCTCAATCCAGAGGCGAAGCTCATCTTTGCCGGAACGCGGGGAGAGTACGGTTCCAGTGTGACGTTACCGGTGGGAGAGGACCATCCTACCAATCCCAAGGGGATCTATGCGGTGACCAATTTATCGGCCGAGAAGATGGTTCTCGTCTATCACGATGTTCATAAAATTCGGGGTGCATGCCTTCGGATTACAAACACTTATGGACCACGGCATCAGATGGCCCATGATGAATATGGCGTCCTCAATTGGTTTATCCGAAAGGCCATCGACGACGAAGCGATTCCTGTCTTCGGAGACGGACGGATCTTGAGAGATTTTCTCTATGTGGATGACCTGGTTGACGGTTTTTTGCAAGTGGCCGCCTGCGATCGGGCATATGGAGAAGTATTTAACGTAGGGACAGGGATTCCCATCAGCTTCATCGACCTGGCAAAAAGGATTGTAAAGATTGCCGGGACAGGCAAGGCGGCCTTTACTGAATTTACTCAGGAGAGAAAAGAAGTCGAACCCGGAGATTACTATACCGATATCTCCAAGATCAAACGCATAGTGGGCTGGGAGCCGAAGACGGATTTGGAAGAAGGGCTTCGGAGAACCATCGAGTTCTACAAAAAGTATAAGAAGGAATATTGGTAATAGAGATATCTCAAATTGCAGATTTCAAATTGCAAATTGGAGAGAAAAGAACTTTGCGATGTCATTCCCGTGAAAAACGGGAATCCAGAACTGAGAGGAAAAATCCTGGATTCCTGCTTCCGCAGGAATGGCAACCTCAAATAATCTGAAATTTGAAATTTTAAATAGGGTTGAGGGTGGTTCCTTTCTTAGATTTGACCAGGCAGCAAACGAAGATCAAAACCGAAATCCTCTCGGCGACTCAAAAGGTCTACGAGAAAGGTCGCTTCATTCTGGGAGAGGAAGTTTCTGCTTTTGAGAAGGAATTCTCCCATTATTGTGGGGTTCGACATGGGGTCGGAGTGGGCTCGGGGACGGATGCCCTTTATCTGGCTTTGAAAGCAGCTGGCATTGGAGAGGAAGACGAAGTTGTTACCGTGGCCAATTCTTTTGTGGCCACAGCTCTTGCCATCTCCTTTACAGGGGCGAAACCACTCTTTATCGATATTGATCCCAAAAGTTATACGATGGATCCCAATAGCCTGGAGCTACTTTTGAAACGAGAGAAGATAAAGAAAAGCGGACAAAAGATTCGCGCCGTCGTCCCTGTCCACCTCTATGGGTATCCCGCGGATATGGATTCAATCCTGAACATTGCCAATCGTTACGGTCTCCTTGTCATCGAAGATGCGTGCCAAGCCCATGGGGCAAAATATGGGCGAAGGAAGGTGGGTTCATTTGGGGCGATGGGTTGTTTCAGTTTCTATCCGACCAAGAACTTGGGAGGATATGGGGACGGCGGGATGGTGGTGACCGATCATCATAAATATGACCAAAAACTGAGACTTCTTCGGTGCTACGGCGAGAGGGAAAAATATCACCACATTCTGAAAGGACACAACAGTCGATTGGATGAAATCCAAGCCGCCATCCTTCGAGTCAAATTAAAACATTTGGATCAATGGAATGAGGCGAGGAGGAAGAAGGCCGAGCTCTATACAAAGATGCTCTCTCCTTCAGGGGTAATATGCCCTTGGGAGAAGAAGGGAGTGCGGCATGTCTATCATCTCTATACGATTGAGACGGGGAAGAGGGATACTCTCCAAACATTCTTGAAAAAGAAAGGAGTCGAAACGCTCATCCATTACCCCATCCCCATCCCTTTTCAGAGGGCTTATCGGGAATTGGGATATCGAAGAGGAGATCTTCCTTTGACGAACCGGTGGTCTCATAAGATTCTCTCCCTTCCTTTTTTTCCAGAGATGGAAGAGTCAGAGATGGAAGAAGTGGCTGAGGGCATCCGAAGCTTTTTTAAAACGAATAACACGAATGACAACGAATAACACGAATATCATATACCGCGACTTATCGTACCAGATCATGGGAGCAATATTCGAAGTTCACAAGGAACTTGGGCCAGGGTCTCTCGAGGCCGTGTACGAAAAGGCATTGATAGAAGAATTCGCAAAGAAGGCGATCAAGGTCGAAACGCAGAGGGTAATCGATGGAATCTATAAGGGTAAGAAAATTGGAGTTCATCGGCTTGGTATGATTGTTGAGGGTAAGGTGGTTGTCGAACTGAAGACGGTGGAGCGGTTTTCAACCTATCATACAACCCAGATGTTGTCCTACTTGAAAGCGAGCGGCCATAAGCTCGGCATCCTGGTCAATTTTTCGAAAGCCAAAGTTGAATATCGGCGCATCGTTATGGGGTAATTCGGTCTCATATATTCGTTAAATTCGCTATCATTCGCGTCATTGGGTTATGAAAAAGATAAGGTTTGCCATAGGTCTTCGAGACTTCTCAAAAACGAGAGGAGGGGCCGAAAGATATCTGGTCGACTTATGCGTGCGAATGGCGGCGAAGGGCCATGAGGTCCATGCCTACGCAGAGCGCCAGGATGAAAAAATTGCAGGAATTTTCTTTCATCCTGTCAAGACGATCCCTTTCCCAAAGAGTCTTCAGCTACTCTCTTTTGCGGTCAGGGCGACGAGAGCAATAGAGAATGAAAACTATGACATTACCTTCGGAGTGGGGAATACGCTCAAGGCGAATATTCTTCAACCTCATGGAGGCGTGCATTGGGCGTGGTTCTGGCGAAGCTTGAGAGCCTACGACCATCCGTCGGTTTGGATGGTCAAATTCTTAGGAAGAGTGTTGAGCCCAAAACAATGGGTGCAGGGTTATATTGAAGATGCACCGTATAAAAAAAACCATTTTTATAAGATCGTTGCCATTTCCGATATGGTAAAGCAGGACATGATGCGCTGGTATCGCGTGCCCGAGGAAAGGATTGCCGTAGTCTATAATGGGGTCGATATCGAACGCTTCCACCCCAGGAACCGTCAATATCGAGGGGAGATCAGGGACCGACATGGAATTGGGGCAGAGGAGCTGGTGATTCTCTTTGTCTCAAATAATTTTCAGATGAAAGGACTGGGCTTTCTGATCAAGGCATTGGGTAAAATCAAGGGAAAAGCCCTTCTTCCTTTCAAACTTCTTATTTTGGGAAGAGACCGTCAGGATTCTTACTTAGGCTTGGCCAGGGACATGGGAGTTTTCGAGGAAGTGATTTTCGCCGGGTCCAGCCATGAGCCGGAAAAGTATTATGGGGCTTCCGATCTTCTCGTTCACCCCACTTTTTACGACGCCTGTTCGCTGACGGTGTTAGAGGCTTTGGCAAGCGGAATTCCGGTGATTACCACCCGCTGCAACGGGGCGAGTGGAATGATCACCCAGGGCCAAGAGGGTTTCGTCATCTCTAACCCCCGAGATGATCGAGGCTTGGTGGAAAAAATCCTGTTCTTTATCAACCGTGAGAAGCTGGCGAAGGCTTCAATTGCCGCGCGTCGTTTGGCAGAATGCTATTCGGTCGAAAGAAACTGGAGTGAGATGGAGAATATTTTGCAGGGCCATTTATCGAAGGGGGGTCCATCGGGGTGATAAGGAAGAAGCCATTCTGGTACCCGCTCTCCAATTTTAAGAACCGGTTCTTCTTCGGCTCTTACGGAAAGGACGTCTATATTGAATCCGGAGTCGTGATCAATCGACCGCGGTTTGTCCATATGGGAGACCATGTAAGAATCAAAAGAAATACGAGCATTAACCTGCACCCAAAGGACAAGAAGTCAAAGGAAATCCTGCTTTTCATCGGGGACAACGTCATCATTTCGGAGAGTTGTTTTATCAGCGCCTGCAACCGGCTCATCATCGAGGAGAATGTTGGGATATCGCCGAACGTGATGATCATCGACAACTCGCGGAAACTTGGCGATGTCAGTCGTCCGAGCAAGGAGCAAGATTTGAAGATCGGTTATGTTCACATTGGAGCCGATTCGTGGATTGCTTACGGCGCCTGCGTCTTGCCTAACGTGACGATCGGGAGACATTGCATCATCGGTGCCCTCTCCGTTGTGAATCGCGACATTCCGCCTTATTCGTTAGCCGTTGGCTCCCCTGCCAAGGTAGTGAAACGCTTCGATTTCGAGAAGAGGGAATGGGTGAAGGCAGATGAATGAGATGATTCCGTGGAGCACGCTGTTTCAATACCGGGACCAGATCCATGCCCGTTATCCCGAAATCTGGGATCTAAAAATCCTGCGGAAGCGCTTCCCACTGATGATGAAGACGATTCAGGACCACGAAAAAGTCCTGGACATCGGAGCATCAAACCGAAATCTTCAGGAGCGCTTGAAACGCCATTTTCCAAAGCTGGTGTATAAGAGCATGGATATTGACCGCGAGCAGTTTCATGACTTTTACAGCTTGGAGGAGGTTCAAGAGTCTTTCGACGTTGTTTTTCTTTTTGAAGTCATCGAACATTTGGGCCTTGAAGAAGGGGTCCAGCTTATCAAGAAGATTTATGATCTCCTCAACGAGGGAGGGCGATTGATCCTGACGACTCCCAATGTGTTCAATCCGAGCCGGTTTTGGAGGGACGCGACGCATAAGGTGGCCTATTGTTACGATGAGTTGGGAGGGCTCCTCCTCGCTCATGGTTTTCAAATCAAGGCGATGTACCGAACCTACAGCGATGCTTTCCATCGCTATCTCTTCCGGATCTATGTGATGGCCCCACTTCATCGGTATCTGGGCGTCGACTTTGCCAAGTCCATTTTAATGATTGCAGAGAAGAAATCGAAGGGGGTAAATTGAGAATCATCTTCCTCACCCATTCCAGTGATCAGGGCCATCGGTTCCGGGTGGAACAGTATTTTCCGTATCTGATCGCTCACCAGGTAGACCCGAAGTGGCAACCCCTTTACGGTTCATGGAAGCAACGGTTCATCCTTTACCGCCAGCTTCCCCGCTTCGATGTGGTCTGTATTCAAAGGAGACTATTGTCTCCTTTCGAATTTTATTGGATCCGAAAAAAGTCTTCGAAACTCCTTTTCGATCTCGATGATGCCGTTATGTACCGATCTTCCAGTTCTCCTCGCCCTCATTCCTTCTCCAGGTGGATGAAATTCAAGCGGATGGTAAAAGGAAGCGATGTCGTGACAGTCGGAAACAAGTTCTTAAAGAGCCAGGTCCTCAAGGTGGATCCGGAGAAAAGGGTCACCGTCGTTCCCACCTCCATCGATACGAATCTTTATCCCAAAAAAAAGAAAATCTCTAACCAGGAGGAGATCATTTTAGGATGGATTGGGACGAAAGGGAATTTAAAGTACCTTAAACAATTGGAGCCTGTGTTTGAGACGATCCGACAAAGGTTTCCCCGGGCCAAATTAAAGATCGTGAGCAACGATTTTTATGACCCCCTCCACCTTCCCGTCGTTAAGAAACCTTGGAAATTGGAGGACGAAAATGATGACCTGGTTTCTTTCGACATTGGTTTGATGCCCCTCAACGATGATCTATGGTCGAGAGGGAAATGTGGATTGAAAGTCATCCAATATCTTAGTGTCGGGGTCCCCGTCGTCTGCACTCCCGTGGGGATTAATCCGGACATCGTTAAAGATGGGGAGAATGGTTTTTTGGCGACGAATCATCAAGAATGGGTAGATTGCTTATCGAACCTTATCCAGAATCAAGAGCTCAGATACCAGATGGGGTTAAAGGGGATAGAAACGGTAGAACGAGATTACTCGTTAGCCGTCACGTCCGAAAAGTTTTTTCAAGTTCTCCAAAGCCTCAATCAGGGTGAGGGATGAATGAAAGTCCTATTCCTGATTCAGGGTTTTTCCGTAGCCGCCAGTCGGTATCGGGTGCTTCAATACATTCCGTATTTGGAGTCCAAAGGGGTGGAGACCAAGGTCAGCCTCTATCCCAGGACCTTGAAAGAGAATTTTCGATTCTTCAACGATCTTTCCCAATACGATATCGTTTTTCTTCAGAGGAAAAGATTCAACCAGCCCCGGCTTGGATTGTTGAGGAGAAGGGCGAAACGGATCCTCTACGATTTTGATGATTCGGTGATGTATCGAAATTCAAAGGCCAAAGACCCACTTTCATCAACCCGGAGAAGACGTTTTGCCCAGATGGTCAAAAACTCTGACTTCATCATCGCCGGAAATGAATTTTTGAAGAGCCAAGTTCTTCCATTTAATCAAAATGTCGAGGTAATTCCTACGGCGATTCAGCAGGAAAGATATGAGTTAAGAACCTATTCGGCACAGCAGGAAAGGGTGACCCTCGGGTGGATCGGGGATCACGGTTCCATTCATTATTTAGAAAAGATGAGACCTATTTTCGATAGGATAGGCGAGAGATATCCTCATGTGGAGCTAAAGATTGTCTGTGACACTTTTTTCGACTGTGATCGGATGAAGGTGATCAAGAAAAATTGGAGTTCAGAGGAAGAGGTGGCTGATCTTCAGGGATTTGATATCGGGCTGATGCCTCTCGTTGATGATCCGTGGTCATGGGGGAAATGCGGTCTCAAGATTATCCAGTACCAGGGAGTAGGTGTCCCCGTGGTTTGCACGCCTGTGGGGATCAACAAGGACTTGGTCGAGGACGGGACCAATGGATTTTGGGCGATGACTCCTGAAGAATGGGAAGAGAAACTTTGCCTCCTTATTGAAAATCCTGGGTTGCGGGAGCAGATGGGCCGTGAAGGGAAGAAGAGGGTTTTGAGAAATTACACCGATGAAGCCTGTGCGCCGCGACTTTTCTCTATCTTGGAGCGCTTGGCGCAAAAGAAGTAATTGAAGAGATCCGAGATTCGAATATCGATGTTAAACTCTAAACCCGAAACCCTAAGCTCTAAACAAACTCAAATGCCCAAAACGCATAACTCAAAACCATATGATTTGGGAGACAGGACGTTTAGATTTGCTAAGATGGTAAGAAACTACGTGAATGCTTTGCCAAAGACTTTGGGCAATATCGAAGACGGGAGGCAACTTATCAAAGCGTCTGGTTCGGTAGGGGCCAACTATATTGAGGGCGAAGAAGCTCTGAGCAGAAAAGACTTTGTAATGAGAATAAAGATATCAAGGAAAGAAGCAAAAGAGAGTAGGTACTGGCTTGAATTAACGGAGCCAAAAGAACAGCAAACTAACCAAAAACAGGACTTGATTAAGGAAGCAACAGAACTTACGAAGATATTCGGTTCAATCGTTGAGAAGTCAAAATAATGGGAAACTATGTTTGAACATTTGGATTTTGAGTTT
>Ga0187784_10000668_pt1 | contig 25705 bp, 24 predicted proteins | sample 1015_SJ02_MP15_2_FD_132964 | JGI IMG/M metagenome (GOLD analysis project Ga0187784, IMG submission 132964) | Tropical peat soil microbial communities from peatlands in Department of Meta, Colombia - 1015_SJ02_MP15_20_MG | ecosystem: Environmental > Terrestrial > Soil > Wetlands > Peat | place... | reverse complement strand
TCGCCGTGGTAGTCGAGGGCGAAGGCCACGTAGCCCAGCTCGTCGGCCAGGCGCACCGCGCGTGCGCGCGCGTTGTCGTCGAGGCCGGGACCCTCGTGGCAGACCAGGACCCCAGGCCGGGCGCCGGACCCCTCGGGGAGCGCCAGCGTGCCCACCATGGTGCGGCCGTCGGCCTGGTAGGAGATGTCTCGCGTGGTGGCCATGGGTGCACCGTATCGGGCGTGCGCCCGGCGGCATACTGGACCGATGCGCACGGACCCTGGCCGGCGCCGCCGCGGGGCACTCGCGGTTGCGTTGGGCGCGGCGCTCGTCGCCGTGCTCCTGGCCGCGTGCAGCTCGGGCCCACCCGCACGGTCGCAGCGCAGCAGCTCGACCGGGCCCACCACGCCGCGCGCGGCGGCCCCGAAATCCACGCCGAGCACGGCGACACCCGCCTCGACGCTGCCGCCGGTGCCGACGTCGGGCCCTCTGCAGCCTGGCGCGCCCATCGCCATCCCGTTCTCGGCCGACGAGGTGACCGCGGCGGAGAGCCCCGACGGCGCCGTCTTCGTGGCGCCGCAGGATCCGACCAGCCCGGCGCCGTCCGTGGCCTGGGTCGTCGACGGCAACGGCCCGGCGGCCGTGGCCGAGCACGTGCCCGGGGGCATCGCCGCCCTGGCGGCCGATAGCACCAACTTCTACGCCGCCACGTACACGACGGTGTACGCCTACGACCGGGCCACCGGCAACCAGGACGGGCAGTGGACGCTGCCGCCGCTGAGCACGGCGAACACGTCGCGCGAGGACCTTGTCGCCATGGCCGCGGCCGGCGGCGACGTCCTCGTGTCGATCACCCAGGGCGACGCGGTCAGCGTGTACCGGATCGTCCCTACGTCGTCCGCTCCGCCGCACCTGCTGGTGCAGGGGCTGGGCGCCGCTGTGGGCCCCGACGGATCGGTGTACTACGAGACCACGGGTCACGACCTGGCCGTGCTGCGGCCCCAGGGGGCGACGACGACCGGGCCGGCGCTCGCCGCCACGCCGACGGGGCTAGGTGGCGGTGTCCAGTACGTCGACGTGGTGGCCGGCGCCGCCGTGTGGGTCGTCGAGCCTGCCGGTCAGGGGCTCGACGCGCGGTTCAGCACGTACGACACCGTGACCTTGGCGCCCATCGCCTCCTACAGCGGCGTGGTGACGTCGACGGTCGTCGACACCGCGGCCGGCCCCCTCGTGCTCGAGGAGTCCTACGCCGACCCGTCGTGCCCCCAACCCGCGGCCGGCCAACCGGCCGCGGGTTGCGTGCTGCGCATCGACCAGCACGGCACCACCAGCGACCCCGTGGCAGTGGGGGCGGCCGTGACGCTGCTCGGCCCGGGGCCGGCCGTCGTGGTGTCCGACACGACGACCGGGCAGTTCGACCTGGTGCGCCTGTCCTAGGTGCCGGGCTCCTCGAAGGCGGCCTGGAACAGGTAGGCGGTGGCCAGGCTGCGGTGCGGCCGCCAGCGCTCGGCCATGGCGAGCACCTCGTCGGGGCTGGGGGGTGCGTCGAGCCCGTACACCCGCTGAATGGCCCGGCGCAGCGCCAGGTCACCGGGGAGGACCACGTCGGGCCGGTCCAGCGCGATGATCAGCATGCCGTGCACCGTCCAGGGCCCGATGCCCGGGATGGCGGTCAGGCGGTGCTCGATCTCCTCGTCCGACATGGCGCCCAGCGCGGCGTCGCTGACGTCGCCCCGATCGAACGCCTCCGCCAGGGCGCGCAGTGTGTCGACCTTGCGCGCCGAGAGCCCGGCGGCGCGCAAGGTGGAGGGATCGGCGTCGAGCAGCTGGCGCGCTGTGGGCAGGTGGCCGGCGAAGGGCACGCAGAGCCGCTCGAGGATGCGGCGGGTGGAGGCGACCGAGAGCTGCTGCCCCACGACCTGGAAGACCAGGGCACCGAAGGGGTCCATGGGTGGCAGGTCGTCGAGCCAGGCCCGGGGGTCGAAGCCGGGGTGGGCGGCGATGACCTGGGCCAGCACCGCGTCCGCCCGGCCCAGGTGCTCCGACGCCGCGACCGTGGCGGCCGGCCGGCGCCGGGCTCTCGCCATTAGTAGTGCATGGCGACGCCGCCGTTGGGGCTGAGCAGCTGCCCGGTGACGAAGCTGCTGGCGTCGGAGGCGAGATACAGCACGCAGTAGGCGATGTCGGCTGTCTCGCCGACGCGCCGCAGCGGAGCGAAGCGGGCCATGGGTGCCAGCGTGGCCGCCTTGGCCTCCTCGTTGATGGTCCCGTCGGGGTTCGTGTAGTAGCGCGCCGTCATGTTGGTGGGGACGAAGCCGGGGGCGACGGTGTTCACCCGCACCCCGTGCTCGCCGACCTCGACGGCCATGGACTGGGTGAGCTGGGCCACGCCGGCCTTGCAGATGGCGTAGGGCCCGACGCCCGGTGCCGGCGTGAGCACCGCGGCCGAGGCCATGTTGACGATGGAGCCGCCGCCCTGCGCCACCATCACCTTCCCGGCGGCCTGGCACCCGTAGAGCACGCCCTTGAGGTTCACCGCCAGGATGCGCTCGAACTCGTCGGGCTCGAGGTCGATGATGGAGCTGTCGATCATGATGCCAGCGACGTTGCACATGACGTGCAGGCCACCGTGGCGGGCCACGATCTGGTCCACCAGGGCGGCGGTGGCGCCGCGCACCGAGACGTCGAGCGCCGCGCTCTCCGCACGGCCGCCTTCGGAGGCCATGGCGCTCGCGGTCTGGGCCGCTGCGTCGGGGTCGATGTCGGCGCAGACCACCACCGCACCCGCTCCCGCCAGCACCTCGGCCGTGGTACGGCCGATGCCGCTGCCGGCCCCGGTGACGAGGGCCACGCGGCCCGTCAGGTCGAACGCGCGACGCACACTCTGAGCGGTTTCCACCGGCGCACCATAGGCGCGGCCGGGTGCCGCCTTCAGAGGGCGGGCACGCCCTCGAGGGCCAGCAGGGCCCGCTTCACCTTGACCCCGCCGCCGTACCCGCCGATGCCACCACTGGCCACCACCCGGTGGCAGGGCACGATGATCGGGATCGGGTTGCGGCCGTTGGCCTGGCCCACGGCGCGCGGTCCGCGCGGACGGCCGACCCGCCGGGCCAACTCGCCGTAGGTGATGGTCTCCCCGTAGCCGATGCGCGTGAGCTCGGCCCAGACCTCCCGCTGGAACGGTGTGCCGTCGAGCTCCACCGGCACGCCGAACTCGGTGCGCGCACCGGCGAAGTACTCCTCGAGCTCGCGGGCGGCCTGCTCGAGCACCGCCGGGACGTCGTCGCCTCGGGCCGGGTCGTGGCGAGGACGGCGACGCTCGTGGGGGAGCCAGAGGCCCACGAGCACGTCGCCGTCGCACTCGAGCACGACGCGCCCGATCGGGGTGTCGAGGGGAAGGGTGGCGGTGAGGCTCATGCGGCACGTCCTTTCGTCGGTGGGGTTTGCGCGTGGAGGGCGGCGGGTGTCCCCCAGAGGTGAGCCATGGCGTAGCTGCGCCACGGCCGCCAGCGTTCGCTGTGGGCCGCCAGCGCGGCGGGATCCTGGGGCAACCCGAGGGCTCCGGCAGCGCGGCGCACGCCGAGGTCCGTCGGCAAGAACGCGTCCGGGTCGCGCAGGGCCCGCATGGCGACGTACGCCGCGGTCCAGGCGCCGATGCCCGGCAGTCCGATCAGGGCCCGGCGGGCTTCGGCGGGGTCGGCCCCGGGATCGAGTGCGAGTTCGCCGCTCGCGACGGCTTCGGCCAGCGCGTTCAGCGCCTCGCGCCGCCCCGCCGGCATGGCGAAGGCGCCCGGATCGCGCCGGGCCAGGTCGCCGAGCGCCTCGGGCGAGGGGAACAGCCGGGCGACAGCCCCGTCGGACGCGGGCAGCGCCTCGCCGGCGGCCGCCACCAGCCGGCCCGCCACCGTGCGCGCCCCGACCACCGAGACCCCCTGGCCGACGACCGCGCGCACGGCGAGCTCGAAGCCGTCGACCGAGCCGGCCATCCGGCGCCCCGGTTCCTCCGCCACGGTCTGGGCCAGGAGCGGGTCGGCGCACAGGGCGCCGGCCACGGCGACGGGGTCGGCGTCGAGGTCGAGGAGCTGCCGGCAGCGCGAAACGGCCGTGGAGAGGTCGCGCAAGTCGGACAGGCTCAGCTCGCACTCGACGAATGCCGGTCCGTGCGCGCCGGCGTCCGGCTGTTGGTGTCGGGGTGCGCGCAGCGCTGCGGTGGCGGGACCATGCGGCAGGCGAAGGCTGCGGCGATAGCACCCGTCGTCGTACGACTCGATCCCCGGGAGGGCGCGCCGGCCGAGGAACCCGAGCACGGAGGACGGCGCGAACGGGCGCCGGCAGGGCAGGCGCAGCGAGATCGAGGGGACCGCCATGCCTCCCACGCGTCGCCCTGTCGCAACGTCGGCCCGCTCGGCGGGTGCGCGGCTGCCTCCGGCCCGGGCGACCCGGACGCGCAGGCCGCTCGGCGTGTCGGCGAAGACCTGCCGGACGGTGTCGTTGCACTGCCGCACGCTGGCGAACCCGGCCGCGAACGCGATGTGGGCCACCGGGAGGTCGGTGGTCTCGAGGAGGATGCGGGCCGTCTGGCATCGCCGGGCGCGGGCCACGGCGAGCGGTCCCGTCCCGACCTCCGCCGTGACGAGCCGGTTGAGCTGCCTCGGGCTGTAACCCAGGCGGGCCGCCAAACCCGCCACGCCCTCACGGTCGACCACGCCGTCGTCGATGAGGCGCATGGCCCGCGCCACGACGTCGGCACGTCCGTTCCACTCAGGCGAGCCCGGGGTGGCGTCGGGCCGGCAGCGCAGGCAGGCGCGGAACCCGGCCTGCTGTGCTGCGGCGGCCGTGGCGTAGAAGCGCATGTTCTGGCGCTTGGCGGTGCGGGCCGGGCAACTCGGACGGCAGTAGATCCCGGTCGAAGTGACGGCGCAGAAGAACCATCCGTCGAACCGGGCGTCCTTGCTGCGCGCCGCCTCGTAGCAGCGGTCCGGGTCTTCGATCATCACCGCGCCCATGGTGACACGGCAACCCGGCTCTGACTGGCGGGAATCGGACATGGCCGTGGCCAGGGCCAGCCAGGTGACCAGGTGGCCAGAGGACCAGCCCCATGACAATTCCCTCACACTCTCCACACCGCCCGGTAAGCGGGCCGGCGCACGCTGGTCGAGTGATGACGACGGCCGAGATCCTCGGGCACCTCTCGCGGCGCGCCGGGTTCGGGGCACGGACCGAGCAGCTCACGGCCATGGCGGCAGCCGGGTACGACACCGCCGTGCGCGACCTGGTGGCCGGGATCGGCGCGCCCGACCCCGGAGCGGACCCGGTGCCCGTGCCCGAACTGAGCGCGCCCCCGTCGGCAGGGGGGCGGCTGGCCATGAGCGTGGCGGCGCGCCGATCTCTCGACGCGCAGCTCCGCGAGGAGTTCACGGCGCTGACGGCCTGGTGGTTGGGGCGGATGGTGGCCACCACGAACCCGCTCAAGGAGAAGCTCACCCTCCTGCTCCACGGCCACTTCCCCACGGCCGTCTCCAAGGTCCGCTTCCCCGTCTACATGTACGGGCAGAACCAGCTGTTCCGCACGCAGGGTGGCGGCGACTTCGCCGTGCTGACCGAGCTGGTGGCCCAGGACCCGGCCATGTTGATCTGGCTCGATGCCAACTCCAACAGGGCCTCGGACCCCAACGAGAACTTCGCCCGCGAGCTCATGGAGCGCTTCACGATGGGCATCGGCACCTACACGCAGGCCGACGTGCGAGCCGCCTCCTACTGCTTCACCGGCTGGCGTGTCGACCCGCGCACCGGCGGTTTCGACGTCGACGCCCGCCTGCACAGCACGGCGCCGCAAACGTTCCTCGGGGTGAGCGGTGTGAGCTCGGGCCAGCAGGTCATCGACCTCGTGACGCAGAGCCAAGCATCGAGCCGGTACGTCCCGTCGCGGCTCTGGAGCTTCCTCGCCTATCCCGTGGGCCCCGACGACCCGGTGGTGGCCGACCTGGCACCGGGGTACGCGGCGGACCACAACGTCGCCAATCTGCTGGCCGCCATCTTCGGGCATCCGCAGTTCACCGCGCCGCAGTCCCTGCAGGGACTGGTCAAGCAGCCGGTGGAGTACGTGGTGGGTGCCCTGCGCGCCCTGGGCATGACGCCGGCTGACGTCTCCCGGACCCCGGCCGCGCTCCTGCGGGTCCTCGCCGGTCTCGGCCAGGTGCCCTTCGACCCGCCGAGCGTGGGCGGGTGGCCGCAGAACGAGTACTGGCTCTCCGCGTCGGCTGCGCTCACCCGTTGGCAGTTCGCCCACGCGCTCGCCCGCCGGGCCGACATCTCGATGGTGGCCGACGCCTCCCCCAATGACCGGGTGGACGCCGCGGGGGCGCTGCTGGGCGTCTTCGGCTGGAGCGCCGCCACGGCCGCGGCGCTCCAGCGGGCGTCGGCCGACCCGCCCACGCTGGTGACGCTGGCCTTGGTGTCGCCCGAGTATGTGAGCAACTGAGGGGGTTGGCGACGTGAGCGATCCGATCGGTCGGCGGGCCTTCCTCGGCCTCGCGGCCGGGGCCGGGGCGCTGGGCGCTCTCGGCGCGGTGTTCGGGCCGCATGCCTGGGACGCGCTCTTCGGCGGCGCCGGGCCCGCCGCGGGAGCGATGGGCGCCGACGACGGCGCCCGTCTCGTCCTGGTGACCCTCTACGGCGGCAACGACGGGCTCAACACGGTGATCCCCTACGAGGATCCCGCCTATGCCGCCGCCCGCGGGTCACTGGCTCTCGACCCCTCGAGCGTGCTGCCGTTGGCCGACGGCTTCGGGCTGCACCCCGGCATGCCGGGGTTCCAGAGGCTGTGGGAGGCGAAGGAGCTGGCCGTCGTCCACGGGGTCGGCTTCGCCGATCCGAACTACAGCCACTTCGAGTCGATGGACATCTGGCAGAGCGGCGTCCCGGGTACGCCCGTCGCGACCGGCTGGCTCGGGCGTTGGCTCGACGGGACGCGGTCGAGCCCGCTGCGCGCCATCGCGCTCGGCCCCACGGTGCCCACCTTGCTCTCCGGTGCGCGCGTGCAGGGTGCGGCCATCCCGGTCGGGCCACTCGTGCTGCCCGGCGACGGGACCGAGCAGGCGCTCTTCGGCGCGCTTGCGCGCGGAGAGGGCACCGACCCTGTGTGGGTGGCGCGGTCCGCCTCGGCGGACCGCGTGCTGCTCGAGCTGCACGAGCGCCTCGGTCCGGTCCTGGAGCGGACCGGCGCCTCGGACCCGCTGCACCTGGCGGGCTTGGGCACGGCGGCGCGGCAGGGGGCGTCGACGTCGCTCGCCATCGCCAACGGGGGAGGTGGTCAGGCCGGCGCGGACGTGCTGGCCGTCCAACTCAGCGTCGTCGCCAACCTGATCCTGGCCGGGTCCGGCGCCGACGTTTACAGCATCGAGCTGGGCGGGTTCGACACCCACGCGGACCAAGAGCGCGTCCAGAGTGCGCTGCTCTCCCAGCTCGACACCGCGGTCACGGCGTTCGTCGACGCCCTGAGCGGTACGCGTCGTGGATCGAGGACCGTCGTGGTGGTCTACACGGAGTTCGGGCGCCGCCTCGGCGCCAACGCCAGCGGGGGGACGGACCACGGGTGGGCCAACGTGGCCTTCGTCGCCGGCCCGTCGGTGAGGGGAGGCTTCTACGGGGAGCCACCGAGCCTGACCAACCTCTCGGAGGGCAACACCGTGTACACGACGGACTTCCGCTCGCTCTACGCGTCGGTGCTGTCCCAGGTGCTGGGGACCGACCCAAAGCCCGTCCTCGAAGGCTCGTTCCCGCAGCTGACGCTGGTGTGACGCCCGGCGCGCTCAGCGCGCCAGCGCGTGTGCCAACACGATTCGGCGATGTGCGGCGGCGTCGCCCCAGGAGCGCGACAGGGCCCAGGTCTGCTTCAAGTAGAAATGCAGGTCGCACTCCCACGTGTAGCCGATGGCGCCGTGCACCTGGAGGGCCACCCGGGCGGCCAGGTCGGCCGCGTCCGACGCCATGGCCTTGGCCATCGACGCGTCGTGGGAGAGGGTCGGTTGGGCCGTGGCCAGGGACCAGGCGGCGCGGTAGGTGGCGGGCCGCGCGAACTCGAGCGCCACGCGCGCGTTGGCCAGGTGGTGCTTGACCGCCTGGAAGCTGCCGATGGGCCGGCCGAACTGGTGGCGCTCCTTGGCGTAGGCCGCCGTCATGGCCACCATGCGCTCCGCCAAGCCGAGCAGGTGCGCCGCCGTGCCGGCCGCGGCGCGGTCGGCCAGGAGTGACACCACCGCCTCGGCCGCCACGCCGTAGGCGAGCAGGGTGTCGGAGCCGAGGGGCCAGTGCACGGTGGCCAGGTCGCGCACCGGGCTGAGCGCCGGGGTGGGCTCGAGGGCGCACGAGGTGGCCGGCACCACGTGGAGCTGCCAACCAGACTCGGCGTCGCGGCACGCCAACAACAGCAGCGCGGCGTCGCGGGAGCCGACGACGCGCGGTGTGCGCAGCATGCCATCGGGGGACACCTCGGTCGGCGAAGAGGGGCCATGGTGCGTCACGTCGATGCCGCCCACGGCGAAGACGGCATCGTCCTCGACCAATGCGTTCAGCGCGGCCACCGCGGCGGGGTCCGGTGCGAGCGCTGCCAGGGTGGGCGCGGCGAGGGCGGCGGTCTCGAGCAGCGGCTCGGGCAGGCAGGCCCGTCCGGCCTCCTCGAGCACGCCGACCAGTTCGACGTCGCTCAACCCGAGCCCCCCGGCCGACTCGGGCACGACGAGGGCCGGCGCCCCCAGCTCGGCCAGCACGGACCACCGGTTGGCCGACGCCTCGGCGCGCCCGGCCTCGTCGGCCAGCTCGAAGGCGCGCAGCGCGTCCGCGTTGCACTCGGTGTCGAGCACGGTACGCACGCCCTGGTGCAGCGCCTCGGCGTCCTCGCTGAAGGAGAAGTCCACGCGGCCTGCTCCTGCGCTCAGCCCCGGGGCAGCCCGAGCAGGCGCTCTGCCACCACGTTGCGCTGGATCTCGTTCGTCCCGGCGTAGATCGGACCGGCCAGAGCGAAGAGGTACCCGTCGAGCCACTCGCCCGGTGCGCCCGAGGTCAGCAGCTCGGCCCCCGGACCGAGCAGGTCGAGTGCGGTGCTGTGGATGGACACGTCGGTCTCGGACCAGAAGATCTTGTTGCAGCTGGCCTCGGCACCGACCGCGTGCCCGCGGGAGACCTTGGTCGCCGTCCAGTACGTGTGCAGCTCGTAGGCCTCGGCATCCATGTGGGCCCGGGCCACTGCATCGGTGGACTCGGGCGGCCCGCCGCGTGCCGCGTAGAGCTGCACGAGGCGGTCGGCCGCCTCGGTGTAGCGGGCGGGGCTGCGCAGCGAGAGGCCGCGCTCGGACCCCGCCGTCGCCATGGCGACCGACCAGCCGGCACCCACGTCACCGAGCACTTGGTCGTCGGGCACCTCCACGCTGTCGAAGAAGATCTCGGCGAAGCCGGTCTCGCCGTCGAGCTGGGGGATGGGGCGCACGATCACGCCTGGCGCGTCCATGGCGATCAGGAAGTAGGTGAGGCCGCGGTGGCGCTCGGCGTCGGGGTCGGTGCGGAAGATGCCGAAGCACCACTCGGCGAAAGCGCCGCGGCTGGCCCAGGTCTTCTGACCGTTGAGCACCCAGCCGTCGCCCGTCGCGTTGCGCGCCGCCCGTGAGCGGATGCCGGCGAGGTCGCTGCCGGCGTCGGGCTCGGACCAGCCCTGGCACCAGATCTCGTCACCGGCGGCCATGGGTGGGAGGTAGCGTGCCTTCTGCGCTGCCGTCCCGTACTCGAGCATGGTGGGGGCCAGCAAGAAGATGCCGTTCTGGCTCACCCGCTTGGGGGCGCGGGCCCGGTAGTACTCCTCCTCGAACACCAGCCACTCGAAGATCCCCAGGTCGCGCCCGCCGTACTCGACCGGCCAGCTCACCACCGACCAGCGGTCCTCGAACATCGTGCGCTCCCATGCCCGGTGGGCTTCGAAGCCCTCGGCCGTGTCGAGCGAGGGCAGGGGATCGGGCGGGACGTGGGCCTCGAGCCAGCCCCGGGCCTCGGCGCGGAAGGCTTCGTGCTCGGGGCGGAAGGTGAGGTCCATGGCGCAGCGAATCTGGCACAGCCGCCTGCGGGGCGCCAACGGGGCCCGGCCCGGCGGGAAGGTGTCGGGCGCTACCCGGAGCCTCCTACCGGCTCGTGCAGGACGAGCGTCCGCAGGAAGAAGTCCGCCACGATCGTAGTGATGGCCGCCGGGTCGGGCGTGGCGCCGGACTCGTCGAACCCGTGGCCGCCGCCGTGCACGACGACGAACTCGTTGGGCACCTTGTTGGCTGTCAGGTCCCACGCCAGGCGCTCGGACTGCTGGATGTACACGATGCGGTCGTTGTCCGAGTGCAGGATCAAGAAGGGCGGGTCGCCGGGCGCCACATAGGTGACCGGGCTGGCCGCCTGCAGCTGTGCCTCGAGCTGGTCCGGCGGCACGTTCGCCATCAGCGAGACGAAGTTCTTCGTCACGACGCTGCCTGCTCCTTGTTGGCCCACGCTGAGCAGGTCGCTCGGCCCGGCCATGTCGACCACGGCCTGTACGGCGCTGGACTCGTTCGTGTACTGACCCACGTCCCATCCCGCTGACGGGCCGGCGGTCCCGACCAGCGCGGCCAGGTGGCCGCCGGCGCTGTGGCCCCAGACACCGATCTCCGCCGGGTCGACGTGCAGCAGCCCAGCGTTGGCCCGCAGGTAGCGCACGGCGCACTTGGCGTCCTCGATCTGGGCCGGCCACTGTGCCTGTGGTCCGAGGCGGTAGTCGATGCTCATCACCACGAAGCCGTCGGCGTTGAGCGCGGGACCGATCTCGTCGATGATGAACCCGCCCGTCGTGTGGTCACCCGAGACCCAGGCGCCGCCGTGGATGTAGATGGCAGCCGGTGCGGGGCCGTTGAAGGCCGGTGGTTCGGTGATCTGGGCCTGCTCGCCGTTGCAGTAGGTCACCAGGGCCGTCTCGCCCGCGCCCAGGGCCCGCACGAGCTGGCCCGAGGGGGAGGTCACCGAGGGCCCGCTCGTGCAGGCGGCCAGACCGGTCACGGAGAGTGCGCAGACGGCGGCTGCGGCGAGGAGTCTGCGCATGGCTGAGCCCCATCTTGGCTGATGGTGGACGGTGGCTGACCGCGGTGGAGGCGCATCTGGCACTCGATCCGATCCGGCGTCAGAATTGGCCCCTATGCCGACTGCCGTGATCGTCGATGCCGTCCGCACCCCGGTGGGCCGTCGCGGGGCCCGCCTCTCGGGGTGGCACGCCACCGACCTGGCGGCGCAGCCGCTGGCCGCCCTGATCGCTCGCAACGACCTCGACCCTGCGCTGGTCGAGGACGTGGTGATGGGCTGCACCATGACGGTGGGGGAGCAGGCCATGAACATCGCCCGCAACGCCGCCCTGGCCGCCGGGTTCCCCGAGTCGGTGCCCGGGACCACCGTCGACCGCCAGTGTGGTTCCGCACAGCAGGCCATTCACTTCGCCGCACAGGCCGTCATGTCCGGTGCCATGGAGGTGGCCATCGGGGCCGGGGTCGAGTCCATGAGCCGGGTGCCGATCGGATCGACGACCGAGCCGGGGCCCGGCGAGGCCTACGGCCCCCTCTATCGACAGCGGTTCCAACTGGTCCACCAGGGAGAGTGCGCCGAGGAGATCGCCCGGCGCTGGGGGATCTCGCGCCAGGAGATGGACCAGTTCGCCCTGCGCTCTCACCAGCGGGCGGCGGCGGCAACCGACGAAGGGCGTTTCGCCGGCGAGCTCGTCCCCCTTGAGGCGCGCGTCCACCCCGACGTGCCCGGAGCCTCCGAGGTGACGGGCGAGCTGGCCACCGACGAGGGCGTCCGTCGCGACACCTCGCTCGAGAAGCTGGCCGGGCTCGAGCCGGCCTTCTCCGAGCACGGGACGGTGACCGCGGGCACCTCGTCGCAGATCTCCGACGGCGCGGCCGCCGTGCTGATCATGAGCGAGGAGCGTGCCTCGTCGCTCGGGCTGCGTCCGCGGGCTCGCTTCCACACCTTCGCCGTGGCCGCCAACGACCCCCAGATCATGCTGACCGCGCCCATCCCGGCTACCGAGCTCGTCCTCTCCAAGGCCAAGCTGCGCCTCGACGACATCGACGTGGTCGAGATCAACGAGGCGTTCGCGTCCGTCGTGCTGGCGTGGGAGCGCGAGTACAGGCCCGACATGGCGAAGGTCAACCCCAACGGGGGCGCCATCGCCATCGGGCACCCCACCGGGTGCTCGGGGGCACGTCTCATGGCCACGCTCCTCAACGAGATGGAGCGCACCGGCGCCCGCTACGGCCTGCAGACCATGTGCGAAGGGGGCGGGCAGGCTAACGCCACGATCATCGAGCGGCTGGGCTGATGGCCGCCCCGGCACGGGTGCCCGCGGTCGAGGGCTGGTTCACCACGGGCGAGGACGGAGTGCCGCCGGCGCTCTTGGGCTCGCGCTGCACGGGGTGCGGGACGTACGCCTTCCCCCCCGAGCGGATGGCCTGCCGGAACCCCGACTGCGACGCCGCGGAGCTCGAGACGGTCGAGTTGTCGCGCCGGGGACGGATCTGGTCCTACACCGACGCCCGTTACCAGCCACCGTCCCCGTACGTGGCGGCCGATCCCTACGTCCCGTTCTGCCTGGCGGCCGTGGAGCTGACGGCCGAGAAGCTGGTGGTCATGGGGCAGGTCGTTCCCGGGGTCACGGTGGACGACCTGCACGTCGGCGACGAGGTCGAGCTGGTGGTCGACACCCTCTACCACGAGGAGGGCCGCGACCACCTGGTCTGGAAGTGGAGGCCGCTGTCCCTGGGCGCGACCGGGACCCCGGGTTGGGAGGGTTGAGCATGGCGGGCGACAGGAGCGTGGCGGTGCTCGGCGCGGGAATGCACGAGTGGGGCAAGTGGGGGCGGCCCTTCGTCGAGTACGGCCTGGCCGCCGCCCGTGACGCCCTGCACGACGCCGGGGTGGCCTGGCGGGACATCGAGTTCGTCTCGGGTGCCGACACCATCCGCAACGGCTACCCAGGCTTCGTGGCCGGGGCCACCTTTGCCCAGGCACTCGGGTGGACCGGGGCCCGGGTCTCGAGCGTCTATGCCGCCTGCGCCTCAGGTGCGGCGGCCATCGCCAACGCCCGGGCTCAGATCCTCGCCGGGCTGTGCGACCTGGCGCTGGTGGTCGGCGCCGACACGACGCCCAAGGGGTTCTTCGCCCCGGTGGGCGGCGAGCGCCGGGACGACCCGGACTGGCTGCGCTTCCACCTCATGGGAGCAACCAACCCTACGTACTTCGCCCTCTACGCGCGCCGGCGCGTGGACTGTTTCGGCGCAACCGAGGAGGACTTCGCGCAGGTCAAGGTCAAGAACGCCCGCCACGGGCTCGCCAACCCCTACGCCCGCTACCGCAGGGAGGTCAGCGTCGACGAGGTGCTGGCCTCGCCCATGGTGGCCGACCCTCTCCGCTTGCTCGAGATCTGCGCCACTTCCGACGGTGGTGCCGCGCTCGTGCTCTCGTCGCTCGACTTCGCCCGCCGTCACGCCGGCCGCGCACCACTCGTCACGATCGACGCCGTCTCCACGGTCACGCCGAGCTTTCCCAACACGGTGATCGAGATGCCGAACTTCGCCACCGACAGTGCCGTCGCCTCGACCGGCGCCGGCGCCGGCGCCGGCACGGGCACGGGCACCGGTTCGCCTCCCACCTTCCGGTCGTCCATCGCCGCCGCGGCGTACGCGGAGGCGGGGATCGGCCCCAAGGACCTCAGCCTGGCCGAGGTGTACGACCTCTCCTCCGCTCTCGAGCTCGACTGGTACGAGGACATCGGCCTGTGCGACGAGGGCGAGGCCGAGAAGCTCCTGCGTGACGGGGCCACCGCTCTGGGCGGTCGGGTGCCGGTCAACCCGTCCGGTGGGCTCTCGTGCTTCGGCGAGGCCATTCCGGCCCAGGCCATCGCCCAGGTGTGCGAGTGCGTGTGGCAGCTGCGCGGCACCGCCACCGGGCGCCAGGTCGAGGGGGCGAAAGTGGCGGTCACGGCGAACCAGGGGCTCTTCGGCCACGGCTCCTCGGTGGTGCTCAGCCGCTGAGACCCAGGTGGCGGGTCGTGCCGGTCCACCAGCCGGGCGCGCCGGAATTCGGCGCGTGTGATCCGGCGCCGTCTCGGGTATGTGCCGCGCGGTCAAAGGCACTGCTAGTGGCGTTTAGGCTGTCACCGAAAGACGCGTCCGTTCGGGCCATCCGGCAGCGCCACCCGGCAGCGCCACTACGGATCGGAGGAAACCGCACATGTTGGCTACCGATGCAGTTGAGCTGCGCCAAGATGTGGAGCAGCGAAAGGAAACAGAGATCGCGATGCCCAGCCAGAGTGACGACCGGAGCGGGACCGGTTCCGACGAGGTGCTCAAGGCCCTCGACGAGCTGGAGTCGGTGCTGCGTGAGAACGCGGAGAGCGAGCGGCTGCTCCAGCAGCGCATCGCCCAGGTGCGACAGGCACGTGAGAGCGGCCAGGAGTGGAAGGCCATCCTCGGGGACGAGGAGGAGCCGGGCACGATCCAGCTGGTGAGCACGATCCTGCGCCGCCAGTCGGAGGCGAGCGGCTACCTGCGGCGCTCGCTCGTGGTGGCGTTGCGCGCCGAGGGACAGAGCATCCCGAGCATCGCCCATCTCTTCGGGGTGACCCACCAGCGGGTCTCCAACCTGTTGCGGCGGGTGGCGCAGGGCAAGGCCGCCGGCGACCGCGACGACTGACTCAGCTCGCCGGACGCGGGCCGGGAGCTGAGGAGGAGCTCCCGGCAGCGCTCCATCCCCGGAGCACGACGTCCGCCTCGCGCACGATGTCGCTGATGATGTCGGCCACCGCGGGCAGCGACTCGATCACGCCCACCACCTGACCGGTCGGCAGCACGCCGACGTCGGTGCGCCCCTCGACCAAGGCGGCCTTCGTCATGACCGGCGCGTTGGCCGCCATGACCACCTGGGCCCAGGTGAGCTCGTTCCCCTCCTTCATGGCTCGCCCTTCGCGCAGTAGCGTGGACAAGGAGGCACCTGTCTCGGCACGGAACTGCACGGCGCTGCGGAGGGCACGCGGCAGGGCACGCAGCCACGATCGCGACTCGAGGCGCTCGACCAGCTCGGTGCGCACGACTCGCTGGGGGGCGCCGTCGACCTTGGTCGTCACCACGGTGCCGGTCACCGCCGTGCCCAGGTACAGCTCCTTGACGGCGTCGGGCACCCGGCTCTCGGCAGAGAGGAGGAAGCGTGTGCCCATGGCGACGCCGCAGGCCCCGTAGGCCAGGGCGGCCACGAGGCCGCGTCCGCTGAAGAACCCCCCGGCCCCGAGCACCAGCACCCGGTCACCCACGGCGTCGACCACCTGGGGGAGGAGCAGGGTCGTCGGGACGCTGCCGGTGTGGCCGCCCCCTTCAGCTCCCTGGGCGATGACGGCATCGACCCCCCACTCGGCCACCTTCTCGGCGTGCCGCCGGGCCCCGACCGTCGGCATGACGAAGAGCCCGGCCTCCTTGCAGCGGGCGACCAGGGCCGGGTTGGGGGCCTGGGCGAAGCTGGCCACCGTGGCCCCGCTCTCGATCATCAGCTCGATACGCTCGTGCACGTCGGCGACGTCCGTGCGCAGGTTGACTCCGAAGGGCGCGCGGGTCCGGCTGCGCACTTCGCCGATGGCCGCGGCCAGCTGGTCGAGCGTCATGGTGGCCGAGGCCATGATGCCCAACCCGCCCGCCTCGCACGTGGCAGCCACCAGGCGGGGCCCGGCGACCCAGCCCATGCCGGTCTGCACCAGCGGGTAGCGCACCCCGACCCGCTCGCAGAGTCCGGTGCGCAGCGCCGGGTGGAGCGCGGCGGGGTCGGGCGGGCCGCTCAGCTCTGCACCTCGCGGTCGCGCAATGAACCCGGGTCGAGCTCCTGGCGCAGCAGCTCGAGCTCCTCGGGCGTGGGCAACCGCGTCCCGGCCACGTCGTCGGGGACGCTCAGGGTGAAGCCGGTGGCGGCCACGATCTCCTCGACGCGCACGCCCGGGTGGAAGGAGCGTAGTCGCATGGTGCGGTCCGGCGTCTCGAAGTCGAAGACACCGAGGTTGGAGACGACCTGTCGCACCTCGTGGAACCGCGTGGCACCGGGGCCGGCGGCCGCCGCCCGCGCGTAACCGACGCCGCAGACCACGTCGACGCGCTCGACGAACGTGCGCACGCTGTGGTCGGGCACCCAGTAGCTCGTGGGGTGGTTGACCGAGTTGCCCGGCGCGCCCCGGACGCCCACCAGCTGCACCTTGGGCACGGCGTGCGACCCGACTGCCGAGATGTTCTGGTTGCCCTCGCGGTCGATCTGGCTCGCCATCATCATGATGTGGCGCCGCCCCGACCACACGACGTCGAAGACGCTGCGGTACGGCATGGGTGCCTCTCGCACCAGCTCCGAGGCCTCGGCCGAGATGGACGGCGCGCCGACCATGAGGGCGGCCTCCCCGTCGGTGAGGACGAGGTCGGGGGCGAAGGTGCGCTTGGCCAGGCGGGCCCCGAGGGCGGGGATGGTGCCGAAGGGGCTGGCCATGACCTCGCCATCACCACGCCACGCGTCGGCGCACGCGACCACGCAATACTCGGCGCGGGTCACGCCCGAGATCACTTCGCGCTCGCTCACTGCCCTCGCTCCTCGATCCGGGCCCTGTACTCGTCCTCGTCCACCAGCACGTAACGCGTTGCGAACGCCTCCCAGGCCGCCGGGTCACCGGCCGCCGACGCGTACTCCTTTTGGAACGCCTCGTCCCGGCCGTAGTCGGGCGGGTTGGCCGTGAAGTGCGCCCCGCCGGGCACCTCGGCCACCGCGTCGGTGAGCATGCGGTGGACGGCCACGGTGGCGAGGGGGTGGGAAGCGTCGGCCAGCTCGCCCGGGCTCACGATGCGCTCGGTGGTGAGGAAGCGACGCTCGGCGGCGCCCAGGAACAGCGCGTCGAAGAACGGGTCGGGGCTGAGCACCTGCCCGTTGCCGGCGGCATCCGCGCGGTTGGTGTGGACGAAGGCCGCGTCGAGGTGCAGGGCAGGCATGGCCACCAGCTCGACCCCCGCGTCGGCCGCGTCGGCGAGGTACGGGCTGTCGGCGCCGTAAGGGGAGCGGACCAGGCGCAGGTCGGGGTTGATGCCGAGCACGTCGGAGCCGAGTCCGGCCCGCGTGGGCAAGAAGGGCACCCGCCAGGCGGCGGCCTGCAGGCCGAGGAAGAACATGCCCTCGTCGACTTCCATCACCTGGACCTGGCCCGCCTGACGGGCGGCCCGCCAGTGAGGGTCGAGCGCGATGGAGTCCAAGGTGACGAAGCCGCAGACCACTTTGCGCACCTTGCCCGTGGCACACAAGAGCCCGACGTCAGGGCCGCCGTAGGCCACGACGGTGAGGTCGGTCAGGCCGGAGTTGCAGATGGCGCGCACCACGGCCATGGGCTTGCGCCGGGACCCCCAACCTCCGATCCCGATCGTCATGCCCGAGCGGAGTTCGCCGACCATGTCGTCGACGGTGGTGCGCTTGTCGCTCACGACACCCTCACGTCGTTCGTCTGGCTCTGCGTGCTCACGTGGACGTGTCCGCGGCGCGCTTCTCCACGAAGGCGGCCCGCTGCTCGTCGGCCACGCCGCGCACGTGGAGCTCGTAGGTGAAGCCCTGCTCGAAGCGGTAGCTCCGTTTCACGTCGACCGGGTCGATCCCGTTGAGCGACTCCTTGGCCCGGCGGATGATGGTGGGACTCTTGGAGGCGATCTCCGCCGCCAGCTCGAGGGCGGCCTCCCGCAGGCGCTCAGGCGGCACCACGGCGGCAACCGAGCCGTAGGAGGCCAGCTCGGCCGCGGTGACCGGCTTGGCCGTGTAGACCATCTTGCGCATGGCGTGCTGGGGGACGAGGCGAGCCAGGTGCGTGGCCGCACCGAGGGCGCCTCGGTCGACCTCGGGCAGGCCGAAGGTGGCGTCTTCGGAGGCCACCACCATGTCGGCGTTGCCGGCCAGGCCGATGCCCCCGCCGAGGCAGAAGCCCTGGACGGCGGCGATCACCGGGACCTCGCAGTCGTACACGGCGGCGAAGGCCGCGTAGCAGCCGCGGTTGACGCCGACCAGCGCTTCATCGCCTTTGGCGGTGATCTCCTTGATGTCGACCCCGGCGCAGAACCCCCGGCCCGTGGCCCGAAGGACCACCACCCGGTTGATGGGCACGCGGCCGGCGGCCAGCAGCGCATCGGCCAGCGCGAACCAGCCCGCCACGTCGAGCGCGTTGACCGGTGGGTGGTCGATGACCACCTCGGCGATCCCGTCGTGCTCCTGGATCACGTCGATGGGCATGGGGCGAGGTCTCCTCTGCGGTGGCGACTGCGAGAGGGAACTTAGGCGAGCGCGCGCAGCCGGGCCAAACACCTCCGCGGCGCCGACGCTGGATTACCGACTCAGGTCACCCGCCGGCGGTCCGAGATCCGTGCCCGCACCGGCCGCCACGGCCAGCTCGGCATTGGTCACGAACTGCACGTTCTCCCGCGCGGAGAGGTGAGCGAGGAATCGCTCGAGCCTGCCCCAGTCATCGTGGGCTTCGATCTCCCAGCTGTGGCCCCACAGATGGAACATGCCGCCCCGACCCGCTGCCTCATCGAGGAGGATGCGAGCGTGCACATCCCAGTTCCGCCACCGCTCCCAGCCCCTCCGAATGGACGGGCCGCCGCGAAGCAGGCTCCAGGTGTCTCGCCGGTACCTGGCTGCGTGGACCGTGGTCGGCATCTCCAGTGGATGGACGCGCACGGCGCAGGAGCCGCGGCGGCTCGTGCGCGCAGCAGTGAATCCGGCCTCTGCGACCATGGGCAAGTGTTCCGGCCGATAGGCCCCGTAGGGGTAGCAGAACGAAGTGATCTCACGTCCGATCACGTCCTCGACCGCGTGCTTGCCGCCGAGGATCTCGTCCATGGCGCGTGCGGGACGGAGACGGGGCAGGTGGGGGTGCGTGAGCGTGTGCCCACCGATCTCGAACCGCTCTGCGATCGTCACGAGGGAAGTGGGGCTCAGGGGACGGAAGCCCTGGATCTTGTGGTAGCGCGGCGCGACGTAGAAGGTTGCCGCGAGGCCGTACCGGTCGAGGAGGTCGGCCAGCCGGACGTCGAGCTCGTGGCCGTCGTCCCAGCTCGTCGTGACCAGCACGGTCTTGTCGGGCATCGATGTCATTCCCGTAGGCCAATCTATCTCGAAGCGAGCTCCGGGATCCCGGCGGTACGCCACGGTACATCAGGACAACACGAGCACAACGAGGCGCTAGCGCGCACAATGAGGCGATCGAGCACGGGGAAGTCACGATAACGTTGGCGGACAAGTGAAGGACCGACAGTCGGACCACGGATGATCATGGACCACGGATGATCACAGAGCCCAGGCGGATGGTGCGTCGGCGGTCGCGGGGCAAGGTGGAGGCGGCAGCGTCGGATGGTCCGACCTCGGCTCTGGGAGCGAACGGTGCTCGCCAGTTCACCGACGGCCTCGCCGTGATCGTGCTGACCTACAACAGGGCATCCACCATCGATGACTGTCTGGACTCCCTGGTGCGACAAAGCGACCCCGACTTCGACGTTGTGGTGGTGGACGACGAGTCGACCGATGACACGCTGGAACACGTGCAGAGGTACGCCTCACAGCTCCGGATCAAGGTGGTCGCTAACGGTTCCCATGTGATCGCGCGAGGTCGGAACATCGGGTTGGCAGCCTCACCCCAAAGGATCGTTGCCTTTCTGGATTCGGACGACATGGCCCATCCGGGATGGGTCGCGGTGATCAAGGAAACCTTCGCCCGCCATCCTGATGTCTCTTTGATCTCGGGGGCGTTGGAACCAAGTGCCCGGACGCCTGTCGCAAAGGCGATCGCGACGAATGACACAGTCGCGCGGGACCTCTTCGGGCGTGGTGCCATGCAGTTCCGTGCGGGAAACTGCGCGTTCAACCGCGACCTCTACGCCGACGTGCATTTCAACGAAGCATTTCGTTACGCGGAGGATCTTGAGCTCTTCTACCGGAGCCAAGCGCGGTACAAGTGGGTTCTCGCCCCGTCCATGAGGATCGATCACACCAGCCGCGAAACGTTCGGTGCGTACGCGCGCCAGATGTACCGCTACGGAAAGGCAAAGGCACATGTGTCGTTCATGTCCGGCGACTTCCGCACCGTCGACTATGTCCCGTTGCTCCTCACCATCAGCGGAGCGGCCCTCGCGCTCCGACGACGTTCCTGGATCCCCGCGTTGATCTTGGTGCCGTTCTCGCTGGCTGAGGCAGTGTTCGTGGGCATCAGCCAGCGATGCGCGCCCGGCGAGGCAGTGCTCTTGTTCCCGGCCTGGCTCGTCAAGAACACAGCGTGGAGCGCCGGCCTCGCCCAGGGGCTGGCTTCCCTCGCGATCAGCCGCGAGTTGCGACGCACCCTGCGCGCCGGCCCGCCGCGAGCGCAGATTTCGTAGCCAGGCAGATCGGGCAACCCGCGGGAAGCAAAGCACGCGAGAGTTGCGCAGGCAGCGGTGCCGCGGCGAGCGATGCTGGGACTCAGATGGATTCGTAGAGTGCCGAGACCTCGCCGGCAATCACTCTCCAATCGAATTGGCGAGCTTTGGCCAGATTGTTTCGCGAGATCGTCGAATAGAGGACCGCGTCGGTGAAGAGGCGGTGGATGGCCTCCGCGACAGCCTCAGCGTTCTGCTCTACGAGAAGGCCATTCACCCCGTCCGACACGACGTTTCGCACGGCTGGGATGTTCACGGTGACGATTGGAAGCCCCTTTGTCATCGCTTCGACCAGGCAGAGACCGAACGATTCATACGCTGAGGTCAGGATGAAGGCATCGGCCTCCTCGTACTGCGACTCGAGGTCGGGCCCACGGAGTGTCCCCAGGAGCGTCACGGCGTCGGTCATTCCGAGGCGCTCGATGGCCGACGCCGTCCTCGATCTCTCCGCACCGTCCCCGACGATCCTCAACGTCGCCGTTTGGTCGCTCCGTCTGAGGAAGGCGGCGACCGAGTCCAGCATCAACGGGATGTTTTTCTGCACCGACAGGCGCCCGACGAAGAGAAGCCGCTTCTCCCGCTCGGGTCCCGGTAGCGTCCTCGAGCGTTGACTGATCCGGTGATCGGTCCCGTTGGGAATGACGACGATGCGCTCACGAGGGACGCCGTACTTCTCGTAGATGATTGTCCGGTAGTCCGGCGTCGGCACCACGACAGCCGCCGCTCCCCGGAGAACCCGGCCCAGCAGCACCTTCTTGTACGGGCCCAGCAGGAAGCCCGCTCGACCCGATGCCTGAAGGTCGATATGGACGTGCGCAACGTAACGTCGCTTCGTGTGCCGAGCGACAAGCCATACGATCTCGGGCACGTACGCCGACGAGACGTGCAGGTGAAAAAGCGCGCGGGGATCCATCCGTGCGAGGGTGGGCAGCAGGCGCGGGATGATCGTCGTGTGCGCGACGGTGAAGCTCTTGAGCCGAACGACGGGGAAGCGCTCCGCCCGCACCGGTGGGCCAGAACCCTGGTCGGAAGTGACGACGCAGACCGGAACCCCGAGATCGAACTGATGGCGAGCCAAGGACTGGACGACTTCCTCCATGCCACCCAGGGCCGGCGGGTAGCTCGAGACGACGTGGATCACCGGCCGGGGCGCCGGACCGTCTGCCGGCTCCGGCGGGCTCGCCGGAGCCTCCACCAACCGTTCTTGGTTCATCTGCTGCAGACCTCACATGACGAACAGGCTCGCGGCCCCGAACAGACCGGTGGCAGGCCTCGTGCCGTCAGCCTGCGCGTGACGCGTTCGAGCTGCCTGCACCGACAGGCTGGCGGACGAACACCCACTCGGTGCCGCGGGCGCGTTCAGCGGCCGGCACGAGGGTGAAGCCGTGGGTGCAGATCGACTCCATCATGGCCGAAACGTCCAGATACTGCGGGTGTAGTTCCGCGGCAATGATCTCAATGTCGTTCAGCCATGAGAGCGATCCCTCATTGATCAATGGACCCTCACCGCCCTCGATGTCCATCTTCAACAGGGCGATGGGGCGTGCCACGTCCTTGAGGACGTCGTCCATCGTGACCATCTCCACCGTGAAGTCGGTCATTCCCTCCTCGACGACGTGGCCCTCACCGGCGCGCTGGTCCGTCGAGAACGACACTTCCCCCCGGCGGGGACCGACGGTCGCCTGAACGATCTGGCACGGGATGGAGTTCACCTCGATGTTCTTGCGGAGAAGGGCTGCGTTCGCCGGGACGGGCTCGACCGCAACGACACGTTCGACGTCGTACCGGCGTGCGCACCATACGCTCGCCATTCCGATGTTCGCTCCGAGATCGACGAGGACGCCCGCGGGCCGCAGGTGCTCGGGTAGCCGGTACACCTCGTAGATGAAGACCTCGCGGAAGATATCCAGATCCGCCTTGTTGGTCCTGTAGAAGAGCACCGTTCCGTCCCGCAACTCGAGGTGGCGCTCCCTCTCTTGAATGGCGAGGTTTGGAAGCAGATTCGGGATCCGCCCGACAAAGGCGTCACGGACGAATGTCCACTTACCGGTCCGGACGTAGCGCAGTCCCCATACCGCGTCCTGGCACACCTCCACAGCCGACTTGGCGAGGCGCCCCAAACGTCGCAAGAGTCGCATTGGTCCAGGCTAGCGGATCAAAACGAGGGAGCCCGCCGGCGATGGATCACCTCTGGGTGGCGACGGTGCGCGACGCCATAGAACGACAGCGACGACCCGTTGCGGGGCCGAGCGCCACACGAGGTCCTCGACAACGACCGCGCGCAACGGGTCGCCAGCCGCGTTCGACGAGCACAAGGGCGAGCCGTCTCGGAGGCGGCCATGTCGACTCGTGAGGGGCGCAGCACCACCCGCTCGCCGCAGCCCTCGAGATCGGGCTCACCACGCTGATGTCGAGGGTCTCAGGGGCGGCGCACGGTTCGTGAGCCGTGTCTCGCCCGATCCCTCGCCGGTCCGCTAGCACCGTCCCGTGATCGACCCTGGACGACGTGGTCACCGCGACGTCGTCCGGCCTCCGTTCACGGCCGCACACCATACGGTGCTGGCCTGGTCCACCTTCGTCCAGCGGACGGCGCGGCAATCACAATGGAAGCAAAATTGCACTTCCCACCAGCTAATACAATGGGGGTTTTTAAGAAGGAGAAAAGGAGAAAAACAACAGATGGACAACCGATTTCGCCGGCTCCTTCGTGGTCCCGCGAGGAGATCTGGACGAGGACCGCACCACGTCGGTCGCCGAGGGCGACCGCCCAACCTGGGTCGGCGAGGGCGACCCGCCAACCTGGGCGTATGCCGCCGCGGGTGCTCGTTCCGCGTCCGAGCCGCGGGCGCAGGCCCTGCTTCCGAAGAGCAGGCGCAACCAGTGCAGAATGCACCATGGCACAGGCTCGAGCAGGCGGGCGGGTCGGCGTTGGGAGTCCGCGATCCTGCGTACCAGATCGTATTGGTAGGTTCTGGAATGGTGTCGGCCGTCGGGGAGGATGTGATCTGTCTGGGCCCCATCGAGCGGCGCGATCCGCGAACCGCTGGCGTGCGCAGGCTTTTTTGTCTTTCCGGCCGTCGCCGAGATGCTGATGCTCATGATGCATAAGGCGATGGCGTGCGGTCTGCCCGTGGTGGCGACGGGGGAGCCCCGGTACGAACTCTACGGTTTCGGAGCAGCCGCCTTCCTCTTGGCCCCGCACGACGCGACGCATCCTGTCGAAGGATTGCGCGCGAACCGATTCCCGAGTCGGTCGACTTGAGGTTGGCGGCGCTCTCCGCGGGAGGTGCTGACGAGGCGCCTGCCATTCCACCGTCCCGGGTCGGACGGCACAGGCGTAGCCGCCCTTGGTGGCCCTTCGTCGTACCGTTGGCGGTGGCGGCACTGCTCGTGATGCTCGCCTTCCCAGGCGCACGTCACCAGTTGGACGTATCGCTGGTCCGGCAGCCGGCGCGGTACACCACCCTCGCGTTCGTGGAACCCACGGCGCTGCCGACGGTCATCGTCGCCGGGAAGCCGTTGGCCTTCCGCTTTTCGGTTGGCAACAACGAGGGCAGCACCGTCGCCTATAGGTACTTCGTCCTTGCGACCCCCTCTAAGAAGAGCTCGATCTTCACAGGTGGCTCGGTGGCAGTGCGCGAGGGCCGGACCCGCTCGGTGAGGGTGTCGGCCGTGCCCACCTGCTCGGGTTCGCCGTGTCGGATCTCGGTGCTCCTGGTCAACGTCGAGTCGATCGACTTCAACGTGAGGGTCACCGGGGTCGCATCGCACGAAGGGTCGCGCCGGTGACCACCTCGACTCTGGTCAGCCCGACGACCGACCCGGACGAAGCGCCGGCATCGGGGGCCACGGTCCGTTCTCGCCGGCACCCAGTGCCTTTGGCTCTCGGCATCGTGCTGGCGGTAGCCGCTAACCTCTTCGCCCTAGGCAGTGGCCAACCTCGCTTCGTAGGTCCTGCCCTCGCCCTCTGGCTGATCCTGGTCAACCCGACCTTCCTCATTGCCACCACCGACGTGTGGGGCGAGAGGTCGGTCGGGGAGCGGGCGCTCTACGGGCTGGCCGGCACGTTGCTCCTGCTTCTCGTTGGCGGACTCGCCATCAACACGTTCCTGCCTCTCGTCGGCGTGGCACGGCCACTCGACACGGTGCCTGTTCTCGTGCTGGTCGATGCCATCAACGTGGGGCTCTGGCTCTTCCGCAGACCGCGTCGCCTGTTCGTCGACTGGCGAGTCCGGCTGTCCCCGGCTGAGGCCAGGACGCTCGCGCTCGCCGCCGTTTGCATTCTGCTCATGGTCTTGGGCGCGAACCGGCTCAACAACGGCCACGGGGACACCCTCACGCTGGTTGGTCTCGGACTCGTCCTAGTGGTGATGTTCCTGCTGCTGCACTGGTGCTATCGCCTGCGGACCGGGGTCATCAGCGCCGCTGTCTATCTGCTCTCGCTCGCATTGCTGCTCATGACGTCGCTACGGGGTTGGTCGGTCACGGGACACGACATCCAGCTCGAGTACCGAGTCTTCCAACTGACTGCAGCCCACGGGAAGTGGGATTTCTCACTCTTCCAGGATGCCTACAACGCCTGCCTGAGCATCACCATGCTGCCGACGCAGATGGCAGCCCTGCTGCACATCGACGACCCTTACGTCTTCAAGGTCGTCTTCCAGATGATGTTCGCGATGTGTCCCGTCGCAGTCTTCCTCCTGGCGCGTCGCTACTTCGCAGACCGGATCGCGATCTTGGCCGTGGTGTACTTCGTAGGATTTCCGACCTTCTTCACCGATATGCCCTTTCTCAACCGCCAGGAGACGGCACTCCTCTTCGTGGCAGCCGGGATACTGGCGATCACGGACCCTCGGTGGTCCAGGCAACGACGACGGTGGCTCCTGGTCGTGGCGGCCGTGGGGGTGGAGCTTTCGCACTATTCCACGAGCTACGTCTTCCTGGCGACTCTCTGCATCGCCTGGCTCGCCGAGTCGGTCATGGCACTTGGCTGGCCTCCGCGCTGGGCCCGCTCCAACCGCTCAGAGACTCCGGACCGGCACTGGTCGACGACCTCTCGTGTGCTGGCGGCCGCTTGCCTTGCGGTGATAGTTGCCGCGACGGTCGTGTGGGGCGGAGTGGTCACGAAGGTGGCCGGAGGCGTGCCCAGCGAGGTCAAGGCGGCAGTTTCGGAACTCGTCCACCCGGGTAGCGGGACGAGATCCTCCACCGTC
>Ga0187784_10000667_pt1 | contig 25707 bp, 24 predicted proteins | sample 1015_SJ02_MP15_2_FD_132964 | JGI IMG/M metagenome (GOLD analysis project Ga0187784, IMG submission 132964) | Tropical peat soil microbial communities from peatlands in Department of Meta, Colombia - 1015_SJ02_MP15_20_MG | ecosystem: Environmental > Terrestrial > Soil > Wetlands > Peat | place... | reverse complement strand
TTTGAGCTAGGTCAACGTCGGTTTGCTGCGCGGATCGCTATTATCCGTCCCCCGTGGGCGATGCCGGTCCGGGAGAGCGATCGTATGTATCAGCATATTCTGATCCCCACTGATGGCTCGGAACTATCGGAGATGGCCATCCGCGAAGGCGTCGCATTGGCGAAGGCTCTAGGGGCTCGCGTCACCGTCATGACAGTGACAATGCCGTTCCATGTCTTTAGCACGAGCCCTGCCATGGTCACCGATACGCCCGCGCAATACGACAAACACATGGCGGCGCTTGCAAACCAATATCTGGACGTAGCGAGGAATATCGCCGCCGCGGCGGGCGTTGCGTGCGACCTGCTGCACATCGAACACGAACAACCCCATCAAGCAATTATCGACACCGCTCAGACTCGCGGATGTGACGCGATCCACATGGCCTCTCACGGCCGACGCGGGATGTCCGCCATTGTGCTCGGCAGCGAAACCCTCAAGGTGCTGACGCACAGCGCCATCCCCGTCATTGTTTGCCGGCGGCAACGCCCAGCTACTCTCGCCGAGATTCGATAGTTGCGTCTGGCTTCGCGTATATCGTCCTTGTCCCGCCTCATGACTTTGCGGGCTAGAAGGAGGCTTTCTAAAACGCCACGTTACCGCTATTCGTCCAAACGGGCTAAGAGCTGCGAAAATGGCCACTGAATCCGACGCGCGTAAGCGCCAATTCATGATCTGGTACGTTCTGGCGGCGATGTTCGGCGTGCTGCTGTTTCAGCAGTTCTGGACCAGCTACTCGCAAGTCGAAACCATACCATACAGCCAATTCGAGACGCTGCTCGATCAGGATAAGGTCGCCGAGGTTACGGTCGGCGCCGATAGCATTCAGGGCAAGCTGAGCGAATCCTTGCCGAGCGGCAAACGCGAATTCTTCACTGTCCGCGTTGATCCGCAGCTGGCCCAGAAGCTCGCCACCCATCACGTGGTGGTCAATGGCGCGGCCTCTGGTGGGATCGTTCAAACCATCCTGTCCTGGGTCATCCCGGTCGTCATCTTCTATATCGCGTGGATGTTCCTGTTCCGGCGTTTGGCGGAAAGGCAGGGGCTGGGCGGGCTTATGACCGTGGGCAAGTCGCGCGCCAAAGTCTACGTCGAGACCGACACCAAGGTGACTTTCAAGGATGTCGCCGGCGTCGAGGAGGCCAAATTCGAGCTGCAGGAGCTGGTCGCCTTCCTGCGCAATCCGCGGTCCTTTGGCCGGTTGGGCGCGCGGGTGCCGAAAGGCATCTTGCTGGTCGGTCCGCCGGGCACCGGCAAGACGCTGCTGGCCAAGGCGGTCGCCGGCGAGGCGGGCGTGCCGTTTTTCTCGATTTCCGGCTCGGAATTTGTCGAGATGTTCGTCGGCGTAGGGGCTGCGCGCGTGCGCGACCTGTTCGAGCAGGCGCGCAAGGCTGCGCCGTGCATTATTTTCATCGACGAGCTCGACGCGCTGGGTCGCAGCCGCGCCGTCGGTTCGTTCGGCGGGCTCGACGAAAAGGAGCAGACCCTCAACCAGCTCCTAGCGGAGCTCGACGGCTTCGATCCCAGCGTGGGCGTCATTCTTCTAGCCGCGACCAATCGGCCGGAAATCCTCGATCCGGCGCTCTTACGCGCCGGCCGGTTCGACCGGCAGGTGCTGGTGGACCGTCCCGATCGCAAAGGCCGGCTCGAAATTCTCAAGGTGCATGTACGTAAGGTGCAGCTGGTGCGCGATATCGATCTCGAGACGATTGCCGGGCTGACGACAGGCTTTACCGGGGCCGATATCGCCAACCTGGTGAATGAAGCGGCCATCGTCGCGACGCGGCGCAACGGCACCTCGGTGAGCCTGAACGATTTCACCGAGGCAATCGAGCGCATCGTCGCTGGATTGGAGAAGAAAAGCCGGGTGCTGAATGAGGAGGAGCGCCGCCGGGTCGCCTATCACGAAATGGGCCACGCGCTGGTGGCCGCGACCTTGCCCGGCGTCGATCCGGTGCAGAAGGTCTCGATCATCCCGCGCGGCGTCGGCGCGCTGGGCTACACCATCCAGCGTCCGACCGAGGATCGCTTCCTGCTCGGCCGCGGTAATCTCGAAAACCGCATCGCCGTGCTCATGGGCGGCCGGGCGGCCGAACAGCTTGTTTTCGACGGTGACGTATCTACCGGCGCCGCCGATGATCTGCAGCGCGCCACCGAGATCGCCCTGGAGATGGTAACCCGTTTTGGCATGGACGAGAAGGTCGGCCAGCGAACCTACGCTCCGGCGCCGCAGCCCTTCGTTCCCGGGCCAACCGCGGAGCACGTCCAGGCGGCTGAAATAACCGGCCGCGAGATCGACGTCGCGGTGCGCGACCTGCTCGACAAGGGATTTACCCGCGCGCGCGAAATTTTGGCGGCGCGGCGCGCGGATCTTGATGCCGGCGTACAATTGCTGCTCAAGCGCGAAACCCTGACGGTCGATGACTTCCCTGCCATTCGTTCGGCAAAGGTCGCGGCCGAGCCGCACCCGACGATGGCACCGGCGTAAGGTCTCGCGTCGAGGCTCTGGTCGCGGCGAGGAGAGTGTTTCTGACAGGCAAAACCGTCGATAAACGCCCAGCCGCGCTTGATACCGATCAATCGACCGCGCCGCACAGGGAATAGATTTGATTGCGGAAATTCGCCATGAACCAATTGGAATCGAAATCGCCATCGGCCACTCTGCCGGCTTTGTCCGAACAAAGGGCCGCGGCAACGACAGCACCGGCTCCGCTGCAGCCGCTTGCGGCAGAGCGGTTGTATCGTGCCGCGGACCTGTCGGCGCTTTCGTTCGAATCGACGGCCGACCTCAAGCCGGCTGACGGTCTGGTCGGTCAGCAGCGCGCGCTTGACGCGCTCGCGTTCGGAACCCGTGTGCAAAGGCCGGGATTCAATTTGTTCGTCATCGGCCCGAACGGCGCGCGCGCGCAACGGGCGGTCGAACATCTGCTGCAAGAAGCTGCCGGCGAGAGGCGACGGCCGTCGGACTGGGTCTATGTCAACAACTTTAGAGACCCGCGTAGACCGACGGCGATCGAGTTGCCGGCGGGGCGCGCAGGCGAGTTCCGCGATGCCATGCGGACGCTTATCGACGACCTCAAGACCGCGCTACCGGCGGTTTTCGAAAGCGAGGACTACCAAACGCGGCGCGGCGCCATCGACCAGGCATTCCAGTCCAAGCAGGGCGAAGCCTTCTCGGCCTTGCAGGAGAAGGCCACCGCGAAGAATATCATTATTCTGCGCACTCCGATGGGCTTTGCGCTTGCGCCGGCGCAGGACGGCAAACCGGTTCCGCCGGAGGAATTTCGGACGTGGTTGGAGCCAAAGCGCAAGCAGATCCAAGCCACCATCGAGGAGCTTGAGAAGGAGCTCGAGCACATCGTGCGTCAGCTTCCGCAATGGGAGACGGAACGGCGCGACGAGGTTCGCAAGCTCAATCGCGAAACCGCAAAATTTGCCATCGGACAGTTCATCGATACCGCAACAGCGCGCTTTGCCGACGTCGCGAAAATCCTCGCGCATTTGGAAGCCATTCGCGCCGACCTTGTCGAAAACGTCGCCATGTTCGTCGTCAAGAGCGAAGGCGAGGAAGGTCCGCCATTGTCGGATCAACTCGAGGCGCCTTTTGATCGCTACACGGTCAATGTCCTCGTCGGGCATGCCGGACCCGAACCCGTCATTCCCATCGTCGAAGAGCTACATCCGACCCTGGGCAATCTGCTCGGCACCATCGAGTATGTGTCGCACCACGGCGTGCTGGTTACCAATTTCCGGCTGATTAAGGCCGGAGCCATCCACCGCGCCAACGGCGGCTTCCTGCTGCTGGATGCGCGCAGCCTGCTGATCGAGCCATTCAGCTGGACGGCGCTGAAGCGAATGCTGCGTCAGGGTGAGATCAAGATCGAGGACTTGGGGCGATTCATCGGTTTTACCAGCACGGTCTCGCTCGAGCCCGATCCGATTCCGCTCGACGTCAAGGTCGTCCTGTTTGGCGATCGATTGCTGTACTACCTCTTGGCAGCCTTCGATCCGGAGCTTGCGGAACACTTCAAGGTGCTCGCCGATCTGGAGGAGGACATCGATCGTACGCCGGCGACCGAGGCCGCGCATGCACGCCTGATCGCGGCCTTGGCGCAGCGCCACGGCCTCAAGCCGGTCGATCGGGCCGGCACGGCGCTGCTGATCGAGCACGCCGCGCGCATCGCCGATCATGCCAGCAAGCTCACGCTTGTCGTCGACCAGCTCGATGATGTGCTGGCCGAGGCGGATTTCTGGGCGGGCAAGGCCCGCCGCGTGGTGATCTCGCGAGCCGATGTGGAAACTGCGATCGAGCAGAGGATCCATCGCTCCTCGCGGCTGCGCGACCGTGCGCAGGAGAGCATTCTGCAGGAGGTGGCGCTCATCGACACCGCCGGCACGCATATCGGGCAGGTGAACGGACTGAGTGTCGCTGAGCTCGCGGGATTCCGCTTCGGGCGGCCGACGCGTATCACTTGCCGGGTACGGCCGGGAAGCGGCAAGGTCGTCGACATCGAGCGCGAGGTCGCGCTTGGCGGGCCGATCCATTCCAAGGGCGTGCTGATTCTTTCCGGCTTCGTGGCCGGCCGCTACGCGCTCGATACACCGATGTCACTGTTCGCCAGCCTGGTGTTCGAACAATCCTATGGCGGCGTTGAGGGCGACAGCGCGTCTACGGCCGAACTCTATGCGCTGTTGTCCGCGCTCGCCGAGCTGCCGCTGCGTCAGGAGCTTGCGGTGACCGGATCGGTGAACCAGCAGGGACAGGTTCAGGCCATCGGCGGCGTGAACGAAAAGATCGAAGGATTTTTCGACATCTGTCGCGCGCGCGGCTTGACTGGGACCCAGGGCGTCCTGATCCCTAGCGCCAACGTGCAGCACCTGATGCTTCGGCGCGACGTGATCGAGGCTTGTGCTGCTGGCAAATTCTTCATCTACCCGGTCGCCACGATCGACGAAGGAATGGAACTCCTGAGCGGTCGCTCAGGCGGCGAGCGGGGCAGCGACGGACTCTATCCTCCGCAAAGCTTCAATCGGCTGGTCGAAAATCGGCTGCGAGCATTTGCCCGCATTCGTCAAAGCTTCGCTCAGCAACCGCTTGCGGCGGGCGAGAATCGCACATGAACGGCGCGGAGATGGGATTTAAGCGCGTCGTGGTCGGCCTGCCGCAAGGCTTGGCCGACCAGGCGGCGGTCGAGGCGGCGGCGGATCTGGCCGAGTTCTTGCGAATCGAGCTGCTCGCGACCTTCATCGCCGACTCAAGTCTGCACACGCTCGCTGCATTGTCCGGTGCGCGCGAACTGCGAGCGTTCGACCAACAATGGCAGGCAATCGACGCGGCGCAAATCACCCGCGAGATCGACCGCGCCACCGGTCTCGCACGACAGCGTTTTGCCGAGAGCGTCGGCGCCCGCGCCATCAAGACGAGTTTCGACGTCATTGCCGGAGCCGAGGTGATGGCCTCGCTCATCCGCGCCGATGACATCGTTGCCGTCATTGAGCCGGGGCATCCGGGCGAGCGGATCACGCAGCAATTTACGGGGCTGCTCGAAGCCGCACTTGCGACCGCCGGCGCGGTGCTTGCCATTCCCAGACGGATTGCGCGGACGGCGGGGCCTATCGTAACGATCGCATCGGATTCCGAAGATCCAAGCATTCGGACCGCGCTGCAGATCGCGGCAGCGTTCAAGGAACGCCTGATCGTTACGACGACGGCCGACGCACGCCTGCCTGTCGAACTCCTTGCCGACGCGAACCGGCTCGGCGTTGCTGTCGAGCATATCAGTGGCACATTGCCGGGGGCTCGTTTGCAGGAGCGCATGCGGGTATTGACGCGTGGCGCCTTGACCGACAAGGGTATCGCGCTGTTCTCTTCGCTGCAGGGAATACCGCTGCTCCTGATTGATCGTGACAGAGCAGCAACCGCCTCCAACCCGAAGGCCGGCGAACAGCGTCCAACCGGTGTTTCCGGGGCCTGATCGCTTGGCGCCCAATCCGGTCGCCCAAGGGCGCGAGGCCGACGCCCCTCAGGTTGATATGCATCAAAGACAAGGACGCGCCTGTGCAACTATCTGGATTTGATAAAGTTCGCAGCATGGACAAAGATGGCACATAAACAGGTCCTGTTTCGCTCCGCTGCCCGCGAGAAGATATTGCGCGGCACGGCGCAGCTCGCTGATTCGGTGCGGGTGACCCTCGGACCCCGTTCAAAATCGGTATTGATCGAGAAGAAATGGGGCGCGCCCATCGTATGCAATGATGGCGTGACCATCGCCAAGGAGTTCGACCTCAAGGATCCGGAGGAGAATCTCGGCGCACGCATGCTGCGCCAAGCGGCGGAAAAGACCGGAGAAATGGTCGGCGACGGAACCAGTACCTCAACACTTCTGGCACATGCCATTTTCGCCGACGGGGTGCGCAACGTGGTCGCGGGGGCGAGCGCGATCGACATCAAGCGCGGCCTCGATCGGGCGACAAAACGCGCTGTGGAAACCTTGAAGGCGCTGTCGCGTCCGGTAAAGACCCGCAAGGAAACCGCTCAGGTGGCCGCCATTTCGGCCCACAACGACGCCGCCATCGGCGAACTCGTTGCTGACGCCCTGGACAAAGTCGGCAGCGAGGGGGTCATCACTGTAGAAGAATCGAAGACAACTGAAACCGCCCTCGATATCGTCGAAGGCATGCAGTTCGACCGTGGCTTTCTCTCCCCCTACTTCATCACCAATCCCGAAAAGATGGAGGCGGTGATGGAGGACGCCCTGATCCTGATCTCCGATCGGAAAATCGGGGTCCTTAAAGATTTGCTGCCGCTTCTAGACGAAGTGGTCAAATCCGCCCGACCGCTGCTGGTGGTGGCTGAGGATGTCGAAGGCGAGGCGCTCGCAACATTGATCGTCAATCACATCCGCGGAAGCCTTAAGAGCTGCGCCGTAAAGGCGCCCGGCTTTGGCGATCGGCGCAAGGCCATGTTGGAGGATCTCGCGGTCCTGACTGGTGGCCAGGTTGTTTCCGAGGAAATCGGTCTGAAACTCGAACATGTGACCGTCGAGCAGCTTGGGCGCGCCAAGCGTGTGGTAGTCGACAAAGAGAACACCACGATCATCGGCGGCTCCGGAGAGCGCCGTCAAATCGACGGACGCGTCGAGCAAATCCGCCGCGAGATCGAGAAAACGACCAGCGACTACGACAAAGAGAAGCTGCAGGAGCGCTTGGCAAAGCTTGCCGGCGGCGTCGCGGTCATTCGCGTCGGAGCCCCATCCGAGTCGGAGATGAAATCGAAGAAGGAAGCGTTCGACGACGCGATCAGCGCCACCAAGGCCGCCGTCGCCGAAGGGATTGTGCCTGGCGGCGGGCTTGCTTTGCTGCGGTGCGTGGTCGCCGTGGCCGAGGAAGAGACCAAATGCGAAGGCGACGAGAAAACCGGGGTGCAAATCCTCAGGCGTGCGCTCGAAGTGCCGACCCGACAAATTGCGGAGAATTCCGCCGTCGACGGAGGCGTTGTCGTTGCCCGGATGCTCAGCGGGAAGGGCCACGAGGGTTTTGACGCCAGCCGCAAAGAGTATGTCAATCTCATGGAAGCCGGTATCATCGACCCAACCAAGGTCGTTCGCGTTGCGCTCGAAAATGCAGTTTCGGTGGCAAGCATCCTGTTGCTGACGGAAGCGACGATGACCGAGATTCCGGAGGACAAGAAAGAGCGAATGGCCGAGCCGGAAATGGCACTTTAGGGGCGGCTTTGCCGAGCTCGGCTGCCGCAAAGGACTACCTGGCATTTTCTCTCGGCAGTTCTGCCCGCCCGATCCAAAAGCGGTTACACGCGCGCGTGACAATGTCCGGCCTTGCCTTCCCGGCAAGCCGCTGTTGCGCCTCCTGATATGGCCCGACATAGCGCAGCCGCGCAGGCAGGAATGGGTAAACCCGTCGAATCCCGGCGACCAGCCGGCGGACGGTTCGCTGTTCGGCGGCGCCATAGGGCAATCCGAATGCCGCACAGATCTGCGGTGGCAGCAGCGCGGCGGTCAGCGCCCGGTATGAGGCTGGCACCGGAAGCCAAGTGTTCGCGCCGGTCAAGAGCCGGCGCGCCATCATGCGCGCCGGGTCGGTCACAGTCAGCGTATCGGACTGCACCATGGCGGCGAAGTCGGTGGAGAATGCCGACCAGTCCCGCGGCAGACATTCGTCGGGAATACCGAACAACGCAGCAAAGAGCCGGCTCTCGCTGTAATAGCCTTCATGTTGTTCCGGCGTTAGCGGCGGAAGCACCAGCTCGTAAGCCCGCAGCGCCGTCTCTATGAGGGTTGCGTGGACCCAACGCAGCGCGGGGACCGCGTTGGCGCAATACGGCGAGCCTGCCGGAAACCGTCCCGCCGCCGCAGGCAATCGACCTTCGATCTCCGCGTGACGACGATGCAGGCTGCGGGCGGCGCCGAGGCTCTGGTCGAGCGATCCGAACACCGTCGAGAACACGACGCTGAATGTGCGATGAAAACGCCCGATCGGATCGGCAAACGTGTCGGAATGTTGTTCGATCGCCGCAGCGACCCATGGGTGAGCCAGTTGCAGCAGCAACGCGCGGCCCGCTCCAAGGAATATCGCGGCCTCTCGATCGACCCGCCACGTCAAGGATCGAGGGCCGAAAATCCCGGGAAGCGAGCCGGCTGCTGCCGCGCGCACCCGGTTCAGTTCACTCTCCAGGCTGTCAGCGCTAACCACTTCGACTTTGTCGCAGTCTATTGGTGCCTTCATGTTCGGTCCGCTTTTCAATACTGGCATCAGAGCGCGGCTGCGCCGGACATTGCTTGCGTGGCTGCGCTGAAATTGGGCGTCACGCCAATGAACCGTTTTTTCGCCAGGCCGCTGTTGCGCAAAGTCAAGGATGCCTCCCCCGTACCGTGCCAGATTGCTCCAACGGCAATGAGAACCAGGATAAGGCCATGGAGATCGAAAACACCAAATTCGGCACCATCACGATTGACGGAAAGACTTATGAGCACGACGTCGTCGTTCGCCTTTCCGGGGAGATCGTGAAGCGAAAGAAGAAGCTGTCGAAGAAATACTACGGCACATCGCACGTCCTCTCGAAAGACGAAGCGAAGTTTGTCTTCGAGAAGGGGTGCAAGCAGCTCATCGTTGGCTCTGGCCAAATGGGCAATGTGCGTCTCTCGCCGGAAGCTCAAGCCTATTTCGCGAAAAAGAGCTGCGAGGTGGTGCTGCAGCCGACCCCGGCGGCAATCCAGCTATTCAACAGGTCAAAGGCAAAGAAAATCGGCCTTTTTCACGTAACCTGCTAAATCCGGTTTCAGCGTCGCGAATTCGTCTCCTCCTCGTCAGCGGTCAGAACCGCGACAATCTCGCCAGCCGCGGCCTGAAGCGGTCGACCGGCGCCGAAGACATCCGGATCGCCCGCAAGCCATAGTGAGGCCTCCTCGACATCGAGGATAGTCGGTTGCAGCGCCACGATGTCGAGCAGCTTTGCATCATCCAAAGCGCCAAGGATGCGGCGGATGTCATCGGCTGTCGCCAACGGGCCACGGGCGGCTGCGGGTTCCTCGGTCATGTTCGGCCCTTTTCGCTTAGACGGAAGCGACGTGACTTCGATGCATCCTTATCTACGGTCCGATTTTCCCCTTGATTCAGATCAAGGGCAGCAAGTCCGCCGGCCCGGATAGTGTCAGCGGGGATGCTGCCACCCCGCGAGGCAAGAGGCCGTAATCGTGAGCGATATGAGGACGCGTCCCTCTTCGCGGGCTTACGCCGGGAATCGCCAGGAAAGCCGCGATGTCCGCATCCCGCCGATCGGTCTGACCGGAATCTTGCAGATACCGAATAACGCCTACGCACTCGTCGCCTTCGCGCATGGAAGCGGCTCCAGCCGTTTAAGCCCGCGCAATACGCTGGTGGCACACGCTTTGAATGATCGTGGCATCGCGACGCTGTTGTTCGATCTATTGACCGCGGCTGAGGAAGCCGACCGCGCTAATGTGTTCGACATCCCCTTGTTGGCGGACCGGCTGGTCGATGCCGTCCAATGGCTCGACAGCGAGGCGCCGCTCGACAAACTTCCGCTTGGCTTGTTCGGCGCCAGCACCGGAGCGGCGGCGGCGCTGGTCGCCGCGGCAAAGCTTCCCAACCGAGTCGGCGCCGTGGTCTCGCGCGGCGGACGGCCGGATCTTGCGGGCGACGCGCTCGACGCCGTGCGCGCGCCGACGCTGTTGATCGTCGGCGGCGCCGATTTCGGCGTCATCGAGCTCAATGAGCAGGCGTTGGCACGCCTGCGAGGTCCCAAGGCGCTAGAGATCGTTCCAGGAGCGAGCCATCTGTTTCCCGAGCCCGGCGCGCTCGAGGCGGTGATCGATCATGCCGCAGCATGGTTCAAGCGCTATCTTGCACCGGCGTCGCCGAAGCGGTCCCCCCTGTCACGCCGCCTGCCGCCATGACACGACGAGCCGTTCGTCCGCCTTCAAGGCAACGGCAGCTCCGAATTTGCGGCTCTCCCGATCCAATGTTCGCTGCAGCCAACGGACATCCTCGTTGGGCGGACGAACAAGGTGGAAATTGCGGATTTGAAGCGGGACGACTTCGAGCGCCGCAAGTGTCCCAGCCGGCTCGACGTCGGCAAAATTCATCACGACGAGGTCACCTCGATATTTTTCGTGACCCTTGATTCCTTCATAGTCGTTCAGGAAGTCGCCGCTGCCATAGAGAATGAGCCGATCGCGGTACACCTCGATCGCCTTGGGATGATGCGACGAATGGCCGTGGACGATGGAAACATTGGCTTGGTCGATCAGCGCGTGGGCGAAACACCGTTGCTCACGTGGAATATCGTAACCCCAGTTCGGTCCCCAATGGACGGAAACAACGACCAGATCGCCCGGCCGGCGAGCCTGCGCGACCAAATCGGCGACGCCAAGCGCGCTGCGCTCGGAAATCCCGCCGAGGAGATTTACGCCCGGTCTCTCGTTTGTTGCGCCCCAACTGCGCGGCGCGCCGCTTGTCGCATCGACGAACGAAAACACCAGAACCCGACCTCTGCCGGCAATGTCCAGCATTGGGGGGGCGGCGGCCTCGCTGCGATTTTGTCCTGCGCCTGCGGTCTTGATCTGGAGTTGTCTCAGAGCGGCGAGAGTGTCGAGCAGGCCGCGAACACCCCAATCGAGAATGTGATTGTTGCCGAGCACGCAGCAGTCGATGGCGGCGACCTTCAGGAACGCAGCGTTCTCGGGACTCATTCGGTAGTTGATGCCTTTGGGCTCGTAATCCTCGCTGCGGGTGATGCTGGTCTCGAGATTGATGATGCGGGCATCCGGCCGCATGCGCTCGAATTCGTTCAGCGCCGCGCCCCAAAGGTATGAAGGGTCAACGCCGCGCGGAATCCCGCCATTCGCCGCTTCGGCAAGCCGCACGTAATCAATTGCCGATTCCGCACAGCTCTCATGGAGGGCGGGGTCACATGGGTGTGGCAGAACTTGGTCGATGCCGCGCCCCGTCATCACGTCGCCACACAGAAATAGCCGTACGGTTTGTCGCCTCGGCTCAGCGGCGGGCGATCGCGCGGCGGTCACCGCGCTGCGTCTGTCGTGCCCGCCGAAGTCATCGCTCGTACAGACCGACGAGGGTTGCTTCGGAGATGACATGCTTGCCAGCCTCCCGTTCGACCTGTTTGCAGGACGGCTTAGCGCCAAGCGGCAACCGCTCGACCGAAAGAGCTAACAGGCGAAAGCGATAGTGGTGAGCTCCATGACGATGCGGCGGGCAAGGGCCGCCGTACCCGGGTTTTCGAAAGTCGTTGATCGCTTGTTTGAAGCTTTGCCCCGGTCCCACGTGACCTGCGCCCTCGGCGAGCGTGGTCTGTCCGGCGGCGATGTCGTAAACCGCCCAATGATGCCAAATCCCTGCCGGCGCATCAGGATCCTCGCAAAGCAGAGCGAAGCTGCGGGTTCCCGCCGGCATATTGACCCATTCCAATTGAGGCGATACGTCCTCGCCATCGCAGGTAAAGCGACGCGGGATTGCAGCCCCGTTGCGAAAACCGCTCGACCGCAACTCCATGAGCTTTCTCCAGCACCCCGGAGCGCGGCCGGCTACCTCTCGCGCTCCCTACGCCCCGCGGATAAGCAATACCGGCTTGCTCGAAACCCGCATGAAACCCTCTGCCACGCTGCCCAGCAACAGCCGGCGGACACCCCTGCGTCCGTGGGTTCCGATCACGATCAGATCGGCGTTCCACTCTTGAGCCGCTTCTTCAATGACATCGTAGACATGCCGGCCGAACGTTGAGACGCATTTCGAATCGAATTCAATTCCTGCAGCATGCGCAGTCGCCGAACAATCGGCGATGACCCTTTTGCCGGCCTCCTCCATCGTTTTTTGATATTCAAAAACATGCGGCGCCTCTACCGAAGAGTATGCCATGGTCAAGTCGACGACGTGAAAAAGTCGAAGCTTCGCGTGTTGATCCTTCGCAAGTCTTATGGCCTCTTGCAGCGCCAAATTTGAAGTATCGCTGCCATCGATCGCTACCAAAATGCGTTGGTACATTTTACACGCCTTGTAAAATTCGCCAGCGAAGCTGAGCCGGGAATATTTTGCCGACCAACCATCGAGCGACGCACGTCATTTCGTGTTGATTTGGATCAATTTGCCCGGATGGCCGAGCACAGGGCGTGTCGGACGTCAAGATCTCCCACGGTGGCCGCGCAAGCGTCCAATTGGCCAGAATGAGCCGGGCCGCGTGCGCGAACTGGCCCGACATATTTGATCTATCGCAAAGCCTATTTTGGACAGATATTTCAAATTAGAAAACAATATATATTATCGGAGGACCGTCATGAGCGCCGTGGGTCTCGAAGGCATCGACCACACCGTGCAGCTGACACATGTTTGGATCAACGACCTCGACGAACGCCTTGGCTGGGAGGACAAGCACCGTTCTTACCGCCTGTTGCGAACCGTATTGCAGGCGATCCGCGATTGGCTGATGGTCGACGAGGCGGCAGGTTTCGGCGCACAGCTCCCCGAGTTGCTGCGGGGCGTATACTACGAGCATTGGCGGCCTGCCACCACGCCGGTGAAGAAACGCAGCAAGGCCGACTTCATTGCCCGGGTTGACAACGCCTTTAAGACCGATCCCATCATTTTTACGCCCGACGCCGTTTCTGCCGTGTTCGCGCTGCTGTCCGACAAGATCACGGCCGGCGAGATCAAGCAGGTCCATCACGCCCTGCCGGCGGATATCCGGGTGCTTTGGCCGTTGCCTTCGCAAGCGGCCTGAGAAGAATGCAAGGATCGCTCGAGAAAAGTGAGTCGACGGGTGACCGCGTCGTCGACCGCGTAGGCTGGGAGCATTTTCCCCATGATGCCGACGTCGGCGTGCGCGGTTTCGGCGCGACGCCGGCGCAGGCGTTCGAGCAGGCAGCACTGGCGCTGACCGCCGTTGTCACCCGAGCGCGAGTCGAGCCGCTCAATCCCATCGGCGTCAAATGCAAGGCGCCCGATCTTGAGCTGTTGTTTGTCGACTGGCTCAACGCGATCATCTACGAGATGGCCGTCCGGCGCATGCTGTTTGCTCGTTTCGAGCTGAAGCTTGAAGACACCTGCCTGGAAGCGACATTGTGGGGCGAACCCGTCGACGTCGCGCGACACGCGCCCGCCTGTGAACCCAAGGGCGCGACCTACACCGCGCTACGCGTGGCGCAGGAACGCGATGGCTTTTGGTCGGCGGCTTGCATCGTTGATGTCTGAGTGAGCCGAGTATGGATGTGAACCGCTTCACGCGTGTCGACGCGACGACTTGGCGCATCGAGCCGCACGGGGCAATGCGTGTGCCGGCGATCATCTATGCCGATGAAAACCTGATTCGCGACATGGACGACAAGGTCTACGAGCAGGTGGTCAATGTCGCCACGTTGCCCGGCATCGTGCAGGCGTCCTATGCGATGCCCGACGCCCATTGGGGTTACGGCTTTCCGATAGGCGGCGTGGCGGCGTTCGATCCCGACCAAGGCGGCGTCGTGTCGGCGGGTGGGGTCGGTTTCGACATCTCGTGCGGCGTGCGTACGATGCTGACCGGCCTAAAAGTCACCGACGTTCTTGCCGTGCAGAAATCGCTCGCCGACTCGCTGTTTCGGCAAATTCCGGCCGGCGTCGGCAGCCGAGGCAGCATTACTCTCGATGAGATCGATATGGACGCGATGCTGACCGCAGGCGCTTCCTGGGCGGTCGAGCGCGGCTGGGGCGAAGCTCGTGACCTCGAGCGTATCGAGGAGCATGGCGTATTGGCGGGCGCGCGGCCGGCAAACGTCTCGGAACGGGCCAGAGAGCGTCAGCGGCGCGAGATGGGCACGCTCGGCTCTGGCAACCACTATCTCGAGGTTCAGGTTGTTGCGGAAATCTTCGACGCAAGGGTTGCGAATATCTTCGGACTTTCGGCCGACGACGTCGTGGTCACGATTCATTGCGGTTCGCGCGGACTGGGCCATCAGATCGGGACCGAGTTCCTCAAGGAGATGCTGTTGGCGGCCAAAGCTTCGGGCATCGAGCTTGTCGACCGCGAGCTCGCCTGCGCTCCCATCAAGTCGGAAGTCGGCGAGCGCTATCTCGGCGCCATGCGTGCAGCAATCAACTGCGCGCTTGCCAACCGCGAAATTCTTGGCCATCTCACACGCCGCGTCTTCGGCCATTTCTTTCCCAGTCGTGATCTGGCGCTATTGTTTGATGTCTCCCACAACACCTGCAAGGTTGAGACGCACGCAGTCGAGGGAAAGGAGCGCGAGCTCTTTGTCCACCGCAAGGGAGCCACCAGAGCTTTCGGGCCCGGGCATGAAAGCCTGCCCGAAGCACTGCGCCCCGTCGGCCAGCCGGTGCTGATCGGCGGCAGCATGGGAACCGGCTCCTATATCCTGATCGGCGAGGCGGCGGCCGAGACCAAGGCATTCGCGTCGGCATGCCATGGCGCCGGACGGGCGCTGTCGCGGCACGCAGCGCTCAAGCAGTGGAGCGGACGCAAGATCGTGGACGACCTCGCGGCCCAAGGCATTCTGATCAGGAGTCCTTCAATGCGCGGCATCGCCGAAGAGGCGCCGGGCGCTTACAAGGACGTGTCTGCGGTCGTGGCGGCGGCAGAACAAGCTGGCCTAGCCCGACGCGTGGCGCGCCTGCGCCCACTGATCTGTATCAAAGGATAAATCGAGATTGCCGCGATGCATATTCCGCACGAATTGACCGACGAGTTCCCGGACGAGACCGTGCCGATCACGCGGCTCGCAAAGACCAACTACCTGTTTCGGCGAACGGCCAGCCGTTACGACGCGGTCAATCGCCAGATCTTTCGCATCGAGTCCGAGGAAGAGCCGACCGTCGACGAGGTGCTCGAAACGCTGAAAAAAGAGCGCCTCAAGCTGAAGGACCAGATCGCGCACATGCTCAGGAGGACCGAGCGTCGAATGTAGGTTCATTGCCGCGGCATTCTGATTCGCGCTTTCCTCATGGGGCGACGCCCTCCTTCCTAGCGTCGCAATATCTTTCGTAACTCCGCAAGCGGCCTCGTGTTGAGCACGTCATCAGCGGTCAGCCAGCCGCGCCGCGCTTGATCGATGCCGAACCGGATGCACTCATAGGCATCGACCGAATGTGCATCCGTTGATATCGCCAGCTTTACCCCCGCCTGCTTCGCAGCATGGATATGGTTATCGTTCAGGTCCAGCCGGTCAGGCTGAGAGTTGACCTCCAGATGGCAGCCAAGGTCATGCGCAGCAGCAATCACGCGTTCCATGTCGATTTCGTAGGGTTCGCGCTCGCCGATCAATCGGCCGGTCGGATGGGCGATGAGCGTGACATGCCGATTGCTCATCGCGCGAATAACGCGGTCGGTCTGTACCTCGCGCGGCAGATCGAAATAAGAGTGAACCGCGGCCACGACGACATCGAGCTTGGCTAGGCTGGTGTCCGGCAGGTCGAGGCGGCCGTCCTTGAGGATATCGACCTCGATCCCTTTGAGAATGGTCAGGCCATCCAAGCGCTCGTTCAGGCGGTCGATCTCGCGGGCCTGCCGGGTCAGAAGCGCCGGGTCGAGGCCGTGCGCCATCGCGACACGGCGACTGTGGTCCGTGAGCGCGATGTAGGCATAGCCTCGCGCTTTCGCCGCTTCGGCCATCGCCTTGATGGGGGCCGTGCCGTCGGTCCAGTCGGAATGGACGTGGAGGTCGCCGCGAATGTCCGCCGGCGTCACCAGACGCGGCAGCTTGTCCTCCGCCGCAAGCGCGATCTCACCGCGATCCTCGCGCAGCTCCGGCGGGATAAAGGCAAGTCGAAGCTTCTCGTAGATTTCCTCTTCGGTTAAGCCGGCAATTCGGCGGCTGCCGGAAAACAATCCGTACTCGTTGAGCTTCCAGCCGCGATGAGCGGCAATGCCGCGCAACGCGATGTTGTGGGCCTGCGAGCCGGTGAAATAGAGGAGCGCGGCGCCGTAACTCTGCTCCGGCACTGCGCGGACGTCAACTTGCAATCCGGAACGCAGTACCACCGTGGTGCGCGTCGGTCCGTGGGCGAGAACTTCGGCGACGTTCTCGTAGCCGGCCAGCTTATTGCCGACCACCGCGCCATCCGCCGCAGTCACCACGACGTCCAAATCGCCGACCGTATCGCGACGGCGGCGGTAGCTGCCCGCGACGACAACGCGGCCGCGGTTGCGCAGAAAAGCCACCAGCGCTTCGGCTTCGGCTTCGGCGACGGACAGCTTGAAGCGCTTCTTCGGCGCAGGCTTCTCAAGCGCGGCCGTGAGCTTCTTTTCGATAATCGGTCCGAATCCCCGGATTTCATGCAATCGTCCCTTTTTGAGGATACGGCGGAGATCATCGAGCGTGCTCACTTTGAGCTTGTCGTGGAGCACTTTCACCCGCTTCGGGCCGAGGCCGGGAAGCGTGGCGATCTCGCCGAGCTCGCCCGGCAGCTTCCGCTTTAGGGAGTCGAGGAGCGGAAAATGTCCGGTTTCGACGATTTCAGCGATCTTGCCGGCAAGATCCTTGCCGATGCCCGGCAGCTCCGAAAGGTCGCGCCCGGCGGAAAGCAGACTTTTGACGCTTTGCGGCAAGCCTTCGATCACGCGGGCGGCGCGGCGATAGGCGCGCACGCGAAACTGATTCTCACCCTTGATCTCGAGGAGTTCGGCGGCCTGATCGAACATCGCCGCTACTTCAGCGTTCTGCACAGGCACTGCGCGTCTCCCTGCCGGGCTATCTTTACCGCGCCTGCCGTTGCCGCGATTTGATGCAGATCAGGACCCGGAGCCCCCGTCCCAGTGCAAGTATTCGTCTGGCCCGGCCAAGCCTTTTCGGGATCCGCCATGAACGAATTTGCCGCCGATATTTCCCGTCACATCTGGGAAACGAAGTATCGGTACACCGACGGCGGCCAACCCGAGCACGCCATCACCGACACTTGGCGGCGGGTCGCCCATACACTGGCTTCGATCGAGCGCGAAAACGCGCCGGCTTGGGAGGAGGAATTCCTCGGCATCTTGCAGGAATTCAAATTCCTTCCGAGCGGCCGCATCCTGGCCGGAGCCGGAACGGCTCACAAAGTGACGCTGTTCAATTGCTTCGTCATGGGCGCGATCGAAGACTCCATTCCCGGCATCTTTCGCGCCTTGCAGGAAGGCGCGCTCACGATGCAGGAGGGCGGCGGCATCGGGTTGGATTTCTCGACGCTGCGGCCGCGCGGCACGCCGGCGAAAAGCGCCGGCAACATCGCCTCAGGCGCGGTCTCCTTCATGGCCATCTGGGACGCCATGTGCGGGACAATCCTTTCCACCGGCGCCCGGCGCGGTGCAATGATGGCAACGCTGCGCTGCGACCATCCCGACATTGAGGAGTTCGTGACCGCCAAGCGGCGCGGCGGACAGTTGCGGCGGTTCAACCTCTCCGTACAGATCACCGATGCGTTCATCGCGGCCGTGCGCGGCGATGACGAATGGCCATTGATGTTTCCGGCCGCGGCCTTTGCCGGCAGCGGCGAAACCGTCATGCGCGATTGGCCGGCCGAAGACCGGCCGGTACCGTGCCGCGTCATGCGGCGCATCGGCGCGCGACAATTGTGGGAACAGATATTGCGGGCGACCTACGACTACGCCGAACCCGGCGTGCTGTTCATCGACCGCATCAACCAGCTCAACAACCTTTGGTACCGCGAGCGGATCACCGCCACCAATCCTTGCGGCGAGATTCCATTGCCGCCCCATGGCGCCTGCGACCTGGGATCGCTCAACCTCACCCGCTTCGTCCTGTCGCCATTTGCCGCGCACGCGCGGATCGATTTCGAAGCCATCGAGCAAACAACGCGGATCGCGTTACGGCTTCTTGACAATGTTATCGATGCCTCACGGTTCCCCCTTGCCGCGCAGGCGGAGAATGCCCGCGGTTCGCGGCGCATCGGGCTTGGCGTGACCGGCCTTGCCGATGCGATGGTCATGCTCGGATTGCGTTACGGCACCCCGGATTCCCTCGCCACGGCCGCCGATATCATGCGGCGTATCTGCTACGCCGCCTACCGGACATCCATTGCGCTGGCAAAGGAGAAAGGCGGTTTTCCCTACTTCAAGCGGGACCGCTACCTCGACGGCGCTTTCATTCGCGGTCTTCCCGACGACATCCGCAGCGGGATCGCCGAGACCGGCATCCGCAACAGTCATTTGCTGGCCATTGCACCGACCGGGACGATCAGCCTCCTGGCCGGAAACGTTTCGAGCGGCTTGGAGCCGATTTTTGCCGCTTCCTATGCGCGCGACGTGCTTACGGGGGATGGGGCCCCAAAGGCGTTCACGCTCACCGACTACGCGATCGATTTGTGGCGTCGGACGACAGGCTCAACAACAGGGACGCCGAAAGGCTTTGTCATCGCCGGTGAGCTTCCGGTCCGCGCCCATGTGGAAATGCAAGCCGCGCTGCAGCCTTTCGTCGACAATTCGATCTCCAAGACGATCAATGTTCCGGAAAAAACACGCTTTGAAGACTTCAGGCAGATCTACGACCTGGCATATGATATGGGTCTCAAAGGCTGCACCACGTTCCGGCCAAATCCAGCAACGAGCGCGGTGCTGAGCGAAGCTGACGGCGGGATCGGGGCCCCGCATTGTTGCGTCCCCGAGCGCGAGGCCGACTGAGTAGCCTACATACGGACGTTAGGATCGATACCGGGCCGGGCAAGGCCGAACGCGGCCGCAGTGGCATGAATCCGTCAGCCGTCACGCCGAGAGCTTGGCCTCGAAGAGGCCTTTTGCCAGATGGTCGTGGAGGTCGGCATCGTCGATGATCGCCGCGGTGATCGCGTCCTCGCCAAGCGCCTCGGCTTCGGACAATCCGCGATGCCACTTCTTGGCCGCAAGATCGCCCTGACCGATGCGCATCAGCGCATAAAGCTCCCGACGCGCCGGTGCCGAGAGCGAAGCAATCGCCTCGCGCAGCGACGCCGCCGGCGAGTCTTTCGCGGAAAGCGGCTCAAGTCCAAGTTCGGCGGTTGGATTGTGTTCGCCGCGTTCCGGCATTGTTCCGCCGAGGGCTTCTTCCGTGACGTGGCCTAGCAGTGCGTCGCGCTGTCCGCGCGCGCTCTTTGCGAGGAGCGCGATGAAGCGAGCCTGGTCAACATTCAAATCTCTGAGCATCTTTACACTCTGCCGGTCATCAGCCGCGCGCTCATTGATTTTTATCAATCGCGGCGCCCCGGCGCAGGAGCATGCGCGCCTACGCTAATTGCCGATGGCGGTTGATCTGCATCAAGGAATAGACCCGCCGATCACAGAAATCTTGCATCGCTCCTCGCGATCGGCCTCAGATCGAATTGTCCTTCGAACGCGATGTTGGCAACTCGGGGAGACAGAGCGAGAACGGAGCATGATCGACGAACCTCGTCCGGGTTGCGGCGTACAGCGCAGCTGCACCTGGCGCAGCTGCGCCACCACGCTGGTGCTGGTCGCTTCGGCCAACCTCGCCTCGCTCGTAGCACCCTTCCCGCCAGCTGGCTCTGAAGCGGTCGCGGCTGAAGTGGACGCGGTAGGCGCAGCGGCGCCTCTTGGCTTTGCCGACATCGTGGCCAAGATCAAACCGACGGTCGTCGGCGTCCGCGTCAGGGTCGAGGAGGCAACCCCATCCGAGGAGGCGCAGCGCCGGAATCTCTTTCCCCCGGATTCGCCATTCGATCGTTTCTTCCGCCAATTCGGGATTCCGATTCCGGACAATCCCGCTCCCAAGTCGGGAACCGCCCTGGGCTCTGGATTCTTCGTCTCCGGCGACGGCTATATCGTCACCAATAATCACGTAGTCGCCAACGGCAGTCGCTTCGAGGTTACGATCGACAGCGGCAAAACCTACGCGGCCAAGGTCATCGGGGCCGACCCGCAAACGGATCTCGCCCTCATCAAAGTAAGCGCGAGCACGGACTTTCCTTATGTGCGATTGGCCGCCGAAGCGCCGCGCAGCGGCGATTGGGTGCTCGTGGTCGGAAACCCATTCGGGCTTGGCGGCACGGTCACCGCGGGAATCGTCTCGGCGCGAGGCCGCGATATCGGCGCCGGGCCCTATGACGATTTCATTCAGATCGACGCGCCGGTTAACCAAGGCAACTCCGGCGGGCCGACCTTCAATGTCAGGGGCGAAGTGATCGGCGTTAATACCGCGATATTTTCTCCCTCCGGCGGGTCTGTCGGAGTCGCCTTTGATATCCCTGCGGAAACCGTCAAACTCGTCGTCGGGCAACTCAAGGACAAAGGCCACGTTACCCGTGGCTGGATCGGCGTACAGATTCAGCCGGTGACGCCCGCGATCGCCGATGCCATCGGGCTGAAGAACGCAGAAGGCGCCCTCGTCGCTCACCTTGAGCCCAATAGCCCGGCGGCCAAGAGCGGAGTCGAAGCCGGCGACGTCATCACTTCGGTCAACGGCGAAGCGGTGAAGGACTCGCGAGATCTCGCCAGGAAAATCGCCGCGCTTGCCCCGGGGACTTCGACTAAATTGCGCATCTTTCGCTACGGACAGGACAAGATAATAACGGTGACCCTAGGCGAACTTCCCCGCGCGTCCGCCGAAAACGGGGCCGAGGAGCAAAGAGCGCGAAGCGAGGCATCCGTTCTCGGTCTCACGCTTGCGCCGGCAAGCACCGTGCCCGGAGCAGGCGATCACGGCGTCGTGATTACCGAGATCAGTCCGACGAGCCGCGCCGCCGAGAGCGACCTGCACATCGGAGACATCATCCTTGAGGTCGGCCGTCGTGCGGTCAATACCCCCGCAGATTTCCGTAAGATGGTGGAGGAAGCGCGCGCGCAGTCGAAACGGGCGGTGCTGTTGCGCATAACGCGGGACGGGACGACGACCTTCGTCGGCATGCCCATCGGCTGACCGCCACGTGCGCCAAAGCTGTCACCGCCGTTGTGTGGAGACGGTCGGCCGGGTTTAATGAACGCTTGGCCCGCGCGACCGGATTGTAAGCTATGCCAAAACCAGAGGAGCGGTGATCGTGGCCAAACGCAAGAAGCGAGCGACTGCACGCAAAGCAAGATCAACAGCACGCGGCAAAGCGCGGACGGGCAAGCCAGCGCGAGGAAAAGCAACGCGGCGGACCGCGGCCAGTCGGACGCCAAAAAAGCGCCCGGTCAAGGCCGGGTCCAAAGGTGCCGGGGCGAAGAAGCGGGCGCCGAAAAGAATGCCGCCGGCCACGCCGCTGGGCGTCCCGACTGCCGAAACGGTCATCGTGGATGTGATCGAGGAGCCGATTCCGGGCATCATATCCGTCACCGAATTCGAAGCGACCGAGGTTCGCGAAGCTAGCCCGGACTCCGAGCAACAGGACGAAAGCTAGGCTGAGGCCGCGTTCCGATTCCCGCCGTGGCGGTGCGACGATTAGCTGAGGTCAGATGACGATCCGCAGGAGGATTGGGGGCGGTTAGTGCGGTTCCGGCGAAGCCCGGCGGTCAGGATGATGGTCAGGTGCAAACGAAGACCACGCCTCAACTTGCCTTAAAGTGACACGACGTCATGAAGAATATTCATTCGACCGCGATGCCGACTGTTGCCGTCATTGAAGATGACGCCGCAATGCGGGATTCTATCGAGTTCCTGCTGCGTTCGGTCGGATATAGTACAATTGGATTTCCTTCTGCCTCTGCGTTCAACCCAACTGAGATGACCGATCGTCCCAATTGCTTGATCATCGATGTACGACTTCCAGGAATAAGTGGTCTCGATTTCCAGGCGCAGCTTGCTAAGGCCGGCGTCAACATTCCAATCGTATTTGTTAGCGGTCACGGTGACATCCCAATGGCCTCTCGGGCGATGAAGGCCGGGGCCATTGATTTTCTAGCCAAGCCATTCCGCGATCAGGACCTTCTTGACGCCGTGGCAGCAGCCATTGACCGAAACCGTGTCTCGACCGAGCAGGAAACCACGAGATCTAAGCTTCAATCTCTATTCGGCTCATTGACAGTTCGAGAGCAGGCGGTGGCTGCCCACGTGGCAGCCGGTCTTATGAACAAGCAAATCGCGGCCAAGATGGGATTAAGCGAAGTCACTGTGAAGCTGCATCGTGGCAATGCTATGCACAAACTAGGAGCGAGGTCGATAGCAGATCTGGTCCGGATCGTCGATACACTAAGGATTCCTCACCGATAGTTTTGCGTCTTGCCGTTATGTTAGAAGGTTTGCAAACGTAGGTGAGTTGTTTTGTGGCGCTGACGCGGTGGGCCACCTTTGCTCTATATACCCCTCTCCACATCCGATGATGATTAGATCGCCGGTCCACCCCGCGGTAAATCGGGAGTCCCCCGCGTTCTTCTGGAGCAGCTTGGTATCGAATGAATCGAAGAAACGAAAAGCGAGCTTGGAAAGCGGCGTCATTCATCGGTTTGTCGCTGGGTTTGGCCTTAACGGCCTGGCTTGTATCTGCTGCGAGCCTAACGGCCGTAATACAAAGCATTACGACGATTGGATGGGGCGTGCTGGCGGTTGTGATGGTGCGCGCGGTTATGATTGCGGCGAACGGCGTGGCGTGGGCGGGATTACTCGCACATCTTATCAACGTGCCAACGCGCGTATTCGTCCTTTTGCGGTGGGTGCGCGAGGCCGTCGATGAGCTGTTGCCGGTAGCCTACGTTGGCGGTGGATTGGTCGGTGCCCGAATGCTGACCTTTTGGCGCGTGTCAGGTGCGGTCGCTGTCGCCAGCGCAGCGGTGGACCTTCTCCTTCAAATCGTCGCACAAGCATTGTTTGCACTTTTCGGCGCTTTGCTGCTGATGCACCTCATTGGCACACGCAACGTTTTGCCTAGTGCAATCTTGGGCGCAGTAGCTGCAGTAATTGTTATTGGCGGTTTTTACATCGTTCAACGCTACGGAGGCGCACGCGCTATCGACCGGGCGCTCATACTGTTATCGTCTCGTGTGGCGTCTCATGCTCCGGCGACGCCCGAACCCGGTCTTCAGCTTGCAATGGACGTCATATGGAACGGACGGCGGTTCTACATCGTTATGGCATTGCTTGTGCACGCGTTCGCTTGGACCCTCGGCACACTGGAGGTTTGGTTTGCGCTCTATTTCATGGGATGGCCGGTGACCTTAGAGCAAGCTGTAATTCTCGAGAGCTTAGGTGCCAGCATTAGCATCGCGGCGTTTATTATTCCTGGGAGCTGGGGCGTGCAGGAAGCTGGTTATGTTTTGATAGGTCACATTCTGGGTTTGCCCGTTCAATTCTCATTGCCGTTGTCGCTTGTGAAACGAATACCGGACTTTTTGCTGGGCGTGCCAGGCCTTTTGATATGGCATGCACTTGAAACACGCCGTCTGTTTTTTCCAAGCAAACCCTCTCCACTTAATGACCCCGAATAAAGGTAAGGGTGGGGACGACTAAGATCCTCGCCAACGTTCCCAAATATTCGAGGCCGGAAAGAAGTCGCCAGCGGCGATTGCCGCGTCGCTCCTGCAACTTGCTCGAAGAGGCGTGTGCATATTCGGCCTTGAGGCGCGCACGGTCGGACGCAAACTGGGTCTTGGCCGCTGCGTCTGTCTGCCTGCCTCAGTCTCACGCTGCCATATTACCGATAAGTCGTCCGGCGCGTATTTGAGCCAAATCAATGCCGCATTGCCAGGGGTGAGGAAAATTGTGAGCATTCCGCCAGCGAGAGAATCGATGTTTTTGTCGAGTAAGCTTTACGATGTGGTCAATCTGTTTTTGGGGATGATGCTGTTTTTCTGGCTGTTCCATCTCGATATGGACACTCCCGCGCAGGTCACCGGACTATTGATCGCAGTGCTTTCGATGGCCGCGCTTGCCGCGTTCGCGGTTTGGGAAGAATGGCTGAACTTGGCCGCCGGATTGTTCTTGATCGTATCGCCTTGGCTCTTTGGTCTTCAGAACAGCGAAGCCATGAGGCTTCACCTGGTGATCGGTTCTATCGTGGCCGCATTGGCGGCTGCCGAGGTGTGGCTCGCTTCATGGAAGAGGGCCTCGTCGGGACTGGACGAAACTCCCTCGTCCTAGGCTCAGAAAAAAGCCGCCACTCGGCTATCGCAGCCCGATTCGGCAGAACCTAAAGAACATGCCCGATCCGCTCTTTTGATGCTGACCCCGGGCTCTATCGTTGCAACGTCTGTTCCTTTCTGCATCAAAATGTTCTCGACGTTCATAACGGCAACTCTCTGTTCCCGCGGAGACGAATGCCAGCTTCGAAATGCCGGCACATCAATTGCAAGCAGTCCTGGGTCGGCGCGTTCCAACGCGGCGGATAGTTGCGCACGCGGCTGTCGCGGACATCCATCCCGGCGACGATACCGCAGCGCGGCGAACCGCTGCTCTAGATGACCCGCCCGCACACGCCCAGTTAGATGGGGATTGCAGGGCGCTTATCACTGGCATCAGCGTTTGCCACATTTGCAGCTGTGTCCGTCGCGTGCTTCCTGGTGGTGCCCATGATTCGCACGGCGCCGGCTGGCAATGACCGCCCCCTATCTGGATGCGCTTAATCCCGAACAGCGACTTGCCGTCGAATACGGCATCGCGACCCTATCGCCCCTGCTTGTTGTCGCCGGCGCAGGCACCGGAAAGACCAATACGCTGGCCCACCGCGTGGCGCACCTCACTGTGCAAGGCACCGATCCCCGCCGCATCATGTTGCTGACGTTTTCACGGCGCGCGGCAGGCGAGATGGGCCGGCGGGTCGAACGCATTTGCGGTTCGGGTTTTTCCGGATCGGGGCCGGCTGATCGCAGACGCCTTGACCTGGTCTGGTACATTCCATGCCATCGGTTCGCGGCTACTGCGCGAATACGCTGAGCAGATTGGCCTCGATCGCGCTTTCACGATCCATGACCGCGAGGATTCCGCCGACCTGATGAACTTGGTACGGCACGATCTTGGATTTTCAAAAACCCAGGAACGGTTTCCGGCCAAAAACACCTGCCTCGCCATTTATTCTCGCGCGGTCAATGCAGGAGTGCCATTGGAAGAGGTTCTCGGTTCAACTTTCCCATGGTGCGCCAGCTGGGAAAATGAACTGAAAACGCTGTTCGGGGCTTATGTGGAGGCCAAGCAGCGGCAAAACGTGCTCGATTACGATGACCTGCTGCTCTATTGGGCGCAGATGATGCAAGTCGAAGAAATCGCGCGCGATGTCTCCTCGCGTTTTGATCATGTTTTG
>Ga0187784_10000666_pt1 | contig 25710 bp, 21 predicted proteins | sample 1015_SJ02_MP15_2_FD_132964 | JGI IMG/M metagenome (GOLD analysis project Ga0187784, IMG submission 132964) | Tropical peat soil microbial communities from peatlands in Department of Meta, Colombia - 1015_SJ02_MP15_20_MG | ecosystem: Environmental > Terrestrial > Soil > Wetlands > Peat | place... | reverse complement strand
CTGAACTGAGATTGAGACACGTAGAAAAAGTGGTTCTCCTGCGAGTACAGCTGGTACAAAGAGGGTGCCAGATCCCCTATGGTAAAGGACCAGGTGCTGCGCTGAACCAGTGCTGTCATTCCGGCCGTGAGGGGAGCCGAAACGCTTGTCCCGCCCCAGACAACGGGGGAGAAGGCGCCATCCTGGATCACTAGGACCCCTGACAAGGGGCTGCCGTCAGCGGCCAGGTCTGGCACTCCTCTCTGCCCCTGAGGGTAGAATGTGATACCCAGAGCAGGTTCGGGTATGGAAGCTACCTGCGTCGAAATGTGGATCAGTTGCTGGCCTGGTGGTTCCCCGAAGATCATCGAGTAACCCCCTCCTGACGAAGAGATACAGGGGGATCCGCAGTAGGGATCCGATAGGTCCGCGCCCAAGCTCCAGGCAACCTCGAGTCTTGAGACCGATTGGTCCGTGAATGTTGCCGTGAGGAGTGTACCTCCAACGCCAGAGACCCACGGGTCGCTTGCAGGACTCAGGGCCGAGATCTCACCGTAAGGTGGAACAGTTGATTGGAAATAGGTGTCATAGGCGCCGGAGTCTCCGGATGAGGCAAAGACGCCAATTCCCTGGGCGGCAGCCTGCTCGAAGATTTCATTGTATGCGAGATTCAATACGGCCGTGTTGGGCGGGCTGCAACCATATGCCGGGTTCGTACAATAGTACGCGTCTTCGTAGGTTCCGAAGCTGAGGCTTATCATGTTGGCGAGTTGATTGTTGACCACATACTCGATGGACGCGAAAAGGTCGTCGTAGTCCGTCGACGATGTTACCTCCAGAATGTGGGCCTGAGGTGCCATGACATGGGAATACTGCGTATCGATGGAGGTCTCGATGGACCATCCTTCTGCGTCTTGGTAGTTATAGGCGGATAGTTGTGGAACTCCTGTTGGATATATCACACTGCAACTCGAATAGGGGAGGTTGAACTCTGAGTTGAAAGTCGCCAGATCGGAGCAGGCGATGTTGTCGTACACCAGGTTGTTGGCCTGGGTAGTCTCAGGATCCCCGTATCCGTCAACCAATGCGATGGTCTGCTGGGCTCCTTGGGAATGCTGGTTCAGCAAGGGGTTCTCGTCGTAGATGGTCTGAAGCCCGCAGGGCAGCCACAAATGACCGGGGTCGTATGAAATTGCTTCTGTCGCTTCACACCCATTGCCGTCGCTCTGGAACTCACCAGCGGTCAAGGGCGATGTGCCGACGAAGGGTCCTTTGACATATGTTGGCGTGTAAGAAGGAATATTCACCCCCGATGGGGCATCGATTGTTTGTGGCATGCACTCGGCGCCGATGATGTACTTCTGTATGCTCGCAGTTGTGGATATCTGCGTGAGAGCGTTTTCAACATTGACATCGCTCCCCGAACCTTCGATCAGCATCGGGGCTGTCGAAATAGTGCGAAGCCCGTTGGACCAAAAGATCGACTCGACCGTGCCAAACACCCAGCCGGGAGCCGAGTACAGAGCGTCGAACTGGCCTGCCGATAGGAAGTCGTGATAGGACGGACTGTAGGGATTGTAGTAAGCTTCGTTGAGAAACTTTGTCAGCCCAGCCTGATTATTGAGATTGAAGAAAACCAGAAGGTGGGACGGCGTACCGTTGGCCGTGAAACAACTAACGTAGACCGGCCCAGAAACGGGAACAGACATAGTCTGTGCTGCAGGTGCCACCGCCATCATGGCGAGGAGAAATGATACTGATATCACAGGGATGCTTTTCAGAATCGTCTTTTTCATCGTGAAAGCAAATATCGACTTTTCGTCATTTAAGCGTTCAGAGAAAAACGGTTCCGTGTCTCCATGAGGAACATCTGGCACTGTTGAACCATAGCAACATGCTCAATTGGTAAACAGTCATCCTGCCGGTCCCAAGAGTAGGGAATTCCTTACCAGAGGCTCTCAAAGCTCGGAGTCAAGGTGGGCGAGGAAAATTCGAATATCAAGAGATCTGGTTGAGGCGAGACAACCGTCGTGTTGGGGTAGTCTTCTCCCCAGCGCCAGAAGACCTTCCAGAAAGACTGATCTCCGGCGAGCGTCCTGACATGGGGGACGCAGCTCCATTCGACATTCAAAATCGCTGGGCACGTCAGCGCGACAGTCCACCCAGGATGGCCTATGGGATACCGGCTCATGATGCCGAATTGGAAGAAGTAGCTCCCACTCTGTGCCGCCGTCGGAGTTCCGCCGGGAAGCACGCCCGTGTTGAAGTCATGGTTCTCGGAAGCAGGAGGAATGAAGCTCGTGAAGTTCACGAAAGGCCCGCTCGATTCTGAGTAGGCCCACAAGACCGATGCACTGGAATGAATCTGAGCCCACTCCATCCTGAGCGTCACGTTATCGCTTGTCTCGTTTGACAGGAACGCCTGCTCATCCGAAAACATCAGCACCTTCCATGAGTGCCCCCCACAGGCGGCATTGTCATCACAGACCTGCCAAGCGCTCGCGACAATCGTTTCACTCCCATCGTGGAACTGGTAGAGATCGAAACGGTAGGAGTAATCGATGCCGTCGACGCAACACCCCGCCGCATGGATCCCTATCCCAGCAGACAGAAAGTTGTCTGCCTGGATTGCGGATGCGTTTGTCCCCGCGAAGCTGACCGTCACCTCTGCGCCGGACGCGTGTCCTGCTGGCGCGTCCATGTATGCGCCAAGGTAGACTGGTGTTCCCATCACGAGCGTTCCGGACGGTCCGGCAGAGGCAGGGAGGACTCCGTTCACCGCGTCAGGGACTAACAGAAGCATCAACAGCAGGACTAGGACCAGTCCAGCCGCGAATGCACTGCTGAACCATGAACTGTGGTGCTCTGCCAACGGTCTATCCTTACGGACTAGCATGGCCCCGATGCATGCGGACGCGACTACGACCAGGGCGAACGTAATGATATCTGAGCTGATGGAGCTGATGTATGCGCTCGCGATACCGGCGGAAATCGCGAAAAGTGTGGCGAGGGAGAGTACGGGGGTCGCGAATCCAAGCCGAGGGCCAAGGGACAACGAAACTGTAACAGCGATGGTGACGCCGGCCACCCCAAGCAGTGTCGCGGCTGCCCAAGGATGGAAGGGTGGGAGCAGTTTGGTACCCGCGAAAGTGAAAATGACGGGGTAGAACCCGAACGCCGCGAACCCAGAGAAACCTGCCACGAAGTGCCCCAGGCGAGAGAGGGCCCTGCCTCTGATGGTGACGCCTAGGGCCGAGCCTGCGGTGGTTACAGAACCGAGGAAGAAGCCGAAGCGAAGAGGTTCAAGGCCTCCTGGTCCGGTCGCGTAGCATACTCTGGGATCGCACAAGGCATAGACAGCCACGAGGAACCCGACAAGCCCGATGATTTCGGCAATTGCGGCGCCCCAAAGTTGTTTCAGGAGCGCTCCTGCACTGATGGACCCGGCGACGGCAATGATGATGAAAAGAACAAGCCTCCAACCGGATATGCTGTAGAAACCGGGAAGGTTGTCGGAGAGGAAGTAGAGGTCGGCTTGCCTCTCGATCAGGTACAGTGGCAGGAATGTCCAGACCGCGGGAAGCAGATACTTCACGGGCCTAAACCAGGCCATAAGGAAGCAAAGGGGATTTTCCACTAGTAAACCATTGTTGACACTCAGAGGCCTTGTTCTCAAGTGTAGAACTATACGCTTAGGTCATGTGACCCCAAGCCGTGAAGGGGCAGATTGCGGTAGTCCTGATAGTTGTTGCCCTGTTTGCAGGGACGGCGATAGGCTATTTCGGAAACACTTTGTCTCGAACGACTATCACCCAGACCTATACTCTCACCCAAGGCTCGGGATTAGAGACATGCACGGTGACGCAGTATAACATTTGGTCGGTTTTGTCAGTTCATGACAGCACCACCGTCGGCGGAACTTCGACGGAGAGTCAAGTAGCCACAACGTTCCAGACCACCGGATACCCGAGTTCAACCACGAATGTATACACTGGTACCCTGTCAGGAGCCATATCGTCTTGGAATGGCACCACGTGCAGTTAGGAACCGTTTGACAGACTGTTCTCATGTGTAGAACTAAACACCCCATGGGCTACCCTCTGAGGTATGAGAAACGGGACGATTGCGGCCCTGCTGGTCGTGGCGATACTGGCTGGTGCGGGGGCGGGATACCTCGCTGGTTTTGCCAACGAGCGCATAGTCACATCGGTTTCAACATCCACAACAACATTCGTCTCAACCTTAACGCAGACCACAACCATTTCGGTAACCACTAACGGGAACACACAAGCATCAGAATGTACCACGATAACCTTCGCTGGGTACGGCACGCCAGCTCCAACTGAACCCTGGTTTACAGCCGGAGTCAACTACACCGGCCCATGGGAGGCCGATGCCACAGTGTACAACAATGGCTCTCCGATATTCAGTGACTGCTACACCGGAGACAACACTGACGGCGGCATGGCTCAATTCATCTACCAGAACGCAAGCCTCACCAACAGCTCAACGATTCGAATTATCGCGACTAAACTGGATGGAAGCACGACGACCCTTTATGTAGCCTGCAATGGCTATGTCAACAGCACAATCAGTCCATATGGCTCAGTAACCCTGTTTGCTCCTGTAGACAACGCCGTAACCAGTTAGTATCCGGATAAAGAAAGGGTACGTAGAGTTTCATCCAACCCTCTCAAAATCGATGGGCCGTTTTTCGGGCAACCCTCAGGCGCGAGGCGAGTTCATTGACCTGTGTAAGGGCGACATCGCCTATATCTCTTACAAGAACGATACCATAGAATAACTTCCCTACTGTGGTATATTGATTTCACAATCTTCTACGTTAGCTTCGTATTTCTACCCTCTAATGGTATCATTGAAGCACGAGTAAGTAGAATATCATGCTAGTTAAACAAGAAAAAGAGAGGAGGAAGGTCCAGATTTCGGGCAAGTCATCCTGTATGGTGGCTCTCCCGAAGAAGTGGGTGAGGGAGATGGGGCTGGAGCAGGGTTCCGAGGTCACGATAACCAAGCTCAGCGCCGCCTCGCTGTTGGTCAACGCCCAGCCAGATCTCGCCCAGGGTGCAGGACGAGAGGCGACTTTCGAGGTGGGGCTAGAAGACTCTCCGGCGACAATCTTCAGAAAGGTGGTTTCGCTGTACATAATCGGGTACAGCAGAATCATAATCGAGGGGCCCAAAGGGTACTTCAGTCCTTCCAAGAAGGACACCATCAAAGACATGGTCAGGCGCCATCTCATCGGGACAGAGGGAGTGGCGGAGTCGAGGGACAGGATGACGATTCACGTTCTGCTGGGGTACACGGAACTCAGCGTCGAAAGCGCGCTGAAGAAGATGCTCCTGATTATCGACTCGCTCCGGAAGGACGCGACCCAGGCCCTCGAGGCGAACGATGCGGCTCTCGCCGAGGCCACCGTCGAAAGGCGGGAGGAGGTTGGAAGATTCGAGCTCTACGTTATCCGGCAGCTCAACCTGTCCCTCAACCAGGGGGTCCTACCTGACCTCAAGCTGGACAACAGGGACACCCTGGGTTACATCCTCGTAGCCCGGTCGCTCGAGAGGATCGCCCTTCACGTCAGCAACCTTACGAAGGCGGTCACCGCCATAGACAAGCCGCTCTCCAAGCCAATGATCCAGAAGTTAGCGCTCATGAACGAAAAAGCTTGCGCGCTAGCTGACGAGGCTCTACTGGCTCTGTTCAAGAGAGACAGTCAGGGGGCCGATGCCGTTGTTGAGAAAGCAGATTCATTCGTGGACAGCGAGATGGAGGTCGTGAAATCACTCAACGGCAGCGACAGTAACACATACTATGTGTTGCACGTCCTGATGGACTCGCAGAGGCGGATTGCGGAGCACGCGAAAGACATCGCGGAAGCCGTGCTCGACATGACGGTCGAACGCACCCTGAGGAAACAGGAGTCTGCCGTTCCGCAGGTCCTCTACGCATCGTAGAGATAGGGTAGAATCTTCGGTTGTCTGGACGCAGAGGTAAGTTCCTCTGCTATTCCAGCTTCGCCTTTGCTGACCTTGCTGCAGCTACAGCTTCCTTTCGAACCTTTCGCGCCACGGCTACTTCTTCCTTGTACACTTTCCAGGCAAGATCGGCGGCCTCGTCGTACTTCTTTCGTGCAGCCTGTTTTGCTTCTTTGAAGGCCTTACGAGCGGCAGCCCTCGCTTCTTTGTTCCCCTTCAAACCTCATGCTCACCTCCTGACTATTAGGCGCCTGTTCGGTTTCCTATTTATCCTAGGCCATTGAATGATTGAAATAAGACGCTAAGGTGGAAACAGGAAGGTCAACGGCCGCCAAGACCGCCGCCTCCAATAGAATTCATTGTGCTGGCTCGTCATCGCCTCGCCCCACTTTTCGGGGCTAAGACCAGACTTCTCCAATTCCTTTCGTGTCAGCTTTCTCTTGTCGACGAACCATCGTAGATCACCTTTCGTCCATCCGATACGCCGAAGCTCGCCATAGACCTGCTCGGTCCGGGAGCTACCATCATCGCCGCCCCTCGAGTCCACGACACCCGAGTCTAGATACACGCGGAACGGCTTAGGCGGACCCCGGTAGCCCTTCAGCACATCGTCAACAAAATTCGGACGGAAACCCGTGAACGCGCCGGAGAGACTGGCCGCGGCGCCAAAGACCTCAGGGTTATCCCAGGCCAGCACCAGGCTGCAAAGTCCCCCCATCGATGATCCCATCACCGCTGTGTGCGCCGCGTCCGGCAGCGTGCGATATTCGTGGTCCATCCGCGGCTTCAGTTCCCGGGTGAGGAATTCCTCATATTTCTCAAACACGGTCTTTGTTGAAGATTCTCCCTGACGACGCTTGCCGCTGTATTCCTCGAGGCGTGCAGGGCTGTTTTCAACACCGATCATTAGGACATCCCGCATCTTCTTCTGACGGCATAGCGCGTCCACGGTCCGGTCCAATTCCCAACTGCCCCACCCAAAGGCGCTGTCTGTTCCGCTGGAACTGAAGACGTTCTGTCCGTCGTGGAGGTACAGCACGGGATAATGGCGGAGCGAGTCTGTTCGGTATGAAGCCGGCAGGTAGACATGGACTCCCCTGTCCCCCCCAAGAAATCGCGATTGTACAGTCAAGTCCAGTAGAGAACTCGCTCGCACAATCCCATTTGGCCTCAAACCCCTCTGCACCGCCTCGAGGATATTCATAACTTACACTTGCGCAAAACCTGGGAAGATGACCAAACTCACTTTGCCGAGTCATCCTTAATTGCGATGCCCTCCCAGTCCACCCCCATGTCCAGTGCGGAGCAGCTGCAGAATGGCCTGAAGAGGATAACCTGGCAGTCAGAGAACTGCCTTTCCTGCGTCTGGTTCAGGCCGAACGACCCCCTGAACGCTGACCTCCTCGAGAGAGGACTATGCGTTGAGCCGAAGATGAAAGCCTACGAGCTTGTCGTCTCAGGCCGGGACTGGTGCAACCTCTTCAAAGAAGTCAGGCAGAAACAGATAGATCTCCTTCAGGAAGGCAAGATGAAGGATTAGGTCGTCGGCAGATTAGGATCGGCGTGCGCTATGCACAGCCGTGGTCATAGGCGCAGTGACCAGATCCGCGGATCCGCTGGGAGAGTTACGACCGTCCCGCTCGGATATGTGCCCACTCCCACCGTGGTTGCCCCGCCGCAGGACGTGGTGTCCACGGGGCAGGTAACGTAGGTTGCCAGGCTGTATGATGCCGACCCCGACGCGGTAGCAGTCTGGGGTATCGAACTCGTGGGGGCGACGGATGAATCGGTTGCACTTGTATCCCCACCCGTCCCTGGGATCATTGCCACTGTCCCCGCGCTGTCGCTGAGAGTGAACTCGCTCAGGTCGAAGGTGAAGGTGGCGGTTCCTGTCGCGACGGCCGTGCAGCCTAGAGTCATGCAGGAAGGCGAAGAACCGTCGTCGAAGAACTCGTTCCCGAATTCGATCCCCTGCATGTAGTAGTTGGTGAGGGTGCCTGAAGGGTTCTGGCTGTCTTCGAACATCCCGGCGCTCTCCATGCCGCTGACGAATGTGCTCAGGTTGATGGAGACGGTGCCGCTGTATATCTGCGAGGTCAGGGGCAGGTTGAACTGGAGCTCCGGAGGACTGCTTCCAGGGTTGCCGTTTGAGTTGGTGTAGTCGCACCACTCGAACGTCTCCGGAGTTGCCACCCCGTTCACCGTTATCGTTTCGGAAAGGGCCCCATTGTAGGGGGTGCAGATGAAAGTGGGGCTCATCTGGAGTGACAGGTAGATCTCATATCCTGCGGCTGTCGGCTGGTTACCATTGTCCGTCCCTGTCTCCACCCAGAGGTCGAATCCCGTATCGTGCGACGGGTATGTGGGCGAAGTAGTGTAGGACATGGTGACGACGAAGTTGGAGGCGAGGAGGGTGCTAATCGTCATTGGGAATGGTATGGTCGAGGACTGTGTTCCCCACGAATTGTCCGATTCGTCGACGCCGTACCCGACTTCGGGATACCCGGCGACAGGGGTGTCAGATGGAGATAGGCTCACCCCGGTTAAAGCGGTCGACTCACTAAGAACTTCTCCGTTGTAGCACTGCTGCATGCTCCCCGAAGAAGAGCCTATGCCCCACAGGTTGGGGGTAGCCGATCCGTAGTTGAGCGCGAGCATAGGGTTGTCGTTCTCGTTGGTGCTTGACGCGCAGTCCTCCGTCCCGGTCGATGAAGTAGACGTAGTTGAAGAGGTGGTTGAAGTCTTTGAGGTTGAGGTGGTTGAAGAAGTGGAAGTGGTTGAAGAGGTCGATGAGGTAGATGTGGTTGATGTGGTTGATGTGGTGGTTGAAGTCGATGTGGTTGACCTGGTTGATGAAGTCGAGTCAGTTGACGAATCGGTAGAAGATGGTGTTGAAGAAGTTGACCAGGTTGTGGTGGTTGAGGATGGAGGGGGGTGATGGTGGTGGTGGTTGTTGTTGGGAGTGGAGCTCGAGGAGGCTGCCGCCTGGTTAAAAGCGGCCGAGGCTGCGCCAATCAAGAACAGCGCCACCAGAACTAATGCAACTTTCCTCATGTGCTATTCCACCAAAGATTCCTCTGTAGCCGTCGCATGGTCGATGCAAAGATTAATCATCATTTAAGGATTTAATCGTTATTTAAAATCTATATTGCTCCAAGCTGACCCCGCTCTTAATCCCGTGAACTTGGGCTGGATAGAGGCCGTCCTTCAGCTTCGCCACATGAGCAAGCCTTGCTTGTCCGTGTACCAGAGTCAGCGTGGAAGAGGGAGATGAGGCAGTCCGATCAGAAGATTAGGAAACCTACTTGTGGACTTCCGCTATACCCCCCCCAAGCAGAGAAAGTATACGCAGTACTGTCGTTCGTGCACAACAGCAGAACCAAATCGCTAGTCGCCACGGTGGTGCCTAGACGGAACGCGAGGCCCAGGGTGGGATTTGAACCCACGATCTAGAGGTCGCTATCCCGAGTTTCAGGTCCACAGCCTCCTATGCTTACCAAACTGCACCACCTGGGCCATCAGTTGCGGCAGCTTGCCCGACCGTCTTTATGTCTTAAGGAGTTCTGGGGCGCCCTGCCCGTATCAGCTCGAGCTAAAGCGCTTTCTTGATAGCTTCGAAATCAGGTAGCTTCCCAGGGGCTTCCGCCACCCACTTGAACTGTACCTTTCCCGAGTCGTCCAGCACGAATATCGCCCTGTTGGCTGCATCGTAACCTTCCACTCCGCTGAGGTTTTTCCACACTATTCCATACTTCTTGATGACCTCCCGGTTGAAGTCGCACAGGAGCGGGAACTTCAGGTTGTACTTCTCGGCGAACGCCTTCTGAGCGAAGGGCGCATCGACCGACACACCCACTACCATGCCATTGAGCTTCTCAAGCTCTCCGTACATGTCCCTGAAGGTACAGAACTCCTGAGTGCAGACGCTGGTAAACGCACCTGGGAAGAACGCGAGTATAGTCCTCTTCCCCTTTGTCAGGAACTCAGAAAGGCTCCGAACCTTCTTGTCGGCGTCGTACAGCGAGAACTCTGGCGCCTTGTCCCCAATGTCTGGCAATACGAGTCGTCGATTTCCAAGGTCCGTATTAATCCTGCGGAAATTCTCGAGACGCCTACGTTGACAACACATATCTGACAAACGAAGGAGGCTACTCAGTTGCTTCCTCCAGGCGCAGTCAAGCCCGACTACTCTGGGTACTGCTTGTCCAACATCCCTTCCACAATCCTGTCGATCCTCGGCGTCGGACATCAGAGGCCTGTTCTCCCCAAAGACGCCCTGGGGAATGTGGACGCCAGCGGGGTGGACAACGTAGTCCTTCTCCTGTGCGACGGGCTAGGGTACAACGAATGGACGAAGCAAGGGACGAAGGGGTTCATCGGTTCCATCTCGACGAAGGGGAGCGTCAGGCCGATAACAACCGTCTTTCCTTCGACCACTGCGGCAGCCCTGACGACCGTATGCACGGGTCTGACCCCGCAGGAGCATGGTCTCCCGGAGTGGTATGTCTACATGGATGAGATCGGGGACATCATAGCCACGCTTCCCTTCGCCCGGGTGGGTGACAGGGGGAGGGACACCCTCGAAGGAGAGTTCGATCCCAAGGCGCTATTCTCAGGGGAGACCATCTTCCAGAAGCTAAGGGCCCAAGGGATTGGATGCACGTCCCTGATCAACAGGTCCCTTGCCTACACGGCCTATTCTACGGCTTCAAGGGCGGGGAGCGACGTCCTGCCGTACACCACGGCATCGGATCTCACTGTCTCGCTCAGACGCATGGTGGAACGGTCGCGTGGGAAGAACTTCTTCTACGCCTATTGGAGCTTAGTGGACACCATCGAGCACATCTACGGGCCAAACACGGACGAGGCAGGGGTCGAGGCATCCCTGATCTCTCACGCGTTTTACGAAGGCTTCCTTTCCAAGATTGACAGGGACGCCGCGAAAAGAACTCTGATACTCGTGACCGCCGACCACGGGCAGCTGCAGGTGGAGCCGGGAAAGACAGTCTACATGAACCGGTGGAGGAAGCTCGCCAAGGCCCTTGCAAGGTCGCCCGCAGGGGGTGCCATCCCTCCGTGGGGGAGTGCTCGAGACTCTTACCTCAGGATCCAGGAGGGTCAACTGGCGCCCACGAAGAGGTACCTTGAGAAGAAGCTCGAAGGGTTTGCTACGGTGATGACGACGGGGGAGGGGATCGAGATGGGGCTGTTTGGGGTAAACGAGCCGTCGAGGAAGTTCAGAAGGAGGATCGGTGACATCATGATCCTCCCCCACGGAGCCAACACCGTATGGTACAGGTACAAGAAAGGAGACTCTCTGAGCATGAGAGGGCATCACGGCGGACTCTCAGAGGACGAGATGACCATCCCTCTGGCCGCGGCAAGAGTTTCAGATATCCAGTAGGCACTCAGCGAAGGCTTCTGAGATACCCGTCAATCCTGTCCTGCAGTTCGGCGTTGACCTCGGGGATCCCCCTTCCGCCGTCTATCGTCACGATACCATACTTCGACTCCATCACCCTGAACTCCTTCGCTATCCCCCGCTGGTAGAGGATGAACGACTCGTAGAGGTCGTCCGAGAGCCCCATGTCCGCCCCCGACTCATAGTAGTCGAGGGAGCCGTACTTCTGGAACACCCTGTGGAAGAGTTCCTCGGGAGGAACGTCGAGATAGAACACCAGGTCAGGCTTGACGGCGAAGCCGAAGAGGTCGTGCGACCAGGACCGCGGTATCCCTCTGACGCTGCTCCTCGCCATCAGGGTGTAGATGTAACGGTCGGCGAGCACGACGTATCCGGCGTGCAGCGCCGGGATGATCTTGTGTTCCAGCTGGTCCGCGAAGTCAGCCGCGTAGAAGAGCGCCAGGGTCTTCTTTCCGAGGGGGAGCTTGTGTTTCGCTTCAAGGATCCCGGCTCCGATGAGCTCCGATCTCTTGAGCCCCGTCGTGATGACGGCGTGGCCGGCCGCTTCAAGGTGGCTGGTTATCATATCTATCTGGCTGCTCCTACCTGAGCCGTCGGGCCCCTCGACCACAATGAGGTTCCCCTTCGACTCTAGGCGGGTGAGATAGGAGATGCCGTCCCCGTAGAACTGCAATGGACGCGCTGCGACCTGCTGAGTCACCTGAGCCCAGCCTCCTGCCTCTGGCTCATCGGGATGGGGGCCTTTGCCTTCGACGGAGGGAGGAGCCTGGACACCTGGCGCCTCATCAGGTTCTGCTGTTCTTCAATGTCGAGAGTACCGTCTATGACTGCAAACCTGTCCTTCTTGACCATCGACTCGTACTGCTCTACTATCCTTGTTTGGAATATCCTGTAGCTCTCGTATTCGTCGTTGCTGAGGTTCAGGTCCATGCCCGCTTCGTAGTACTTCAACTTGGGCCTCCCTTCCAGGATCCTGTCCATGGCAATGTCGGGGGGGACGCGGAAGTAGAAGGCACTGTCGGGCACTGCCGCGAAGGAGTAGACCTTGCGCACCCAAGAGGAGGTGCACCCCCTGACGACGTCCCTTGCCAGGGCCGTGTAGATGTACCTGTCAGCCAGCACGAAATATCCTGCCTCCAGGAGGGGAGAGATGTTCCTCTCGTATCGGTCAGCGAAGTCTGTGGCGTGCAGGAGGCTGAAGGTGGTGGGGGTGAGCAGCGCCTTCTTCTTCCCTTTGGACGTGATCTCTTTCACTACGTCTGAAGAGTTCCACTCGGTGAAGAAGACATTCAGCCCAAGGCTCCTGAGCCACTTGTCGAGGAGGTGCAGCTGGGTCGACTTCCCAGATCCGTCGATCCCCTCCACCACTATGAGCTTCCCTTTGTACGCCTTCCCCCTTGATGCTTCCTTTGCTATTTCAGCTCCCCACCTTGACGAGGCTGGCCTGGCGCTCCCTCTCCTTAGAGGTGACGGATATGATGACGGGCCTCTTGACGACAGAAGAAAGCGTCAGAGCAACCACCCTGGAGAGTTCAAGTGGGAAGGGGCCTTCGCTCTGCACTACGCTGATTCGGAGTCCCCCCGAGTAGGTTACCCTGTACTGCGCCTTCGAGCGGTCAAGCATTTCCACCAGTCTCAGGCACGCCCCGAGCTTCTTCACCCGTCTGTCGTCGTGGGCTAGAAAAGCGCCGTACTTCCTCGTCAGCCAGTTGGCGGCCCGGGGCCTCCTCGCCCTGACCACGGACAGGGCGACGAGCAACTGGTCTTCGTGCCTCATGGGAAGGTCTTCGTTCATCAGGAGTCCGAACGCTGCGTAGGGGTCAGCATCAGTGCATTCCGGAGACCTCCCTCTCCACGCGGCCACGAGGAGTATCTTCTTCTCCCGCTCGTCTATCAGACCGTTCCTTTCCATGCATTCGATCAGGTCCGAAAAGTTGGATGAGCCAGGGGACTGCGCCTGTCTGGTCAGCAGGCGCTCGATGTCCTCCTTCTGCGCGACCACGCTTGGGTTTCGTGCTCCCCCCTGAAGGAACTCCATCAGAATGCCGTCCCTGAGGCCGTGGGTGCTCACCGTCAGCTGCTTGAAATCGAGTTTCTCCATCAGCGTCCGTACAACCAGAGCCCCTGCCGCCATTGTCACTGATCTCCCCTGGCCGATGGCCTCCAACCTGTCCAGCTCCGCAAGCCTCAGCTTGAAGAACTCCCTGCTCATCTGCTGGACAGAATCAAACCCGATGGCAAAGTTGTGCACCTTGTCGAAGGGGTAGCCCACGCGGTCCTGTTCGTACCTAGCCATCGCCCTGATGGTCCCTCCAGTACCAACGAGCACGGCGCCGCTGTCCAGCCTGAGCTCACCCGTCGAAGGTAGCACCTGGGCAATCTGCTTCGCCATTCTGCTGCGGTTCTTCTTCGAAAATGTTCCGTCCTTGCCTGCGAATGAAGAGGTCAGTTTCAGGGCCCCCAGAGGCAGGGAGAGGATCCTCCGGATCCGCATCTTCTCCACGTAGGTGAGTTCGAGGCTCCCGCCCCCCAGATCGAAGAAGAGGACGCTCGGGGCGTCTATCGACGTCAGGGCTCCCAGGACGCCGTACAGTGCCTCCTCGTTCCCGGTGAGCATCCTCATTCTCATTCCTGTTTCCTCCTCCACCCGCCTCAGGAACTCCTCCCAATTTGCCGCTTCCCGCACTGGGCTTGTTCCTACAAGCAGTACATGCTTTATCGAATCCAGCAGAGCCGTCTCCCGGCAGAGCTTCAACGCTTCTATGGTTCGCGAGATCTGTTCGTGGCCGAGGTACCCTGACCCGTCAAGGCCCTCCCCGAGCTTGGCAAGCATCCCCAGTTGGCCATAGGACTTCAGAAAACCATCGGGCTCAACCTTGTACCTGAGCATTTTTATCGAGTTGAAGCCGACGTCGATGACGGCGACCTTCATTTTCACTCGAGCCGGGGCTTCAGCGGCATAAGCGCTAAACTGACGGTTTCCAGCTAGGACATCCTCCTGATCTGCTTCGGGGTGAGGAGCCAGCGCAGCTCCCCCGATATCTTGGGGTTAAACCCGGTCACCAGGAGCTTCGCCATTCCCCCTTTCTTCAGTGAGATTCTGAAACCCGCGGAACCGTCGCCCCCCCTCCCCGCGATTTCGCCCATCGCTATCGTAAGGTAGGGTTCGTGACCCACGCAGAGGACTTTCGACCCCGGCCTGACACTTGTCAGCCTGCGGTACAGAGCGCCCCTGTTTCCTTCAGGGCTCAGCTCGGACCACTCTTCCACCCGATTCTTCTGTTTCAGGGCTTCGCTGACGATGGTCGCTGTCTCCTTCGCCCGCTTAAGGGGGCTTGTTGCGACCACATCGAACTCGTAGCCGAGTTTCGCCATGGCCTGCCCCACGTCTTCAACCTCCTGCCTCCCGGCTGCGGTCAGGGCCCTGGCAGTATCCCTGGCGGCGACCGGAATCCGCTTGCCTGCCTCCCCATGCCTCATGAGATAGAGCTCCACTCAATTCACCTTCTCAAAAGGCCGGCCGCGGGGGCACATGAAGGTTCCCCGCCTGTAGACGGTATTTCAGGAGATACCCTGAACGATATTGTGGTCTCATTACCCTCTATAGCGAAGCAAACGAAGTATAGTGATAAGAAGATTTTGGGTGTAGAAACAATCAGCTTTTCAGTCCGCCCGGGGATTGTACCGGCATGGCTGCGCTTAGAGTCGGCCGCAAATCCCTCTCGAAAGGGTACGCAGACAGGACAGGGGCTCTGATGAAAATGGTCGCGGACCTTCCCGACCGACCCTCGCCTGACGAGATTCATGATCTCAGGGTGGCCACCCGCCGTATCCAGGTCATGCGCGGGCTGATGCCTCGGAAAGTCAGGAACTCCAAGGATTCGAAGGCGTTCAACTTCGCGCTCAAATCGGTCATGAAGGCTACGTCGCAGCTCCGTGACCTGGACACGCTGATGGTCACGCTGAAATCATTCAAAGGCAACCTTCCGCCCGGGATACTAGTCAATCTGGAGAACCAGAGGAGCGACTCCGCCGCCCGCGCAAAAGTGACGATCGGCGCTTTGGCCGGCGTCCAAGTTCCCGCGCTGGACACCTCGAAGCTCAGAGGGAAGAAACTATCCAGGAGATTCAGGAAGGGAGCCCGAAAGCATTCCAGGGAGGCCTCGTCGCTACTCACCCAGGTGTTGAACGACGAGTCGAAGGTAGTGGAGCTTCACTCGCTCCGCAAGGAGGCCAAGAAGATGCGATATATGCTCGAGCTCGCGGATAAGACCCCAAAGCGATTTTCGCCACTGGCCAAGTGGCAGGAGTCACTCGGCGCAATCCACGACCTCGACGTTGCCATCGCCTACCTGAAAGGGGTCGGTTCCGCACCTGCGCGAGGGACGATTCCTGAGCTTCAGCGGGCGCGCCACTCCAACTATCTGGCTTTCGTCCAGGCTTACAGGAGCGACCGTATGCAGGCCCTAGGAGAGGGGGGTGCGCAACCCGTGGCCGAACTGGCGCCGGCTAATCTCGGTCCGCCCTGATCACGACCCTTGTGTCGACCGCGAGAATCCTATTTCGTGTCGCTATCAGGGGGTTCACTTCCATTTGCCCGATTGATGGGTTGTCTACCATGATGCTCGAGAAAGTGGAGACGACCCCACAGAGTCGGCTGACGCTGACCTTGGGCCCCCCTCTGTAGCCGCCAAGGACCTTGGTAAGCGTCTCGCTCACTAGCATCCGTCTTGCTTCCTGTGCTGTGATGGGGGATACGGCTAGGCGGTACTCCCGAAGGAGCTCTGTGTAGATTCCCCCGAGCCCGAGGACAACCGTGGGGCCGAAGGTGGGGTCACGCGTCCCCCCGAGCAGGAGCTCGACACCCCCCTTCGTCATCTCCTGAACCAGCATGCCCTCGAACCTTGCGTGCTGCTTTGCCGCAATCTTCCGGAACCTGATGTAAGTTCGCTCCGCTTCCGCAACGTCTCTCACATTCAGCACGACTCCCCCTAACTCTGTCTTGTGCAGAATATCCGCCGAGAGGAGCTTGCACACAACGGGGAAGCCGAACTTCTCTAGCTTCCGATGGTCCTTCGTGCTTTCTACGATGATAGACTTTGGTTCGTCGATGCCATATGAGCGCAACAGGACACTGACCTCCTCTTGGTGCAGAGGGCCGGCATCGCGACCAAAGCTCATTGGCCGCACGTGCGGGACTCGGGTTTCCCATGTCGCCTTCTCCGCTGCGGCGTATTCAGGAGCCACCACCAGCGCATGCACCGCTCTCTCCGGCGTAGGGAAGCACGGTATCCCCTTAGACATGAACTCCAGGTGAATCCTGCTCGAGAACTCAGAGTTGCCGATGACACAGCAGACCACCGCCTTTCCGGATCGCCTGATGACTTCGCCGAGCTTCTCCGCTATGTCGAACTGCATTCCGGGAGCATGGTGCGTGGGCAGCACCAGCAGGAGGTCGTACTCCGGCCGTGCAGCTACTAGTTCGACGACCCTGACGAACTGGTCGGAGCTGACCGATGCCGTCAGATCGATCGGGTTGCCCAGGGAAGAGTTGGCCACGAAGGCCTCGCCCGCAAACGTGGAGCGGATCTTCCGCCTGGCTTCGTTCCTTAGCGGATCCACCTGTAGGCCTATGCTCGCCGCTTCGTCTGCCGCGATCGCGCCCACCCCGCCTGCGTTCGTGACGATCGCCAACCTCTTCCCTCTCGTGATCGGGAGCATCAGAGACGAGACTGAGAAATCAATCAGCTCCTGTAGGCTCTGCGCTTCGATTGCTCCCGACTGACGCAAGGCTGCCTGGTACACCTCATAGTCTCCAACAAGGGAGGCCGTGTGGGTGAGGGCTGCCCTGGCCCCGACGCCCGTCTTCCCCACCTTGAAGACAACAACAGGTTTCTTCTTCACTGCCCGGGCCACTCCCTCCATGAACTGCCTGCCGTCATGGACGCCTTCCAGATAGACAGAGATTACCCGAGTGTGCCCGTCTTCCGCGAAATAATCGATGACGTCCTCCACAGAAACGTCAATCTGGTTCCCTGTCCCGACGATTGCCCTGACGCCGACCCCGCTGGCCGCAAGTTCCTCGGCGACCACTTCCCCCAGGTGCCCGCTCTGGGTGATTATCGCCACCTCTCCCTTGAGGGGCTTTAGCATCGAGACAACCTGGCTCCCGTCCGGCAACGTCTTCGTGGGGCGGAGGAAGAGGGAGTCGACCCCCGACCAGGTGTCGACGAGCCCGATCGTGTTCGGCCCCAGTATCCTCATTCCGTACTTCGAAGCCACCTTCCCGATTTCCCACTCTACGTCCTTCTTGCCGATTTCGGCGTAGCCTCCGGTGATCATCACAGCCGCTTTCACGCCTGCCCGGGAGGCGGCCCTGATGAGGGCGAGCGTCTGCGCCTCGGGGACGGCTACAATCAGAAGCTCAGGGGTCTCGGGAAGCGCATCGATGGATGGGTAGCAGGGCTGGTCTCCAATCCTGTCGCGAGCAGGGTTCAGGGCGTAGACAGGTGCCTTCAGTAAGCCTTTCTTCTGATTATCAATCATGTTGGCGAAGATTATCGAGCCGAGCTTGTTCGGGTCCGTCGAAACCCCGGCGACGGCGATGCTCCTCGGCTCAAAGAAGCTCGTCATCCCCTTGACATATTTCATGGCTAAATGCTCCCCAGGAGGGCCAATTGTGCCGGGCTAAAGCTTCACAGCTTCGTTATGGGGCCATCGGTGATTGTCCGGTCGGCGTATAAATGACGCCTCGAGCTCGTGTTCAACCGTCAACTTGACAGAGAGAGAAATCCTCATCCATTTCGACCAGACCCGTGACCCGGCCACCAATCTAACTCGTGAAACGGAGCTTTTCGCGAAGGTAGACAGTGATTCGCTCCCCGAGGTGGCGCGTTTCTGGGTCAACTCCGAGTGCCTCGTTCGTGGCGAGGCGAGGAACGCGAGGTACGGCTGGTATCGGGAGGACCTCGCGGAGAAGATGAAAATCCCTGTCCTGAAAAGATTCACGGGGGGAGGGGTGGTCTTCCACGACGAGGGCAACCTGAACTGGAGCTTCTTCCTCCGCAATTCCGGTCCCTTACTTTCTCCAACGGCCGCATTTGACGCGGGTTCGAAGTACATCGTGAAAGCACTCGCAAGCCAGGGGATTCGCGCGGAGTTCTCACCCCCGAACAGAATAGACGTCTCAGGTCGAAAGGTTTCGGGAATGGCCGCACGGTTCACAGTGCGAACGATATTGGTACACGGAACCCTCCTGATCGATTCTGACCTGGAGAAACTCAACACACTCTGCGTCCCACCCGCCGGGTGCCCGCCCGTCTCCAACCTCACCGACTGGGCCAAAGGTATCGATGCGGCCGCCGTATTTGACTCTGTGGCAAGGGTCCTGAAGGAGTCTGGTTTCCACGTCAGTATAGTCGACACTATCCCATAACCTCGTCGTTCGCTCCCCATCCACAGCCTAGGAGATGGAAAAGAAAGACAAAATATCCCGACAGGTCGACCATTACAGTGACACAATTGTCGGGCGCGGAGTTTGACGGTGTGGCAGAGGTCTACGACGAGACGAGAAGGGCGCTTAACGCAAAGACCTTGCGGGGGCTCCTCGCAATACTTTCTGCCCACCACTGTCAATCAATGCTCGAGATTGGGGTCGGGACCGGGAGGGTCGCAGCCCCACTCATTCGTAACGGGATCAACGTCGCCGGGGTAGATGTTTCCCGCATGATGATGGAGAAGGCGAAGTCGAAGGGAATCCTGAACCTTGTGCAGGCAGACGGGAGGACCCCGCCGTTCAGGGAGGAGAGCTTCGATGGGGTAATCATGGCCCACGTCTTCCATTTGCTGGAGGACCCTATGGCAGTCATTGACCAAGCCGCGAGTCTCGCGAAGGTTGGAGTCTTCGCGCTCCTGCGAAAACGGGATGGAGGCATGGGCTGGTTCCCATTCTATGGGTTTGGAAACTCTACAGGAAACCCCGAGATCCAGGAAGATGACCCAGCATCCAAATTTCTCCAAGAACGCAGAGAGAGGTTCAGGCAGATAGCGGAGAAATACCATTGGACCTGGGACAGAGCGAGGTTCCGCAACTGGCGCAGAGAGGCAGAAATCCTCGAGTCACATCCCCCGGATGAGCTCAAGGTGGTGAGTGACGTACTCGTCACAGAGACCGTTGAGGACAGGATTGCCCGCTTCGAGAAAGGAGGGTTCAGCTTCAACCGTGACATGCCGGCCGAGATGAAGAAGGAGATAATCCAGGAAATCAGGTCTGGTGCATCCTCGTTCCCACGTCCTCTGAATCAGCCCAGACGGGAGATCTATCAGGTCGCCTTTTGGAGTTCTGAAGGATTGAGAAGACAGCAGCATGCTGTGGCATCCACGGCGTAATCGATACGAACGGTCCGTTGGCATCATCGATTCACACTCTGACAATTCCGTAGTCCCCAGTTGAAACAATTGATGACAGTGGACGTAAGGGAAAAATGATTTACTCTATCTTCTAGGTAGGCAGCAGTTAAGAACCGAAATCGTTCAAACTGCCTAGTTGAACCATGCGTCATTCCTGAAATTGACTTTTCAGGTACATAGGAATGGAAAGATGGTCGATGTCGACTCGGTATGTGTTTGCCGTTGCGGGAAAAAGTTCCCCTCGGACGCGGAACTCAAAACACACATCTACGATCCTCTTGGTCTAAGTCAAGAGAACCCGCTCGCAATCAGTCCGCAGTTGCAAGCTTAGCCGCATGGCCTTGACCCTTAGGCAATCTTCTTCCACATCAGGGCTTCTCCCGGGACGATGACCATCATCCTGTACATGTTTATGGAGCGGATGGTACCAAACTTCTTTGAGACCTCGCCGAAGTTGGTATGCGTGAAGCCCTCTGACGCGAACAGCTTTTCAGAGGGGAGGTTGTCTGCCTCGACTGCCGCATAGACGTCCTCCACCCCCTGCTTACTGAAATTGACGAGCGAGTCTTCGAGAAGGAGCCTTGCGATGCCCGTCCTCCTGTGAGATCTGGCGACGGCGATGTAGTAGATGTAGCCGACTCGTTCCTCCAGCATCTTCAGCATCACGAGCCCGATAGGCGTTCCCGACGCCATGGCTGCCCTGACCACCTCCAGCTGCTGGAGCTTCCCCTTCGAGTGCCTGAGGTACCACCCTTCGAAGCTCTCCTCGAGTATGTTCTCTAGGGTGCCCCGCTCTCCGGCTGGGACATCAACGACTACGACCCCCTCAGCAGCTGTCAGAGCCCGAACACCGTCTTTGCGTTGCGCCACAGTATCATCTCCCTGTCTCCTTCATCCAAATCCAGCCTCCTCACGATGTCGAGCGCGTCCGGGTAAGCGGTGATGGGATAGTCTGTCCCGAAGATGATCTTCTCTGGCCCTCCGGAGAAGTAGATAGCCTCACTTATCTTCCTGGCGAGCCAGCCGGCAAACTTGTCAGGGTAGGCCCCGCCTCCGGTAGTCAGTCCGGAGATGTCCGCGTAGACCTTGGGGTGCTTGTAGATGAGCTCTGCGACGTCCTCAAACCATGGATTGCCGAAGTGACAGAGGATTACGGTGAGCTCCTCTCTCCTGTTGGCCAGTGCATCGAGGTTCAGCGGGTGCGAGCTTCTGAGGTCACCCGTGCTTGTCACGGTGTCCCCCGTGTGGAACATCACCGGTAGGCCTTCGGATTCGGCGTAGTCGTAGAGTCTTGCGTAAAGAGGGCTCAGCGCTGATGCTTCCACATAGCCGAGCCTGATCTTGAATGCTTTGACCTCCTTCCTGTTACTCTCGGCCAACCTGATGGCTGCCTTCACTTCCTTCGCCGAGGGCTCTACCGTAACCACAGGCGAAAGCAGACCTCCGCTCATGCTGCAGAGTTCCATAATCTTCTCGTTGGGGAGGGCTACGCCGCTCTGCAAGGGCGGGCTCAGAAGAAGGCCGCGCCCCACGTTGTTTTGCTTCATGCTCTCCAGAAGTCCGTCTAAAGTATACCTCAGGCTGTTCATCTCGGCGAAACGGATTAGAGCGTCGTCGCTTCGCTCCGACAGGTGAATGTGGGCGTCGATTATTTTGGGCAAGGATTTGACTGTTGACCCGATTCTGAATAAGGGTTACTGCTTTCTGAAATGACTACCGTTTCGGTCACGAGCCTACCTCTGTTTGCGCCCCTAACGAGCTAGGGGTTTCCTGGAGGAGCTTTTCGCCAGGCAAGGCATCACCCCTTTTTCAAACCGACATTTCGAAGTAATCTGTTCAAAACCACACCATTAAATCCCCGGGCAAAGAGTCAGGGGGCAAGCGCGCGTCGAGATAGGGGATCAATGTCAATTCCAAATCAACTGGCTCCGTTACTTGGCTCCGTCCCAGCTGGGGCTCTGCTCCTCTTCACGCTCATTGTGTCCCTTTTGCTGATTTTCGCCGGCAGGAAGGTAGTCAAGATCCTTGCATTCTTCGTCGTCGGTGTTGTTGGAGCTTCTCTTGGAGCCACACTTGTCTCACAGTACTTCGCCGGATCTGGGAGCCTGGGAGCCCTGCTAGGAGTCTTGGGCGGGTTCTTAATCGGAGGTGTGATCGGCATACTCCTAATCGCAGTGGGCGTGGGGGTCGCCATGGGATACGCGGCCTATCTGTTTACAACAGGTTTCGTTTCGGGAACGACAATCCCTCTCGTGGTGGGCTTTGTTTTCTTCATCATCGGAGTGGTGCTTTACAACAAGATACTGGGCGTGGTGACGGCCCTCGCGGGAGGGTTCCTCTTCTACGACGTCCTGTTGATGTACGGAATCGATCCATTACTGTCGACCATCGTTGCGGTAGTGCTGACCATTGCAGGAATCTGGGTCCAGGAGGGCTTCCACAGAAGGGTGGCGCCTCCCGTCGCCCCGGCAGCCCCCGCATCCCCTTGATATGGTCCGGGTGGGAGGTCGGAACGCTCTTCCAGGATAGCAGGAGTCACTCGAGACCAGAAAGTTTCAGGCTAATGTCCCAGAGCCTCTTCGCTTCCGCTTCGTCATAGGATTCCTTCGAAGACTGCGTCTCCTTCATGCCCGAGAAATACTTCCCTGAGATTCCTTCGACTTCAGGGGACGTTGCGACGTACAAGGGGGTCCGAGCTCCCTTTTCAGGGCTAGCCATGAAAGGTCTGGCTATCCTGACTCCGATTCCAAGCAGTCCGCCCTCGTCCCCCCAATGGGTCCTTACTGCACCCGGGTGTACAGAGTTCACCGTTACTCCTGTTCCATCGAGCCTCCTCGCAAGCTCATGCGTGAAAAGAACCTGGGCGAGCTTCGACTGGGCGTACGACTTGGAGGCGCCGTACCTTCTTTCTTCCTGAAGGTCTTCGAAATCCATCCTCCCTGAAAAGTGGGCTGCCGAAGTCACGTTGACTACGCGCGCAGGGGCCGACCTCTTCAACAGGTCGAGGAGCAGATTGGTCAGCAGAAAGTGCGACAGGTAGTTGACGGCGAACGTCGTCTCCATTCCGTCGACAGTAGTAATCCTCTTCCCCATGATTACCCCGGCGTTGTTCACGAGAAGACTCAGATGCTCATGATTAGCCATGAAATCAGATGCCAGCTTCCTGACTGACTGCAGAGAGGCCAGGTCTGCCAGCATGAGTTCTGTCTTCTCGTTCTGAGTGGCCCTCCTGACTCCTTCAAGCGCAGCCTCCCCGCGAACCTTGTCGCGGCACACGAGCACCACCCTCCCCTTCATCCTTGCGAGCCCGGTTGCGACGGCCAGACCTATTCCAGAGTTCGCCCCGGTAACGATGGAAGTCATTCCCTCCGTCGATTCAGTCGACAATCAGGAGTACCCTATCGCTCTGGTCACTTAAACATCGGGCTAGGTTCAAATTGTGCCTTAGCGGCCAATCAGTGCTTGAACCGGGGGAGACTGGCGCCCGTTTTTCTCATCATCTCTGTCGTACTGATCATCCTTGACTTCTTCCTCCCTTCCGTCAACGGACTGGGTCTAATTGGTCAGTTGGCCGAGTGGGGGTTGCTTGGGCTCAGCCTGGCGTTCCTCGTGCTAGCCGTAGCCTTCCGCGGACGAACCACTTGGGACGTCTAACTGTCCCACTCAGAGGGGCCAGTCCCGAGTCGATTCTATGGGAGATTTACCTGACGCAGTATCTCGAGGTACCTTGAATCTTCCCTAAGAGGCTCCAGGATGGGCCACATGTTGGACCAAGGAATCGCGGGATCGCGTTCGTCGGCGGACTTCTTGATCCAGTCATACCCGGTGTTTTTGTCTCCCGTTAGGTAGTATATGGCGCCGGTGCGAGCGGGGGAGGCATAGCCTTTGTACTTACCCTCCTGAAGGCGCCCTAGAATCTCCCGCGCTTTCTCTACCGAACCGACGTAGGCGTGGACCAGGGCCTGGTTCTGGAGGAAATAGCCTTCGTCTTCCCCAGCCACAAAAACGTCCGCCTCCCTCATTGCATCGTCCTTCCTGCCTTCGGTGGCATGCACCATCGAGAGGAGGGTAGGGGTCCTCGCAAACTTGGGATTGTCCCTCATCAGCTTGTTGAGCATGTTTATGGCATCGCTGCCCCTTCCAGCCATCCAGTAGGCTAATGCCAGGTGCGACACGACCCACGGAGTCTTGGGGTCAAGCTCGTATGCTCTTTCCACCTCGACAATTCCATCGTCAAACCTCCCCAACGTGCAAAGCAACCTACCATAGAAGTCGTGAGCGAGTGCGAGGCTCGGGTTGATGGAAATGGCCTCCCTGAAGCTCTTCTCGGCCTCGGTCCAATCCCAGTCACCCTGGTATGCGAGCCACCCCCTCGCATTATGGACCTCCGCGAGCCTCGGATTGAGGGCCATCGCGTGTGCAAGGCTCGACCTCGCCTTGGCGAACGCCTCCACGGGCGGCATCCCTTCCCCGGCCACCGCGACGGAGGTCGTGGATATGTTGGCGTAGGCCAGAGCAAATTCAGGGTCCTGCTCCACTGCGAGCTCGAAATACTCGATCCCCTTCAGAAAATCAGAGGGCGCACCCCCGTCCCGACGGTAGAGGCCCTTGAAGAAGAGGAGATTGGCCTCCACGCTTTTCGTCGGCGCTTCGTTGATTGCTTCCTCCTCGGTCTTTGCGAGCTCGATCCGCAGCGCATCTGCCACCTTGCTGGCGATATCGCTCTGGACGGCGAAGATATCCTGCAGGTCCCTGTCGTAGCTCTCCGCCCAGACGTGCCTGTCGTCGGTGGCGTCGATCATCTGGATGCTGATACGGGCCCTGTTGCCCGCCTTCCTGACGCTCCCTTCGAGGATTGTCCCAGCGTTGAGTTCCCTGCCTATCTCCGAGATCTGCTTGGGTTTCCCCTTGTACTGCATGACAGAGGTCCTGGAGATCACGCTAAGTTCTCTGATTTTCGAAAGCGTCCCAATCATCTCTTCTGTCATGCCATCGGCAAAGTAGTCATCCCCCGACTCCTGGCTGAAGTTATCGAATGGCAGCACAGCGACCCTCCGTTTCGATGAGACTGACACAGGAACGCTCCCCGCCCTCTTCGAAGGGAGCACCTTGTAAATCTCCATCGGGGCCTTGACATTCTTGAGGGCAACGGGGCCCATCTTCGTCAGCTGTGCGTCGACCTTGTTCTGCACGAACTCGAAGACCTGCTTGCTGATGCAGATTCCCCCAGGTTCCGCGAGGGGCTCGATGCGGGCCGCAAGGTTCACCGCGTCCCCGTAGACGTCCCCATCGGCGTGTATGACTTCGCCGACATGAATGCCAATCCTGGCCTTTAGTCCAGGTGGCGATCCCTGTCTCCGCTCTGACATTTTCCCTTGAATCTCTTGGGCGCAGCGCACCGCTTCGAGGGAACTGTCGAATTCTACCAGGAAGGCGTCCCCGATGGTCTTCACCTCGCGGCCGCCATGGGCTGAGAAGATTGGCCTGAGCATGGCCCGATGCTCGTCCAGGAGCCTCATGGTGGCCGTCTCATTGGTCTGGGATAGTGAAGTGTACCCGACGATGTCGGTGAACATGATGGCGGCCAACCTCCGTTGCTCTTGTGGCAAACCTACTGCGTGTGTTCAAAACCGCCTGACGATAAATTCGTTATGGGTCGTTTGGCTACCGTGTATGCTCCTTGAAGGGTGGTTCAGAAGGCTGGGAAGGGCGCTGGCAAATGGAGGCACCGGACGGTAGTTCTCGAGGAACCGGAATCGCATTCATGCCGTTAAATCGGCCCGCTCATATGGCTGGGCGTGGACTACGCCCTCCGGTGCCTAAACTGCAAGAAGGAGTTCACCATGTACTTCCGCCAGCAGCTCTGCGACAACTGCGGGTGGATACTGGAGGTCGACTACCACGGGG
>Ga0187784_10000665_pt1 | contig 25723 bp, 33 predicted proteins | sample 1015_SJ02_MP15_2_FD_132964 | JGI IMG/M metagenome (GOLD analysis project Ga0187784, IMG submission 132964) | Tropical peat soil microbial communities from peatlands in Department of Meta, Colombia - 1015_SJ02_MP15_20_MG | ecosystem: Environmental > Terrestrial > Soil > Wetlands > Peat | place... | reverse complement strand
GTACGGCCCGCGCGGGCGATCGCGGGGGAAGGGACTCGGTTCCCCGAGACCGACCTCGTCGTCGTCCGGGAAGCGACCGAGGGCCTCTATTCGGGAGTCGAGCATTGGGTCGACCGGGAGCATTCCGCCGCGGAGAGCGTCAACATCGTCACGCGCAGGGCCTCCGACCGGATCATTCGGTTCGCGTTCGATCTGGCGCGGCGGGACCACCGTCGGCGGGTGACGGCGGTCCACAAGGCGAACATCCTGAAGACCACGGGCGGGCTCTTCCAGACCGCATTCCGAGAGATGCAGGCGAAGTACCCGGATATTCCTTCCGACGAGCGTCTCATCGACAACATGTGCATGCAACTCGTCAAGAAACCCGAGGAGTACGACGTCATCGTCACGACGAACCTCTTTGGGGACATCCTCTCCGACCTCTGTGCGGGCCTGGCCGGAGGCTTGGGGGTGGCCCCCGGTGCGCTCTATGGCGATGACCTCGCGGTGTTCGAGCCCGTCCATGGCTCCGCCCCGAAGTACGCGGGGCAGGACAAGGCCGACCCGGTCGCGGAGATCCTCTGCGTCGAGCGAATGCTCCGTCACCTTGGCGAGACCGAGGCGGCGGAACGCGTCTTCCACGCCGTCTGGGAAACGATCGCCGAGAAGAAGGTCGTCACGTACGACCTCGCCTTACCGGGCTATACCCAGCACCCGGTGCCCCCGTCGTCCTGCTCGGCCATGGCGAAGGAGATCGCGCGCAAGGTTCCTTTGGTCGACCCTCACGTCCCATTGCTCCGCCCCACCGGAACCGGGGCGGGTCACGACACGCACCTCGAAGGCTAGCGGGATGACTCGGGCCGTCCGGGCCGGGCGTCCCCGACCACCTTGACGATCACGCGTTTCGGCCTCTGACCGTCGAACTCCGCGTAGAAGACCTGCTCCCAAGGCCCGAGGTCCAGGTCCCCCTTCGTGATGGGAAGGACCACCTGGTGGCCGAGGAGGAGGTTCTTGAGGTGCGCGTCGCCGTTCGTCTCGCCGGTCCGGTGGTGTTCGTACTCCCCCGGAGGCGCGAGCCGATCGGCCCATGCCGCGATGTCCCGGAGAAGTCCCTTCTCGTTGTCGTTGACGTAGACCGCCGCGGTGATGTGCATCGAGGACACCAGGACCAGGCCATCCCAGATCCCGCTCGCCCGCACGATCGCGCGCACCTGGTCGGTGAGGTTGACGAACTCCCGCGGGCGCTGGGTGTTCATGACCAGATATTCGGTCCGGCTCGACATGGCCGACCTGTGCGGCGCCGGCACTTTTAAGCTCGAGGGCTGAACGTCTCTCACGAGCGGGTCCATGAGCGAGCCTCGTGCGGTCCGCATCCCGCGTTCTCGGGGTGCGTCTGCCACGCCGCCAGACGATGCGGGCCGGCGAGTCCGTGCGACGGGCCCTGCGGTGACCGGGCTGAAACCGAACCGGGCCGGGACCCAGCGGGTCGTACGGCTCACGGTCGTGTTCCTCGTTGTTCTGGCCGCGCTCTACGCGGGGTTCGCAATCTACGCGCGGAGCTCTCCCGGCGGAGCGACTCCGGGCGCCCAGACAGCACTCGTCGAGATCACGCTTCTCGCGATCGTCCTCGCGCTCGCCGGAACGATTCTAACCCTCAACACCGCTCCGCGGGCCATCGGTGCGCTCCCCGACGGGTTCGTCGTCGTGGGCCGATGGGGTCGCCGGACGCAGTGGACCCCACTCCACGCGGTCACGGTCCGCCGCGTACGCCGGTACCCGGCGGGGTTCCTCTCGGGGGAGGATGTCGATTCGGTCGAGGTCTTCGGCACCGGCCAACGACGCCGGAGCTACCTCATCGAGGCCGGACTGCTCCCAGAGCACTCGCGGGAGCCCCCGGCATCACTCGAGTAGATCCTCGAGCTCTCCTGCGACCAACGTGAGAAGCTGGTCCAACGCCCGATTCTTGAGCTCGGTGATGTGGCCCGAGTCGGTCTCAAGCCGGGCCAGAAACTCATCCCCGTCGCTGACGAACGAAAGCGAGAGCACGTGGTGCCGCCCTCCCGGGAGGGGGACTTCCAAGGGAGGGGAGGGCGCGGGCTGGGCCGCCGGTTTCGCAGCGGTCTTGGCGGATGGCTTCGCAGGGGGGGGCCGGGACGCTTTCGGCACGGGTTTCTTTGCTGCAGGACGCGCCGGAGCCTTTGCCGGAGGGCGATGCGGAGACGACGCGGGCTTCGCCCGGGCCGGTCGTTTCGCAGGTCGAGATTTCGAGGGCATCGCCGCGGCCTCGAAGCGGCCGCACCAAGCCCTCCTATTTATGGGTTAGCACGCAACAATCCTCGTCACCACGTAAAGACCGATGGCGCTCTGGCGTCGCCGAATGGCGGGAACGGCTCCCCCCGACCGGTCCAGCATCGAACCGACGGCCCGGCCCGTGATGCGGGCCGAGACCGGAATCCTCCTGGTCTCGATCGCCCTCTTGCTCGTCTTTCTCGCCCTCGAGCCATTCCTTTCCTACGCTCTGTTCGGCTCGGATACGGGCGAGTACTACCGCCTGACTGCGGACCTCGTGACGACCGGGACGCTTCCCCACGGAGTCGCCTACGGGGGTTGGGGAACCGCGTACCCGGATTTCCCGGGGATCTACCTCCTCGCGGGAGCGGGAGCCGGAGCTCTCGGGATCGGCACGTTCAACGCACTCACCATCATCGTACCGGTCCTCGCGGTCCTTTCGTTCTTCCCGCTCTTTCTGCTCTTCCGACGGATCTATCCGCACGACACCGTGGCCCTCCTCGGCGCGGCGCTCGCATCGGTGGCGATGCCCCGGTTGTTCTCCATCGCCCATCCTGCGCCGCTCGCCCTCGGCGATTTCCTGTGCGTGGCCGCGCTGTGGATGTTGGTGGAGAGCCGTCGGGATGTCCGGTGGTTCCTCCCCCTCGCCCTGTCGGCCGGTGCATTGATCGTAACGCATCACCTCTCCTCGTACTTCTTCGCGGTCAGCGCGCTGGGAGGGATCGTCCTGCTCGAGCTCTGGCACCCCGGTCTCTGGAGCCGCAGGTTCCCCCTGCGGGAGTTCGTCTTCCTTGCCGCGTTCGTCAGCGCGACGTTCCTCTTCTGGTTCTACGGCACGACGTCGTTCGTCGGCAATGTTCTCCTCCCGGGCCTCGGCCACGCGAGGTACGTCGGATTTGCTGCGCTCGAGGGGACCGCGTTGGTCGTCATCGGCCTATCGGCCCTTCTCCTCCAATGGCGGCGCGCCCGGTATCGACCTCGGCGCACCTGGGTACGGATGCCGACGGACCGGAGCGTCGTGCGGGACATGACGATGCTCGCGCTCCTGGTCTTCGGGGCCATCGCAGTCGTGATCGTCGTGCCGGTCCCTGGGACTACACAGACGACGAGCCCGTGGGCGATCCTCTGGTTCGCCCCGATCCTCGTTCTCGGAATCCTCTGCGCGGGAATCCGCCGATCCCCGACCACCTCGCGGCTCGGTCCCTTCTCGGTCACCTGGACCGGCGCGCTGGGCCTTTCGGCCGGAACGATGCTCGCCCTTTCGGTCCTCGGCACGGCCTCGGGGAATACGACGCTGGAGAACTTCGCGACGACCCTGTCGCCGGAACGGCACGCCGAGTACCTCCTCATCCCGATCGGTCTGATGGTCGCGATCGGCATCGCCCGATGGGTCGCACGGGCCCGCGACCGGGGGGGCCGGCGGGCGATGACGGCTGCACTGCTCGGTGTCGTGGTGCTGGTCGCTGCCAATGCGGCGATCGTCTATCCTCCCCAGGCCGATTTCGGGGGATTTGAGGAGGGGTTGACGACCGGGGACGCGGCCCTCTGGATGTGGGTCGGGATCGCCGCGCCCCCGACCTGGGTGGTCGCGACCGACCATCGATTGAGCTCGATGATTTTCGGTTTCGACGGAAATCCCGCGACGTGGGTCACGACTCCCGACCTATTCAATGGCGCGAACTGGTCGCAGGCCGCGGCCGAGCTCCGGAGCACCGGGGCACCGAATCCCGCCGATTCAAAGGCGGTCGATCTGGTCGCGGTCGACTCGGTGATGTACGCCGGGGTGGCCCTGGATCCTTCGAAGCTCGCGATTCCGCTGAGTTCCGCGGCGCTCGCGTGGTTCGAGGACTCCCCATTCGTTCCCCTGTACGAGAACGGGCAGAACGTGGTCTACCTGGTCGACGCGACGGCGTTTCCCTCGCCGTAGGGAACGACGGCCCCGTCCGGCCGCCACGTCAGCAGAGGGGCCGTCCCCTCCTCGGAAAGGATCGTCAGCAGCCGCCGCGCCCAAGCGAGCTTCGCCGCTTTGCGTGCCCTCTGGGACGGATCCGGCTCCTCCACGTGCTCGAAGTCAAATCCCCAGAGCACGATCCGGCTCGCGCCGACGTGCTCGGCAAGGTACGCCCCGCGATCCCCGTCTGTGAACCCCCCCACGTCAATCAAAGGCCCGCGCGGGGGCCCCGCCCAGGAACCGGCGAGCTCCCCCGGGAACTGGGGGAGCCATTCCCGCAGTGCCGGGAGATTGTCCCCGTGCCCGTGGACGACCACGAGGCTCCCCCTGCGGTTCGCCGCAATCTCGGACGGGACCGGGCCGTCAAGATCTGTCACGATGACGGACGGGACGAGTCCCGCGGAGAGGCAGTTCACGGTGGCTCCATCGGCCGCCACGAGGGCCGGCGGACGGTCCGACGCGGCGCGGCGCCAGAGCGGGGGTGGGCCCGCGTTCGGGGCGAGGCCGACGATGATCGCCTCTCGGCCCTTAAGGCGGGCTTGGATCCGGGCGAGCGGGTCGCTCCGGGCGGGCCCGGGAAGGAGCGTTTCGAGAAGCCGGGCCGCCTCCTCCTCGCGGGCGAAAACGAACCCAAACTCCTTCTGGATCCGCGCGTAGCGCGGTGCCCACGCGTTGTACTCCACGGACTCTCGGCGCACCGGCGTAACGCTTTATAATAGAGTCCATGCTCCGCCGGTCGGAGAGCTTCCGTGATGCGACCTCTCGCCCAAGAGATCCTCGCCCACCTGCCCAGCGACGCCCGCCGCGCCCCCGAAGCCCCCCCGCCGTCGAACGACGACGCGGAGCTCGAGGCCGTCCTCGCGTCGCTCAAGACCAACATCAAGGTCATCGGGTGCGGGGGAGGCGGGTGCAACACGATCAACCGGCTCGCGGAAGAGGGGCTCTCGGGCGCGGAGATGATCGCGTGCAACACCGACGCCCAACACCTGCTGACGATTCACGCCGGACGGAAGATCCTCCTCGGGCGTCGGCTCACGCGCGGGCTCGGCGCCGGGGCGCTCCCCCAGGTCGGCGAGCAGGCGGCCCACGAGGCGGAGGAGGAACTGAAGAAGTCGCTCGCGAACTCCGACATGGTGTTCATCACCCTCGGGCTCGGGGGTGGCACCGGAACCGGCTCGGCGCCCGTTATCGCCCAGGCGGCGAAGGATGCGGGCGGTGGCAATCCCCTCACGATCGCCGTCTGCACGCTCCCGTTCACCTCCGAGGGACTCGTCCGGCAGGAGAACGCGATGTGGGGGCTCGAGCGCCTGCGGACGACGATCGACACGGTCATCACGATCCCGAACGACCGACTCCTCGAGCTCGTTCCACGCCTCCCGATCCAGACCGCGTTCAAGGTCGCAGACTCCGTCCTGGCACGCGCGATCCGGGGGATCACCGAGATCATCACCCGCCCGGGACTGGTGAACCTCGATTTCAACGACCTCCGCACGATCATGAAGGGCGGGGGGGTCGCGCTGATCGGAATCGGGGAATCTGAGAGCGACAACCGCGCCGAGGACGCGGTCCTCGAAGCGATCAATTCCCCCCTCCTCCACGTCGACATCGGGGGCGCGAGTGGTGCCCTCATCAACGTCACCGGTGGTCCGGACATGACGGTCAGCGAGGCCCAGAAGGCTGCCGAGGTTGTCCAGAAGGCGGTGAGCCCGACCGCGCGGATCATCTGGGGGGCGGCGGTCGACCCGACGATGCAGAGCACGATCCGTGTCATGCTGGTCGTGACGGGGGTTAAATCCCCCCAGATTTTTGGGGGCGCCGCGAGCGGCGCGGGGGTAGGGCATAAGACAGGCCCCGAGATCGACGTCGTTCGGTAAAGGTAGATCGATGGCGTTCCTCGACCGCGCACGGCACATGCAGGACCAATTCGACAACCGTCTGCGGACGGTCGGCCACGGCAAGTACGGCCGGATCCTTCGGATGGCGCGTCGGCCGACGTCCGAGGAGTACGTCAAGGTCCTCCAGGTCACGTGGCTCGGCGCGGTCCTGATCGGACTCGTGGGATTCGCGATGTACATCTTCTTTTCCCAGGCCGCTCCGTGGATCTGGACCCACGTCTTCGGGGGCATCTAGCGCCCTTGGCCGGGAAAGGAACACCATGGCGGACGGCACGAACGACGAGGGGATCGGCCTACTCTCCGGTGCCCCGCCGGTAGAGGAGAAGAAGGCCGGAGCCCCGGCTCCGACCCCGGTCGCCGCTCCGACGCCGAAACCGGCTCCGTCGAAAGTCGACCTCACGAGCCTCCTGTCGCTGAAGGCGGCCGACGACACGAACCGGAACGTCACGGCCGGCACCGTCACGACGCTCTCCGCGGTGCTGACGAGCCGCGCGGCGGAGCCGCTCTCCGCGCGGCTCTCGGTCGAAGTCGGTTACACGTCCACGTACCCCGGCGAGGGGGCCGAGTGGCCGGTCCGTTGGACCCCGCCGGCACAGAGGCAGCCCGTGGAGCTCTTTCCACGGAAGGAGAACTACTCGGTCGCGCTTGCACCGAACGCCGGCGTTTCCCTCTCGTTCGAGATCACCGCCCCGGTGGGGGTGCGGTACGGCGACCGGGTCGAGGTGCGGCTGACCGCGACCGGACCCGATGGCGGTACCCCGATCCGTCTGACCCTCGCGTGCGTAGCCCGCCAGGCCGTTCTCGCGATCAAGACCTCCCGCGGGTACGAGCGAGAGGTCGCCGACACCCTTCTGGCCCGCGCGGACGATAAGCCGGACGTCGTCTTCTCCCTGCTCGTGCCGTCCGCGCTCCGCGGCTACGTCTTCGCCGAGGGAATGAGCTTCGAGGGAGTCCGCGAGATGCTCAAGGGGATCCGCAAGGCCCGGGGGTTGGTCGAGGGGGAGACGACCTTGAAGGAGGTCGAGCCGCTCCTCGTCCCGAAGATCACCGTCGAGGGATTCGTCGAAGGGGCGATCGTCGAGTTGATCTCGGGCCCGTTCAAGGGGGAGAAGGCACGGGTCCGGAAGATCGACCAGGCGAAGGAGGAGATCACCGTGGAGCTCATCGAGGCGGTCGTCCCGATCCCCGTGACCGTGCGCGGGGACCACGTCCGCATGCTGGAGAAGGGAGGCGGGAAGAGTGGCAGTTGAAGTGAGCATCCTCGTCGAGGGAGGCAAGGCCGCGGCCGGGGCGACCCTCGGTTCCGCGCTCGGCCCCCTCGGGGTCAACGTCGGTCAGGTCGTCGCGAAGATCAACGAGGAGACGCAGCAGTTCAGCGGAATGCGCGTCCCCGTGATCATCCGCATCGACCCGAACACCCGCGCGTTCACCCTCGTCGTCGGCCGGCCGCCGGTCGCCGCGCTCCTCCTCAAAGAGGCGAAGAAGGAGAAAGGCTCGGGCAAGCCGAAGACCGAGACCGTCGGCGACGTGTCGATCGAGGCGGTCCATCGGATCGCCGAGTCGAAAGGGGACGAGCTCGAGGGCCGGTCGATCGAGGAGAAGATGAACCAGGTCATCGGCACGTGTGTCTCACTCGGACTGTCCGTCGGTGGAGAGGACCCGCGGACGCTGCTCAAGTCGCGGATCGCCGCCCGAGGGGCACGATGATCGGCCCTCCCGGTGCCGTCCCTCCAGACCTCTCGAATACCGAGATCGTCGATTTCACGATCATCGAGGGGGACGGAAGGGTTCGTCTGAAGCTCAAGGACGGATCCGTGGTCGAGATTCGCTTCGAGATCATGCACGTCCTCCGGGCCGGCAACGATCCGAACACCGGCTTCCCCGCCTACATCGTTCAGCAGGCCGCGCTCGTCCGACTCGTCGAGACCCCGAAGGAGCTACGGAAACCTCCGTTGCGCCCCGGGGGGAAGAGCGACGGAAAGGCGATCCCGGGCTTCGGTTGAGCGGGGCCCGCTCGCTGCCGGGACGACACGAAAAAAAGGGACCGGAGGGCGAACCCTCCGGGTTAGGCTGGTCTTGGCCTTACTCGACCGCGATCTTGACCTCGGCGTTCGAGGGGCTCGGGTGCTCCTTCGGCAGTTCGAGCTCGAGGAGTCCGTTTTCGACCTTCGCCTTTGCCTCGGTCGCGACGACGGGCTCGGGGAGCTCGACACGACGGAAGTAGCCGGCGTAGGTTCGCTCCCGATGCACGTACTCCGTGTTCTTCGCTTCGGTCGACGCGGAGCTCTCGCCCCGGATCTCGACGCTCGTCCCCCGGACACGGATATCGAGCTTCTCCTTCGGAATCCCGGGGACCTCGGCGACGATCTTGTAGGCGCTCCCCGTGTCGGTCACGTCGGTCCGGGCCGCGCGGAAGAACCCGGAGTCGAGCCGCTCAATCGGTGCGAACGACGTTCCGAACGGACGGAGGTCCCACGCCTCGGTCAGTCGGTCTCTCATCTCATCGAACACGCGGTCGATGTCGGTCCAGGGGTCGCTCTTGGTCTCTTTCTTCTGGAGTTCGCGGGTCATGGTCGCTGCCTCGCTTATTTCACCAGAAGTATGTAAGCGATACTATAAAAGAACATTTGTCCCCGAATTCCTCGTGGACGCGTCGCGAGTCCATGCTAGGATTGCGCACGGTGGAAAACCGTGCGAGGGCAGGGAAACGAAATACCCCATCGTGGCTCTGCGCTTACGGTCGGCTCGTCCCGAGACCGAGGGAGGACCCGAGTGGTCGAACTGAACGTCGGGGACAGGGTGATTTTGGCCCGGGGCGAATTTCCGGCATTCTTTGTCGCGCTGCGGGAAGCCGGCTACGAGGTCGTCGGTCCGACGGTCCGCGACGGAGCCATCGTGTACGATCGGCTGAGTCGGGTGGAGGACCTCCCGATCGGCTGGACGGACCGGCAAGCTCCGGGGAAGTACCGCCTCGAGCGGCGCTCCGACGAGGCGCTCTTCGGATACAACGTCGGTCCCTTCACCTGGAAGAAGTTCCTCTTCCCTCCCCGGGAACGGCTCTGGACCGCGCGAAAGGACGGAGATTCGTTCACGATTGAGCCGGAGCCGACGGACGGACCGTCCGTCGCGTTCCTTGGGATGCGCGCCTGTGAGCTGGCCGGAGTACGCGTCACCGACCGGGTCTTCCAGGGGGGACCGATCGTAGACCCCGGGTATGCGGCGCGTCGGTCCCGGATCTTCCGGATCGCGGTGCAGTGCGGGCAGGCCGGAGGAAACTGCTTCTGCGTCTCCATGGGAACGGGCCCGGGCGTGGACTCCGACGTCGATCTCGTCCTCACCGAGATCCTCGAGCCGGGTCCCCACAGGTTCCTCCTCCGCGTCGGATCGTCCGAGGGCGCGCGGGTCCTCGCGCACGTTCCGCTCGCCCCCGCGAACGCCTCGGAGGAGAGGGCCGCCGCGTCGATCGTCGCTCGGACCGCCGGTTCGATGGGTCGCACGATGGAGACGGACGGGATCCGAGACCTCTTGCGGACGAACCTCGATCACCCCCGGTGGGACGACGTGGCCCGCCGGTGCCTTTCGTGCACGAACTGCACGATGGTCTGTCCGACGTGCTTCTGCAGCACCCACGAAGAGGTCCCGGACCTCGACCTCGCGAAGGTCGAACGGTGGCGTCGCTGGGATTCGTGCTTCAACCTCGCGTTCACGGAGCTCCACGGTGTGAGCGTGCGCAAGAGCGGACTTTCGCGATATCGGCAGTGGATGACCCACAAGCTGGGAACTTGGCACGACCAGTTCGGGTCGTCCGGATGCATCGGTTGCGGACGGTGCATCACCTGGTGTCCGGTCGGAATCGACATTACCGAGGAGGTCGCCGCGATCCGCAAGTCGCCGGGCGCGACCACCGCCAAGGGAGGGAATCCGTGAAGGGAGAAGGCGAGCACAAGCTGTCCCGGGAGATCGCGAGCCACCCGTTCTTCCACGGCATGACCCGCGAGTTCGTCCACACCGTCGCCGCGGAAGCCGTAGAACGTTCGTTCGTCGCGGACGACATGATCGCGGTCGAGGGGACGGAGGCGGACATCCTCTACCTCGTCCTCGAGGGGAAGGTCGCTCTCGAACTCGGGGCGGCCGACCGACCCCCCATTACGGTGCAGACCGTGGGCTCGGGAGAGATCGTCGGGTGGTCGTGGTTGGTCCCACCGCACCGCTGGAGGTTCAGCATCCGAGCGCTCAAGCCGACCCGCCTCGTTGCCATCGATGGCGGCATCATGCGCCGTACGCTCCACGCACACCCGGACTGGGGGTTCCAGTTCATGGTCCGGTTCATGCCGGTCCTCGCCGAACGGCTCGAAAACACGCGCATTCAGCTCCTGGATATCTATGGCCGCTAGCGTTCGAATGGACCCGACGAGCTCGGCGGACGCCGGGCACCCCCTCGCCCCGATTCCGTACGTCGTCCGCTCCGTCGCGACCGAGACCCCGGACATCGTCACCCTCACGCTCAACCCTCACGCAACGAAACGGATCCCCCCGTTCCGGCCGGGGCAGTTCAACATGGTCTACGTCTATGGGGTCGGCGAGTCGGCGATCTCGATCTCGGGAGGGACCTCGGACGGCCAGCTCATCCACACGGTGCAGTCCCTCGGCAAGGTCTCGAACGCGCTGACGCGGCTCACTCCCGGCGACACGCTGGGGGTTCGGGGACCGTACGGGAGGGGCTGGCCCATCGCAGAGGCGAAGGGTCGGGACCTCGTGATCGTGGCGGGGGGCCTCGGGCTGCCTCCGCTGCGGCCCGTCCTCTACGAGATCTTCCGGAACCGCGAGGCGTACGGCCGGATCGAGATCATCGACGGGGCCCGGACTCCGAAGAACCTCGTGTACTACGACGAGGTGCAGGGTTGGCGGCGTCGCTCGGACCTTCGAATCCAGGTCACGGTCGACGCAGCCGGGCGCGATTGGTACGGCGATGTGGGGGTGGTCACCACCCGGATCCCCGACGCACGGTTCGAACCGGAGCGAACGACCGCCTTCATTTGCGGCCCGGAAATCATGCTCAAGCTGACGGCCCAGGCCTTGGCCGCCCGAAAGGTCCCGGCCGATTCGATCTTCATCTCCATGGAGCGGAATATGAAGTGCGCAATTGGCCTGTGCGGCCACTGCCAGTTCCAGTCGTCCTTCGTGTGCCGAGACGGTCCGGTCTTCTCCTACGCGGCCGCCCAGCCGCTCCTCAACGTGAAGGAGGTCTAGGTCCGATGGCCCAACGGAGGCCCCGAGTCGCGGTCTGGAAGTTCGCGTCGTGTGACGGGTGTCAGCTGACGATGCTCGATTGCGAGGATGCCCTTCTCGCGATCGCCGGCCAAGTCGAGATCGCCAACTTCCGGGAGGCGTCGAGCGCCGTCGTCGACGGTCCGTACGACCTATCGCTCGTCGAGGGGTCGGTGACGACGCCGGAGGATCTGCGACGCATCAAGGAGGTCCGCGCGGAGTCCCGTGTCCTCGTGACGATCGGGGCGTGCGCGACCGCGGGCGGGATCCAGGCGCTCCGCAACTTCGCGGACATCGACGAGTATCGCCGCGCGGTCTACGCCCAACCCGAGTACATCGAGACCCTCGCGACGTCGACCCCGATCGCCGACCACGTACCGGTCGATTTCGAGCTCCGGGGATGCCCGATCTCGAAGTTGCAGCTTCTCGAGGTCCTCTCCGCGTTCCTGACGAACCGCGCACCGAACGTACCGAACGAGAGCGTCTGCATCGAATGTAAGCGCCGAGGGAACGTCTGCGTCCTGGTCGCGCGGGGGACCCCGTGCCTCGGCCCGGTGACGCAAGCGGGGTGCGGGGCGATCTGTCCCGCGTTCCACCGCGGATGCTACGGCTGCTTCGGCCCCCAGGGGAGCCCGAACATTCCCTCGATGCTGAAGAACCTCGGGGAGCTCGGTCTCGCGCCCCTCCCGATGCACCGGGTCTTCCGGACGTTCAACGCGATGGCCCCCGCGTTCCGGACCGCGGCCGACGCGGCCGCCGCCGAGGAGACGGCTCGATGACCGAACGGACGATCTCCGTCGACTACATCGCCCGGGTCGAGGGCGAGGGGGCGCTCAAGGTGCGCATCCGGGGCACGACGGTCGAAGACGTCCAGCTCAAGATCTGGGAACCTCCCCGGTTCTTCGAGGCCTTCTTGCGCGGTCGCTCCTACCTCGAGGCGCCGGACATCACCGCGCGGATCTGCGGGATCTGCCCCATCGCCTACCAGATGAGCTCGTGCCACGCGATGGAGCAGGCGCTCGGCATGCGGGTACGCGGCCAGCTCCGCGCCCTTCGCCGTCTTATCTACTGCGGGGAGTGGATCGAGAGTCACGCGCTCCACATCTACCTCCTCCACGCGCCGGACTTCCTCGGCTACCCGGACGCGCTCGCGCTGGCGAAGGACCACCCGGACGCCGTGAAGCACGGACTCGAGCTCAAGAAGATCGGCAACGAGCTGATGCAGCTCCTCGGAGGACGCGAGATCCATCCGATCAACGTCCGCGTCGGCGGTTTCTACCGCGTGCCGACGGTCACGGAGCTCGAGAGAATCCGCCCGGCGCTCGAGACCGCGCTCGGCCTCGCGGAGGAGACCGTCCGGTTTGCCGCGGGGCTCACCTTCCCCGACATCGAGGAGGACTACGAGTTCGTCTCGCTCCGCCACGAGCACGAGTACCCGATGAACGAGGGGGACGTCGTCTCGAACCGGGGCGTCAAGATCCCGATGAGCCAGTTCGAGGACGTCTTCGAGGAGACCCATGTGCCGTACTCCCACGCCCTCCAGTCCCAGCACCGGGGCGAGGGTTCGTACCTGGTCGGTCCGCTCGCCCGGTATGCCCTCAACCACGACCGGCTCCTCCCGAGGGCGAAGTCGATCGCACGCGAGGTCGGGCTCGAGGACGTCGTCCGGAACCCGTACCGGAGCATCATCGTCCGAGGGGTCGAGACCGTCCATGCAGTCGAGGAATCCCTGAAGATCATCGATGCCTACAAACCTCCGGACGAACCGTTCGTCGAGCCGCCGGCCTCGTTCCACGCGACGAGCGGGGCCGCAATCTCGGAGGCGCCGCGGGGAATGCTCTACCACCGCTACCGACTCAACGAGGAGGGACTCATCGAGGAAGCGAAGATCGTGGCCCCGACGTCGCAGAACCAGAAGCGGATCGAGGACGACCTTCGTCACCTCCTCGACCGCTCGCTGAATCTGGACGACCGAGAACTCACAAATGCGTGCGAGAAGGCGATCCGGAACCACGACCCGTGCATCTCCTGTGCGACGCACTTCCTGAAGCTCGACCTCGTGCGGGCCTGAGTGGCCGTCAATGCCTGAGACCAAGACGCCGCCGAGCGGACCGGGGCGCTGGCCTCTCGTCATCGGGGTCGGGAATGAGCACCGCCGCGACGACCGCTCGGGACTCGAGGTCGTCCGGGGTCTCCCGAGCCGACTCCACGAGCGCGTCCGCATCGCCGAGTGCCAGGGAGACGTCACCGACCTCCTCGATCTGTGGAGCGACGAGGCGGAGGTGATCGTGGTCGACGCCGTGCGATCCGGGCACCCGCCGGGGACCGTCCTACGGCTCGACGATGCCTTCATCGAGATTCCGCAGCTCGGTGCGACCTCGACGCACGGCCTTTCCCTCTCCGAAGCGGTCGGACTCGGCCGCGCCCTCGGGAAGTTCCCCGCGCACCTCGTGGTGTACGGGATCGAAGCCGAGGACGTGGGGATGGGGGAGGGGCTCTCCGCCCCGGTCTCTGTCGGGATCCAGGAGGCCATCGAGCTCGTCACAACGGAGGTCCGGAGCCTCCTCGGCCCCGCGTCGATCACGTGAGGGACGACGATGCACGAGGAGGCGATGGTGCGGGACCTCGTCCGGAAGGTCGAGGAGGTGGCGCGGTCCGAGGGGGGGATCCGCGTGACCCGCGTACGGCTCTGGGTGGGCGCCCTTTCTCACCTTACCGCTCGAGGGCTTCGCGATCGCTGGCCCGTCGCGACCCGGCAGACGGCGGCCGAAGGCTCCGACCTCGATCTCACCGTCTCCTCCGATCCGCGCGACCCCCGGTCGACCGACATCGTGCTCGAGAGCGTGGACGTGGCACCCTCCGGGGAGGTCGCATGACGGGAGCGACGAACCCGGATTGGTCCCGTCGCCCCGCTCCCTTGATGAGGCCTCGGGGAGTGGCCCGGCGGCTTCGGAGGCGACCGGGGCCGGAGGAGCTTCCATGTGCCTGACCATCCCGGGGCGGATCGTCTCGATCGACGCCTCCGGCCCGGTCTCCCGGACGGCCCGGGTCGACTTCGGCGAGGTCGAGCGGACCGCGAGCCTCCTCTACGCCCCCGACGCGGTCGTCGGCGACTTTGTGATCGTCCAGGCGGGGTTCGCCACCCGGCGGCTCGGCGAAGCCGAGGCCCGCGAGGCGCTCGAGTACCACCGCCAACTCGACGAGCTTTCCCGATCGAACGGTCCGGCGGCGCGGCCGACCCCGACCGCCCGCCCTCCGTCCGTGCCCACGTGAGGTACCGATGAACGAGCGAGGATCCTTACTCGGAATAGGTCTGGTGCTGGTCTTCCTGACGGCTTTCATCAGCGGAGTGTCGACGTTCGTGAACGCCTATGCGGTCGGGGGGACGAACTCCGATGCATTCGTCACCGTCCGCAACATCGTTGTCGCGCTCGCGTTCGTCCCGGTGGCGCTCCTCGCGAGCCGATACCTTCGGGCCGGGACCCTGCGGCGCGTCGACTGGGCCCGGCTCGTGATCATCGGACTCATCGGAGGCGCGATCCCGTTCCTTCTGTTCTTCCACGGCCTCCAGCTCGCGACCAAGGCCGGCGGTGCCGTGACGGCTTCGTTTGCCTACCGGACCCTCTTCCTCTTCGCGACGGTCTTCGGGCTCCTCTACCTTTCCGAGCGGTTCCACTGGTGGGTGGTCCTCGCGGCGGGGCTGATCCTCGGCGGCAATGTCCTCCTCCTGTCGCTCACCGCGCCGGTCTGGACCGACGGGACGGCGTACGTGCTCGCCGCGACCGTCCTCTGGGCGGCCGAATACACGATCTCGAAGCGGGCGCTGCGGGACCTCCCGTCCGCGACCGTTGCCCTCGGCCGGATGGGGTTCGGAGCGGTTTTCCTTGCCGCGTATCTGGCGATCACGATGCAGTGGGGCGCGGTCGCCGGGTTCTCCGGATCTGAGTGGGCGTGGGTCGGCATCAGCGCGGCGCTCCTCTGCGCGTTCGTCGCGAGCTGGTACCCCGGCCTGAAGCGTGTCGAGCTTGGGCCGGCGACGTCGGTCCTGGTCCTCGGCTTCCCGATCACCTGGCTCCTCGGGATCCTGGTCCGCGGCAGCCGGTTCACGCTGGGCGAGGCCGTCGGCGCGGTGGCCGTCGTCGCCGGAGTCGCGGTCGCGGTGGGCCTCTCGCAGTTCCGGGCGACGGGGTCGTACCTCGCCCGTCTCTTCCGCCCCGAAACCCGCTCGACGTGAGATGGACGGGGTCGCGCTCTGCGCCCGCTTCAGCATCGCGACGAACCGGCTCCAGTTCTGCGGGCCCGCCGACGCCGAGCCGACCCTCTATTCGGCGATCACGCAGGAGGCCGGGCTCGACCGGGCGCGAGCGGCCCTCACCCGGTTCGAGGCGCTCTACCCGTACCTCGAGGCGATCGGTGGGAAACACGGGCTCGATCCGTTCGACCCCCGGGTGGTGGAGGCGTACTGGATCGGGAACCGTCTCCTGGACACGTTCGACCGGGCGGACTTCCTTCGGATCCTGGAGGCGCTCGTCCGTCGTGGCCTCCACCGGTCGACCGCGGATCGGCTTCGGGCCCATCTTCCCGCGGAACCGCTGCCCCACCACGCCTTCCACGTCACGTTCGTAGGGGTGGGCGAGGTCACGGGCCACGTCGAGACGACCCTGGCGAACATGGAGGCATGCCGGCCCTCGATCGTCCGGGTTCGGGAGGTCCGTCGCGACTCTCTTTCGGTCGAACGGTCGCCCCTTACCGTGACGGGGGGGCGGCTCTCCCACGGGCCGTCGGAGATCGGTGTCCAACCGTTCGATCGGCGGATCCTGCCGCGGGTCGAACCGGGAGACGCGGTGGTCGTGCACTGGAAGCACGCGGCTCTCGTCCTGGATTCCGCTCAGGTCCGCGCCCTCGAGCGGTACACGGACCGCTCGATCGATGCGGCGAACGAGGCCCTCCCCGGTTTGCGGGCGCTGGGCTGACGTTCTGGGCGCTAGAATGACATTCGTCGCACGTGGGGCAGGCCGATCGCGAGCACGCCGCCGATCAATAGCCCGATGGCGTCCAGGAGCATCAGCGTCCCCAGCGGGACGCCGACGGAGAGGCTCCCGACGACCAGAACCGCGATCGACCCCGAGACACCCGTGAAGAGGTAGAGATTCGCGCTGAGCCGTCCGAGAAGCTCCGGCGGGTACGTCCCCTGAAGCCACGTGTATTTTGCGGTGTACCTCGCGGCGAGTGCAGCGCCGACGCCGGCGAGGAGCAGTGCGATGACGATGAGGGACGACGCCGAGGCCACCAAGCCCAGGACGCAGATCCCCGCCACCGCCGGAGTGAGAATGACGATGCGACCGACGAACCTCCGGGGGTTGAGATGCCCGATCCAGATCCCCGCGGCGGATCCTCCGACGGCGAACGCCGTGACGAGCGGACCATAGACTTCCGCCGGCGAGGCGAACCGCTGGTAGGCGATCGCGGGGATCAACAGTGGGGGAACCGCCGCGAAGAACCCGACGAGGATCTCGAGGCCCCCGAGCTCGCTCAGGGTGCGCCCGGCGCTGCCCCGAAAGCCATCCCAGCCGCGGCGGAACGTCTCCCAGAACGGAGTGCGCGGAGAGGCCTCGACGGTGAGGACGAGCGGCACGGTCACCGCCGTTGCGGCGAGGAGAAGAATCGCGTATGCGGTCGCCCCTCCGAACGGTCCGACGAGATAGACGAGCGCGCCACCCCCGGCGTACCCCCCGATCTGGGTCCCAACGGCGACGACGCTCGCAAATCCGTCGGCGATGAACAGCTGGCGCTTCGGAAGGACGATCCGGGGCGCGACCATGAAGACCGCCCAGTCTAGGTCCCAGAGCACCGCGAGGAGGAACACGAGGCCGAGCAGCACGCCGATCGAGAGCGTGCCGGCCCTCAGCTCGTAGGCGAGGGCCCCCGCGGCCGCCGCCTGGACGGGAAAGCAGGCCAGCAGCACCCATCGCTTGTCGAGAGCCCGGTCGACGATCGGTGCGACGAGGAAGGTTGCGCTGTACACGCCGTACTCGACGAAGAGGACCGCGCCGGCAATGAGGAGGTTCCCCGTCAATCCGTACGCCAGGAAGAGGACCGAGACGGCGTACACTGCGTAGCCGGTCCCGGAGAACGTCTGACACGCTAGGAGAAGCCGGTACCGAGGATTGGCGAGTAGCTCCCGCCACCCGCCGCGTTGGTATTCGAGCTCAGGGCCAGGGCCGCTTACGAGGGTCCCTGCGCTCGCGTCCCGCGACAGATCCTCCCCACCGGCAGATCCGGGAGGTCCCATGTCAGGCCCGGTGCTCGGCCTCAGGAGGTCGCACCAGGAACCGGCAGACCCCGTCGCCTGCGACCGCGCGGTGGCTCACCGTCACCGAGGCGCCCAGGAGGTCGCGGAAGAGACGTCGTTCGACCTCACAGGCTTCGCCAAATCGCTCCGCGATCGCGAGGATCGGACAGTTGTGCTCGAGCAGTTCGAACGACATCCGCCCGCAGCGATGGTGCGTCGCGACGTACCCCTCTTCGTCGCGGATCCGAGCGAGCTCTCCGACTCTGCCGGCGAGATCCCGGTGGGCAAGGCGTCCGGAGTGCTTCGCTCGGAGCTCTTCGGCGCGCTCCTCGAGCATCGCGCGGACGGCCTCACGGCCCATCCCCCGTTCGATGAACGCGAGCGCACTCAACGACAGCTGGGCGTACGCCTCCGGGAACAACCGGCCGGTTGATGGGGTCAACCGATAGCAGGCGTGCGGGCGCCCCCGGCGGCCCCGCCGGTACTCCCGCTCCACGAGGCCACCGCTTTCGAGATCCGAGAGGTGCTTCCAGGCCGCCGCACGCGAGACGCCGAGCGCGCTCGCGACGGCAGAGAGCGTCGCGTTCGGGGACCGCTTGAGGTGGAGGAGGATGCTCTTCTTGGCGGAGGAGAACCCCGTCGGGCCGGCGTTCCACGCCGCATCTTCCGCCATCACGGGCGGAGGGACACCGAGGTTTATCAATGACTTCATTGTCGAAGTTGACAAATCCTCTCGGGCTGCACCGGTACCGGTCCGGGAACTTCGAACTAGGGCGGGTTCTCGCGTCGATGCACCTCGGGTCCCGGTACTGCCGGATCCGAAGTCCATATCCATCCTTCGGGGCGGCGAACTCGCACTCCGTATCAGCAGTGCTCCGACCTCTAGGTGTCGAGATTTCCATGGGGGGTTGGAATCGGATGTCCGGTAGACGAGTAGCGACGACGAAGAACGTGGGAACGAAAATCGACGAACGAGCGTTGACGCCTGTAACGGCCGTAGCCATACTGGTGGCCGTCACCGTGTTGGTCGGTGCCGCGGGGTACTTCGTGCTGAGCGACATGTCGCATGCGACGACCACCACCGCGAAGAGCTGCTCCTCCGCGAATGTCACCCAGTGCTCTGATCGCGAGATGCTGGGCCTGACTAGCCCGACCATCGGGCAGCTCGCGCGAGAGGGCGGCGGAGCGTAGGGACGGACCGCTTCTCCATGGAACCGTGGGGGATGGTGGGAGTGCTTGGGGGGCGAGGAGGGAAGCCAAAGGAGACAACTGATTTACGGGGGGCGGAAGTGACGGGCCTCAATGGTCGACATCCACGAGACCCCGGCCGTTCCACCGATGGACCCGAAGGGGGACGAGCGGTTGGGCTACTTCATCGCCGGCGCGCTCCTCATCCTCGTCGGCTGGATCGGAGGCGTCGTCCTGAACGTGCTCCTCCATCTGCTCGCTGGCAGCGGTGGAATGGCGGTCGGGTGGGTCCGCATCACGTCGACCTTGGGCCCGTACGCGTGGGCGGTCGTGGGATTCGGTCTTTTTACGGGCGCGATTGGAGTTGTCCTGCTCGCGCTGGGTCGCGGCTCTCCGAGGGGCCCGCTCGTCCTCCCGGGCTACGACTACTGAGTTCGGTTGGACGCCGGGGTCGGACGCTGGAACCGGCGCGAGGGGGGTGAGCGGCTCCCGACCGGGCCCCGAGAGGTCTTCTGGACCTCGAGGCAGTCGGTGCACACCCGCTCGTCCACGTCGAGGCAGTTGCGGCAGAACGTCCGGCCGCACACTGTACATCCCAGCGACGCGGGAGCTCCACAGCGCGCGCACTGCCCTACGAGCATGATCGGGCTCCCCCGGTTGGAACCAATTCAACTGAGAATACCGCTGGCCTTAAGCCCTTCGACAAAACCTGAGGAATAGCTCGCGGAGGTAACGAAGTGTGCGGCCCGTCGGGCCCGCGCGCTCGCGGACGTGAAGCTGACCCCAAAGCCCGCGGCCCTCAACATGCGTGCATCGTTGTCCCCGTCACCGAGGATCACGCAGTCTTCGCATCGGAGTCCCACGAGTCCGAGCGCCCGCTTGAGACCGGGAAGCTTTCCCCTTCCGTGCTCCATGAGGTGAATCGCGTATCCGGTCGACTCGACGTCGACCCCTCGCCCCCGAAGGAGACGACGGATCCTGGCCAGCGACACGCCGGCCTCGAGAGCGACCTCGCTCTCGCGCCACCGATCGGTGAAGAGGCGACGGACCGGTACGCCGGAGGCCCGCAACAGCCGGAATGCAGCTCGGGCGACCGCCGGATCGGCCAGCCGCTCGACACGATCCTTCCCGTCGCTCGTCTTCCAATACAGCATCCCACCGTTTTCTGCGACGATCGGTCCCGTGAGTCCGAGCGATCGATAGAGCGCGAGGGCGACCGGAAGGACGTTGCCCGTCGCAAGGAGGACCGGAATCCCCGAGTCCTCGACACGTCGGACAAGCGCCAGTGCCTCGGGATCGAGGCGCCGGCTCGCGTCCGTTAGCGTTCCGTCGACATCGGTCACCACCGCGCGGAGTTTGCGACCGCTCGCTCCGCGGTTCAGAGGTTCCGGCCGAATCGACAATTTCTACCCCCCCCCCCAGTGGGTTCACGGGGCGGTCTGCGCACGGAGTTTTGCGATCGACCGTCGGAGCGTTTCGGCGACCTCTTGCCCGTCGCGGCGCCCGCGCACCTCGCGCATGACGTCCCCCATCAGGGGAGAGAACGCGGCGTCTCCCCGTCCCCGCACCATGGCCGCGTTCTCCCGGACCACTCGATCGACGAGCCGGGAAAGATCCTCGGCAGTGAATCCCGAGAGCCCCGCCCGCTCGACCGCACTATCGAGATCTGGGGCGCCCATCGCGAGGGCCATCAGAACGGTCGGAATCCCTTCCTTCGCGATCCGTTGGCTCTCCACCGCTTCGAGAACCGACTCAAGTGTCTCGAGGGACGGGTCGAACGACCGCGCTTCCCCGGAGGCCGACGTGACGGACGGAAGATCCTGATAGAGCAGGCGAACCACCAGCGGAGCCACGTGCCCGCGTCCCGTAAGCTCCTCAAAGAGCGGCTCGTGCTCGCTGTAGACGATCTGGCGGACGACCTCGGAACCGAGGCCGTGCTCCCGCTCCAGCCGGGCGCGAAGCGCCTCGGGCCGCTCGGGCAACTCCCGCAGGAGCCGGGCCCGACGGTCCTCGGTCAACGGAATCGGCGGGATGTCCGTCTCCGGATACATCCGATCCCGACCTGGGAGGGGGCGGGAGTACCGGGTCCTTCCATCGGGGAGCGGGTCTCGGGTCTCGCCCGGAATCCCCTCGATCGCCGCCCGTGCTCGGGTGGCGATGCGACGCAACGCGGATTCCGCTCGCTCGCGGAGGCGATCGATGATGAGGACGAATGCGTCATCGGGCCCCAGATCGAGCCGTCGCCGGACCTCCTCGATCTGCGAATCCGTAATCCCGAACGCAGGGAGCTCGTCGGAGTGGAGAAGGCCCCGCAGGCCGAGCGCACGAGCCTGATCCGCGAGCTCGCGGCCGAGGCGCTCCTCGGTTTCGGGAGGAGATCGAAGCGTGCCCGCGAAGCCCGGGAGACCGAGACCGAGAACGTACGCACCCTTCCGATCGACATCGGACACGGGCCCGGAGGAGATGCCGCGGAACACCTCGGTGAGGTCGACCGGATCGCGCTCCGCCACCCGTGCCCCCCGGCGGACGAGTTCATCCCGGACGTGGAGCAGGACGCGTTGTCGCGCGACCTCCCCGTCTACGTACTGCTCGATCTTCGCAAGCTCCTGTACGCCCTTGATCTCGATCCTGCGCCCGCCTTCCGCCGAGACGTTGACGTCCTCGCGGATCGTCCCCAGCCCGCGACGCACCCGCCGGGTCGCGCGCAGGAGCGCGCCGATCTCCTGGGCGACCTCGCGGGCTTCAGCCCCCGAAGTGATCTCGGGACCGGTCGCGACCTCGATCAAGGGGATGCCGAGCCGGTCGAGGCGATAGACGACTTCCCCATCGGTTTCACCGACTTTGCGTGCCGCGTCCTCCTCGAGGCAGATCGTGGCGATCGAGATCGACTTCCCTCCGACGTCGAGGTGGCCATCCCGAGCAATCAGCGCGGTCCTCTGGAACCCCGAGGTATTAGATCCGTCCACGACGATCTTGCGCATCACCTGGACCTCGTCGACCCACTGCGCCTCCACGAGGAGCGCGAACGTGAGTGCAGTGTCGAGCGCGGCCTCATTCAATGGATGCGGAGGCTCCTCATCCAACTCGACCAGGCACGTCGAGGGAGAGATCTCGTATCGATAGACCAGCCCTCGGGCGGCCTGAAACGCAGCGGCAGGATCGACCTCTCGATCCTCCCCGCTCGCGGCGCGTAGGCGACGATGAAACGAACCCTTCACGTCCTCCGACAACACGGCCGGGCAATCACAGAAGAGCTTCCCGGTCGCAAGCTGTTGGTGGACTTCAAGTCCGGCCTTCATCGCGCCCCTTCGACGATGTGGCGCCGAAGGAATTCTCCCGCCCGGTCGGTCTGCAGAAGTCGTACCACGGTCGTCGGGTCGGAGGAGCGACCCAGCGCCCAGGCCATCTTCGCGTACGCCGTCTCCGGCAGAAGGTCTTCGAGATAGACGACCCCCGCGCGCGCCAGTTCCCGACCTGTGGAATAGATGAACGGGTCGGCATTCCCCGCGAGGCATTGGGTCGTCATCGCGACCACGGTTCCGCGCTCGACCGACGCGCGGATCCAGCCCGTATGGACCGACGCCGTATGCCCGAGCCCGGTGCCCGCGAGGACGAGGCCACGAAGCCCCTCCGCATAGGCGGCGGCCTTTTCCGGCGGCATCCCCGGATAGAACCACAGGAGGCCGGTTCGGGGCTCGAGTGGCCCCTCGACCCGTGCGGGTCCCGAGGCGGGGGGCCGCGGAGGGACATCGAAGTGGACCTCTCGGTTCTCCACGTACCCGAGTGTCGGGCCGTTGCGGCTCTCGAACGCGTCGCGCCGACTGGAGTGCATCTTGCGCACCCAGGTCCCGCGGTGGATCGCGAACCGGGAGTCGGAGAGACCCGAGTGCATGACGACCACGACCTCACCGAACCGGCGGTCATGGGCGACCTCGACGGCGGCCCCGAGGTTCGAGGCGCCATCGGAGGAAGGGCGATCGGGGGAACGCTGGGCGCCGACGAGCACGACCGGCCCGGGAAGGTCGATCAGAAGAAAGCTGAGCGCTGCCGCCGTGTACCCCATGACATCCGTTCCATGAGCGATCACGACGCCCGTCGAGCCGGCGCGAAACGACTCGACGACCCTTTCCGCCAGCACCTCCCAATCATGCGGCGTCAGGTCCTCGCTGAGCCGGTCGAAGACCGGAACGATTCGGACACGACCGGCCCGCTCGAGCTCGGGATAGAACGAGAGGATCTCGCGTTCCTCCTTCACCGGCTTGACGCCGCCGGTCTCGTAGTCAACGCGCGAGGCGATCGTCCCACCGGTGGTGAGGAGGGTAACGACGGGTGCGCCGGCGGACATCTCTGGCGAAACGGAGGTAGGCAGCGTCCCGGAAAGAGGCGAGACCCGGGGCCGTTCGAGCAGCCGGAACGTGACATCCTTCTCGATCCGCACCCCGACATTGTAGCCACTTTCGAGCTTCAGAGGTAGGATCCGATCTCCCGAGAGTTCGTGGCGGGAGACGACCGTTCCCACCCAGCGGCGACCCTTCCCGTCGACGATTTCGACCCGCTGGCCCATCGGGAGCGTCCGCAATGCCTCCCAGGGGTCCGAACCCGAACGTTCCGCCATCGACCTGAATCGGTTGTCCCGGTGGCGGGGGAGCGGCCCACGGTATAAAGTGTAGTTCGCGCCACTTCGAAGTCGACCCCGACCTTTTATAGAGGGCCCTCCTCGGCGAGCCGGACCGCGTCACGAACGGATGCCCGTGTGGGGTAGCTACAGGAACGGGGCCCTTCCCCCGACCTGCTGCAATGGATTATCCTAGAGGCCTGCGGAGCCTCAGACCTGGGTTCGAATCCCAGCACGGGCGAGTCTCCCTCTCTAGCCGAAAGGCCGCCTCTCGGCGCCAAGAGGCTGCCGGTTTCGGTCGTGACCGATCTCCCCCATACCGGTCGTGGGCGGACTTCTTCACTGAACCGCGGTGGGAGACCAAACTGCTGGATCGACTCCCTAGCCGCTTCGCGAGCACCCCCTGAACTTGCAAGCTCACTACGACCATTCGTCAGCGACACTTTGAACGAGCGTGCAGGATGCGTGGCCACGGTGTCTTCCTCGATGTTTCGCTTTTGAGACGCAGAGCGATGCGACTTCGTTGATAGGCACAGATGTGATTGAACGTACGACTGCCGTCCTCAAGAACGGTCGGATCGCGACCATCCGTATGGCTGTCCCGGACGACGCCGAGAGAATCACCGACTTCGTGAACTTGGTCGGCAGCGAGAAGCGATTCGTCCTACGAGAGCGGGCCACGTGGACCATCGAAGAGGAACGGAAGACGCTTGCGGCGGCCGATGGAATTGGGAGTATCTTCCTAGTTGCCGAAGTGGCTGGGCGTCTCAGCGGAGTTCTCAACATCGCACGGGGCCGGTCGCCCAAGAACACCCATGTGGCGGAATTCGGAATGGCCTGTCATCCCGATTGTCGAAGAGTTGGTCTGGGGACCGCTCTGATCGGTCGCGCCATCGACTGGGCACGCCTCGCGGGGGTCCGAAAGGTAAACCTTGAGGTCTTCGCCACCAACAAGGGTGCAGTTGCGCTCTATCGACGTCTGGGCTTCGAAGTGGAAGGCCGTCGGAAACGCGAATTCTTAATCGAGGGCCGGGAAGTCGACGGCTTGCTAATGGCTCGCTGGCTCCAGTAACAGGTTTCCCTTTGTGCGCTCCAGGGACTCTCCCCCGGTTCTACTGAAGCAATGATCGGTCCATTTCCCGAATCTCAAACCCGATGCTCCGGATCCAGAAGTCAGCACTTCGGGCACGCCCCCACGGTTCCACGCGCGGATCGGAATCGGGGCCTCCGACCGCGAGCAATAGGTTTCTCGGACTCGCTCCGAGGGTCAGGAGCTGCTCCACTTCGAGAGGGGGCTCTTCCGGACACCCCTCACTGCGACCGAGACCGACCCGGAAAGGGCAACGCAACGCGGGCCACCACGAATCCCCGTGCGGATGCCATTCCCGCGAGATTCGTCCTTCCGACTCGGGAACCCAACGGCGTCAGAGTCTGATGGGTGCCGTCGACTTATGAGCGGTCGCACCAAGCAAGGCAACCTCTATATCGATGTAGTGTATCGCTATAGTTGAAATGTCTGCGAAGACCGTCGCGCTCGATCCCGAGGCGTACGAACTGCTGCGTCGGAATCGCCGTTCCGGGGAGACGTTTAGCGACGCGGTCAAGAGGCTTTCCGGTGGGCGCCGATCGATCCTGGAGTACGCGGGGATCTGGAAGGAGATACCCGACAGGGATCTGGAGAAGATCCGGAGCTTTCTCCGAGAGGGTCGCCGACGGGACCGCGAGAGGATGGAACGGCTGTTCCGACATGAGGGCTGACGTATGCGTTGCCTCGACACAACCTTCCTCATCGACTACGTTCGCGGTGAGGAACGGGCCACTCGAAGGGTCGCCGAACTTCTGCATGTGGGCGAAAGGCTGACGACCCCTACCGTAGCCGCTGCGGAGGTCCTAATCGGAGCTCATTATCGCGGAGGGCGAGAGCTCGCCCGCACTCTCGAGTTTCTCGAGCGGCTCGAACTCCTTTCCTTCGAGGCTGGCGAAGCGACGGAGGCGGGTCGCCTCGGAGCGGAGGCGCTGAAGAGCGGTACTCCACTGTCGGGCATCGATCTGCTCGTGGCGGCCACTTCACGGCATCATCGCGGAATCTTGGTGACACGAGACACGGTTTTCTCTCAAGTCGTGGGACTCGCGGTCGAATCGTACTAGTCCAGCGCTGAGCGTTCGGATCCGCCGCACCGGCTCTACTGATGCCGCTTTCCGGACATGATTCGAACCCCCGGGGGGTTCGAATCCCAGCACGGGCG